>JAABUS010000176.1_pt1 | contig 158282 bp, 148 predicted proteins | sample 5560161 | NCBI WGS metagenome assembly JAABUS01 (sample SAMN10711885, study PRJNA513376) | rock metagenome | isolation source: Antarctica rocks | place: Antarctica: Victoria Land, Trio Nunatak nord | collected 2016-01-04
CCTGATCGGGCCGGCTCTGGAGCGAGGCGAGGTCGTCGTGACCGACCGCTACGTCGACTCCTCGATCGCCTACCAGAGCGCCGGCCGGGAGATGGATGCCGACGAGATCGCCCGGATCTCGGGTTGGGCGACGGCGTGGCTGCGACCGGCGCTGACGGTGGTCCTCGACGTGGAGCCCACGATCGGCCGGACCCGGCGCGGGGGCGTCCACGACCGGCTGGAGGCCGAGCCCGAGGATTTCCACGCGGCGGTCCGGCAGCGCTTCCTCGACTTGGCCCGCGCCAACCCTTCGCGGTACCTGGTGATCGACGCCGGGCTGGACCGCGCCGTCATATCGCAGCAGGTCCGCGAGCGGGTGGCGCGGCTGCTCCAGCCACCGGTCGAAGGCCGGCGCCGGTGAGTGTATGGGACGCCGTGGTCGGCCAGGAGGCGGCGATCGAGACGCTCCGCCAGGCGGTCACCGACCCTTCGGCCATGACTCACGCATGGCTGCTCACCGGCCCGCCCGGCTCGGGCCGCTCGGTCGCCGCCCGCGCCTTCGCCGGTGCGCTGGAGTGCCCGACCGGCGGCTGCGGGACCTGCCGTGAGTGCCGCACCGCCGTGGCCGGCACGCACGCCGACGTGCTGGTGCTGGCCACGGAGGGCCTCTCGATCAAGGTCGAGCAGGCCCGGGAGCTGGTGCAGTTGGCCGCGCTACGCCCTTCGGTCGGCCCCTGGCGGGTGCTCATCGTCGAGGACGCCGACCGGCTCACCGAGCGCGCTGCCGACGCCCTGCTCAAGGCGGTGGAGGAGCCGGTGCCCCGTACGGTGTGGGTGCTCTGCGCGCCTTCAGTCCAGGATGTCGTGATCACCATCCGCAGCCGGTCGCGCTCGGTCCGCCTGCGCACGCCCCCGGTCGACGCGGTTGCGGACCTGCTCGTGCGCAGGGACGGGGTCGACCGCCCCATGGCGATGTATGCCGCGCGCGCGGCACAGAGCCACGTCGGCCTGGCCCGGCGGCTCGCGACCGACGAGGGAGCGCGGATCCGCCGACGGGACGTGATCACCCTGCCCGGAAAGATCCGCTCGGTCGGCGACGCGGTCCATGCCGCGGCGGACCTCGCGTCAATCGCCGAGGAGGAGGCGACGGCATACTCGACCGAGCGTGACGGCGCCGAGAAGGCGCGGCTCGTGCAGACCCTCGGTGCGGACCCCAGCGCTCGCACGCAGCCGCCGCATGTGCGGGCGCAGCTGAGCTCGCTGGAGCGGGAGCAGAAGACGCGCGCGACGCGGTTCCAGCGCGACGTCGTCGACCGGTCGCTGGTCGACCTGTTGTCGGTCTACCGTGACGCGCTGGTGACCCAGTGCGGCGCTGGCGTCGGGCTGGTCAACCAGGACAGTGCCGAGGAGGTACGCCGGGTCGCGCAGGTCCTGAGTCCCGAACAGGTATTGCTCGCGCTCGAAGCGATCGGGCTCGCCCGCGAGCGGATCGACGCCAACGTTCCGGCGCTGCTCGCTCTGGAGGCAATGGCGCTGACCCTGCGGCTGCCCCGCTGACCCGTCGGCTGGACGGCGCCGTCATGGGGGCGTGATGGAATGCGCTCATGCGTGGGGGACTGCCGAGCAGGTCGGCCGGAGTGGCCGGTGTGCTGGCCATCGTCATGGCCGTGCTGATGGGTGTGGCCGGCTGCTCGCTGACGGGGCGCGGTGCCAGCGGCTCGTCGTCGCCGGCGAGCCCGGGCAGCCCATCGGCGTCTGTTGCGTCGCCTGCGTCACCAACCCCGTCGTCGCCCTCTGCCGGTTCGTCGGGGGTGCACACCCCGCCCCCCGGTCAAGAGGAGCTGGCCTCCTTCTACGCCCAGCGGCTGGCGTGGTCAGCCTGCCCCGGCGGCCAGTGCGCCAAGCTGATCGTGCCGGTCGACTACGCCGAGCCGTCCGGGCCTGTTGTCCGGATCTCGCTGCTCAAGGTGCCGGCCAAGGGCAGGCGCGTCGGCTCGTTGGTGGTCAATCCGGGTGGGCCGGGCGGGTCCGGCGTCGACTACGCCAAGGCAGCCGACCGCATCGTGACGCCCGCCATCCGCAGCGCCTACGACGTGGTCGGGTTCGACCCCCGTGGCGTCGCGTCCTCGGCCCCCGTCAGCTGTCTCGACGCACCGCAGCTGGACGCGTTCCTCGGGTCCGACCCGACACCGGACAATCCCGGCGAGGTCACCGCTGCGGTGGCAAATGCCAAGAGCTTCGCGGCGGCGTGCAAGGCCCACGCCGGAGCGCTGCTCGGGCACGTGTCCACCATCGAGGCCGCCAAGGACATGGACGTCCTGCGGGCCGCGCTGGGGGAGAAGCAGCTCACCTACCTGGGCAAGTCCTACGGCACCTTCCTCGGCGCGACCTACGCGGATCTGTTCCCGAAGTCGGTGGGCCGGTTCGTCCTCGACGGTGTGGTGGCTCCGGACCTGACGTCCGAGCAGGTCAATCTCGGCCAGGCGCAGGGCTTCGAGACCGCCACCCGGGCCTACGTGGCCAGCTGTATCGCGCAGGGCAACTGTCCGCTCGGCGGCACGGTCGATGCCGGTATGCAGCGGCTGCGCGACCTCCTCACCGGCCTGGACGCCCGGCCGATCCCGGTCACCGGAGACCCCCGCGTGAAGGTGCTGACCGAGGGTTGGGCCACTCTCGGGCTGGGCTTCGCGATGTACGACCAGCGCTACTGGCCGGCCCTGACCATCGCACTGCGACAGGCCCTGTCGGGCAAGGGCGATGTCATGATGCGGCTGGCCGATGCGTATGCCGACCGGTCGGCCAGCAACGGCAGCTACGAGGGCAACCTGCTTCAGGTCATCTCCGCCGTCAATTGCCTCGACCGCGCCGACAGCTCCAACCCCGCGCATTATCAGGGTGATGTCACGAAGTTCTCCACGACGGCTCCCACGTGGGGCCCCTACCTCGCCTGGGGTTCGCTGACCTGCGGCTACTGGCCGTTCAAGGCCAACAACAAGCCGAAGAAGATCAGCGCGACGGGCAGCGGCCCGATCGTCGTCGTCGGGACCACCCGTGACCCCGCGACGCCGTATGCGTGGGCGCAGCAGCTGGCCGCCGAACTGAAGGACGGCCATCTGATCACCTACAACGGCGACGGGCACACGGCGTACATGCGCTCGAATTCCTGCGTCAATGACGCCGTGGACGGCTACCTGCTCAAGGGCACCATCCCGTCGGCCGGGCTGCACTGCTGAGGCCGGCCCGCGCCAACTGACCGGCTCGGGCGACACGCGAGTGTCCGTATACTCGTCCGGCGTGCCGAGCCCGCCTCGGCACCCGCCGCCTTAGCTCAGTCGGCCAGAGCGACGCACTCGTAATGCGTAGGTCGTGGGTTCGACTCCCACAGGCGGCTCCCCACAAAGCCCCAGGTCACTGCTCAATATTGCGTTCCAGACCAAGCGCACTCAGGCGGCGCTGCAGCACGGTGCCGCCTAGCCCATTCCGACTTCCAGGGTCCGTGCGGTGCGTCAGCCGATCACAGGCCTCTCGTAAGTTTGCTTGAGGACCGGATCATGTCGATGCGCGTGATGCGGCGGTCGTCGACGGTGAGCGCAACGACGGTTGTGAGGTTCCCGTCCTGGTAGATCCCGAGGCCGGGCAGCCCGTTGACGTCGATGAGCCGGATTGCTTCCGGTAGGCGGAGACGGGCAGCCGTCCCGAGTACGAAGCGAGAGACCTTGTCGGCACTGGAGCCAAGACGGATGACCCCACCGGCGCGCAGGTCCCCACTGCGGCCCGAGCGTCAGCTGGCGGGTTCGCTCGGCAGATGGGTAGTTCCCCGGGAGCGGACCAGCGAGGCGAGGACCACGATGTTGTCGACGTAGTGGCCGGTCTTCCGGTTGAACGCTCCCCCGCATGTGATCAGCCGAAGCGCGGCGTTGCTGGTATTGCCGTACACCAGCTGCGAGGGAAACCCGGTCTTGGCGAAACGGCGCACCTTGTCGACGGCGAATATTGCGACCGAGCCGTCAGCCCTTGTGACCAGCACGGTGTCGTGAGGGCGGAGCGCCCCGAGCCGGAAGAACACTGACGGACCCTCGGCCGCGGAATCGACGTGCCCGGCGATCACTGCCGGGCCTAGTGAGCCGGGAGCGGGTGAGAAGCGGTACCAACCCGCTTGGTTGTAGTGCGGCCCGGGTGCGGGGACCTCCAGTAAGCCTGCGGAGGTCTGCCCCAGGTGCAGCAGCGTCGATCGCACCCCGATGGCCGGAATGGCGAGCACCGTAGGTAGGGACGGGGGCAACACCGGTCCCGCCACTTTCGAGGGTACGGCCCGCCGGCCGGGCCCGGCTGATGTGGGATGCCGTGTCAGAGCGTGGGGGAGGGCTTCGCCAGCCGGTGCGAACTCGGACGCTGCTGACAGGGGCGGCTCCGGGGGATGCTGCTGATCGCCGAGCGCGATCCCGACGCAGGTCGCACCGGTCAGGGCGGACACGACGATAGCCACCGTGGCTGCGCGGCCACGGCGGCTACCGGTCATCGACGTACGGGCTAGCCGCATCGAGCGCGGTCTAACGTTTCCGGGCGACCTGCCAGCGGAGCAGGCTGCTGATCAGCGAGGCCAGCAGCAGGGCGCCACCGAACAGCAGCAGGCCGCTGTGTCGCACGCCGGAGGTCGATCCACCCCCGGCCTGCACCCCGCCGCTCGGGATGCGGGAGACCTGTCCTGCGGCCCCGGTCGAGGTGCGGCTGCTGGTGCTCGTACTCGTGGGGCCGGTCGACGTCGACGTACTCGTCGGCCTGGTGCTGGTGGAGGTGCTGGAGCTGGTCGGGCCGGTCGACGTCGTCGTGCTGGTCGGCGCGGTGGACGTCGTCGTGCTGGTCGGCGCGGTGGACGTGGACGTGCTGGTCGGTGAGGTCGACGTGGACGTGCTGGTCGGCGAGGTCGACGTGGACGTGCTGGTCGACGTGGACGTGCTGGTCGGCGAGGTCGACGTGGACGTACTCGTGCTGGTCGGCGAGGTCGACGTGGACGTGCTGGTCGAGGTCGGGCTCGTGGAGCTGCTCGTCGTAGTCGTGCTGGTGGTGGTGCTGGTGATCGTCGTGGTGCTGGTCGAACTGGTCGGCGGAGGGGCCGCCGGGGTGATGTTCGTCTGGATGGTGGTCGAGCACGTCACCACGCTGCCGCCAGGGTTGCCGGTGCCGTTGCACTGGTTGACCCGGATCGGGATAGCAGCGCTGATGGTCGACGGGGGCACCGTGCAGTGGACCGTGCCGCCACCTCCGTTGCCGGAGCCGTTGCACTGGGTGACAGTGGCTCCGGTGGTCGTCGCCGGGAAGGGGTCGCAGTTGACCGTCCCGCCGCCGCCGGTCGCCGAGCCCACGCACTGGTTGACCGTCGCCGCCGTCACCGGTCTCGCGCCCGGTGTGTCCGCGCTGATGTTGTTGGTGATCGACACCCGGCAGGTGATCGGGTGGGCGGCGTCGTTGTCGGAGGCGTTGCACTGGGTGACGCTGGTGACCAGGCTCGTCGAGCGGCTCACGAAGGTGCCGTTGGAGCCGCCGCACGGGTCGTTGGCGCACAGACGGGTGACCGTCGTGACCGACCCCCTGGTAGCGCCGTTGATGGTGTTGACGACGGTCACCGAGCACTGCATCACCGTCGTCGCGCCGCCCGGCCCGGGCCCGATGCCGTTGCACTGGTTCACGTCCAGCACCGCCGCTTGTGCGGATTGGGGTGAGGCGAGGGCGGCAAGAAAGAACCCGGCAGTGAGCAGCATCAGCGCAGCAAGCGAGGCGCGCCACGCCAGGGGGAACCGCAGGACTCTCGGTGGAGCCAGATTAGGAGTTCATCAGTCGCTCGATCTCCATCGTCAAGAACGGACCCAAACCAACGAATACGGGCTTCGAGCTACTTACGATAGCCCAACAACAGCAAAAGGATGCAAGTTAGTGCAAGAGAGTTCTAGAGATCGTCGATCGGGCGTCGTCCGCCCTGCGTCGCCGTTGTCAGCGGCCCGGAGGCGCCGCGGGGCAAGCGACCGCTCCGCTGCTGCGGACCGCCCAGCTGGTTGGCGGCAGCGGGGCGGTGGACGGAGCAGGCCGACGAGGCGCTGCGCCCGGGCCCGGCCTGATCAGGCCACGGGCGGCCGTCTCGCTTGCGGGAGTCGAACCCTCAGGCTCCCTGGCCGAGGTTGATCATCAGGCCGCCGTCCATGACGTACGACGCGCCGGTCACGTAGTCGGCGTCGGAAGAAGCGAGGAACAGCGCCAGCTTCGCTAGCTCCTCCGGCTGCGCCGCCCGCTTCCACGGGATGCTCTGCACCTGCTCCTCGAGCAGTTTCGGGTCGTCGATCGCCGCCTGGTTGAACGGTGTCAAGACCATGCCGGGGGCGAGGCTGTTGACGTTGATCTTGTGCGGCGCGAGTTCGAGGGCCAAGGTGCGAGTCAGCATACGGATGGCGCCCTTGGAGCAGTCGTAGTCGGCGCCGCCAGCGTTCGGGTTGTCCGCATGCACCGACGAGACGTTGATGATCTTGCCCTCGCCGCCAGCCGCCAACCGCAGCTGGATGAACCGGCGGCAGCAGAAGAAGGGCCCGTAGACGTTGGTGCGCAGCGCCTTGTCCCACACCTGCGTCGACAGCTCGGCGACGGGGGTCCCGGAGGCATCGACGCCGGCGTTGTTCATCAGGATGTGCAGCGTTCCATACTCCTTGGTCGCCGCGTCGAACATGCTCGCCACCTGGCTCTCGTCGCTGACGTCGGCCTGCACGACGATGGCGCGCCGGCCCTCGGCCTCGACGGCAGCCTTGGTCGAGGCGGCGCCGTCCGCGTCGTGCAGGTAGTTCACGACCACGTCGGCCCCCTCTCGGGCGAACTCGATCGCGCAGGCCTGACCGATCCCTGAGTCCGAGCCGGTGATGAGTGCAACCTTGCCGGCCAGCCGTCCTGTGCTCATGCCGCTCCCTTGGTGGGTGATGGGTCCTTCGATGGCGAATCGGTCGCTGGGTGGGCGATCCGCCAGGCGGCGTTGATCTGCCCGACGTGGGAGAACGCCTGTGGGACGTTGCCCAGCTGCTCCCCGCTGGACGGGTCTGCCTCCTCCGACATCAACCCGAGGTCGTTGGCGTGGGTGCCCGCGCCTTGGAAGAGTTCCGTGGCGCGGGCCACCTCACCACCCAGGGCCAGGCACTCGACCAGCCAGTAGGTGCAGATCAGGAATCCGCTGCGGTCGCTGGGCCACCGGCGGACCAGGCCGCCCGACGAGAGCTCGTCCTGAACGGCGTTGATGGTGCTCCACATTCGCTCGTCCGTCGCCGGCAGGAAGCCGACCAGAGGCAGCATGAGCACGGAGGCGTCGAGGTCGTCCGAGCCAAATGCTCCGGTGTAGGCGCCGGCCCGCTCGCTCCACGCCTTGTCGAGTATTGCGGTACGCACCTCGTCGCGCGCCGCTGCCCATCGCTCCGCGTCCGCACCCGCACCCAGACCCGGGGCCAACGTGACCGCCCGGTCCAGCGCCACCCAGCACATGACCTTCGAGGAGGTGTAGTGACGCTCGGCATCCCTGGCCTCCCACATGCCCGCGTCGGGTTCGGACCAGCTGCTGGCTGCCCGGTCGGCAAGCGCCACCAGCATGTCCTGGACCGGCCCCTCGAGATCGCCGAGCGAGTCGCGCAGGATGTGTGCGGCCTCGAGGACCTCGCCGAGCACGTCCAGCTGCTTCTGGCGCCACGCGTCGTTGCCCACCCGCACAGGACTGCTTCTCCGGTAACCGGAGAGGTGTTCGAGCTCGTGCTCGCTGAGGTCCCGTTCGCCACCGACGCCGTACATGATCTGCACGAGCTCGTCGCCATACTGGCCCGCGGCGTTGGCGAACCAGTCGAACAGGCGACCGGGCTCGTCCGGGCAGGCCGCGATCCACAGCGAGCGGATCGTCAAGCTCAGGTCACGCAGCCAGGCGAACCGGTAGTCGAAGTTGAGCTCTCCGCCCATCGTCTCCGGCAGCGACGTCGTCGCCGCCGCCACCACGGCTCCGGACGGCTGGTAGGTGAGTCCCTGCAGGACGATCGAGCTCCGCCTGACCTCTCGCGGGAAGGCGCCGTCGTACGACTCGTGCAGGTGCGCCCACGACTGCCAGGCCTCGACGGTGTCCGGCACCGACGTCGTAGGTGCCGGGCCCTGCGTGGTCGCCGAGGTGGGTGCGTCGTACGACGCCAGGTAGCGCAGCTGCAGATCGACGGTCTCCCCGGCTGCCACGGCGAACGTGGCCTCGGCCATCTTGGCCCCGCAAGCCCAGGTAACCGGTCCCGTGCACGAGAGCCGAACTGGTCCGCCCCGAGCCTCGACGCCGTCCGGGCCGGCCAGCAGATGTGGCTGCGTGCGCCCGTACTCCATCCGCGGCGCGAACTCACTGCGCATCTCGACGGTCCCCGACACCCCCTCTACCCGGCGCAGCAGCACGTGCGGGCTGCGCCGGCCGATGTCGTGGCCCCGCGCTCCGGGCTCGAAGGCCAGCGCGTCGGTGACCGCCACCTCTCCGGTGGAGGTGCGGAATACGGTGCGCAGCACGAGCGTGTCGTCCACGTAGTCGCGCTCGGACTCGGCCGGCTCGGTGGGGTGGATCGTCCAGTGGCCGGCATCGGGGTCGAGCAGGCGGCCGAAGACCGAGGGCGAATCGAAGCGCGGGACGCACCACCAGTCGATCGAGCCGTCGCGGTCGACGAGCGCCGCGGAATGGCAGTCCGAGAGAAAGCCGTAGTCGCCGATCGGCGGCTGCTGCCAACCCTCGGCCTCAGGCAACGCTGCCCCGGCCGGGCGGGGTGGGTGCGTCGGGCACAGGGCCTCCTTCGACCGCAATGACGGACACGCTACGCCGGAGCCGGTGAGTCCGGGCGCCTGCGGGTCCTGCCTCAGTGCCGCGAGTGCCCTGGTCGGGACGGAAGGACCTCGTCGCCGCCGGTGACGATGGCCGCGCCGCCGGCCGGGTCGTCGCGGTGCGGCGCCAGCTGCCGCACCGCGTGGTAGCCGGCGATGGTGACGAGCGTGCCGAGCGCAATACCGGAGAGGGAGAAGTCGGGGGTGAACTGCAGCGCCACTCCGCCGATACCGACGATGATGCCGGCCGCCAGCGGCACCAGGTTGACCGGTGCGGAGAAGTCCACCCGGCTCTCCACCCAGATCTTGGCTCCGAGCAGGCCGATCATCCCGTAGAGGACGACGGTGATCCCCCCGAGCACGCCCCCTGGCGTGGCCGCCACCAGCGCCCCGAATTTGGGGCAGAAGCCGAACAGGATCGCCACGAGCGCAGCGACGTAATACGCCGCAGTGGAGTAGACCCGGGTCGCCGCCATCACGCCGATGTTCTCGGCGTACGTCGTCGTAGGCGAACCGCCGACCGCACTGGCCAGCACCGTCCCCAAGCCGTCGGCCGCGAGCGCCCGCCCGAGGTAGGGGTCCAGGTCGTCCCCGGTCATCGCCGCCACCGCCTTGACGTGGCCGGTGTTCTCCGCGATGAGCGCCACGACGATCGGCAGGACCAGGAGGATGAACGTCAGGTGGAAGGTCGGCAGGTGCGGTCCGGGGACGAGGGAGCCGCTCGCCGAGCGGGTCGCCGACGGCAGACCGACCCACGGCGCCTGGCCGACCGCGTCGAAGCTCACCCGGTAGTGCGGGGCTGGCTTGCCGCCGGCGGCTGCGGAGGTGATCTGGCCGAAGGCCACGTCGAACAGCTTGGAGAGCGCGAATCCGACGACGAGCCCGATCACGACCGACAGGCGCGAGACCATGCCCCGCCCGAGCACCGCTGCCGCGATGACGACCACCATGGTGAGCAGCGCGACCCACTGGTCCTGCGGCCAGTAGACGTTGGCCACGACCGGGGCGAGGTTGAAACCGATCAGCATCACGACCGCGCCGGTGACCGCAGGCGGAAGAACCGTCGTGACGACCCGTGCGCCACCGAAGTGGACGAGCAACCCGACCAGCGCCAGCACCGCTCCGGTGACCAGGATGGCGCCGGTGACGTCGGCGCTGGAGCCGCCCTGCGCCCGGATGGCGGCCACAGCCCCGACGAAGGAGGCACTCGTGCCCAGGTAACTCGGGACCCGGCCCTTGACGATCAGGAGGAAGCAGATCGTGGCGATGCCGGACATGAGGATCGCGAGGTTCGGGTTCAGGCCCATTAGCACGGGGAAGACGAAGGTCGCACCGAACATCGCGACGACGTGCTGCGCGCCCAGCCCGACGGTGAGCCCCCAGCCGAGCCGCTCGTCCGGTCCGACGATCTCGCCAGGAGCCGGTGCCCGCCCGTCTCCGTGCAGCTTCCATCCCAGACCGGCCGCCATGGCTCGCCCTTTCCTCGCATTCCGACCCGCGACGAGAGCACCGTACCGGGTGGGCGCGTGGGCGCGAGCCGACGCTGACGGGGCCAAATGGACCGATCACCGAAATTTGTTATCGATCCGTGATGTGCTGACGATGCAGCCGTGATAAATCTGAGAACTTCCCGGTGACCTGCTAAAAAACAGGGCTGTCATTTCCGCTGGCAGCTGCCTGTTTATCCGGAAATGGCGCGAAACAGCTGAGACCGGTGTGACTGCTGTTTCTCCTGGGGCGAAATGTCTTTAGCCTCGGTTGAGAGCCACACACGTCCTGGGAAGGGGTCACCGGTGCAGATGCGTCAGGCCTGCTCGTCTCCCTTGCGCCGAGGGCTGCTGTCGGCGCTCGCCTTCGGCCTGACCCTGGCCGTGTCGGCACCCAGCGCCACCGCTACTCCTGCTGACCCCGTCTATCCGTCGGCCAACCAGGTCAAGGACGCCAAGTCGGCTGCGAGGGCGAAGGCCGCCGCGGTCGCGGCGATCCAAGCTCGGCTGGAGGCATCCAACCGGCGGTTGAGCGAGATCCAGACCGCCGCGGAGGTGGCATCCGAGAAGTACAACGGCGCCCAAGTCCTGTTGGCGCGGCGGACCGCCGCGGCACGTGAGGCGGCCTCGCGCGCGGCGGACGCGGCGAAGCAAGCCGATGCGGCCACCAGTAAGGTCGGCGACCTCGCCGCTCAGACCTACATGCAAGGGGGCAGCCTCGGCGGGCTGGAGGCGTTCCTCGACGAGGGAGGCCCCCAGCAGATCCTCGACCGCGCCTCAGGCCTCGCCGTCCTGGGGACCATCCGCAACCAGGCCTTGCAGCGCGCATCGGCGGCGCGTTCCGTTGCGGGCGTGCTGGTCCGCCAGGCCAACCGGACCCGTGCCCAACAGCTCGCGGCGTCGCTGTCCGCCCAGAGCGCTCGCGACGCCGCCGAGCGGCAGGCGCAACAGGCACAGGTCGAGACCGAGGCCATCGGCCAGCAGCAGCGCGCCATGGTAGCCGAGCTGGCCTCGTTGCAGAACACGACGGTTCAGCTGGAGCAGCAGCGCCAGGCGGGTCTGGCTGAGGCGGCACGGCGGCGCGAGGAAGCCCGCATCAAGGCGGCGATGGAGCGTCAGCGGGCCGAGGCCGCCGCAGCCGCGGCAGCGGCCGCTGACCGCAAGCAGGCCGCCGCGGACCGGGCGGCGCGCCAGGCGGCAGCCGATCGCCAGGCGGCAGCCGATCGCCAGGCGGCAGCCGATCGCCAGCGCCAGGCAGATGCTGCCCGGCAGGCGGCCAAGCGCAGCGTCAAGCCGGCGACGGTCGCCCCTCACGCGCCGACGCCCCCGGCGCCGGCGGCCCCGGTCAAGCGGCACGACCCGAAACCCGCTCCCCCTGCCCCGCCGAGCCACTCTGCCGGCGTGTCGGCCGTCATCGACTACGCCAGGCGACAGGTCGGCAAGTGGTATCTCTGGGGCGGGGCCGGTCCGGATCGCTTCGACTGCTCCGGGCTGACGATGATGGCGTGGCGTCAGGCCGGCGTGTACCTCGACCACTACACCGGCTCGCAGTACAACCAGGGAACGCACGTCTCGGTGCACTCGCTGCGCCCCGGCGACCTCGTGTTCTACGGGCCGAGCGTGGCAGGGATTCACCACATGGGGCTCTACATCGGCAACGACACGATGATCGAGGCGCCGCACACCGGCGCGCAGATCCGCTACTCGAGCATCTGGCGTTCGGACCTCATCCCGCTCGGCGTCCGGCCCTCGTAGGGCCCTCGTACGGCCCTCGTACGGCAGAGACCTGGTCGTCGTCGCCTAGACCTCCGCCCCCGGCCAGCGCGGACGCCGAAGCCCTCGCCCTCATCGAGGTGACGCGGGCTGCATACCCGTCACTGAGCAGGCACCTCCTCAGGTCGTAGCCTGCATTGACGAGTATTCGCGTCACTGACCATAAAAGGGCTCTGATGACCAATCGCCTGGCCGCCATGGCTGGCATCGGATTCGCCTTCGTCGCCGCGGGAGTGGCGCCGGCATCGCTGGCCGCCCCCGCTCCATCGGTGCCGCCGACGATCACCCTCGACCAGGGGCTGCACGTCAGCGTCGGCTCCGTTCTCGGCAGCGACGCCGATGCCTACGGCTACAGCGAAGCCGGCGGCTTGGCCTACTTCGGGATACACGTGCCCGTCTACGCCAAGTGGCACCAGAGCGGCATCACCACCGAGGACCGCCAGCTGCAGAGTTGCAACCAGGCGGACGGCTGCATCGAGTGCTGCTCGCCGACCTGGCATTTCAATGACGTGCGCACGACGTACAACTTCTTCACCTACGAGCACAAGCAGAACAGCGGCAGTAGCGAGCTCACGGCCGGCGCCAGCGACGTCCTGGTCGAAGGTTCAAGCGCCGACGGGACCACGGCGCGGGACTTCCTGTACTACTACACGGACGTCACGCAGGACGGTGCCGCAACGTACTCCCCCGGATGGACCACCGGGAGCGGCAAGATCTGGAGCGGCGGAGGCGTGCACAAGAGCAGCAAGGCCGGCCAGACCGCGTCCTTCACTGCCACAGCCAACCAGTTCGCCCTGGTGACCGACCACGGCCCTGGGCGGGGCACCGCGGACGTCTACCTCGACGGCAAGAAGTTCGCCTCCATCCACGACGACGGCATCAGCGTCAACCGTGTCGTCGACGCTCAGATCTACACAGTGACTAAGGCCACCCACACGATCAAGGTCGTGGTCACCAAGGGCCGCATCGACATCGACGCCTTCCTCACGTCCTACCGCCTCCAGCAGTAGACGCGGCGGGACGCAGCTCCACGGCGCCTCAACGGCTCAGTCGCCAGGTGGCTCCAGCCTTCTCGGCGCAACGACTGGCGAAGGTATGGCGGTCGACGGGTCGTGCGTCGACGGCACCGTCGCGTGCCTCAGCGTTCTTGACGTTGGCCCGGATCGCATCGACCAGCGTGCGTACGAGTTGGTCCCCGCCGACCTTCCACTTCTTTCGCCAGGTGACCGCTGAGCTCCAATCCTACGTTCGACGATGATGACCACGCCACATGTGTCGCATACGTTTCGGGCCAGTCATCACAACCCGAACAGCACTGGCGACAGCGACCAGACCGGCTACGGGTACTACCCGAACCGGTTCGAGCGAACCTCGAACGAATGGCCGTCACCAGGGACTGCCCCGCCAACTACGCGGGACGCTCCCTGTTACGCGCTCACTGATAGGGCGCCTCACCCGCGGCCCGTCGAGGCCGCGCATACGACGCGCGTCACCCGCTCTCGTGCTGCGATGATGGCCCGCTCCACCGCTCGGTCGTCATACCGATGTCCTTGGCCCGCTGCAGCGAGACCCGGACCTCCTGCTCCGCCTCCTCGCGGTCGGCCCAGTGCGCGCCCTCGACGGACTTGCCGGGCTCGAGGTCCTTGTAGGTCTCGAAGAAGTGCTTGATCTCGAGCCGGTCGAAGTCGCTGATGTCGGAGATGTCGGTGATGTGGCTGACCCGCGGATCGGTGGCCGGCACACAGAGCACCTTGTCGTCCCCGCCCTTCTCGTCGCGCATGTGGAACATGCCAATCGGCCGGACGCGGATCAGGCAGCCGGGGAAGGTGGGTTCCTCCAGTAGCACCAGCGCGTCGAGCGGGTCCTCGTCCTCGCCGAGCGTGTTCTCGATGTAGCCGTAGTCGGCGGGGTAGCGCGTCGAGGTGAACAACATCCGGTCCAGCCGGATCCGCCCGGTCTCGTGATCGACCTCGTACTTGTTGCGCTGTCCCTTCGGGATCTCGATCGTGACGTCGAACTCCACGGCGCTGGCCTTTCCCGAGTGGCGGTGCCCCGACTTACAGTGGCCGGGTTCTCGTCAGTGTTCCCCATCCGCCTCGTTCTCGCCCCGGGAGGCGCCATTGCGTCGCCTCCGCGTCCTCGCCTCCGCTGCCGCCGTGCTGGTGGCCGGGACCAGCGGGTATGCCGCCCTCGACGCCTACGACCGCGTGCCGGGCATCCTGACGATCGCGTCGCCGGCCGAGGTCCCGCAGCCGTCGGGGGCTTCCGGCCCCTCGGCCGCCGCGCCCTCGGCCAACCTCCCTGCGGGCGCCGCGCCCTCGGCCACCGTGCCGGTCACCGTCCCTCCGGCGGCCCCGCTGGCCGGCCTGGACCGTACGGCGCCCCGGCCGTCCCGGGCGGTGCTTGCGTCCCGGCTGTCGGGCGTCCTTCGGGACCCGCGCCTCGGCGGCTCCGTCGGCATGGTCGTCCGCGACGGCGCGACCGGCAAGGAGTTGTTCGGCCGGGCCGGTGACACCCCCCGAACTCCCGCGTCGACGACCAAGCTGCTCACGGCCGCCGCGTCCCTCGGCATCCTCGGGCCTGCGGCAACGACGACCACGCGGGTCGTTCAGGGCGGCACGGCCCGGTCGGTGGTGCTGGTGGCGGGGGGCGACAGCCTGCTCGGGACCGGCAAGGGCAACCCCGACACCGTGTCGAGCCGAGCCGGTCTGGGAGACCTGGCGGCTCAGGTCGCCACCGCCCTGCTGACCCAGCAGGTGCGCTCGGTCCAGGTGGGTCTGGACGACCACATCGCCGCAGGCCCGCGCTACGCACCAGGATGGTTGGCAGCGGACATCGCCGAAGGGTTCACCGGTCCGGTCACGATGCTCGGCCTGTCCAACCGGCGAGCGGTCAGAGGCAGGGCCGCGCCGGCCGACCCCGCCATGGTCGCGACCCAGGCGTTCGTCGCAGCACTGCAGGCCCACGGTGTTGCCGTCACCGGTGCAGTGCGACGGACTCGGGCAGCTGCCCACGCCGTTCAGCTGGGCGCCGTCACCTCGGCCCCGGTCGCCGAAGTGCTGGGCGTGGCGCTGATCTCGAGCGACAACGCCCTCACCGAGACCGTGGCCCGCCGGGCGGCCGTACAGGCAGGCGACGGCAGCAGCTTCGGGGAGGTCGCAGCATTCGTCGTCCGCACGGTGCGGCACCTCGGCATCGACGTTTCCGGAGTCCGGCTGGTCGACGCCTCCGGGCTGTCCCGTGGCTCGGCCATCCCGCCGCGGGTGCTGGTCGACGTGCTCGACCTGGCAGCCGACGGGCACGACCCGGCGTTGCAGCAGGTCGTCGCGCGGCTGGCGGTCGCGGGGGTGAGCGGCACCCTCAAGGCCCGTTTCCACGCCGCCTCGGCCCACGCCGCGGCCGGAGTGGCCAGGGCCAAGACCGGGACGCTCACCGGGGTCAGTGCCGTGGCCGGGACGGTGGTAGACCGTGACGGCCGGCTGCTGACCTTCGCGGTCCAGGCGGACCAGATTCCGGCGGCAGGCGGTCAGGCGGCCCGGGCGGCCCTGGACCGGGTCGTGGCCACCCTCGCCGGCTGCGGATGCCGCTGACCCGCTTACGGTGGAGCCATGACGACACCGGTGAGCGAGCCGTCGAATGGCGCGGCGCAGGACTACGTCGACTGGGATTTCGCCAAGTCGACCGGGCGCCGACTCATCGCCGGCGGACCCCGCGTCACGCCGGCCGAGGCGAACGAAGCTGTCGCTGACCTGCGGTCCTGCGCCACGCGAGCGGCCTGGCCGGTCGCCGAGACCTCCCGACTGCAGGCGCCGGCGAGCGCCCATCCCGCGTTGATCATCGACCGCCCGCGCTGGATCGACGCCAACGTCGACTCGCTCCAGGGGATGCTCGACCCCGTCATCGACAAGCTCGCCGCGAAGCGGAAGGTGACGCCGGGGCCCCTCGCGGCACAGGTGGGAGGCAAGATCACCGGCGGCGAGGCCGGTGCGCTGATGTCGTTCCTCGCCACCAAGGTGCTGGGCCAGTACGACCTGGCACCGGAAGGGACGCCTCGCCTCCTGCTGGTGGCCCCCAACATCCTGCAGACCGAGCGGGAACTGGGCGTCGACCCCGGGGACTTCCGGCTCTGGGTGTGCCTGCACGAGGAGACCCACCGGGTCCAGTTCACCGCCGTCCCGTGGTTGCGGGACCACATCGTTTCCACGGCGCGGACGCTCACCGTCGATCTGGTGCCAGATCCCGACCAGCTCGGCGAGAGGCTCCTGGAGATCGCCCGGCGGGTGCCGGAGGCGCTCGGAGCGGGCGGCAGCGGCCTGGCTCACCTGTTCGCCACGTCGGAGCAGCGGGCGACGATCGCTCAGCTCACCGCCGTGATGTCGTTGCTGGAAGGCCACGCCGACGTCGTGATGGACGACGTCGGACCCAAGATCGTGCCGACCGTGGACGTCATCCGGTCGAGATTCGAGAAACGCCGGGACGGACTCGGCGGAGTCGACCTCCTGCTGCGCCGGCTGCTCGGCCTGGAGGCCAAGATGCGCCAGTACCGCGACGGTGCGGCGTTCGTCCGCACGGTCACCGACCGGGTTGGCGTCGACGGGTTCAACGCCGTGTGGACCTCCCCCGAGACGCTCCCGCTGCCCACGGAGATCGAGGAACCGCTCAGCTGGGTCGCGAGGGTCCACGGCTAGCGGGGGTTGTCGCCGGTGACAGGACCACATCCCGCAGTGGCAGAGGTCCGTCTCGCCGTACGGCGCACGCTCGCCGGCCTCGGCGCAGCCGGCGACACGGCGGCCACCGGAGACTCTGCAGATCCGGTTGACCCCGTAGATCCGGGGGGTCGGGCGCTGGTCCTCGTCGCGTGCAGCGGCGGCGCCGATTCGCTCGCACTCGCGGCGGCAGCGGCGCACGAGGCGCCGTCGCTCGGTCTACGGGCCGGTGCGGTCGTCGTCGACCATGGACTGCAGGACGGCTCCGACTCGGTGGCCGCGCACGCGGCGCAGCAGTGCAGCGACCTCGGCCTGGCGCCGGTGGACGTCGAACGGGTCCGGGTGCAGCGTGACGGCTCGGGTCCCGAGGCGTCGTCGCGGAAGGCACGCTACGCGGCCCTGCTCGACCTGGCCGGCCGCCACGGCGCCCAGATGGTCCTGGTCGGGCACACCCGAGACGACCAGGCCGAGCAGGTCCTGCTCGGCCTGGCCCGCGGATCCGGAGCGCGCTCGCTGTCCGGTATGCCGCGCCGCCGGGGCCTGTTCCACCGGCCGCTGCTCGACGTCGGCCGGGCGACGACCGAGGCCGCGTGCGCCACGCTGGGCCTCGAACCGTGGCACGACCCGCACAACCAGGACCCGGCATACCGCAGGGTGAGGGCGCGGCGGCTGCTCAGCTCGATCGAGGCGGAACTCGGACCGGGTATCGGCGAGTCGCTGGCCCGCTCGGCCGACCTGCTGCGTCAGGACAGCGAGGCCCTGGAGGCGATGGCCCTGCGCTCCCGGGCGGAGCTCGGGGACGGACCGCTCGACGTCGTCGCGATCGCCGCACTGCCGGATGCGATCCGCACGCGGGTATGGCGTGCGGTCGCGATCGAGGCGGGCTCACCGCCTGGGTCGCTGTTTTCCGTCCACGTGCACGCGCTCGACGCACTGGTCCTGCACTGGCACGGGCAGGGGCCCATCCAGCTGCCCGGGCGGGTGCAGGCCAGACGCTGCGGGCCCGTGGTGCGGCTCGAGCCGGCCGGTCCGGTTGAATAGGCCGCCAGCAGAGCCAGCGGCACGGGAATACCGACGAAGCAGGGAGGTGGCCGTGGAGGCTGCGCAGATGGGCGCCGACCTCGAGCGGGTGCTGCTTACCGAGGATCGGATCCTGGCCCGCATCGACGACCTGGCCCAGCAGATCTGGGCGGACTACGAGGGCAAGGACGTACTGCTGGTCGGGGTCCTCAAGGGCGCCGTCATGGTGATGTCCGACTTGATGCGGGCGATGCCGGGCACGGCGCCGATGGACTGGATGGCCATCTCGTCCTACGGCTCGGGCACGAAGTCCTCGGGCGTCGTGCGCATCCTCAAGGACCTGGACTCCGACATCAGCGGCCGGCACGTCCTGATCGTCGAGGACATCGTGGACTCGGGCCTGACGCTGTCCTGGCTGCGATCGAACCTTGCGTCGCGCGGCGCCGCCTCGGTCGAGATCTGCGCGCTGATGCGCAAGCCCGACGCCAGCAAGGTCGACGTGGACGTCCGATACGTCGGGTTCGACATCCCCAACGAGTTCGTCGTCGGCTACGGCCTGGACTACGCGGAGCGCTACCGCAATCTGCGCGACGTCGTCACGCTGGCACCGCACGTCTACACCTGACCCGTCCCGGCCCCGGCCTGCGCGACCCGGCGGCGACAGTGGCACAGGCATCCGAAATGGATGCAGGCGCAGCCGATACGGGCCGGTCGATTCGGAACACCTGCGCATGCCTGCACGTTGACCAGCAGGAATGCCTCGCAGGCTTGGCCGTCGGTGATGCGGTGTACCGTCATCACGAGGCCGCCGTGAGCACAAGACGAGCGCCGCGGGCGACTCGGGCCGAGCGATCAGGAGGGACGGGACCGCACGGTTCCGGCAGATACATGGACTGGAAGCGCATCCTTCGCACCCCGATGGTATGGGTGGTGCTGGTCGTTGCCATCGGCGTGTTGTTCGTCTCCCTGGGGGGCAACGGCGGCTACAGCCGCATCGACACCTCCGCGGCGGAGAAGCTGATCAGCGGCGGCTCGGTGGCTTCTGCCAAGTTCGTCGACACCGACCGGCTGGACTTGACCCTGAAGCCGGGCGTCACGTACAGTGGCGGCGGCGTCACCAAGGCGAACCGGGTGGAGACGTACTACGTCGAGGCGCGCGGTCCGGAGCTGGTGCGCCTGCTCAACCAGCGCATCCCGCCGAGCGGCTACAACGACGCTCCCCCCCAGACCAACTGGTTGACCTCCCTACTGTTCACGCTGCTGCCGTTCATGTTGTTCCTCGGCCTGTTCTGGCTGCTGATGAGCCAGACGCAGGGCGGCGGGTCCAAGGTCATGAGCTTCGGCAAGAGCCGCGCCAAGCTCGCCACCAAGGACATGCCCAAGGTCACTTTCGCCGACGTGGCGGGCGCCGACGAGGCCGTCGAGGAGCTCCAGGAGATCAAGGAGTTCCTTGCCGAGCCGGCCAAGTTCCTGGCTGTGGGCGCCAAGATCCCCAAGGGCGTGCTGCTCTACGGTCAGCCGGGCACGGGTAAGACGCTGCTCGCCCGGGCCGTCGCGGGTGAGGCCGGGGTGCCGTTCTACTCCATCTCCGGCTCCGACTTCGTCGAGATGTTCGTCGGTGTCGGCGCCTCCCGGGTCCGTGACCTGTTCGAGCAGGCCAAGGCCAACGCGCCCGCCATCGTCTTTGTCGACGAGATCGACGCCGTCGGCCGGCACCGCGGGGCGGGGCTCGGCGGCGGCCACGACGAGCGCGAGCAGACCCTCAACCAGCTCCTGGTCGAGATGGACGGCTTCGACGTCAAGACCAACGTCATCCTGATCGCCGCCACCAACCGGCCCGACATCCTCGACCCGGCGCTGCTGCGTCCCGGCCGGTTCGACCGGCAGATCGCGGTGGACGCTCCCGACATGCTCGGCCGCAACCGGATCCTGCAGGTGCACGGGCGGGGCAAGCCGCTGGCGCCAGACGTCGACCTGCTCGCGGTCGCCCGGCGTACCCCGGGGTTCACCGGCGCCGACCTGGCCAACGTCCTCAACGAGGCGGCCCTGCTCACCGCCCGCAGCAGCGGCACGATCATCACCAACGACGCCCTCGACGAGGCCATCGACCGGGTGGTCGCCGGCCCGCAGAAGCGCACCCGGATCATGAGCGCCAAAGAGAAGAAGATCACCGCTTACCACGAGGGCGGCCACGCGCTGGTGGCGTCGGCGATGCGGCACACGGACCCGGTCACCAAGGTGACGATCCTGCCGCGAGGGCGTGCCCTCGGTTACACGATGGTGATGCCGCTCGATGACAAATACTCCACCACGCGCAACGAGATCCTGGACCAACTCTCCTACGCGCTCGGCGGGCGCGTGGCCGAGGAGATGGTCTTCCACGACCCGACCACCGGTGCGTCCAACGACATCGACAAGGCCACCAGCCTGGCCCGCAAGATGGTCACCCAGTTCGGCATGAGCGAGCGGGTCGGTGCGATCAAGCTGGGCCAGGAGCAGGGCGAGGTCTTCCTCGGCCGCGACATGGGTCACCAGCGTGACTACTCCGAGGAGGTGGCCGGGATCATCGACGAGGAGATCCGCCGGCTCATCGACGCCGCACACGACGAGGCGTGGCACGTCCTCAACGACAACCGCGCCGTGCTCGACCACCTCGTCTTGGAGCTGCTCGAGAAGGAGACGCTCGGCAAGGACCAACTGGCCGAGATCTTCAAGCCCATCGTCAAGCGCCCAGCCCGGCCCGTCTGGCTCTCCAGCGGCAGCCGTCACGTGAGTGACCTGCCTCCGGTGCTGACCCCGGGCGAGCGGGCGGCAATGTCCAACGGCAGCGCGAACGGCCACAACGGCTACGGTCCCGCTCCCCAGGACACGCAGGTCATCGAGGAGCATCCTGCGACGGCGGTGATCGAAGTGCCCGAGGGTGGGTATGTCGATCCAGGCTCCCATTGACCTGCCCCGCATCGAGGCCGCCGTCCGTGAGCTGCTCCTGGCCATCGGAGAGGATCCCGGGCGGGAGGGGCTGACCCACACCCCGGAGCGGGTGGCCCGTGCCTACGCCGAGATGTTCTCCGGAGTGGGCCGGCAGGCCTCGGACGTGCTGGCGACCACATTCGAGATCGGCCACAGTGAGCTCATCATGGTGCGGGACATCGAGCTGTACAGCACCTGCGAGCACCACCTGTTGCCCTTCCACGGCGTCGCCCACGTGGGCTACATCCCCGGCCGCGACGGCCGGGTGACGGGCCTTTCCAAGCTGGCCCGGCTGGTCGACGTGTTCGCCCGCCGGCCGCAGGTCCAGGAACGGCTCACCACCCAGATCGCCGACTCGCTGGTCGAGCAACTGGCACCGAAGGGCGTGATGGTCGTCATCGAGTGCGAACACCTGTGTATGTCGATGCGCGGCGTCCGCCGGCCCGGCGCCCGCACCATCACCTCCGCCGTCCGCGGCCAGTTGCGCGATCCCGCCACCCGGGCCGAGGCCATGGGGCTGGCGCTCGGCGGCCGCCGGTGACCGGGCGGTGACCGGACAGGCGTCACTACATCGTCCGCCGTCGGTGTCCGCCGTCCTCACCGGGCTCGCTGCGCGGCAGAGCAAAGTCCCCCGGGTCCTGGGGGCGCTCACCTACCTGGTCGGTTTCCTCGACATCGCCAGCGGCCTGACCAGGGGATGGCGGCACCGGCTACATCCGCTGGCTGACGCGGTGCCTGGGGCGGTGGGCAACGCCGCCGCCGCGCTGACGGTGGTCCTCGGCATCTTCCTGCTGCTGCTCGCCCATGCCCTGCGCCGGCGCAAGCGCCGGGCCTGGCGCGCCGTGGTCTTCTTGCTGAGCTTCAGCGTCCTGCTGCATGTCGTCAAGGTCGAGCCGCTGGCGACGCTGCTCTCGGCGCTCGTGCTGGCCGTCGTCCTGACCTACCGCCGGCAGTTCTATGCCCTCGGGGATCCCACCACGCGATGGATGGCCGTGCGGGTGTTCTTCGGCTTGACCGCGATCAGCCTCGGACTGGGAGTGCTGGTCATCTGGCTTCGCCGGGCGGAAGTGGTCGGCGGCCCACCGTCCGCCGGCGACACGGCATACCAGGTCCTGGCCGGGCTGGTGGGGACCGACGGGCCGCTCACCTTCCGGCCCGACCGCACCGGCGACGTCATCGGCGCGCTACTGCTGGGGCTGGGGCTGATGACCTCGCTCACGACGATCTACCTGTTCCTGCGTCCGTCCGAGCCGCACCCGTCGCTGACCGACGAGGACGAGGCGGCGATGCGCGTTCTGCTTGCACGGCATCCCGATTCGCTCGGCTACTTCAACCTGCGCCGCGACAAGAGTGTCGTCTGGTCCGACACCCGGAAGGCGGCGATCGCCTACCGCGTGGTGTCCGGGGTGATGCTCGCCAGCGGCGACCCGCTCGGCGACCCCGAGGCCTGGCCCGGGGCGATCGAGAACTTCCTCGGCCAGTCGCAGTCGCACGCGTGGACGCCGGCCGTGCTGGGGTGCTCCGAGCAGGCGGGGACGGTGTGGTGCCGCGAGACCGGCTTCAGCGCCCTCGAGCTCGGCGACGAGGCTGTGGTCGACGCCGCGGCCTTTTCCCTCGACGGCCGACCGATGCGCAACGTGCGCCAGATGGTCAAGCGCGTCCGCCGCGCCGGTTACACCACCGAGGTCGTGCGCTCGCGCGAGGTGTCAGAGACCGAGCGTCAAAGAACCGTCGGCGATGCGGCCGCGTGGCGGGGCACGGAGACCGAGCGGGGCTTCTCGATGGCACTCGGCCGGTTGGTGGACCCGCTCGACCCCGACGCGGTCTTCGTTGTGGCCCGCCAGGACGGCATGATCCGCGCGTTCCTGCAGTTCGTGCCGTGGGGACCGCGCGGTATGTCGCTCGACGTCATGCGCCGCGACCGCACCGCAGATCCCGGCGTCAACGAGTTGATGATCGTCGATGCGCTGTGTGCCGGGAGGCGGCTGGGCGTCGACGAAGTCTCGCTGAACTTCGCGGCCTTTCGGTCCGCCCTCGAGCGGGGCGAACGGCTCGGCGCCGGGCCGTTCCTGCGAGCGTGGCGCCGGGTGCTGGTCTTCGCCTCGAGGTGGTTCCAGATCGAGAGCCTCTACCGGTTCAACGCCAAGTTCCAGCCGGAGTGGAGCCCTCGCTTCGTCGTCTACCCCGGCACGGGCGACCTGCCCCGGATCGTGATCGCCGCGCTCGAAGCCGAGGCCTTCCTCACCTGGCCCAAGCTGCACTGGCTGAGCGGGCAGCGTCCGTGACCGGCCCTGCCGAACCCCTGGTCATGGGTGTCGTCAACGTGACGCCCGACTCGTTCAGCGACGGGGGCCTCTGGGCCGACCCGGCCCGGGCCGCCGAGCACGGCCGGCTGCTCCTGGCTCAAGGGGCCGACCTGATCGACGTCGGCGGCGAGTCGACGCGGCCGGGGGCGGAGCGGGTCAGCGAGGCGGAGGAGCTGCGGCGCGTCGTACCCGTGGTTGCCGCGCTGACGGCCGGGGGGGCCACCGTGTCGGTCGACACGATGCGCGCGACGGTGGCCGCCGAAGCGATCGCCGCGGGCGCCGCCATCGTCAACGACGTCAGCGGTGGTCTGGCCGACCCCGCCATGCCGGCCGTGGTCGCCGGTGCGGGGGTCCGACTCGTCGTCATGCACTGGCGCGGTCACAGCCACGACATGCAGACCCGCGCGGTCTACGCCGACGTCGTCGCCGAGGTGCGCAGCGAGCTGGCCGCGCGAGTCGACGCGCTCACGGCCGCCGGGGTCGCCCGGGAGCAGCTCGTCGTTGACCCGGGCTTCGGGTTCGCCAAGACCGCCGAGCACAACTGGTCGCTGCTGCGCCACCTCGACGACATCGCGTCACTCGGGCTGCCCGTCCTGGTGGGAACGTCGCGCAAGACGTTCCTCGGGCGGGTCGGCCTGGCTCCCGGTCAGGACCCTCGGCCGCCGGACCAGCGTGACGCCGGCACGGTAGCGACAACGGTGCTTGCCGCTCAGGCCGGTGTATGGGCGGTCCGCGTCCACGACGTACCGGGCACGGTGGCGGCGCTCGGCGTCGTTGCCGAGACGGCCAGCGCGCCATGACCTCCTTCGTGCCGGACCCTGCACCCACCGCAGCCCCAGCCGAGGGGTCCCGCCGTACCGACACCATCACGCTCTCGGGGCTCCGCGCGCGCGGCCACCACGGCGTCCTTGCGATCGAGCGGAAGCAGGGCCAGGTGTTCGTCGTCGACCTCGTCCTGGAGGTCGATCTGCGCCCCGCCGCGGCGAGCGACGATCTGGCCGACACCGTCAACTACGCCGAGGTCGCGGCGGACGCCGTATCCGTAGTCGAGGGACCGCCGGCCGACCTGATAGAGACTGTCGCCGAGCGCATCGCCGCATCGGCCCTGCTCCGCGGCGGGGTCCAGGCAGTCGAGGTGACGGTGCACAAGCCCCAGGCACCGGTAGGCGTGCCGTTCGCCGACGTCTCGGTACATGTTCGGCGTGAGCGGGCCGTGCCGGTCGTGATCGCCCTGGGGGCCAACGAGGGCAGCCCCGACACGGTGCGGGCGACCCTGTTGTCGGCGGTGCGCAACCTCGGGGCCGTCGACGGGCTGACGCTCCGGCAGGTGTCGCGGCTCTTCCGTACCCGCCCCGTCGGCGGACCGGTCCAGCCGGACTACCTCAACGCGGTCGTGCTCGCGTCCACTCGGCTTCCACCGGTCGTGCTGCTCGGCGAGCTCCAGGCGATCGAGGCGCGGCACGGGCGGCGGCGCGACATACGGTGGGGTCCCCGGACGCTCGACCTCGACCTGATCCAGTACGGCGACCCGGCCGCGGGCTCCGACACGATCAGCTCCGCCGGCGGCCTGACCCTGCCCCACCCTCGGGCGGCGGAGCGGGCGTTCGTGTTGCGGCCGTGGCTCGACGCCGATCCGTTGGCCCGGTTCCGGCACGGCCCGGACGTCGTGGCGGTGAGCGAGCTGCTCGAGGCCCTCGGGACGCTTGGGGCGGGTGACGGCGCCGGCGGCGGGTGCGGCCCGGGGGACGGCGGGGACCCCGGTGACGGCGGGGGCGGCGGCGGGGACGGCGGGTACGGCGGGTACGGCCCGGGGGACGACATCGGCGTGTGGCCCGGTCCCGGCTGGAGCCCGCGATGGTGAACTCGGGCCGGGGCGTGCACCTGACCCTGGTGGCCACGGTGGCCGCGGTTGTCGCCCTGGTCGGTTATGCCGTGCTCCGGTTCTGGGTGGGCGGCGGCCACAGCGCCCCGCAGGTCTCCTGGGGCGGCGCGGTGTTGCTGCTGGCCATGGCGGTCGGGGTCTACGTCGTCGGAGTGCCGGTACGCCGATACCGGTTGGGCCGGCCGAACGCCAAAGGCCGGCGCCCCATGACGGCCCTGCGGGCATGGCGCACGCTGGTGCTGGCGCAGGCGGCGGCGCTGACCGGAGCAGCCGCCACCGGCTGGTACGTCGCGCAGGGGCTGATCCTGCTGCCGAACCTGGATGTCCCCACGGTGCGCGGCCAGGGATTGCGGGTGGCGGCGCTCACCGCAGGTTCGATGGCGATCGTCGCCGCGGGGCTGATGGTGCAGCGGATGTGCCGGCTGGACGGCGACGACGACGCTCGCTGAAGCTCGCCCCCTACCCCTACCCCCGCCGCCCCCTACCGCCCCGCCGCCCCCTACCGCCCCGTTGCCCCGGCTCCGCGTTGCCCCGGCTCCGCGTTGCCCCGGCTCCCGTGACGCCGATCCCGGAAGCTTTGCGCACGAAGTGGTGGTCGGAAGGCGGCTCCGGCTGTCGCTCAGCGGCCACAGGTTGAGCAAGGCGGGTCGGGGCGCAGGGGTTAGGCCGAACGGCCACCCGGCAGTCGCTCAGTTGGCCCGGCGCCAAGTTGACCCCACTCCCGCCGGGCCGCTCCGGGACGCTTTGCGCACGAAGTGGTGGTCGGAAGGCGGCTCCGGCTGGCGCTCAGTGGCCACAGGTTGCGCAAGGCGGGCCGCGGCGCAATGGCTGGTTGACGGGCTTCCGGTTGGCGACGGCCTTGCGCACATCGTGGCGGTCAACTGCGTCGCCGAGCCGCCTGTAGCCGCCACGAAGTGCGCAAGGCGGCGGTGTCGCACAAGGCGGTCCCGGCCAGCGGGATGGCCTTGCGCAAGGAACGGCCCTTCCCCAATGCCTGCTCCTGAGTTCGGGAGCGGCTGTGGCGCACAGGGCGCTACTTGTCTACGTCTCCGACAACGAAGAACATCGAGCCCAGGATGGCGACCAGGTCGGAGACGGTGTTGCCGGGGAGCAATCGCGCCAGGACAGAGATGTTGTTGAACGACGCCGAGCGGAGCTTGAGCCGCCACGGCGTCTTGTCACCGCGCGATACCAGGTAGTAGCCGTTGAAGCCGAGCGGATTCTCCGTGGCGAGGTAGATCTGCCCTTCGGGGACTCGCAGCACCTTCGGCAGCTTGATGTTGATCGGTCCGGCCGGCAGGCCGCCGAGCACGCTGAGGCAGTGCTCGGCGAGGTCCAGGCTGACCTCCATCTGCTCGCACAGCACCTCCAGCCGGGCCAAGTAGTCACCCGCCGTCCGGGTCACCACGCGGCCGGGGCCACCAGGACCGAACAGCTCGGCATACGCAAGGTAGGGCTCGTCGCGCCGGAGGTCGAGGTCCACACCGGCCGCGCGCGCGATCGGACCGCTCACGCCGTAGGCCGTCGCCGTCGACCGGGTGAGGACGCCGACTCCCTTCGCGCTCGCCTGCACGACCTCGTTGCCGACGGTCATGTCCGCCAGGGCGGGCAGCCCACGCCTTACGGCCGACGCGGCAGCGTCGACGCGGCCGAACCATCCCGCGGGAAGATCCTGCTTGAGACCGCCGACGCGGTTGAACATGTAGTGCATCCGGCCCCCGGACGCCTCCTCCATCACCGCCTGAAGCGCCTCCCGCTCGGGCAGGGAATGCAAGGTCGGCGTCGCGGCTCCCAGCTCGAGCGGATATGAACCGAGGAACATCAGGTGGCTCAGCACCCGGTTGAGCTCGGCCAGCAACATGCGCGCCCAGACCGCCCTCGCCGGCACCTGCATGCCGAGCATCGTCTCGGCGGCCATCGCCACGCCCAACTCGCTGCTGAATGCGGACAGCCAGTCGTGCCGGTTAGCCAACACCAGGATCTGCCGGTAGTCGCGGACCTCGTACAGCTTCTCGGCGCCGCGGTGCATGTACCCGACGATCGGATCGGCGCTGACGATGCGCTCCCCGTCCACCACCAGCCGCAGCCGCAGCATCCCGTGCGCGCCCGGGTGCTGGGGACCGATGGTGAGCGCGATGTCGGCCGTCGCCAGCGCACCGGCCCCCATGCCGACAGTCAGCTCGGTCAGCTCACCTGGCGCCGAGCCGGCGGCAGGCGTCATCCGTGGAGTCCGCTCGACACCAGGCCCGCCGGGCCCGCCGGGCTCGCCGGGCCAGCCGCGTCAGCCGGGCCGGTCGCCGGGAGACGGCGGATCGCCCACACGAAGTCGCCCAGGCCACCACGTGCGAGCAACGCGCACTCCGCGCCGGACCGGGCAAGGCCCTGCAGGTATGTCGCGGGCTGCGTCCGCGAGAGCGCGTGCACCGGGAGCGTGCCGCGAACGCCCAGGCGCTGCAGCTGGGTTCGCTGGTCGACGAGCTCGTCGGTGCCGAGCGCATCTATCGCGACGTGCGCGGTCAGGTCGCTGCTGCCGTCCGGAGTCGGCGGCACCTGGAGGCCGTCGCGGAAGCCGGTGAGCGTCCCCCCCGCCGGCCGGGTCGGTGCCGTGTGGCCGTAGTCGACCGCCACCACCAGCGCGCGACCCCGCTCCGGGGCGCGGCATACCGCTGCGACCAGAGCTCGCCACGCCTCGTCCCGCGGCCGGCCCACTTCGATGCGGTTGCCGGGACTCATCCGGCCGGGCGGCCAATAACGTTGGCACCACTGCAGATCCGTGTCGTCCAATGGGTCCCCGAGCAGCTCGGCACCGGTGTCGGGCTGCACGAGGACAATTCGCGCCACCGAATGATCGTCGATCTCGGCCACGGTGCACGGCACAACGTCGAGCCACTCGTTGGCCAGGACCAGCACGCCGCCTGCGCCAGGAGAGACGCCCAGGTCGTCCGGCACCGCCGCTCCGCCCTTTGACTGGACCCAGCCGATCTGATCCGGCAGGCCGGGTGGTCTTGGTACGACGTCGACGCCGACGCACGAGAGGTCCGGCGCCAGCCGGTGCATTTGCGTAACCAATTCGCCTCTGCCGCAAGCGAAATCGACGAATGAGGAGAGTCCCTCTCGACGCATCAACGTGAGCACAGCACCCGCCAGGACCTCGCCCGCCAGCGGTATGCCCTGAGCCGAGGTGGCGAACGAACCCGCCGGACCGGCGGCCGAGCGATAGAAGCCGCCCTCGCCGTACAGGGCTTCCTGCCAGGCATCCGACCAGGGGACCCACGCCCGCGTCGGAGGCCCCTGAACGCCGTGACCGTCTCGCACGCCGTGACCGTCGCGAACCCCATAACCGTCGCGAACCCCATAACCGTCGCGAAACGGCTGAGTCGTGCTCGAAGTCACTGCCGATAGCCTGCCAGGAACTTCTCAAGCCGGCCCATCGCGTCCTCCAGGTCGGCGACGGGTGGGAGGGTGACCAGTCGGAAGTGGTCGGGACGCACCCAGTTGAAACCGGTGCCCTGGACGACCAGCAGCTTCTGCTCCAACAGCAGGTCCAGCGCAAACCGCTGGTCGTCGACGATCGCGTGCACCGCCGGATCGAGCCGGGGAAACAGGTAGAGCGCGCCGTCCGGCTTGGCGCACGACACACCGGGGATCTGGGTCAGCAAGTCGTAGGCGAGGTCTCGCTGCTCGCGCAGGCGGCCGCCGGGGAGCACCAGGTCGGCGATGCTCTGGTGGCCGCCGAGTGCCGTGGCGATGGCGTGCTGGGACGGCACGTTGGGACACAGCCGCATGTTGGCCAGGATGTCCAGCCCCTCGATGTAGCTGCGGGCCTGCGCCTTCGGCCCGGACAACCCCATCCATCCGCTGCGGAAGCCGGCCAGCCGGTAGGCCTTGGAGAGGCCGTTGAACGTCAGGCAGAGCAGGTCGGGGGCGAAGGTCGCCGTGCTGGTATGGGTGGCGTCGCCGTACAGGATCTTGTCGTAGATCTCGTCCGACATGATCACCAGGTCGTGCTGCCGGGCCAGTTCGGCAAGCTGCGCGAGGACCTCGTCGGGGTAGACCGCGCCCGTGGGATTGTTGGGGTTGATCACCACCAGCGCCCTCGTGCGGTCGGTGATCTTGGCCGCCACGTCGGCCAAATCGGGCCACCACCCCGCCTGTTCGTCGCACAGGTAGTGGACCGGTCGCCCTCCGGCCAGGCTGACCGCCGCGGTCCAGAGCGGGTAGTCCGGGGTGGGGATCAGCACCTCATCGCCGTTGTCCAGCAACGCCTGCAAAGCCATCACGATCAGCTCGCTGACGCCGTTGCCGAGATAGATGTCCTCGATGTCCACGCCTACGACGTTTTTCTGTTCGAAGTACTGCGCCACGGCTCGGCGCGCGGACAGCAGGCCCTTGCTGTCGCTGTAACCCTGCGCACTGGGCAGGTTATGGATGACGTCGACGAGCAGCGCCTCGGGTGCATCGAAGCCGAAGGGGGCCGGGTTGCCGATGTTGAGCTTGAGGATGCGGTGCCCCTCGTCCTCCATCCGCTTGGCCTGCTCGAGCACAGGTCCGCGGATGTCGTAGCAGACGTCGGAGAGCTTGCTGGACTGGGTCACCTCACGCATGGGACCACCTTGCCACCCCGCGGGGAACTGCCGCGTAGCGTTCCGCCGGTGAGCACCATAGGTCACCTGCCGCGGGAGAGCGAGCGGCCCGCCCGTCTGGACGTGGGGGTGGTCGGCGCCGGCCGGGTCGGTGCCGTCCTGGGAGCCGCGCTCCATCAGGCCGGTCACCGGGTGGTGGCGGTGTCCGGCGTGAGCGATGCCTCTCGCGAGCGGGCGCGCGCGCTGCTGCCGGGGATACCGGTGCGGCCGGTCGAGGACGTCGTCGACCGGGCGGAGCTCCTCCTGCTGACGGTGCCCGACGATGCGCTGCCCACACTGGTCGCCGGGTTGACCGCGACGGGCGCCTGGCGCGCCGGCCAGCTGGTCGTGCACACCTCCGGCCGCTACGGGACCGCCGTCCTGGCACCCGCACTCCCGAGCCACGTCCTCACCCTGGCCCTGCACCCCGTCATGACGTTCACCGGAACCGCCATGGACCTGTCCCGGTTGGTCGACTGCTGCTTCGGCGTCACCGCGCCGGAGCCGCTGCGGGCGGTCGCCGAGGCATTGGTCGTCGAGATGGGTGCCGAACCCGTGTGGGTCGACGAGCGGAGCCGGGCCCGGTATCACGCCGGCCTGGCTCACGGTGCGAACCACCTGGTGACCCTGGTCGCGCAGGTGCTCCAGATCCTCGGCTCGGCCGGCGTCGAGGAACCCCGCCGCCTGGTCGGACCGCTGCTCGGTGCGGCCCTGGACAACGCGCTGCGCCTCGGTGACGCCGCACTGACCGGCCCGGTAGCCCGCGGCGATGCCGGTACGGTGGGCGCTCACCTACGAGAGCTGAGCGACGAGACCCCCGACGTGCTGCCCACCTACCTCGCCCTTGCCCGCGCGACAGCCGAGCGCGCCCTGGCCAGTGGCCGGCTCCGCGCCGACGCCGCTGAGGCCCTGCTCGACATCCTTGCCGAACCGGACGGCCCTCGGTGAGCGATGTCCCGGCGACCCCCGGGCCGCAGGTCGCCCGGACCCGCACCGAGTTGATCGACGCCAGGGCGGCTCTCGGGCCCGGCGCAGTCGGGGTCGTCATGACGATGGGCGCCCTGCACGACGGCCACGTACGGCTGATCCGCCAGGCGCGAGCGGACAACGCCCACGTCGTCGTCACGGTCTTCTTGAACCCCCTGCAGTTCGCGCCGGGCGAGGACCTGTCCCGCTATCCGCGCACGGTGGACTCCGACCTCGACCTGTGCACCCGCGAAGGGGCCGACGTCGTGTTCCTGCCCACCCCCGATGTCGTCTACCCCGATGGCGACCCCAGCGTCCGGGTCTCCGCCGGACCGCTGGGTGCGGTCCTCGAAGGGCAGGCGCGGCCCGGCCACTTCGACGGCGTCCTGACGGTGGTCGGCAAGCTGCTGCACCTCACCGGCGCCGATCGCTCGTACTTCGGCCAGAAGGACGCCCAGCAGTTGCTCCTGATCAACCGCATGGTCCGCGACCTGGACTTCCCCGTCGAGATCGTCTCCGTGCCGACGGTCCGCCAGCAGGACGGGTTGGCCCTGAGCAGCCGCAACACCTACCTGACCGACTCGGACCGGCAGGTCGCGCTCGCCCTGTCCCGGGCCCTGGACGCCGGTACGACGGCCGCCACCGAGGGGCCGTCCGCCATCCGCCGGGCGGCGCGCGCCGTGCTCGTGCGCGAGCCGCTGGTGCTCGTCGACTACCTGGTGCTGGTGCACCCCTCGACGCTCGAGGACGTGCCGGAGTGGTACCGCGGCGAGGCCCTGATCGCCGTTGCCGGTCGGGTGGGCACCACGCGGCTGATCGACAACGCACCGGTCGCGGTCGGGCCTGGCGGCGGTCCGCTGGCCGTCTCCTCGATCGCGGCGGGTCCGGCTCTCGGCGTCGAGTCCGGTGGCAGGTGACGGCACTCCCGGACGAGGCGGCAGTGCTGCCCGTGACGCTGCCGGACCGGTTGCTTGCCGCGGCGCCGGGGTGGACAGTCGCCGCGGACGTAATCGTCGTGGGCTCCGGTATCGCCGGTCTGACCGCCGCTCTACGTCTGCGCCGGCGCGTCGACCGCGTGCTGCTGGTCACCAAGACCGTGCTCTCGGAGGGGTCGACCCAGTGGGCACAGGGCGGGATCGCGGCGGCGCTGGACCCCGCCGACTCGCCGCACGAGCACCTGCGCGACACGCTCGTCGCGGGAGCCGGCGTGTGCGACGGGGACGCCGTGCGCGCGCTCGTGTTCGAGGGCCCGGCTCGGGTGCGCGAGTTGATGGCGCTCGGCACGGAGTTCGACCGCGGCGTGGACGGCAAGATCTCGCTGACCCGCGAGGGCGGTCATCACCGGGACCGGATCGCCCACGCCGGCGGGGACGCGACCGGCAAGGAGATCTCCCGCGCCCTGATCGCCGCTCTCCGCGTGGTCCAGGACGACCCCGGCATCGAGGTCCTGGAGCACGCGCTGGTCGTCGACCTGCTCAAGGACGGCGACGGCCGGGTATGCGGCGTCACCTTGCACGTGCTCGGCGAGGGCCAGATCGACGGGGTGGGCGCGGCCCTGGGCCGGGCCGTCGTCCTCGCGACCGGCGGCCTCGGCATGGTCTACTCCTCGACCACCAACCCCCCTGTCGCCACGGGTGACGGGGTGGCGGCAGCGCTGCGCGCGGGCGCGGTCGTCGCCGACCTCGAGTTCGTCCAGTTCCACCCGACGGTCCTGTGGCTCGGCGAGGGCTCTCAGGGGCAGCAGCCGCTGATCTCCGAGGCCCTGCGCGGCGAGGGCGCCTTCCTCGTCGACGACGACGGCGTGCGCTTCATGACGGACGTCCATCCCATGGCCGACCTCGCGCCGCGTGACGTAGTCGCCAGCGCGATCGTCGCGCGGATGGCCCGCACCGGTTCGGACCACGTGTGGCTCGATGCACGGCACCTCGGCCGGGAGTTCATGGAGCGGCGCTTCCCCTCGATCGTGGCGCGCTGTCGCGAGTTGGGCTTCGACCCCGCCACGCAGCTGCTTCCGGTGGCGCCGGCCCAGCACTACGCCAGCGGGGGGGTGCGCACCGACCTCGTTGGCCGCTCGTCGCTCGACGGCCTGTACGCCTGCGGTGAGGTGTCCTGCACCGGCGTGCACGGTGCCAACCGACTGGCGTCCAACTCGCTGCTGGAGGGTCTGGTCTTCGCCGCCCGGATCGCCGACGACGTCACCCGACGGCTCGGGAGCGGCGAGCTTCCGGCCAGCGTGCCGGCTGCCCCGGGCGGCGGCGACGGCGGCAGCGGCGGCGGCAGCGGCAGCGGCAGCGGCAGCGGTGACGGTGGCTGCAACGGCGGCGGTGCGCTGGTGCCGGCCGCCGCCCGTACCGCGATCCAGCGGGCGATGACCGCCGGAGCGGGCGCCGTACGCTCGACCGGATCGCTGCGAGCAACAGCGCAGGCGCTGCAGGAGGTCGCCGCGATGGACTCCAGTGAGCTGCCAGGCCCGCTCGCGTGGGAGACCGCCAACCTGCTGCACGTCGGCCAGACGCTGACCCACTTGGCCGCGCTGCGCCAGGAGACCAGAGGCGGCCACGTGCGATCGGACTTCCCCGAGCGTGACGACCTGCGCTGGCGCGGCCACACCTACGCCACGCGCGCCCCGGGCGGACAACTGCAGACCCGTTTCGTACCTGTGGCAGGAGAGGACCCTCGATGAGCGGCGGCGACCTGGCCTTTCCGGCCCGGAGCGCGTGGACGGTGATCCGTGCCGCCCTGGACGAGGACCTCGGCGGACCCGGCGGTGTCGACGTGACGACCTCGGCGACCATCCCGCCCGAGCAGCGCAGCACGGCCTCTGTCGTCGCCCGTGAGGCGGGTGTGCTGGCCGGGGTGCCGATGGTGGCCCTCGTCTTCGGTGAGGTGGCTGCCCGGCTGGAGGCGAGTCCTCTGGAGGTGGAGCTGCGCAAGGCCGACACCGACTCGGTGGTAAGGGGCGACGTGCTCGCCATACTCCGGGGTTCGACCCAGGTGATCCTCACCGGCGAGCGCACCATGCTGAACCTGCTGAGCCGGCTGAGCGGGGTGGCCACGCACACGCGGCGCTGGGCAGACGCGCTGGAGGGCACTGGTGCGAAGGTGCTGGACACCCGCAAGACCACCCCGATGTTGCGGGCGCTGGAGAAGTACGCCGTCCGCTGCGGTGGCGGCACGAACAAGCGGATGGGCCTGTTCGACGTCGCGATGATCAAGGACAACCACAAGCTGGCTGCCGGATCGCTCACCGCCGCGTTCGAGGCGGTTCGGCGCAGCGCGCCGCAGGTGCCGGTGCAGGTGGAGGTGACCTCGACCGCCGCGGCGCTGGAGGCGGTCGCCGCTGGGGCCCGCTTCCTGCTCTGCGACAACATGTCGGTCCCGCAGCTGCGGCAGACCGTCGCCGCGGTCCGCGGGACAGGCGAGACGGTCGAGATCGAGGCGACCGGTGGGCTGACGCTGCCGGTGGCGCGGGACTACGCCGGCACCGGCGTCGACTACCTCAGCGTGGGGGCATTGACCCACTCCTCGCCGATCCTCGACATCGCCCTGGACCTCGCCGCCGGCTGAGGCCGCGACCCCGAGCCGGTCCGGCTTCGCTCAGCGGCGCCGCGCCCGGTAGCAACGGGTGGTCATCGGCATCTCGACCCGTCCGTCGAGGCCGGTTGAGCCTTGCGCGACCGCGCGACCGCGCGAACCCGCTGCAGCATCAGCTCCCGATCGGGCGCGACGGCGACGAATGACCAGGTGCCCGCGTGGCGCACCAGATCGTCGACGCTCTGCCGCATCACGAAGTGCAGCAACACCGTCTCGGGCGGGTCGAAGGCAGCCGACAAGACGGGCACCTCCGGGTCGCCGGTGTCGACGCTCCCCGCCGTCCCGTTGCCTGGGGCCGGCCCGGTCCCGCCGGTGCCGCGGATATGTTCCGTGATCCGCACGGTCTCGGACAGCTCGCGCGCCCAGGGCAGCGACTCGTTGCGGTGATGCCAGGCCATGGCCAGCCAGCCGCCGGGACGCAGCACTCGCGCGCACTCGCGCTCGGCGGCCGTCTGGTCGAACCAGTGCCACGCCTGCAGCGCCACGACCGCGTCGACGCTGCGGTCCGGCAACGGCAGCCGTTCGGCGTCGCCCGCGCAGACGTCGACGCGCGCCGCACTGCCGTTCGGCACGTCTGCGAGCGAGCGCTGGAGGGTGGCGCGCATCCCCGCTGACGGCTCCACGGCGATGACGGTATGGCCGAGCGCGGCGAGCGTGCGGGTGCCCTTGCCGGTGCCGGCACCGAGATCGACGACGTCCAACGGGCGTCCGGGGGCCGGTGAGCCGAGCAGCCAGGTCATCGTCGCCGGCCGCCAGTCCGGGCGGACGGCGTCGTACTCGTCAGCGGTCACCTGATCCGGCTGTCCGCCGCCGAACGCCGTACGCCGCGCCTCGTATGTCTCCCGGTACGCGTCCGGGTCGCCGCCCTCCGGCGAACTCTGCTGGCCCGGGCCATGATGCGGCTGGCTCATGCCTTCGACGATAGCGGCGGCCCTCGCCAACCACTGGATACGCTGGCCGGATGACCGACGCTCCGACCCCCGCCGGTCCGCCGAACCCCGATGCGGTGGGCGCCTTCGAGCCGGACCCCGTAGCGGCGGACGTCTCCGAGCAGATGCGGGTCCGCCTCGACAAGCGGGCCCGCCTCTTGGCGGAGGGCAGGGAGCCCTACGTCGCAACCGTCCCCGTGACGCACACGCTTGCCGAGATCAGGGCGGCCCACGGCGAGCTGCAGCCGGGCGAGGAGACCGACGACGTGGTCGGCGTGGCAGCCCGGGTGGTCCTGATCCGCAATACCGGCAAGCTGTGCTTCGCCACGCTGCAGTCCGGTGAAGGCACCCGCTTGCAGGCGATGCTCAGCGTGGCCGCCACGGGCGAGGAGGCGCTCGCCCGGTGGAAGGCCGATGTCGATCTCGGGGACCACGTCTTCGTGCGAGGCAACGTCCTGTCCAGCAAGCGGGGCGAGCTCTCGGTACTCGCCCAGGAATGGCAGCTGGTCTCCAAGGCGCTGCGACCCCTGCCGAATCTGCACCACGACCTGTCCGACGAGGTGCGGGTCCGGCAGCGCTACGTCGACCTCATCGTCCGACAGGACGCCCGGGACATGGTCCGGACCAGGGCCGCCGTATTGCGTTCGCTGCGCTCCACTCTCGATGTCCGCGAATTCATCGAGGTGGAGACGCCGCAGTTGCAGCTGATCCACGGCGGGGCCGCTGCCCGCCCGTTCTCGACTCACCTGCTGACCTACGACCTGCCGATGACGCTGCGTATTTCGCTGGAGCTGTTCCTCAAGCGCGCCGTCGTGGGCGGCGTCGAGCGGGTTTACGAGATCGGCAAGAACTTCCGCAACGAGGGCATCGACTCCACCCACAGTGCGGAGTTCACGATGCTCGAGTTCTATCAGGCGTATGGCGACCAATTCACCGCCGCCACGTTGACCCGCGATCTCGTCTTGAACGCCGCTGAAGCAGCTGGTGCCGGCAAGACGCTGATCGACTACCGCGGCAACGAGATCGATATCGGTGGCGAGTGGCAGTGGCTCCCGATCCTGGACGCCGTCTCCGATGCCGTAGGCGAGCTTGTCACCGTGGAGGGCGACGACCGGGACCCCGGCGTCGTCGAGCGGCTCCGCCGGCTTGCTGCAGCCAGAAACGTGGCCCTGCAACCGCAGTGGGGCGTCGGCGAGATCGTGGTCGAACTGTACGAGCAGCTGGTCGAGCCCACCCTGATCCAGCCGACCTTCGTCTGCGACTACCCCGAGTCGGTCCGGCCGCTCGCGCGCGGCCACCGGTCCGTGCCTGGGCTGGTGGAGGCGTGGGACCTCATCCTCGGCGGGGTGGAGCTCGCGCCGTCGTACACCGAACTGGTCGACCCGGTGATCCAGCGGGAGCGGCTGACCGAGCAGTCGCGCCTCGCGGCCGCCGGTGACCCCGAGGCCATGGCTCTGGACGAGGACTTCCTGCGGGCTCTGGAGTACGGCGCCCCGCCCATGGGTGGCACCGGCATGGGCGTGGACCGGCTCATCATGCTGCTCACCGGCAAGCCGATGCGCGAGGTGATCCTCTTTCCGACCGTCAAGCCGGAGTAAGCTGAGATCGGCACGGCGCCCACGGGTGGACTATGTGGGGGACGACCTCCGGACATCTGGACACGCGGCTCGGCCACGTGCTAGTAGGTCACAGCGACGGGGAATGGGATAGCTGATGCTAACGGCATGGACCTTCGTCGCAGCGCTATTGCCGACAATCGGCGTTGCTTTTCTCTTCTACGTCATCATCAAGGCGATGATGGAGGGCGACCGGCGCGAGCGTCTGGCCCACTCGCAGTGGGAGGCGCAACAGCGAGATTCGGCGCCTGATTCGCCAAAGGCACCAGGACCGTCGGCCTAGCCTATTTGCCTGGCGCCTTTTACTTCGGTAATACTGACACTTATCGGAATGTCTTGGGGGGCGCGGACACGATCGAGCCAGTTTGCCTCCGATAGATGCTTCGATTGAGGTATTCAGTGCAATCGACAGTAGTTAAGGAGGCAATTGATGGCTCAACGTGTTCAGGTACTTCTCGTCGACGATGTCGATGGGGGAGACGCCGCAGAAACTGTGTCATTCGCTCTCGATGGCGTCTCGTATGAGATCGACCTCTCCGAGCGCAACGCCAGCAAGCTCCGGGACGCCCTGGCGTCCTGGACCGGACATGCGCGACGCTCGGGTGGCCGCCGGCTCAGCCGGCGACGCACGGACGGCAAGTCCAGTCGAGAGGACCTGGCAGCAGTCCGGGAGTGGGGTCGCAAGAACGGCTTCACCGTCAGTGATCGAGGCCGCGTGCCCGCCGACCTGCAGGCGGCCTTCGACCAGGCGAACGGCTGAGCGTCAGCGGCATCGTCCCGGCAGCGTGATCGACCGGGTCACGGCCCCGCGCCCGCACTCCACCCCAGCAGAGCGACAACAGCTTGCCGACCAGGTGTCGGAGCGGTTGGGCTGGCTGAGGATGGAGTTCGCCGCGGGGCCGTTGCCGTCGCTGCGGCAGTTGTGGTCCACCGCCGAGCTGGCGCGGTCTCAGCGTCGCGGCGCGGATCCCACTGCGCCATGGCGAGAGGGACTGAGCGCCGCGGCCGCACGACAGTACGGCGCCTCGCCACCTCCGGCGTACGCCGCGACCTTCGTGTTGCAGTGGGTCCTGCAGGTGCTGGCCCATCCCGCTGCCCACGTCGCAGAGCTCAGCCCCTGGGCACTGGACAGCTCCGCGGCGTCGGTGCGCTTCGAGCTCGACCCGCTCTGGTGGTCACCGCGCGTGGTGATCTTCGAACCCCGAGCCCTTCTGCGCGAGCCGGACGTGAGCGAGCGCTGGCGCCGGGCCGAGGCGGCATACACAGCCGTCGCCGTGCCGTTCGCCCGCGGTTACCCGGCCGGAGTGAAGATGAGCTCACGGCAGCGGCTGGGGTCCGTGCGCGACATGTGGCGGATCGCCGCGGCTCAAGCCCGCGGGACGTCCCTCGGTGCTGTCCGAAGCGGTGAGAGCCTGGGGAACCGGCGGGAGGCGTGCTGCTTCATCTTCGTGCTCCCGGGGGCCACGGAATGCGCCGCGTGCCCGCGGTTGGGTTGAGCTGCATCGAACGCCGCGCCCGCAACGCCGAGCCCGCCTACTCCTTGGCCTCGCCCTTCTCCGCCTGTTGAGCCGCCGCGGCCGCCGGCTGCTCGGCGCGCTGGCCCTGGGTGCTGAGTGTTCCGCCGGAGCTCTCCAGGTGGGCCCGGATGAACCAGTGGAACTGCTCCAGCTGCTCGAGTTGGCCGATGATCAGGTCCTGGGTGACCGGGTCGAGCTCCTCGGTGGACTCCATGGCCTTGCGGTGGTCGGTCAGGACACCCTGATAGACCATCTCCAGCGCCCCGAGGTGTTCCTGGGTGCCTGCCCGCGCGAGCGAGTAGTCGTCCCAGCTCCGCGCCGCGACGAGTGCCCCCGGCGTTCCGATGGGGGATACGCCGAGGGTTGCAATGCGCTCGGCGGTCGCGTCGACCATCAGCCGCACGGCGTCCACCTGCGGGTCGATCATCGTGTGCACCCCGATGAAACTGGGTCCCACGACGTTCCAGTGCACGTGCTTGAGGGTCAGTGCGAGGTCGTTGAGCGCGTTGAGCCGGTCCTGGAGGATGGCGGCCACCTCGCCGCCGTCCTTGGTCGACAGCCCCGGGACGGTGAAGGAGGGGTCAGTGCGGCCGGCGGCGCTTTTGGGCGTTGTTGTCATGGGGCCGACGTTACCGGGGCCTCCGGACAGCCGGACAGCCGGACAGCAGCCCAGCAACAGCCGGACAACAGCCCCGGCATCAGTCCGGCATCTGCCCGGTGGAGAACTCCTGCATCAACCCTGGAGCAGCTGCGCGAACAGGTCACCCTGCGCCGTTAGGCGCTCGAGGACCTCCTCCAGCAGCAGCTGGCGCAGCCCGTCCCTGGACCCAGCGCCGCGCTCGACCTCAGCCCAGGTGCGAGGTGCGGCCACGAACGGCGCGTCGCGCCCGCGCAGCGAGTACGGCGCGATGGTCGTCTTTGCAGCGGTGTTCTGGCTCCAGTCGAGCAGTACCTTGCCTGGCCGCAGCGACTTGGTCATCTTCCAGACCACCTGGTCCGGCCGGGCGAGGCTCAACTCCTGGGCGATGGTCCGGGCCAGCTCGCGGATCCCGTCGGCGTCGCGCTCGCCGTCCACCCGGGCATACAGCTGCATGCCCTTGCTCCCGCTGGTGACCGGCGCCGACGGCAGGCCCAGCGCGGCGAGCCGGTCGCGCACGACCAGCGCCAGCTCCGCGCACTCGTGCAAGCCGGCGGGCGCCCCCGGGTCCAGGTCGATCACCAGCCGGTCCGGGTTCATCGGCCGGCCTTCGCCGTCGAAACGCCACTGCGGCACGTGCAGCTCGAGCGAGGCCAAGTTCGCCAGATAGGTCAGCGCCGCGGTGCTCTCCACGATGGGGTAGGTGATCGTGTCGCCTCCGCCGCGGGAGCCGGTGGACGTCACGACGACGCTGCGCAGCCAGCCTGGCGCGCCCGAGGGCAGGTTCTTCTCGAAAAAGGACTGTCCGGCAACGCCGTGCGGCCACCGGATCCGGGTCACCGGGCGGTCCGCCAGATGCGGCAGCAGCGTCGGTGCCACGCGGGCGTAGTAGTTGAGGACCTCTCCCTTGGTCGTCTCCGTCGCTGGGTAGAGCACCTTGTCCAGGTTGCTCACCCGCAGCTGGCGACCGTCGACCTGCACTGTCACGCTCTCCTGGCCGGGCACGCTCACCCCTCCCCGGCGGGCGTGTCCGTGTCCGTGTCCCGCACGTCCGGCTGATCTTGGCGATCCTGCAGATCCTGCAGATCCGCCGCGGTCAGGTCCGCCCGCACCCCCTGGTACGCCGGCTGGCGCAGCCTGCCCCCGCGCGTACCACCCAGCGAGCGCACCTCCACGACCAGCTCGGGACGCAGCCAAACAGCTCCCTTGGCATCGACCCGCGGCACCACGTCGACGAATGGGCTGGAATCCGTGGTCAGCGCGCCAAGCGTCCCAAGCAGCTCCTGACCCCGGGCACCGGCGAGACCGCTGCCGACCCGGCCGAGATACGTCAGCCCCGCGCCGCCCGGGCGGGGCGCGCCGACCAGCAGCGCACCCAGCCGGACCTCACTGTCGACCTCGAGGCGCCATCCGCCGACGATCACCGACCGGCTCCGGCGGTGCGGGAGTTTGCGCCAGTCCGGGCTGCGCCGGCCGGGGTGGTAGGCCGAGCTGCGCCGCTTGCTGACGATGCCCTCGAGCCCCTGCTCCAACGTCGCCGCGTGCAGCAGGTCCCCGTCGCCGTACGTGGGTGGCACCTGCCAGTGCGCGCCGGCCAAGGCGAGCCGCTCCAGCGTGGCCCGGCGTTCGTCGAGCGGCCGGGAGGTGAGGTCCACGCCATACAGTCGCAGGACGTCGAAGACCAGGTAGGTGACCGGTCGCGCGGCGGCGAGCGCCGCGGCTCTGACCGGGTCGCCGACGTGCATCCGTTCGGCGAGCGCCGCGAACGACGGCAGGCCGGCATCCAGCGCCACTACCTCTCCGTCCAGCAGGGTGTCCTCGTGTGCGTCGGCCAGCCCGGCGAGCTCTGGGAAGCTCGAGGTGGCGTCGATCTCGTTGCGCGAGGTGAGCCGGATGCTGCCGCCGCGGAGGTCGGCGAGGATGCGCATTCCGTCCCATTTGATCTCGTGCGACCACTCCGGCCCCGGTGGCACGCGTTCGGCCGGACTAGCCAGCATGGGGCGCATGGGTCCATCCTTGCCGAAGGTGCCGGAGGTACGCACGGGTCATCCTGCCCGTGCTGCGGTCGGCCGGGCCCGGTACGCCGAACGCGGTCGGGGCCGAGCGGGAGTGGGGTGAGCTCGTGCGGGCGATGTGGAAGGGCGCGGTGTCCTTCGGCCTGGTCAACGTGCCGGTGAAGCTGTACTCCGCCACCGAGAACCACGACGTGCAGTTCCGCCAGGTCCACCGCACGGACGGCGGCCGGATCAAGTACCAGCGGACGTGCAGTGTCGACGGTGCGGTCGTCGCCTACGACGACATCGCCAAGGGATACGAGACCGAGGACGGCCAGATGGTCGTGCTGACCGACGAGGACCTGGCCGACCTCCCGGTGAGCAGCAGCCGGGAGATCTCGGTGGAGAAGTTCGTACCCACCGACCAGATCGACCCGATGCTGCTGGACAAGTGCTACTACCTCGAGCCGGAGAAGCAGGCAGTCAAGCCTTATGCCCTGCTGCGTGACGCCCTACAGAAGGCCGACCGTATGGCGGTCGTCACGGTTTCCATCCGCACGCGGCTCTCGATCGCCGTGCTCCGGGTGCGCGACGAAGCGATCGTGCTGCAGACGATGCTGTGGCCGGACGAGATCCGCGCCGCGGACCTGAATCTCGGCGGGGACGTGGAGACCAAGCCGGCCGAGCTCGCCATGGCGGGGATGCTGGTGGAGTCACTGGCCGGCGACTACGACCCCGAGGACTACGAGGACGACTACGAGCAGGCGGTCGAGGCGCTGGTGCAGGCCAAGCTCGCCGGCGGCCAGGTCCAGGAGGTGGCGCCCGCGGCCAAGGACACCTCCGGCGAGGTGGTCGACCTGCTCGCCGCGTTGCAGCGCAGTGTCGAGCGGGCCAAGCACTCCCGGGGCGAGCCGGTCGACCAGCCCGCGGCCGAACCGAGTTCCGCCGACGCCGCGGACGAGCCCGCGGGCGCTGAGCCCTCGACGGCTAACGCCCCGGCGGTGAAGGCCGCGGTGCGGAGGACGGCGAAGACCACCGGGGCCAAGACGGCCGCCAAGGTGGCTTCCAAGACCACGGCGAAGAAGGCTCCGGCGAGCAAGGCCGCCTCGGCGAAGCGGGCGCAGGCGGCGAACGCCAAGGCCGACGAGGCACCGCGCAAGCGGGCGGCCAGCTAGTCGATGCCCGAAGGCCACACCCTCCATGCGCTGGCGGGATCGCTGCAGCACGCCTTCGCCGGGCGCCCCGTCGCCGTGTCCAGCCCGCAGGAACGGTTCACCCAGGGCGCGGCGATTCTCGACGGCCGCGAGCTGCACGAGGTCACTGCCTGGGGGAAGCACCTGTTCGCCGAGTTCGAGGGCGAGACCTGGCTCAACGTGCACCTCGGCATCAGCGGCAAGTTCTCGGTCAGCCGGCACCACCTCCAGCCGGAGCCCGACGCTCCCCATCCCTGGCCGCCCCTGCGCAGCCCGTCGGTGCGGTTGCGGCTGCTCAACAGCGAGTGGGTCGGCGACCTTGTCGGCACCCAGTTCCTGTCGGTGCTGACTCCGGACGAAGTCGTCGCGGTCCACCGGCGGCTCGGCCCCGACCCGCTGCGGCCGGACGCCGACCCGGAGCTGGCCTGGTCCAAGCTGTCCACGAGCAACCGGTCGATCGCAGAGCTCCTGATGGACCAGAGCGTCGTATCCGGCATCGGCAACGTCTACCGCTCCGAACTTCTGTACCGGCACCGGGTCGACCCGTTCCGGCCGGGCCGGGAGATCCGGCGGACGACGTGGATGTCGATCTGGCACGACGTCGTCGCCCTGATGCCGCTCGGGGTGGCGGCCGGCCAGATCATCACCGTGGCGGACCAGGTGGAGCACGCGACTGCCGAGCTGGACGCAACGGGCACCGTGCGCCCTCCGCGGCGCCAGTACTACGTCTACAAGCGAACCGGCGATCCGTGTCTGGTCTGCGCGTCCCGGGTGCGTACCACCGTGGTCGCGACTCGGAACCTGTTCTGGTGCGGGCGCTGCCAACGACGCCGCTGACCCGGCGGCTCGGGCGGCTCGGGTGGCTCGGGTGGCTCGGGCAGGACTAGACCGACCGCGTCACCATTTCGGAAGCGCGTGTTACGCCAATTCAACGCTCCTCGGCCGCCGACGGGCGACCGCTGATCTCGTGGGTGCGCTGTTCGCGCATGGTGCGCAGGTGTACGGCGGCCCAGGTGCGGAACGGCCGCCAAGCCTCGGAGACCTCGGCGAGCGTGTGGTTCTGGCCGTATCGCTCGGTGATTTCGGCGTCCAGCCGCCGTTCGTGCCGAGGCAGGGCATCGGGGGCATTCGCGCCGCGGACGACGACGAGCTCGGCGGCGAACGGCCCTAGGCCCTTGATCTCCTGCACCATCCGGACGGCCTCGTCGGGGTCGACCGCACGCAGCGTCGGCCCGTCGAGGCGCCCGTCGAGGGCTGCGTCGGCGACGGCGTGGAGATACTCGGTCTTGCGGCCCGGCAGGTCCAGGTCAAGTGTGCGCAGCAGCTGCGGCGCTGGGAACGCGCCGTCGTCGCCATGGCGGCGGAGGAGGTCGTCGCGCAGTCGCGCTGCCTGGGTGATGCGGATGCGCTGGGACAGCACCGACCAGGCAGCGGCCTCGTAGGGGGAGTGGAAGCCGCAGGGGCGTAGGCCGGGCAGCTGCTGCTGCGCCTCGGCGATGACCGGATCGCGTCGGGCGACGTCTGGCCAACCGCGGGCGTCGACGTCCAGAGACAGGAATCGGCACGCCTGCGCGGCGGCGGTGTCGAGGTCACCGTCCCCGGTCATGGTGATCCGTGCCGTGCTGCCCTGTTGGGTCAGCTGAACCTCGGCGCGACGCCAGTCAGCCTCGGTGCGAAATACCGAATGCAACTGCCCGGTGTTTGCGTGGGGTGCCAGTGCGGCTGGGGTAAAGCCTTCCCAGAACGCCTTGCTCGTGGCCAGCGACCAGGGCCCGAGCACCTCGACGGTCAGCTCGTGGTGCTTCACTGTTCGTCCCTTTCCGGCCTCACGCCTGATCGTGGATGGTGATGGCGTAACCGTCAGGATCGGTGAACGTGAACGTTCGCCCGAACGGGCCGTCGAACGGGGCGACGGGGATCGGGACGCCGGCAGCTACGAGCCGATCGTGCCCAATCTGGGCGTCATCGGCGTGCAGCCACAGTGCCACACCGAGCCCAGGCCGCGGAGAAGCGGCATCCAGGTCCACCCCGGGCAGCGGCTCGCGGACGGCGAAGGATGCGGGCGTGGTGTCGAACACGATCGCGCCGGGCGGGCTGGCTGGCAGGCGTCGCAGCCCCAGGCTTGTCTCGTAGAACGTGGCGGAGCGCTGCAGGTCGCGGACCTGCAAGGCAAGGAAGTCCGGTCCGGTGACGGTCATGAGATCCTCCAGGATAGTGTGTCAGGGCATTGACATGAGAAGTATGTGTCAGGATGCTGACATGCGTCGAGAGGAGACGGTCGGAGACCTGCAGGAGGCGGTGGGTTACGTCCTCAAACAAGCCGCCGCCGCGCTGCGCGCCGCCATGGACTCGGTACTGCGCCCGCTGCACCTCACCGTGCCGCAATACGCCTGCCTGGAGTTGCTGGGGCAGCGACCGGGGGTGTCCAACGCCGACCTCGCCCGGGGTGCGTTCGTCACCCGCCAGTCCATGAACGGGGTACTCCGCGGCCTGCAGGACCGTGGGCTGCTCACCAGGCCCACCACCGCCCCGCACGGCCGGGCACTACCCACCCAACTCACCGCCGCCGGACACCAGCAGCTGCATGCTGCCAGCGCCGCCGTCCGCGCCGTCGAGCTGCAGATGCTTTCTGCCCTTCCCCCGGCACACCAACACCGGCTACTCGGCGACCTTGCTCTGTGCGCCGCCGCGTTGAGACCGCCGTCAGCCGCGGAGCCAGCGGACGCCGCACCCAGCGAACCTGGCGCGCACGCCGATTCGAAGCCAAGCAGGCGTCCCGGTACGTCCGGCGCACGAACAGCGAGGGTCTTATGGTGAGCGGACAAGAACCGCGTCGTGACATCCGGAGAGGGGTCCGCGGCACCGATGAGCAGCAACGCTGTCGCAGCCACGAAGAGCGCTGATGCCGTGCCCTCCCCGCGCCGGACGTCACGTCGTCTACCCGCGAAGCGAACCCGTCCAACCACGGCAGCCGGATCGAGTCAGCCGGACAGGCCCCGCGCGCTTGCGCCGTCCCCGGATCGCGGGCTGGGCGAGGACAACATCGACGCGGCCGCCCCACTGGATTCCTTGTTGGTGGACGCGGTGTTCAGTCCACTGCGCCGGTTCAACCCGGGCATGTCCGGACTGCGTTTCGCGGCCCGGCTGGCCGCTCGCCCGGGCATGGTCGGCCGACACGCCGCTGGTACGGCCGGCGAGTTGGCCAAGGTCGCGGTGGGGGTGTCGACGGTGGCGCCGGCGCCCAAGGACCGCCGCTTCGCCGAGCAGGCGTGGGCCGACAACGCGTGGCTGCGTCGGGTGCTGCAGACCTACTTGGTGACCGGCCAGGCGACGAGAGATCTCGTGGCGGACGCGGAGCTGCACTGGCGAGACCGGGAACGGCTCACCTTCGTCGCGGAGAACGTCGTGGAAGCCTTGAGCCCGAGCAACAACCCGCTACTCAATCCCGCGGCGCTGAAGGCGGCACTGGACACCGGCGGCCAGAACTACGTACGCGGGGCACGGCAGTTCGCGCGTGACATGGCGGTCAAGCCGCGGGTTCCGAGCATGGTGGACACGAACGCGTTCAACGTGGGTCAGGACCTGGCGGTCACTGCAGGCTCCGTCGTATTGCGCACCGAGGTCTTCGAGTTGATCCAGTACACGCCCCAGACGAAAAGCGTGCACACCGTGCCGTTGATCGTGGTTCCACCCACCATCAACAAGTACTACGTGGCAGACCTGGCCCCCGGCCGGAGCATGGTGGAGCACTTCCTGGCGGCGGGCCAGCAGGTCTTCATGGTGTCCTGGCGCAACCCGGGCCGCGAGCACGCTGACTGGGGCCTGGACACCTACGTCCAGGCGGTCCTAGACGCGATGGGCGCCGCCGAGCAGATCTGCCGGACGGACAAGAGCATCCTGTTCTCACTCTGCGCGGGCGGCATCATTTCCTCGCTGACGCTGGGTCACCTGGTGGCGACCGGTCAGGAGCACCGCCTGGCCGGATTCGCCCTGGGAGTGACCCTGCTGGACCAGTCGCGAGCCGGGCTCATGTCCTCCGTGACCAACCCGGAGCTCGTGGCGGCGGCTGCGGCGAAGTCGCGATCGGACGGCTTCCTCGACGGCCGATCGCTGGCGGCGATGTTCGCCTGGCTCCGCCCCGGTGACCTGGTGTGGAACTACTGGGTCAACAACTATCTGCTGGGCAAGCCGCCGCCGGCGTTCGATGTCCTGTACTGGAACGCCGACACCACGCGGATGGCTGCACAGTTGCACGCCGACTTCCTGCACCTCGGCCTGCAGAACGCCCTCACGCACCCCGGCGAGGCGACTGCGCTGGGCAGCCCGGTGGACCTCTCCAAGGTCACGCTGGACTCGTACGTCGTCGCCGGGGTCGCGGACCACATCTGCCCCTGGACGAGCTGCTACCGCACCGTGCACATCATGGGCGGCAGCAGCCGTTTCGTGCTGTCCACGAACGGCCATATCGCCGCCCTGGTCAACCCGCCCGGCAACGCCAGGTCCAGCTACCGGGTGAGCGAGAACACCCCGGAGGATCCGCAACGGTTCCTCGACACCGTGGAAGCCACGCAAGGCAGTTGGTGGACCGACTTCGCGCAGTGGCTCACCGCGCACTCCGGCCCCGACAAGCCCGCTCCCCGAAGGCTGGGTAACCGTAGCCACCAGGTCCTCTGCGCCGCTCCGGGCAGCTACGTTTTCGAGTCGTGAGCGGCCAGGGCGCCCCCGCCGAGGCCGAGGTGCGGGTGGTCCGCGTGGCCGGGCTGGACCTCACGGTCTCGGTGCGGGGCAGCGGGCCGCCGCTGCTGCTGATCATGGGCCTCGGCGGCAATCTGCGGATGTGGGAGCCGCTGGAGCGAGAGCTGAACTCCCGCGGCTTCCAAACCATCACCTTCGACGCTCCGGGCACCGGGACCTCCACCGGGTGGCTGCTGCCCCGGCGGATGCCCGCCCTCGCCAGAGTCGTGCAACGGCTCCTCGAGGCGCTGGGCAAGGAGCAGGTAGACGTGCTCGGGGTCTCGCTCGGCGGGGCCATCGCGCAACAGCTCGCCCGGCAGTCGCCAGATCAGGTCCGCCGGTTGATCCTGGCCGCGACCATGCCCGGTGTCGGCGGGTTGCCGGCTTCCCCGGGGGTGCTGCTGCTGCTGAGAAGTCCGCGGCGCTACCGCGACCCGGAGTATTTCCGGGCGGTCGCGGGCCAGCTCTACGGCGGTCGTTCCCGGCTGCCCGCGGGATCCCCGGCGCAGGACGCGGCCTCCCGCTTCGCGGCACCGCCGACCTGGGCCGGCTACCTGCACCAGCTCTACGCGATCCAGGGGTGGTCCAGCATGCCGTGGCTGCACCGCCTGCAGCAGCGCACGTTGGTCATGGCCGGCGACGACGACCCGATCGTGCCGCTGGTGAACGGGCGCATCCTCAGTAGGCGCATACCTCGGGCGCATCTGCATGTCGTGCGCGGCGGAGGCCACCTCTTCCTGCTCGAGGAGCCGGAGAGCTCGGCGGCGACCATCGCCCAATTTCTGCGGAGCTGAGTTTCGCGCAGTACCGTCGGTCCGTCTGTTTCGGTGTGCATAGCGACGAGGTGACCATGACCAACCTGGCTCAGAACCTGCTGGAGACGGCGAAGAAGCACGGCGACAGGACCGCACTACGTCTCGATGATCACGCGATGACGTTCACCGATTTCCACGCCGCTGCCACCAGGGTGGCGGCTCTGCTCAGCAGCCGTGGCGTCGAACCGGGGGACCGGGTTGCCCTGGTGCTGCCGAACGTGCCTGCCTTCCCGATCCTGTTCTACGGCGTGCTGCACGCCGGGGCAGTCGTGGTCCCGATGAACCCCCTGCTGACCCAGCGCGAGGTCGACTATTACCTGAGGGACTCGGGCGCGAAGATCGTCTTTGCGGGGGAGGAAATGAATGCGGCCGCAGCGTCCGCCGCGGCCGAGCTGGGCATCGAGTCGATCACCGTGAGCGCCCTCGGCCCCGCCGGCCTGCCAGAGGAGCCGATGGAGATCGTCAGGCGCGAGGACGACGACACTGCCGTACTGCTCTACACCTCCGGCACCACCGGCAAGCCCAAGGGTGCCGAGTTGACCCACCACAACCTGGCCAGCAACGCGGCGACGCTCGCCGACACCCTGATCGAAGCCACCCCAGACGACGTGGTGATGGGCTGCCTGCCGCTGTTTCACGTATTCGGGCTCACCTGCGGCCTCAACGCGTCGGTATTGCGCGGCGCGTGCCTGACCTTGCTCCCCCGCTTCGACGCCGGCACTGCCCTTCGGACCATCGGGCGCGACAAGGTCACCGTCTTCGAGGGCGTGCCCACGATGTACTCGGCCATGCTGAATAACCCCGAACACGACAGCTACGACGTGTCCACGTTGCGCACCTGTATCTCCGGCGGCGCCGCCATGCCGGTGGAGGTGATGAAGGCGTTCGAGAACGCGTTCGGCTGCATCGTGCTGGAGGGATACGGGCTGTCCGAGACCTCGCCGGTGGCCTCCTTCAACCATCCGCACGCCGAGCGCAAGCCCGGGTCGATCGGCACGCCGGTGCGCGGGGTGCAGATGAAACTGCTCGACGACGCCGGGAGCGAGGTCGAGGGCGATGCCGTGGGCGAGATAGCGATCCGCGGCGAGAACGTCATGAAGGGCTACTGGCAGCGTTCCGAGGCAACCGCCGAAGCCATGCCGGACGGCTGGTTCCGCACCGGGGATCTCGCCCGGCTGGATTCCGACGGATACTTCTTCGTCGTCGACCGCAAGAAGGAACTGATCATCCGTGGCGGCTACAACGTCTACCCGCGAGAGGTGGAAGAGGCGCTCTACGAGCACCCGGCCGTAGCCGAGGTCGCCGTAGTCGGGATCAAGCACCCCGAGCTGGGCGAAGAGGTGGGAGCCGCGGTGGCGCTCAAGCCAGGCGCCTCTGCCGACGCCGACGAGCTTCGGGCGTTCGTGCGCACCCGGGTGGCGGCGTACAAGTATCCACGGCAGATCTGGATCGTCGAGGCGCTGCCCAAGGGACCGACCGGCAAGATACTGCGCCGCAAGGTCAGCCCGCCCGAGGAAGGCTCGGTTAAGTGACGTTCTCCTCGACCGAAACGAGCAGCGCCCAATCCAGCACCCCCGAGATCGGAGCGGAGAAGCGGGACATGGGCCGCACCCGGTACGAGCACCTCGGCGAGTCCCTGGGCACCGACTTCTTCTCGGTCCGCGAGCAGTTCAGCGAGGAGCAGTGGCGCCAATTCATCTCGACCCGCCGCTTCGTCGACCAGGAGGTGCTGCCGGTCGTCGGCGACTACTGGGAGCGGGCGGAGCTGGCCTGGCCGCTGATCCGCCGCCTGCCCGCGCTGGGCATCGTCGGCGAGGACATCCAGGGCTACGGGTGCGCGGGCATGAGCCCGATGGCGTGTGGGTTGGTGCACATGGAGTTACACCGCGGCGACGGGAGCCTCGGCACGTTCCTCGGCGTGCATGCCGGCCTGGCCATGCAGTCCATCGCCCTGTGCGGCTCCGAGGAGCAGAAGGCTCGGTGGCTGCCCTCGATGGCCACCATGGAAAAGTTGGGCGCGTTCGCGCTGACCGAGCCCGACCACGGCTCGGACTCGATCGCTCTGGAGACGACCGCCAGGCGCGAGGGCGCAGAGTGGGTCATCGACGGCAACAAGCGGTGGATCGGCAATGCCACCATCGCCGACCTGGTCATCGTCTGGGCGCGCAACGCTGACGACGGCAAGGTCAACGGATTCGTCGTGGAGACACCGACCGAGGGTTACGAGGCCAAGAAGATCGAGGGCAAGCTGGCACTGCGCTCGGTCTGGCAGGCGGACATCGAGCTGCGCGGCGTGCGCGTGCCTGAGGAGAACCGCCTGGTTCAGGCAGCATCCTTCAAGGACACGGCCAGGGTGCTGGTCACCACCCGCAGTACCTGCGCCTGGGCGGCTCTGGGCCATGCCACCGCCGCCTACGACACGGCCCTGACCTACGCCCGGCAGCGCCGACAGTTCGGCAAGACGCTGGTGAACTTCCAGATCGTCCAGCAACGGCTGGTGCGGATGCTCGCCGAACTCACCAGCATGCAGTTGTATTGCGTGCAGATCGGGCGGCTGGCCGAGGCCGGGCGGCTCAGCCCCACCGTGGCAGGGCTTGCGAAGATGAACAACACCCGGAAGGCGCGCGAGATAATCGCCGACGCCCGGGATCTGCTGGGCGGCAACGGCATCCTCAGCGAGAACCACGTCATGCGACACATGGCCGACATCGAAGGCATCCACACCTACGAAGGCACCGAGACCATGCAGACCCTCATCGTCGGACGCGACATCACGGGCGTGACTGCCTTCTCCTGAGCCGCAGCATCTCTCGCGATGGCCCCCGGTCGGCCGGGGCGCAGTACTCGAGTCCTAACGGGACAGGCCGAGCTTGATGCCGAAACCGATCAGCACGCCGCCGGTGACCCCATCTATGGTGCGGCCGGTCGACCGGCGACGCAGCAGAGCACGTGCCTTGGTCGCTCCCAGGATGAGCAGCGTGAACCACAGCATGCCCTCGAGGTCGTGGACGATCGCCAGCAGCAAGCCCATCATCAGCGGGGACGTGCCCGCGGGGATGAACTGCGGCAGCACCGCGACATAGAAGGCACCGATCTTCGGGTTGACCAGGTTGGTCAGCAATCCCCGCCGCCATCCGCGCCACGCACGTTCCACCGTTGCAACCTGGACGACTTCATCGGCCGCGGCGGGCGACCGCAGGGCGGCGACCACGAGGCGGACTCCCAGCCAGACCAGGTAGCCCGCCCCGACGACTTTCAGCCAGGAGTACGCCGTGGTGGAGGCGGTGAGCAGCGCAGAGACGCCCGCGGCGGCCCCGGCGCCCCAGATCAAGGCTCCAGTGCCGATGCCCACTGCGGTCGCGAAGGCCTGGCGGCGTCCGTGCGCGATCGCCGAGCGCAATACCAGGGCTGTGTCCAGTCCGGGGATGACGGTGAGCAGGCCAGCGACCGCGGCGAACGACACGACTGCCGAGAACACGCTCACGGTCAGACCCTCGCACACGCTCGAGCCCAGGCGCTGATCTCGCGCCGGTGAGCCAGCAGCCACCCTCCGGTGACGTCTCGCGTGCTGACGGTGCGACGAATGTGCGCGGGCCAGTAGGTAGCGTCGCCGCCATGACGGATCTGCGCCGCCGCGTCGTGCTGACTGGTGCTGGCGGGCAGATCGGGTCGGCGATCGTGCCGCTGCTGCCCGCTGAGTGGGACGTTCAACGCACCGACCTGCAGGCAGGCGAGGGTATTGCCGCGCTGGACATCACAGACCCCGAGGCCTGCCGGGCGGCGTTCACCGCCGCCGACGCGGTGGTTCACCTGGCGGCAGTCCCGGATCCGGCCGCCTCCTGGGAGCGGTTGCTGCCGGCGAACGTGCTGGGCACCCACCACGTCGCACAGGCCGCAGGGGACAGCAGCGTCCGCCGCCTGGTGCTGGCCAGCAGCCTGCACGCCGTTTCTGCTGGGCCAGACGGCACCCAGGTCAGGGCCGATGACCCGCCGCGCCCAGCCAATCTGTACGGAGCGACCAAGGCGTGGGCCGAGGCGCTGGGGTCCTGGGTGGCGGCCACGACGCCGACCTCGGTGGTGGCCCTGCGGATCGGCTACTTCGCGTCCGAGCGGCCCAACCCCGAGACCGTGTCTGCCCGTGAGCTGTCGGCATGGCTGAGCCCGCGTGATGCCGCCGAGCTGGTGCGCGCCGCGGTGGAGGCAGAAGGGATCGACTTCCTGGTAGCCAACGGCATCTCCGCCAACCGCCACCGCTTCGCAGACCTTCAGGACACCATGCGACAGCTCGGCTATCGACCCGTCGACGACGCGTGGTCGTCCGTCTAGTGGAGCCCGGCACGGAAGCCTTGTTTCGGGCAGTGCCTACCCGCACATCGTCGCCCGCTGGATCATCGGGCCTGTGTATCCGGGCGGTTTCGTCCGGTTGATGAAGGAAACATGGATGTGCCGCCATTATCACCTGAGCGAAACAAGCCTGAGCCAGCCTTGAGGCATGACGGTGCTCGCCCATTCGCGCGGCTTGGCTGACAGTGCCGTCCCCGGCGAGACGGTGGCTTCCGAAGTGGCTGTCGGGAGTACGGCCGGCCGGCTGCTTCGGTTCGCCATCGCGAACATCGCGCGCCGCCCAGATCGGTTCCTGCTCGCTACCGCGGGCATCGCGCTGGCGGTGATGGCGGTGACCGTCGTGCGCACGGTCTCGGTGAGCTTCGCGCGTTCGGGGTCGGACTCGCTGACGACCGTCCTTCGCGGTGCGCCGCTGTGGGTGGTTCCGGCGCAAGGCGTCCACTACGACCCAGGAATCTCGATGCTGACCAGCGACGGACCTCCGCCGGCGGTGCGCGCCTACGACGCCGACGAGCTGTACGCGGCGGGCAAGTACCCCTACCAGTGCCCCGTGCCGCAGGGTCTGCCCGAGTACGTCGCAGGCGACGCGTCAGTGGTGGACACCGACGTGGTGGTCTGGTACACCGTTGGCGCCCACCACGTCGTCCGTCCCGAGGACTGGCCCGTCATGCCGGTTGCCCGTACAGGCTTCGCACTCAAACCGGTCGGCTTCTTCGACGGCAACCCAGCGCTGGACCTGCCCGAGTCGGCTGCGGCCTGCCATCACCACCACGGTGGCCCCGACCTCCTGGGGCACGAGCAGCGGGCGCACGAGCACAACGGCCACGGTGGCTGACGGCCCTGGGCACCGGCCCGGACGGCGGGGTTCGAGTCTGAGTTGAGTGCTCCGATCCCGCCGTCAGTCGTGCTCGCCAGGGCGCTCGATCACCGCGGAGCGGCCCTGGCCGACCAGGCGGCCCCACATCTCGTAGTCGGTGTCGCGTTTGGCGACGTACCGGGTGTCGTCGCTGGCTTCCTGGTCGCCTAGCGCCTTGAACGGGCCGTGATCGAGGTCGTTGAGATCGACGTACACACTGCCCTGCTCGAGGCGGGTCCCGGCCTTCAGGATCGAGAGCCGTTTCAGGTCGTCGCCGTCCAGGTCCGGCAACTGCGTCCGCAGATCCTTGTCCTCCGAGGCGGGGATGCTGTCGTCCACCTGTCCTGAAGCGGAGTGGCCGGAGACCAGGTCCTCGGCGAACTCGTCCGGTCCATTGTCGTGTGGTTTGGACCTGGTGGCCTCCTCGCGTCGGACATCGTGCGTCTGAGCGTGCCGCCCCTCGGGGCCACCCTGCTCGGAGTAAGGCTGCCGGGCATCCCCCGCGCTGTGGTCGTCGGTTCTCGCCATGTCGGTCTCCTCTCGTGCTGGTCTGCTGTCGTCGGCCTCGGACCCGCACTCGTCGCCGGGCCCCGCAACGATCGAAGCTACACGCCCCGCGGCGCAGAGCGCAGGGGGGCGCATGCCCCCTGCCGAGGGGCATTGGCCGCTTCGGCTACGCCGAGGGCGAAACTGAGCCGATTCGGCTCAACCTGGGGCCTTGGGCGGCCGCTGGCGGGAACAGAGCGGTATACCGGGTCGTTGGACCGGGCACGACAGCGACGTGCGGCCTAACCCCCCGCAGGGCGGGAAGCCCTCGGTCACCCGTAGGCCCGCACCAGGTTACGAATCGGACAGGCCTTCGGCGGAGGTACGCCGTTGTCGGCCAGCACACGTAGCATCGAGATGTCTCGATAGCAAGGAGCCAAGTCATGTTCGAGCGGTTTACCGACCGGGCCCGCAGGGTGGTCGTGCTTGCCCAAGAGGAAGCACGCATGCTCAACCACAACTACATCGGGACCGAGCACATCCTGCTCGGGCTGATTCACGAGGGAGAGGGCGTCGCGGCCAAGGCGCTCGAGAGCCTCGGCATCTCGCTGGACGCCGTGCGTCAGCAGGTCCAGGAGATCATCGGCCAGGGCCAGCAGGCCCCGAGCGGTCACATCCCCTTCACCCCGCGCGCCAAGAAGGTCCTGGAGCTGAGCCTGCGTGAGGCGCTGCAGCTCGGCCACAACTACATCGGCACCGAGCACATCCTGCTGGGGCTGATCCGCGAGGGTGAGGGCGTCGCCGCGCAGGTGCTGGTCAAGCTCGGCGCCGACCTCAACCGGGTGCGCCAGCAGGTGATCCAGCTGCTCTCGGGATACCAGGGCAAGGAGCCGGCCGGTGCGGGCGTCGGCCCGTCGGCCGAAGGGACCCCTGCCGGTTCGCTCGTGCTCGACCAGTTCGGGCGCAACCTGACCCAGGCGGCGCGCGAGGGCAAGCTCGACCCCGTCATCGGTCGCGAAAAAGAGATCGAGCGGGTCATGCAGGTGCTGTCCCGGCGCACCAAGAACAACCCCGTGCTGATCGGGGAGCCCGGCGTCGGCAAGACCGCCGTGGTGGAGGGGCTGGCCCAGGACATCATCAAGGGCGAGGTCCCCGAGACGCTGAAGGACAAGCAGCTCTACACCCTCGACCTCGGCGCGCTCGTCGCCGGCAGCCGCTACCGCGGTGACTTCGAGGAGCGCCTGAAGAAGGTCCTCAAGGAAATCCGCACCCGCGGCGACATCATCTTGTTCATCGACGAGATCCACACGCTCGTCGGAGCCGGTGCAGCCGAGGGCGCGATCGACGCGGCCTCGATCCTGAAGCCGATGCTGGCCCGCGGCGAGCTGCAGACGATCGGCGCCACCACCCTCGACGAATACCGCAAATATGTCGAGAAGGACGCGGCGCTCGAGCGGCGGTTCCAGCCGATCCAGGTGGCAGAGCCCAACCTGGCGCATGCCATCGAGATCCTCAAGGGTCTGCGCGACCGCTACGAGGCGCACCACCGCGTCTCGATCACCGACGCCGCTCTGGTCTCCGCCGCCAACCTCGCCGACCGCTACATCAACGACCGGTTCCTGCCGGACAAGGCGATCGACCTGATCGACGAGGCCGGCGCCAGGTTGCGGATCCGCCGGATGACGGCGCCGCCGGACCTGCGCGAGTTCGACGAGCGCATCGCGCACGCCCGCCGCGAGAAGGAGTCCGCGATCGACGCGCAGGACTTCGAGAAGGCTGCGGGGCTCCGCGACGACGAGAAGAAGCTGTTGGCGCAGAAGAACGAGCGTGAGAAGCAGTGGAAGACCGGTGACATGGACGTCGTCGCCGAGGTGGACGAGGAGCTGATCGCCGAGGTGCTGGCCGCCTCGACCGGCATACCCGTGTTCAAGCTGACCGAGGAGGAATCCTCGCGCCTGCTCAACATGGAGGTCGAGCTGCACAAGCGCATCGTCGGTATGGACGACGCGATCCGTGCGCTGTCGCAGGCCATCCGGCGCACCCGCGCCGGCCTGAAGGACCCGCGCCGTCCCGGCGGGTCGTTCATCTTCGCCGGGCCTACCGGCGTCGGTAAGACCGAGCTGGCCAAGACGCTGGCGGAGTTCCTGTTCGGCGACGAGGACAGCCTGATCCAGCTCGACATGAGCGAGTACAGCGAGAAGCACACCGTCTCGCGGCTGTTCGGATCTCCTCCCGGCTACGTCGGCTACGAGGAGGGCGGCCAGCTGACCGAGAAGGTCCGGCGCAAGCCGTTCTCGGTGGTGCTCTTCGACGAGGTCGAGAAGGCCCACCCGGACATCTTCAACTCGCTGCTGCAGATCCTGGAGGACGGCCGGCTGACCGACAGCCAGGGCCGGGTCATCGACTTCAAGAACACCGTCATCATCATGACGACCAACCTCGGCACCAGGGACATCGCCAAGGGCGTCACCCTCGGCTTCGCCTCCGGCTCCGACCCGAAGTCGGGCTACGACCGGATGCGGAACAAGGTCCAGGACGAGCTGAAGCAGCACTTCCGGCCCGAGTTCCTCAACCGCGTGGACGACATCATCGTCTTCCCGCAGCTCACCGAGGACGAGATCGTCGCGATCGTCGACCTGATGATCGCCAAGCTGGACATTCGGCTCAAGGACAAGGACATGGGCATCGAGCTCACGCCCGCGGCCAAGCGGATGCTCGCGCACAAGGGCTACGACCCCGTGCTCGGCGCCCGCCCGTTGCGCCGGACGATTCAGCGCGACATCGAGGACGTGTTGTCCGAGAAGATCCTCTACGGCGAGATCAAGGCTGGCGAGATCGTGCTGGTCAACACCGAGGGCGAAGGCAAGGACGAAGCGTTCACCTTCGCCGGGACCCCGCACTCGCCGATCCAGGACGTGCCGCAGGTCCAGGACGTCCCTCCGGTGGAGGCCGCCGCCACGGAGTGACCGGCAGCTGACGACGAAACGGGGCCACGCGACCTACGCGCGGCCCCGTTTCGGCTGTCCGGCCCGAACCGGCCTGATCGGATTCCCGTCGTCGCTGCGGTAGCGTCCTGCCGGTGATCGCCGTCCGCCGTGCGCGAGCCAGGGACGTGAGGGCGATCCGTGACCTGGTCGCGCCGTACGTCGTCTCGCGCAGCCTCGTCGCCAAGGCCCCGGTCGCCTACTACGAGGGACTCCAGCAGTTCCGGGTGGCGCTGGACGCCGACCGGGACGACCGAGTCGTCGGCTGCGGCGCCCTGCACGTGCTGTGGGAGGACCTCGCCGAGGTCCGGACGGTCGCTGTCGACCCGGCGTACACCCGGCACGGCATCGGTGGCCGGGTGCTGGATGCCCTGCTGGACGACGCGCGCCAGCTCGGCGTCGAGCGCGTCTTCTGCCTGACCTTCGAGATCGAGTTCTTCGCCCGGCACGGCTTCCGCGTGATCGAAGGGCAGGCTGTAACGCCCGAGGTGTACACCGAGCTGCTGCGGTCATACGACGAGGGCGTCGCCGAGTTCCTCGACCTCGAAGACGTCAAGCCGAACACTCTCGGCAACACCCGGATGCTCTGCACCCTCTGAGCGCTACTGCCTCGCAGGCACGCCGGCGTCAGCCTGTCCAGGGCCGACACCATCCGCGGTCCTGCTCGCGGGAGGACGATCGGAGGTGGGACCGCCCTGGCGCTCTGTCCCACGCACGAGGCCTCGGCTGTTGCAGGCGGCGGCTGGTGTTGGCAGGCTAAGAACCGTGCGTCTACCGGTTCAACCGATGCGGGCCCTACTCGATGAGGAACAGCTGGGGGACCTGCGGGAGCGGCTCACCCGCACCCGCTGGGCTGGGCTTGCCCCTGACGGCTGGCGGACAGGGGTGCCGGAGGCCTGGCTGAGAGAGCTGGTCGCAGCCTGGGAGGGCTTCGATGTCGCCGCCTTCCAGGATCGGCTCGACGCCCTGACCCACCTGAGGGTCGACGTGGACGGTCACATGGTGCACGTGGTGCATGCGCTCGGCCACGGACCCGACGCCATGCCGCTGGTCCTGACGCACGGGTGGCCGGGGTCGTTCTGCGAGTATCTGGACCTGATTCCCTTGTTGACCGACCCGCAAGCACACGGGGCCGACCCCGAGGACGCCTTCACGGTCGTGGTGCCTTCGCTGCCCGGCTTCGGCTTCTCGGCCTCACCGCCGCCCGGGGGTCTGACCGCTAAGCAGGTCGCAGGTCTGTGGCACCGACTGATGGCGGATGGCCTGGGCTATCCGCGGTACGTTGCGCACGGCAGTGACCTGGGGGCGGGGGTAACCGCGTGGTTGGCGCGAGCCCAACCTGGGGCCGTCGCGGGTATTCACCTGGCGACACCGGGGCTGGCCGCACCACCGGAACCATGGACGCAGGCCGAGGCAGAGCATCTGGCTGAGGTCAAGAGCTGGAGCGCCGGGGAGGGCGGGTACGCCCACGAACAGGCCACCAAGCCGGCGACCTTGGGCGCTGCCCTGCAGGACTCCCCGGTCGGGCTCGCTGCCTGGATCGGCGAGAAGGTTGTGGCCTGGAGCAGTACCGACCGGCGCGGCGAGCCGGCGTTCGGCCGGGACCTGCTGCTCGAAACGCTGACCCTCTATTGGACGACGCAGACGATCACGACGTCCTTGTTGCCCTATTGGGCCTACCGCCACCGCGCGGGCAGCGACCTGCCTACCGGCGACCCGTCCCCCGTGCCCACCGGGGTCAGCATCTTCGGCGGAGAGCGGGTGCCGTTTCCCAAGCCGCCTCGCGAGCTGGCCGAGCGCTACTTCACGGTCACGTCCTGGAACGAGCATGAACGTGGAGGCCACTTCCCCGCCGTCACCGAGCCGCAGCTGCTCGCCGAGACCCTACGGACAGTCTTCCGCCCGCTGCGTCGAGGCCAGTGACCGCTGCGCGAGGCACCCGGGTCAGGAGACGGGGCAGCAGGGGCGTCGACCGCCGGAACCTCGTGCGCCAGGCGGGATCAGCGTCCCTGTCCGGCGGGTCGGTGCTCGCCTCGTATTTCTGCTACCGCGAACACGGCCGCGACGGCGGCCAGGACGACGCACGACCAGAGCGGCGAGCCGGACACCGTCAGCAGCACTGCCGCGGCCGCCACGAGCCCCAACTTCGTGGCCAGCCGCTGGGGATAGGGAAGCCGCCGGGAGGCTCGAGGCGCGAGCCACCGTCCCCAGAGCGCCGCGAGTACCGTCGGAAGCCCGATGGCGAGCAGGACGGCCAGGATGCCGTGCCCGAGGTGGGCGCCGGCGATGATCAGCATGCCGAGCAGAACCACCTCACCCAGGAACGCGACGACGTCCGGCGCTCTCACGTCGGCGGCGTTGGGCGGCGTCCCGACAGAGACGTGCGGGCGGGCTGCCTGGTCAGTGACATGGGGCGAACTCTCTCGATCACCTGGGGCGGTCACTGGCCGGCATACGAGATGCAGTCGACTTCGACGAGCATCTGTTCGGTCGCAAGCCCTGTGATGACCAGCGTGGACGCGAAGGACCGCTCTCCGACGAGCGCTGGGCTCTCGCGGCGCAGCCACGGCTCGCGCGCCGCGAAGAAGTCTGCGAGGTAGGCACGGTCCGCGACGTACCACACGACCTTGACGATGTCGTCGAGCGTGCTGCCCCCCTCGATCAGATAGCGCCGAAGCCGGTCGAGGGCGAGTTCGGTCTGGGCGCCAACGCCTGAGACGGGATCACCGTGGTCGTCTACCGCGCCATCGACGCCTGAGAGGAAGACGAAGCCGCCGGCCACGGCACCCTTGCCGAATGGGAGCGTCGTGCCCCCGCGCTCGACCGGGCCCAGGCCGCGCTTGGTCATCGATTCCGCTCGCGAGGTGTGCTCATGCGGTGACGGTACTGCGCCCTGGCTCAGCCTGGAGGCGCCCGGTCGCCGGCTGGTCGGCAGCCCGTTCAGGGCAGGTCCGACAGGAGGCGCAGCCAGCTCCGCGGCCCGACTCTCGAGACCCGCAGGCCCGCGACCCGCACGGCTGCGCTGAGCCGTGAAGGAAGGTCCAGGTCCGGCCGGACGGTGTAGAAGGCCAAGGCCCCGTGGAAGGCGTCGCCGGCCCCGAGCGTGTCGACGGCGTGAACCGGAGGTACGTCGACCGCACCCCGTGACGTGCCCGACCACCACAGCACCGGACCGGCCCCTGAGGTAACGACCACCGCGGGGACCCCTTGCTCGATCAGCCGTGCCGCGCTGGAGGTCGAATCCGGGCAGCTCGGGAGCCGGAAGTCCGCCGAGCACGCCATCACCTCGACCAGCCGAGCCAGCTCTGCCATCACCGGCTTCCATCGGCCCGCGTCGACGATCGTGGGAATGCCCAGGCGGCCGGCCGCTCGCGCTGCTGCCAGCCCGAGCAGAGGGTGATGACTGTCGACCAGGACCACGTCGGCCGCCGACACCAGTTCGGCCACGCCGTCCGGCGGCCGCACCCGAGACGCCACGGCGTCGAGCGAGACGACCGAGCGCTCCCCGGTCGAGGCCGAAACCCGGACGGCCGAGACCGGAGGCGTCAGATCCTGCCCCTCGGCCGCATCGATCACCTCCACTCCGAGCTCGTGCAGTTCTGCCCCGATCAGCCGGGCGACTGCGCTGCGCCCCAGGGCGGTCAGCAGCAGTGCCCGGCCGCCCAGCGCCGCGAAGGTCACGGCAGCGCCGGTTGCCGGCCCGCCGGCGGCGAGGAACTGCGCCTCGGCGGTGACCTTCTCGTTGGCCGTGGGGTGGTGTGCAACGCGATGGACGACATCAAGTGTCGCCAGCCCGACGAACAGCCCGACTGGCGGCCGCTCCTCAGGCTGCAGACGAATCGGCTGATCCAGGCTCATGCCGTGTTCACCGCGTCGCCTGATAGATGCCGCGGACGACGTCCTCGATGTCGGGCTCCTCGATCGAGAGGTCGTGGACCGTCGCCCGCGCGGACACCGCGGCCAGGACCTCTGCTGCCGTGGTGCGCTCGGGGTCGAACGACAGTCGTTGGCGCAGGCCGCCGACCTCGCTCCCCAGGTGGGTGGTGTTCGGGATGTCCCTTAGGTCTGTTGTGGGCTGGGCGAAGTCGACCACGAGGACGCGATGGGCGCCGGTGGTTGCGGCCAGCCCGGGCAGGGACCCGTCATATGCGAGGCGTCCGTGGTCGACAACGAGCACCCGGTCGCACAACCGCTCGATGTCGCCCATGTCGTGGGTGGTGAGCAGCAGCGTGGTGCCCCGCATCCGGCGTTCCTGGCGCAGGAATTCGCGCAGCCGTTGCTTGGACAGCACGTCGAGCCCGATTGTCGGCTCGTCGAGGATGATCAGCTCGGGCGAGTGCAGGAGGGCAGCGGCGAGTTCGGCACGCATCGGCTGGCCGAGAGAGAGCTGGCGCACGGGGGTGTCGAGGGTTGACCCCATCTCCAGCAGCTCGACCAGCTCGTCCGTCCGCGCCCGAGCCGCACCTGCGCTCATCCGGTGGATCGCGGCCAGGATCGAGAACGACTCGTGCAGCGGCAGGTCCCACCAGAGCTGGGTCCGCTGCCCGAAGACCACACCAATCCGCCGGGCCAGCTGGCGACGCTCGCGCACCGGGTCGAACCCGCAGGTACGGACCGTGCCGGACGTCGGCACCAGGATGCCGATCAGCATCTTGATCGTGGTCGACTTGCCGGCGCCGTTGGCACCGATGTAGCCGACCGCCTCGCCGGGCGCGATGGCGAAGGTCATCGCGTCGACTGCGGTCAGCGGCCGGCTCGCCTCGCTCGGAGCGCGGCGGCCGGTGCCACCCGGCATTCGCGCGCGAAGTCCGCGGCGTCGGTTCTGGCCGAACACCCGGGTCAGCCGGTCGGCCGCCACGATGGGCTCCTCGGAGCCGGTCATCCCGCCCCTCCCTGATAGTGCCGCGTGCCCTGGCGCCACAAGCCGCCGGCCACGAGCCATACCCAGCCTGCCGCGAGCGGGGTCAGCCAGGCCAGCCAGGCCGGCAGCCCGAACGGCGCAGGTAAACCGAGCATCGCCAGCGTGGGCAGGTAGGCCGTGAAGGCCACCGGCACGAGGTAGCCGAACACCAGCCGCAGCGGTGTCGGGAAGACCGACGCCGGTTGCGCCGAGGCGTAGCTGCCGCCGTAGGTAAAGCTGTTGGTCGTCTCCGGGGCGTTGATCAGGAAGAACTGCACGGAGGCGGCGCAGACGAAAAGGCCGGCATAAATGGCGGTGCCGAAGACGAGCGCGAGTACGGCCAGGGCGACCTCGCGCAGCCCCCAGTCGATCCGATTGAGTACCAGCCCGCCCACCAGAGCCATGGTGGCGACGCTCATCCGGGCTGCCCGTCGCAGGGTCACTTCGCTGGTCATCAGCTGGGCGAGCAGCGGTTGCGGGCGCAGGTAGAACGAGTCCAGGGTGCCCATCCTGATGTACGTCGGTAGCGCATCCACGTGGCCAACCACCAGGTCTGCGGCGGAGAAGCCGAGGTTGCTCAGCCCGAACAGCAGCAGCATCGGGCGGTAGGTCAGGCCCCCGAGGGCATGGACGTTGGCGAAGATGACCCACATCTCGGCGAACTCGAACACCCCGACCATCGCCGCGCCGCCGAGCTCCACCGCGAACGAGGTCGGGTAGCTGCGCTGCGCGCGGATCCGCGACGCGAGCACCGCACGGTATGGCGTCGCCCAGGTCCCGGCCAGGACGGCGGGCTCGGGCGTGGGCGGAATCCGGGGCCTCCCGGGCCGGGCAGCGGCCAGCGCCGGCGGCAGCGTCGGGTCAGCCACCCTGCACCTCCAGCGTGTGCCGGCCGAGCCCGGTCAGCACCCGGCCGGCGCCGAGGGTGAGCGCCACCCAACCGAGCTGGGTGGCGAGCAACGGAAGCAGCTGCCCATCGGTGGCGCGGCCGCTCAGGATGTCCACCGGCGACTGCAGGATCGACGGGAACGGCGTCGCATGCGCGAGGGCAGCCAGCCAGCCCGGGAACCACGCGACCGGCACGTACAGGCCGCAGAAGAAGCCGGACACCACCAGGTGGAGCAGCTGCACGCCGCGGACCTCCACCAGCCAGAAGGCGAGGACGTTGACGGCATACCGGAGGCCGAAGGAGATGCACACTGCCAGCACCAGGCTGACTGCACCGGCGACCCAGCCGGCCGGCGACCGCGGGAACGAGATACCGAATGTCAGCGCGCCGATCACCAGGCTCGGCAGGCCGCGAGGCAAGAACTGCACTGCCGCTCGGCCCAGATCCGCAGCGAGGTAGCTGAGCTGGACGTCGGCGGGGCGGGCGAAATCGACGGCGATGTCGCCGCTGCGAACCCGGTCGGACAGCTCGGTCCAGGTGAACAGCGCCAGCGAAGCAAGCAGTCCCTGGCTCCACCACACGTAGGAGCTGGCCTGTGTCCGCGAGTAGCCCGCCACGGCGCCTCCCGCACTGGTGATTGCCGCCAGCAGGATGGAGGCCCGGATGAAACCGAAGACGCTGTTGGTCAGCAGGCCGCCGAGCATCGCCAGCCGGTAGGTCGAGAACCGGCGGAAGCCGGCTCGGGCGAGCCGGCCGTAGAGCACCAGGTCCGCGCGCACAAACGCAGAAACTTACGCCGTCGGTGAGGAGGTGGCAAGGCCCGGGAGCTGATAGCCGTCTCCGCCGAGCCGCTCGAGCAGGCCGTCTGCGACGAGGGAGTCCACGCAGCGGCTCAGCTTGCGAGGGTCAGCACCCAGCGGCTCCGCTGCGTGCTCGATGGCGTCCTGGTGAACGGGGCCGTCCGCCGACCGCAAGAGGGCGAGGATGGCGCCGCGGAGCTGGCGGTCGGTGCCGTGCCAGGCCTGGGACGGGCGAACCGGCCCTTGGTATGCCGGGTAGCCGGCGGCGCGCCAGACACAGAGGTCGGCCACCGGGCAGCCACCGCAGCGCGGAGCCCGCGAAGTGCAGACGAGCGCACCCAGCTCCATGACCGCGACGTTCCACGTGCGGGCGGTGCCGGGATCGAGCGGGAGCAGCCTGGCCGCGATGTCGGTCTCCGCCCGCGTCAGTCCGCGGGCGGCCTGTGCGACACCCTGCACCGCGCGGGCCTGCACGCGTCGCACGTTGGTGTCCACCACCGAGGCGCGGCGACCGAAGCCGAAGCTGGCTACGGCCGCGGCGGTGTAGGTGCCGACGCCGGGGAGGGCGAGAAGTGCGTCCACGGTGTCCGGTACGGCGCCGTCGTGGCGGGCGAGCATGGCCGTTGCGGCTTCGTGCAACCGGAGGGCCCGCCGCGGGTAACCCAGCCGTCCCCAGGCCCGCACCGCCTCCCCGGGCGCCTCGCCGGCGAGGTCCGCGGGGGTGGGCCAACGGGCCAGCCACGCCCGCCATACCGGCTCGACCCGCGAAACCGGTGTCTGCTGAAGCATGACCTCGGAGACGAAGACGCCCCACGCGGTGGCGTCCGGGCGGCGCCACGGCAGGTCGCGGGCGTGTCGGGCGTACCAGCCCAGGATCGGGCGCTGCAGAGCGGGTTCGGCCACTTAGACGTAGCGCTCGAGGATGCTCGACTCGGCGAGCCGGGACAACCCCTCGCGGACCGCGCGGGCCCGTAGCTCGCCCACGCCGTCCACGGCCATCAGGTCGTCCAGGTTGGCGGCAAGGAGTTTCTGCAGGTTGTCGAAGTGGTCGATCAGCCGGTCGACAATGGCGCCGGGGAGCCGGGGCACCTTGTTGAGCAGGCGGTAGCCCCGGGGACTGACCGCCGAGTCGAGGGCATCGCCGGCGATCACGAACCCGAGCACCCGCGCGCCGGCCTCAGGCTCCAGCAAGTCGGTCGCCGTCAGCGACGTCAGGTCGGCCAGGACCTCCTCGACCGACAGATCGTTCTTGGCTGCGTCGAGGTAGTCGCGGATGACCAGCTCACGGTCGCTGCCCAGGCCACCGGTGAGTTCCTCCAGCTGCAGCGTCAGCAGCCTTCCGTCGATGCCGAGCTCGATGACATAGGCGGCGATCTCGTCGCTGATCCGCCGCACCATCTCCAGCCGCTGCAGCACGACGGCCACGTCGCGGACGGTGACCAGGTCCTCGATCTCCAGCGCGGAGAGCGTGCCGGTGACCTCGTCCAACCGCGACTTGTAGCGCTCGAGGGTCTGCAGTGCCTGGTTGGCCCGGGACAGAATGGCATTGGAGCCCTCCAGTACATGCCTACGGCCGCCGAGGTAGAGCGCGACGATCTGCATCGACTGGCTGACCGACACCACGGGGAAGCCGGTCTGCTTGGCCACCCGTTCCGCCGTGCGGTGCCGGGTGCCGGACTCCGAGGTCTCGATCGAGGGGTCGGGCACCAGCTGCGTCGCCGCGCGCAGGATGCGGGTGATGTCCGTGTCGAGGACGATGGCGCCGTCCATCTTGGCCAGCTCGCGCAGCCGGGTGCTGGAGAACTCGATGTCGAGCGGGAAGCCTCCGGTGGCGATCGACTCCACCGTGCGGTCGTTGCCTATGACGATCAGGGCACCGGTACGACCGCGCAGGATGCGTTCCAGCCCATCGCGCAGCGGTGTTCCCGGCGCCATCGCTGCCAGCGTGGTGCGCAACAGATCGTCGTCGCTGCGCTCCACGGTGATCGGCGCTCTTCTCAGGTCGGCGTGCTCGGAGAGGCAAGTCTAAGGCTTGGCCAGACCCCTCCCACGGGACGGAGCCGCCCGCGCCGGGTCAGCCGGGTGACATGGCGGTGCGTACGGCGGTGTGGATGTCGCCGACCTCGCTGACGTCCATGCCGTCGGGCACGGGGCCGGTGCCCAGGGCGCCGGAGGGCACGAACGCGCGCCGGAAACCGAGCCGGGCGGCCTCGGCCAACCGCCGCGGTATAGCAGTGACGGGGCGGATCTCACCGGCGAGGCCGATCTCGCCCACCGCGATCGCGCCACGGGCCAGGGGTCGCTCCGAGACCGAGCTGGCGACGGCAAGAGCGACGGCGAGGTCTGCAGCCGGCTCGGTGAGGCGCACCCCGCCCACCGTGGAGAGGTAGACGTCAGCCTGGCGAAGCGGCAGCTGGGCGCGGCGTTCGAGCACCGCCATGATCATCGCCATCCGGGAGGTCTCCAGGCCGTTGGTCGCCCGGCGGGGGTTGGGCATCGGGGTCTGCGCGACCAGCGCCTGGACTTCGGCCACCAACGGCCGGCGGCCTTCGAGGGTGACCGTGACGCAGGTGCCCGCCACATGCAGGTCCCGGCTGGACAGGAACAGCCCGCTCGGGTCGGGCAACCCGACGATGCCGACGTCGCACAGATCGAAGCAGCCGACCTCGTCGGTGGGGCCGTAACGGTTCTTGACGGCGCGGACCAGGCGCAGTCGCGAGTGTCGATCGCCCTCGAACGCGACCACCACGTCCACGAGGTGCTCGAGCACCCGCGGTCCGGCGATGGAGCCGTCCTTGGTGACGTGGCCGACCAGCAGCGTGGCGATGCCACGGCTCTTGGCGACCTGGATCAGCGCGGCGGCGACCTCACGAACCTGGGCGACGTTGCCGGCGGTGCCTTCGACCTGAGCGCTCGCAACGGTCTGCACGGAGTCGACGATCACCAGATCGGGGCGGACCGCCTCGATCTGGCCCAGCACCGTCGCCAGGTCGGTCTCGGCAGCGAGGTAGAGCGCCGACGCCATCGCCTCGATCCGCTCGGCGCGCATGCGCACCTGGTCCACCGACTCCTCTCCGGTCACGTAGAGGACCCTGCGACCCGATCGCGCGGTCCGCGCGGCCACGTCCAGCAGCAGAGTCGACTTGCCGATGCCCGGCTCGCCGGCAACCAGCACGACCGCCCCGGCGACGAGCCCGCCGCCGAGCACGCGGTCGAACTCGCCCACGCCGGTGGGCTGCGGCTGCGCGTGGCGTGCGTCGACCTCCCCGATCGGCAGTGCCGGTCGCTGGACCGCGGTAGTCGCGGCGGTGCGCAGCCGCCCCGCGCCCAGCTCGTCGACGGTGCCCCAGGCCTGGCACTCGCTGCACCTGCCGGCCCACTTGACCGAGGTCCATCCGCACTCCGAGCACCGGTAACCGTTGCTCCGCCCGGCCGCCGCGGCCGTTCTGCTCACCATGCGGGTCACCGTAGGTGCCGGGCCCGACATACCGGCGGGGTGGGCTGACACCGCTCCCAGGACGCCGTCACGGGCCACTGGTGAGGCTGACGATCACGTTCACCGTCGTGGCGACGATCACGGAGGCGAACACGTAGGAGAGCAGGCAGTGCCGCAGGACGACGACCCGCATCCGCGGTGTCGTGATGTTGGTGTCCGACACCTGGAAGGTCATGCCCAGGGTGAAGGCGAGGTAGGCGAAGTCGCTGTAACGGGGCCTGTCCTGGCCGAAGTCGATGCCACCGACGGGGTCGCGGTAGTACAGCAGTGCGTAGCGCAGGGTGAACAGCGTCTGCACCGTGATCCACGAGACGGCGACACTGGCCAGGCCTAGCCCGGCCAGGAGCGCCTTGGTGGTGTTGCTGGATCCGCTCGCGGCAGCCAGGACCTCGGCGACGGCGGCGAGGCTCGCGAGTGCAGCCAGGACGACGACCAGGTCGCTGACCCTGCTGGAGGGGTTCTCGCGGGTGGAGTGCTGTGCGGTCTGGGTCGGGTTCATCGGGCCGACCGAGAGCCAGACCCACGAGCTGAACAGCAGTGCCGCGGCATCCCATCCGATCAGCGGTGCCAACCTCCAGTGACCGGTGAGCCCCATCGCCAGGGCCGCCAGCACGCCCAGAGCGGCCATCGACCCGACCCGCACTGCGGAGGACGCCCCGCGCCACCCGTGGTCGGGGTCCATCTCCGCGGTCGAGCCGCCCTGATCACTGCTCACCGTGGCAGTGCATCAGTCACGAGCCGCCGCAGGGCCGAGGACACGCGGAGCATAGGAACGACATGCTCTTTGGCATATAAACGCTCTTAAACGTCACTTAAGATGACTTAATGGAGTTTGACGAGAGCGACCGTGGCTTAGTCGCCGCAAAGTGCATAATAGATTAACCGGCGCTGGCTCTGCCCTGCGGACGCGATGCCGCCGACGGCTGACCAGAAAGGGCTTCGAGCGATGGCTGAAGAATTAGAGACCGACTCCGACGTGGCAGGCCACGCGTCGACGGACTCCTCGCCGCCCGCCTCCGCGCCCGACGGTCGCAGCACGGCGGCGGCGACGAAGGACGTACGCGAGCGGTTCGAGGCGGTTCGCGGCTCCCTCCACTTCTCGGAGCTGGAGACGTTGCTGACCCGTCAGACGGAGGCGGCCGCCGAGGTCCTGGGCGCCGACTCCGTCGGGATCTCGATGCTCCTGCAGGACGGGATGCGGGTTCCGCTGGCGGCCAGCAACGAGGACGCGAAGACCGCTGAGGCGCTGCAATTCACCCTCGGCCAGGGACCTTGCCTCGACGCCTTCACCGAGGGACGCCCGATCCTCGTCGCCGACGTGACCGACGCGTCCTCTCGCGCCGGGACGATATGGCCGGCCTACACCGAGCAGCTGCTCGCGCGAACGCCCTTCACCGCCGTGTTCGCCATCCCGCTTGCCTCGGGCGGCATGTCGCTGGGCACGCTGAGCATGTACCGCCGAAGATCGGGGCGGCTCAGTGAAAAGGAACTCGGCGACGCGCTCGCGATCACCCACCAGATCTTCTTCGACCTGGTGGACACCGGCACCTTCAGCGGCGACGTCCAGCCGGCCTTCCTTTGGCTGAATCTCCCGCTTGCCAGGACGCGCGCGGTGGTGTGGCAGGCGATCGGGATGCTCATCGTCCAGCACGACCTCACGACCGCGGATGCCCTGGCCGTACTTCGCGCCTACTGCTACGCCCGCGACCTGCTCATCGACGACGTCGCGGCCGAGATCGTCAGACAGACCCTGCCCCTGGACCAGCTCTCCCCCTGAGGACAGACACCGGACGAGGTGGCAGCATCGCCGTCCACGCCGCACGGAGTTGACATCGAACGGTCCCCCGGCCCCCGGGATCGCAGTAAGACGGAACTGGACGAGGCACTCATGCAACGGCGTTTCATCGAGCTGAGCGAGGTCTGCGCGATTTTCGACATCTCGGAGTCGCAGGTGTACGCCTTGGTCCGTTCGGGGGAACTGCGCGCCATCAAGATCGGCGGCCGCGGCCGGTGGCGGGTGGAGGTCGCCGAGATCGACGCGTTCGTCCTGCGGATGTACGCCGAGACACAGGCGTTCGTGACTGAGCACCCGTACGGGCCCTCCGGGGAGCCGGCGCCCGGTTCCGCCGAGAGCGAGTAGCCGGCAGCCCACCGGGCGGCCCCGTCCGCCTGGTCGACTACGTGCGCAGATCGGCCGCCGGCAGGACACCGGTGATGAGGTCCTCGGCGATGTCGTCGAGGACCCGGCCCCGCGCGAAGCCGAACGCCCGCAGCAACGCCAAGGCGTCGGCGGCGTTCACCTCGAGCTCGACGTTGAGGATGCCGATGGCCACCCATACCCGCTGCCTCTGTTGCACAGTAAGCGCATTCAGCCACGCGGGCCGAGGGTCGCTGGTGCCCGAGGAGAGGGGACGGGAGTCGTTGCCGAGACCCGCTCCAGCGCCCGCCGCTACGGCGATGTTGGCGCTGGTGGCGGACACAGCCAGAGCGGCGGCCATCAGGGCGATGACGATCTCGGCTTCGCCGAGGTCCAAATCACCGGCCTGCGTGGGTCCTTCGAGGTAAAGGTCAACTGCGCCGCCACGCCCGCCCTGGACACGGAGCATCGGCAGGGAGACGACCGAGCGGTACGCCGTGATCCGGACCAGCTCGGCGTACAGCATCGGCCAACTCTGCCGCAGCTCGCTCTCATCGGCCCTCAGTGCGTGTGATTGGGCGTACGCCGCGAGGCATGGCCCCTCGCCCAGCGTGAACTGGAGGCGCTCGGCGCTGGTGGCCTTCGCATCGCTGGCGCCGAGCGGGATGCGGAAGCCCTCGTTGATCAAGCTGATGCCGACGCCGGCGACCGACAGCGACTCCGCGCACGCCTGCGCCAGCCGTTCCGGAAGCAGTTCCGGCTCCATCGGCGCGGTGGCGTCACTGCTGAACAGGGCAGACCGGAACCGATCGGTGACGCTCACCGGCGCACCGTCGAAGGCGGCGGGGAGCGATGTGGGATCGGGAGGCGAGCTGGGTCTGACCGGGTCATCGGCGGAATGTCTCGAAGAGGGTGGCAGGGCAGACGGCTGCTCACGTGAACCGGCTCTGGTCCGGCGATGATATCCGCTGTATGGCGCGTCGGCGCGACGGTGCCGGGTCGGGCAGCTGGAATCCTTTGGTTACCTTTTTTAGATCGCGGAAGCCCCCGCACACGTTGGTTATAGTGCGTAGTGGTTCGGATAAGAGCTGACCCAGGCTGACCCATGACGCTGGCCGGATGTGCATCCCTCAGATACCGAGATCGAACTGATGACTGACGCCAAGCCACGACCCCGCTTGTCCGTGTATCAGCCCGCAAGCCCAGGTTCCGGATCCGGCCGGGGGGTGTGGAATCGGTCCGGGCCCACGGGGGAACCGCCGCTGCCGACGAGCCGGCTGCCGCGGTCCCGCGAACCGCGGGACGTCTTCACCGCCCTGACCCAGGTCCTGGCGGGCATGGGCTACCCCAGCCTGGTGGCGCTGGTCCAGAACGACGGGCCGCCGTACCAGATCGACAGCTGGCGGCACCCGGCAGCGGCGGCGCCATGGGCGGAACTGAGCAGGGTGCTGGAGGCCGGGCGGCCGATGCAGAGCGATGACCGAGTCGTGGCGGTGCGCTTCCAGAGCGCTGTCGAGGAACGGACACCGCCGTCCTTCTTCGTCGGTGCTCTGGTGGCCCGACGGCGCGACGGTGGGCGGCCTTCGCTGGACGACGTTCGGGTGATCGGCGCGATGGTCGACCACGCCGTCGCGGTGGTCGTCGCCGAAGAAGCACGGGCGGATTCTGCCGCCCAGCGGGCTCGGGTCGAGGAGCTGGAGCAGGCCATGAGCCGCAGCCGCGACATCGGCATCATCATGGCGAGCACGCACTGCAGCGCCGAGGAGGCCGTGGAGGTGCTCCGGTCGACCGGGCCGGATGGCAGCTTCAGCGGTCGCCCGGCCAGAGACTGACCGCGGAAGGCACGCCGGGCGCCTACAGGCACGCCCACGTGCGCCCGGCCGTCACTTCGCCCGGCGCGTCTTGCCTGCGGCGGGGGCGTTCTTGGCCTGCGCCGCCTTCGCCGACTTGGCCGCCTTCGCCGCGCGCGAGTCCTCGCGCGCCTGGAGGGTTGCGGGATGCACTAGCAGCGGGAGCAGCGTGCGGGACCCCAGCGCCCGCGCCGCCTTGACGGTGGCCAGGTGCGCCTCGCAGCGAACGACCAGCTCCTCGTACGCCGCGTTGCCCATCAGCTCGCGCAGCTCGGCGTGGCTCCCCCGGAAGACCGGCTCGCGGCCGACGTGCGCCTCGGGGTTGCCCGAGCAGTACCAGTCCAGGTCGTGCCCACCGGGCCCCCAGCCGCGGCGGTCGTACTCGGTGATCGTCACCTCCAGGTACGACGTCTCGTCCGGCCGCTCGACGGTGCGGTAGGTCCGGCGCAACGGGAGCTGCCAGCACACGTCCGGCTTGGTGGTATGCGGCTCCAGCCCCTCGAGTACGGCGTGCAGGTGCAGGGCGCATCCGGTGCCGGCCGGGAACCCGGGGCGGTTGAGGAAGACGCAGGCTCCATCGACGACGCGGGTCGTGCGCTCCGTGCCCTCGCTCTCGAGCCAGCCGCCGTCCGTGCCCGCCTGGTGGTACTGCCACTCGTCCTGGCTCAGCTCGGCCGCCGCGGCGCCGACCCGAGCGACGTCGTCCTCGTCGGTGAAGTGGGCGCCGAGCGTGCAGCAGCCGTCGTCTGGCCGGTCGGCGTAGATGCCCCTGCAGCCGTCACCGAAGATGCAGGTCCACGAGGACGTGAGCCAGGTCAGGTCGCAGCGGAAGCGCTGGTTGCCGTCGGCTGGGTCGGCGAACTCCACCCAGGTCCGGGTGATGTCCAGGGGGGTCTCGGGCACGGCCCCAGACTAGGCCGGGGATCGGGGCCGCCCGCCTCGTACGCTCCTCGGTATGCCGACGCCTGCAGGTGGCACGCCCCCGCGGGTCGCCCTGTCGACCTCGTCGGTCTATCCCGATGGCTGCACCGTGGCCTTCGAACTCGCGGAGCGGCTCGGGTACGACGGCGTGGAGGTCATGGTCTGGACCGATCCCCTCAGCCAGGACGCCGACGCCCTGCAGGCGCTGTCGGACCTGCACGCCGTACCGGTGGTCTCGGTCCACGCGCCGACGCTGCTGCTGACGCAGGGCGTCTGGGGGACCGAGCCGTGGGACAAGGTCGACAACTCGCTGCGGATGGCGCAGGCGCTCGGCGCGCCGACCGTCGTGCTGCACCCGCCGTTCCGGTGGCAAGGCGCCTACGCGGAGCAGTTCGCGCAGGGAGTGGCGGTGCGTGGGCAGGACAGCGGGCTGCGGCTGGCGGTGGAGAACATGTTCCCTTGGCGGGCGGGAACGCGGGAGATGCAGGCCTACCTGCCGCACTGGGATCCCGTGGATCAGCCGTACGAGCACGTGACGCTCGACCTCTCGCACACCGCCACGTCCGGCTCGGATGCTGTGGCGATGGCGGGTGCACTCGGTCCGCGCCTGGCTCACCTGCACCTCGCGGACGGCGTCGGAACTCCTCGTGACGAGCATCTGGTGCCTGGGCGCGGTACGCAGCCGTGCGACGCGGTGCTGGGCCGGCTTGCGCGGGAACGCTTTTCGGGATCGGTCGTGGTCGAGGTGAACACCCGGCGCAGGACGCCCGACGAGCGTGCCGCCGACCTCGTCGAGTCGTTGGACTTCGCCCGCCGGCATCTGGCGGGGTTCGGATGATCGCGCGAGGCCGGCGTGCCGGCACGGAAGACACCAGGGCCGCCATCGTCACCGCTGCCCGGGTTTCCTTCTCGCAGAAGGGGTATGACGGGACCTCCCTTCGCGGCGTCGCCAGGGCCGCCGGCGTCGACCCCGCCCTGGTGCATCACTACTTCGAGGGCAAGGCACAGCTGTTCGCCGAGGTCATGCAGGTGCCCGCCCGTCCGGCCGCCTTGGTTGCCGGCATCCTCGACGGGCCCCCAGAGGGCATTGGGGAGCGGACGCTGCGTACGTTCTTCGGCATCTGGGAGACCCCCGTGGCCCGAGAGCGGCTGGCCGCGATGCTGCGGGCCGCCGTGTCGCACGAGGACGCCGCGCGGATGTTGCGCGAGTTCCTGGCGCGCGAGGTCTTCGGGAAGGTAGCCGACCAGCTCGGTACGCCGGACGCCGAGCTGCGCGCCGCCGCCGCGGCCTCGCAGATGGTGGGCCTGGCGCTGATGCGCTACGTCATCGGCTACCAGCCGATGGTGCACGCCACGACCGAAGAGCTGATCCTGCTGCTGGCGCCGACGATCCAGCGCTACCTCGTCGACTGACCAGGCGGCCCTTGCCCTGGGCGGGCGTCGGTGCCTAGAATTCATCACATGATGAATCCGGCTGGCGGCCAGCATGAGGCCGCAGTGGTGGTCCAGGACCTGCGGGTCCGTCGTGGGTCCCGGGAGGTGCTGCCCGGCATAGCCCTGTCCGTGCGCCGCGGGCAGGTCGTCGGGCTGCTCGGCCCGAGCGGGGGTGGCAAGACCACGTTGCTGAGGGCCATCGTGGGGGTCCAGCGCGTCCAGGGCGGCACGGTCACCGTGCTGGGGCACCCGGCCGGGTCGCCCGTCCTGCGATCCAGGGTCGGCTACGTCACCCAGTTGCCCAGCGTCTACGACGACCTGAGCGCTCGCGCCAACCTCACCTACTTCGCCCGCATCCAGCGTGCCGGCGGCTCGGCCGTGGACGACGCGCTGGCCGCGGTCGACCTGACCGACAGCGCCGACGACGTGGTGGGCCGGATGTCCGGGGGCCAGCGCTCCCGGGTGTCGCTCGCGGCGGCGCTGGTCGGCTCGCCCGAGCTGCTGGTCCTGGACGAGCCGACCGTCGGTCTCGACCCGGTGCTGCGGCGCGACCTGTGGGACCTGTTCCATCGGCTGGCCTCGGCCGGCTCGACGCTGCTGGTCTCCAGCCACGTGATGGACGAAGCGACCCGCTGCGATCGGCTGCTGCTGTTGCGCCAAGGCGAGATCCTGGCCGACGAGACCCCGGCCGGCCTGCTCGCCGCGACCGGCGCGGAGGACGTCGAACACGCCTTCCTCACCCTGATCGGGCAGGCGGTGCCGGCATGAGCGCACGGTTGACGTTGCTGACGGCGGCTCGGGTGCTCGCGCAGGTCCGCCACGACCGCCGTACCGTCGGGCTGGTCATGCTGGTGCCCGTCGTGCTCGTGGGCTTGCTGGCCTGGATCTACCAGGGCACACCGGTGTTCGACAGGGTCGGCGCTCCCCTTCTCGGCGTGTTCCCGTTCGTCGTGATGTTCCTGGTCACCAGCGTCGCGACGCTTCGCGAGCGTTCCTCGGGCACGTTGGAGCGGCTGCTGTCCACGCCGATCGGCAGGGGCGACCTGCTGGGTGGCTACGCGCTGGCTTTCGGTGCCCTCGCGACCGTCCAGGCAGGTGTCGCAACGGCATTCGCGATCTGGGTGTTCGGTCTCGACGTCCGGGGACCGATCTGGCTGCTGCTCCTGGTCGCCGTCGTGGACTCCGTGCTCGGCACCGCCATCGGGCTGCTGGCCAGCGCGTTCGCGCGCTCGGAGTTCCAGGCGGTGCAGTTCATGCCGGCGTTCGTCCTTCCGCAGTTCCTGCTCTGCGGTCTGCTCGTGCCTCGCGACCGGCTGCCTGACGTCCTGCGCCAGCTGTCCGACGTGCTGCCGCTGTCCTACGCCGTCGATGCGATGCGCAGCGTCGGTGGCAGCGTCGACGCGACGGCAGACGTGCTGCGCGACGTCGGCATCCTGTCCGGCTTCGTCGTCGCGGCCATCGCGCTCGGAGCGCTCACGCTGCGGCGGCAGACCGCCTGAGTGCCGGACGCCGACCCGATTGCCTCGCCGCTCACCCGCGTCGCGGCGTAACGGCGTGCCACTAGCCTGTGGTCCATGGACGCAGGCGCGGTGCTCCGGCGGGGACTGATCCAGCTGGCCAAGAGCGAGAAGGTGCGTGACCTGGTCGAGCGGGCACCGCTGTCGGGCGACGTCGTCAGACGGTTCGTGGCCGGCGCGGAGGCCGGCAATGCGGTGGCTGCAGCCCGCACGCTGGCCGAGACCGAGCGGATGGCGACGGTGGTCCACCTCGGCGAGGACACGACGGACCCGTCCCAGGCGCAGGCCGCCCGCGAGGCCTACCTGGGCCTGATCTCTGCGCTGGCCGATGCGGGCCTGACCAGGGACGCCGGCGCCGAGGTCAGCCTGAAACTCAGTGCCGTCGGCCAGTCACTGCCAGGGGACGGGCCCAAGATCGCCCTCGACCACGCCCGGGAGATCTGCCAAGCGGCAGCCAACGCCGGCACGACGGTGACCCTCGACATGGAGGGACACACCTCGACCGACTCGACGCTGGAGAGCCTGCGCGAGCTGCGGATGGACTTCCCGTGGGTGGGCGCCGTGCTCCAAGCCTACTTGCGCCGTACCGAATCCGACTGTGCCGACTTGGCCCACGAGGGGAGTCGGGTGCGGCTGTGTAAGGGCGCCTACCAGGAGCCCGAGTCCGTGGCCTTCCAGAGCGCGCCGGAGGTCGACAAGGCCTACGTGCGCTGCCTCAAGGTGCTGATGGGCGGCAGGGGATACCCGATGGTGGCCAGTCACGACCCGAGGCTGATCGAGATCGCCGGCGCCCTGGCCGCCAAGAACGAGCGCGCCGCGGACTCCTACGAGTACCAGATGCTCTACGGCATCCGGCCGGAGGAGCAGGTGCGCATCGCCGACCGGGGTGACCAGATCAGGGTCTACGTGCCGTACGGCGGCCAGTGGTACGGCTACCTGATGCGCCGGATGGCCGAACGCCCAGCCAATACGGCGTTCTTCCTGCGAGCGCTCGCCACCAAGGGCTGAGATGGCTGCCTTGGCAAGCGGCTCTGGGAGCGGCGAAGGCAGCGAGGACGACAGCAAGAGCGCCGGCGCCGGCGAGGGATCGAGGAGCGCGGGCAGCGTCAGGCCGGTTGCCATCTTCGGCGGCGGCGTCATGGGGGAGACCTTGCTGTCGGGGCTGATCCGCAGCGGCCGGTCCGTGGACGAGCTCGTCGTCACCGAGCCGCGGGCCAGTCGTGCCGAGGAGTTGCGGGCCCGGCACGGGGTCCGCACGCCGTCCAACCTCGAGGCGGCGGCCATGGCTTCGACCGTCGTCCTGGTCGTCAAGCCGCAGGACATGGCGACCCTGCTCGGGCAGATCGGCGAGCACCTGGCACCGGGGACGCTCGTCGTCAGCCTCGCGGCGGGCATCACCACCGACTTCCTCGAGCGGCGCCTCCCCGAAGGCACGCCGGTGGTGCGGGTGATGCCGAACACCCCTGCCCTGGTCGACGAGGGGATGGCGGCCGTCAGCCCCGGGCGGCACTGCGACGAGTCGCACCTCGCCGAGGCGGAGGAACTACTGCGCTCGTGCGGCAAGGTGTTGCGTCTCGACGAGATGCACATGGACGCCGTGACGGCGGTCAGCGGTTCCGGCCCGGCGTACATCTTTTATGTCGTCGAGGCCATGATCGAGGCGGGAGTCCTGCTCGGTATGCCGCGGGCGACCTCGACCGAGCTCGTGGTCCAGACGCTGTACGGCGCGGCGACCATGCTGAAGGAGACCGGCCAGCACCCGACCGTGCTCCGCGAGCAGGTGTCCAGCCCCGGCGGGACGACGATGGCGGCCCTGCGACAGTTGGACGACCACAAGGTCCGTGCCGCATTCCTGACCGCGATGGAGGCGGCGGCGCACCGATCCCGCGAACTCGGCCAGTGAGGCGCGGCCTTCCACCGCCCGCGCAGGTCCGCCTGCTTGCACCGGTGGACTGGGCCGTGTGGCGCGAGGTGCGGCTGGCCATGCTGCTGGACGCCCCTGGGGCATACACCACGACCTACCGGCAGGCTGTCGCCTTCGACGAGGGGACGTGGCGCTCCAGGCTTGCCGCGAGCGACACCTTCGTGGCGACGGTGGACGGGGTGCCTGCGGGGGGTTGCGCGCTGTTCATGGAAGGTGGCGTCGACGCTTGCGACGCCTCGCTGGTCGCCATGTGGGTCGCGCCCGCGGCACGGCGGCGGGGGGTCGGCCGCGTGCTCGTCGCAGCGGCGGTCGATCGGGCCCGCGACCTGGGACTGCGGCGGGTCCTGCTCGACGTTGTCGACGCCAACCCCGCCGCGCGAGCGCTCTACGAGGCCATGGGTTTTCGGCTCACGGGCAGCGCGTCGCCGTACCCGCACGACAGCGCGGTGACCCAACTCCAGATGGCGCTCGACGTCTGATCTTCCGCGGAGGGGCCGACGCTGGAACCGCCACGTTCATTGGCGTTTTCCCCGACCACGCGCCGACCACGCGCCGCCCACGCGCCGACGCAGTGTCCTCCGGGCATCCCCGCGGACCTTGCGGTGCGGGGGCGTTCGACGTCTGCCCGGCTCCATGCCAGAGTTTGCGCATGACCGACATCAGCGTGCGGGCGCTGCGCGAGGACGAGTGGGCGCAGTACCGGTCGGTTCGGCTTGCCGCGCTGAAGGAATCTCCGCATGCGTTCGTGGCCTCGTTCGAGCAGGAGTCGGCGCTCACCGAGGTCGAGTGGCGCGAGCGGATGCGGCGGTCGACGCGGCTGCTGGCCGAGCGCGACGGCGAGGTGGTCGGCGTCGTGAGCCTTGGCGAGGCCGAGAACCGCCCCGAGCAGGTGGCCGAGCTCTTCGGCCTCTGGGTGATGCCTTCGGCGCGCGGCGCCGGGGTCGCCTGGGGCCTCGTGCAGGCTGGCGCCGACCACGCCCGCAGCCAGGGCAGGACCCACGTGAGCTACTGGGTCGGCACCGACAACGGCCGGGCCGTGGCGTTCGCGAGCAGTTTCGGCTTCCGGCCCACGGACAGCCGGCGGCCCATGCGGGTCGCCAGCGAGGCGGACGGCGAGGAGGAGCTGGCAATGACCCTCCCGCTCGGAGCGGACCCCGGCTCGGCGCCCACGTCCCGGCGGAGCTGAGCAGCGGTCGCGGACCCGAAGATCCGCAGCGTCGGTGCCGGGGCCCCGCCGTCCAGGTGGATCAGGGCCAGGCCCTTCCCGTGGGTCAGGGCCGGGCCGCGAAGCGCTCGACCAGGTCCGAGGGGCCGCTCACGATCAGCGAGTGCCCGGCGACGATCCGCGTACGGCCGTCCGCGTGCGAGTACGGCGCATCGGCGGCCTTGACGCCGATGACGTCGACGCCGTATTTCGAGCGAATCTGGCTCTGCGCCAAGGTGAACCCGATAGTCTCCCGCGGCGGCAGCATCTGAACGATCGCGAAGCCGTCGACGAACTCGATGTAGTCGAGCAGCCTTCCGTTCACCAGGTGCGCCACCCGTCGTCCGGTCTCGGACTCCGGCTGCACCACCCGGTGTACGCCGAGCCGTTTCAAGATTCGGGCATGCGCCGGCGTCCAGGCCTTGGCCCACACAACGGGCACCCCGGCCTCGAGGAGGTGGTCGCAGGCGAGGGCTGTGTCCTCCAGCGAGGCGCCGAGCCCCACGACCGCAATACGGAAGGTCTTGGCGTGCAACGCCTCCAGGACCGCCGGTGACGTGGCGTCCGCGGTGATCACCTTGGCGATCGCGCCGCTCAGTGCGGCGGCCAGCTCGGGGTTCTTCTCGATTCCGACGACGCGGTGGCCGAGCCGCTGGAGCTCGCTCGCGGCGGCCGCGCCGAACCGGCCGAGACCGACGACCAGGACATCGTCTTCGTGCAGTCGGTTTCTGGGCACGGCCGCTGCGGCTCCTGTCCGGTGTGTCTGCTGATCGAGACTCGGGCGGATGGCCGGGTGCTGTCCCCGGGATGACCAGGCGGTGGCCCTGCCATGAACGTGGCTCGCCCGTGGTTTAGCGTGCCGGTCATGCCACACCAGGCTCGCGTGGTCTGGGCCCAGAGTTTCACGGACTACGACTTCGGCGCCCACCATCCCATGAACCCGGTCCGCCTCGACCTCACGGCCCGGATGTGTGACGCTTTCGGCCTGTTCGGCCTGCCCGACGTCGATGTGGTCGGCGTCGGGGTCCCGGGGGATGAGCTGCTCCTGTCCGTCCACGACCCGAGCTACGTCGAGGCCGTCCGCGCTCTCTCCGTGGACCCCGGTCTGGCAGACGGCTCATGGGGTCTCGGCACCGAGGACAATCCGGCCTTCGCCGGTATGCACGACGCGGCCGCCCGCATTGCCGCCGGCTCGGTGGAGGCCGCCCGCGCCGTCTGGTCCGGAGAGTTCGAGCACGGTGTCAACTTCTGCGGCGGCCACCATCACGCCATGCGCGGCTACGCGTCCGGCTTCTGCGTCTACAACGACGCGGCGCTCTCGATCCAGTGGCTGCTCGACCACGGCGCGACGCGAGTGGCGTACGTGGACCTCGACGTCCACCACGGTGACGGGGTGGAGCGGATCTTCTGGGACGACCCGAGGGTGCTCACGATCTCGCTGCACGAGAGCGGGCAGGTGCTCTTCCCCGGGACCGGTTATGCCGGCGACATCGGCGGGCCGGACGCGCGCGGCAGCGCCGTCAACGTCGCCCTGCCACCCGACACCGGGGACGCCGCATGGCTCCGCGCCTTCCACGCCGTGGTGCCGCCGCTGGTCCGCTCGTTCGATCCGTCCGTCCTGGTTTCCCAGCACGGCTGCGACTCCCACATCCTGGACCCGATCGCCCACCTGGCCCTTTCCGTGGACGCCCAGCGGGCGTCGTACGTCTCGGTGCACGACCTGTCGCACGAGGTATGCGACGGCCGGTGGGTTGCGCTCGGCGGCGGCGGCTACGAGGTGGTGGATGTCGTGCCGCGCGCGTGGACGCACCTGACGGCGATCGCGGCGCACCGGCCCATCGACGTGTCCGCCACCGTGCCACAGGAGTGGCTGGACTACGTGCGGACCCGGTTCGGCCGCGGCGCAGCAGCCTCGATGGGCGACGGCGTCAGCACCTCCGGACGGGTCTGGTGGCGGCCGTGGGAGCTCGGCTACGACCCGGAGGACCCCGTGGACCAGGCAGTGATGGCGACGCGCGAGGCCGTCTTCCCGGCGCGCGGCCTCGACACGTGGTTCGACTGACGGCTCGGTGGTGCAATCACATTCTCGCCCGAGTGAGTGCTTGTCCTACGGCGTGTCGACTGGACAGGGCGGCTCGGAAGGGTTTCCCTCGCTTCCCCAAGGGCCACTTCAGCACCTATCGTGACTAGTGCAGCGCGTGGGATCTGCCGGTGCGACGCCGGCGCTATGGCGCAGCGGGGACGAGGTGCGTCATGGCGCAGGAGCGGATGCTGGCGGAGGAGCGCTTCCTGACTGTCGCCGAGGTGGCGGCCATCATGCGGGTCTCGAAGATGACGGTCTACCGGCTGGTGCACAGCGGCGATCTGCCCGCCGTACGGGTAGGACGCTCGTTCCGGGTTCGCGAGGACGCCGTGCACGATTACCTCCAGAACGCGTTCATCGAGACGGCCTGACCGCGCTGGCCCGTCGGTGTGCTCGAACCGGCGGGACGCTCCGCCCACATGACCGGGCGCGCCCGGTCATTTGGGGGCGGCACGGGGGGGCGGTAGTCTCACCCTGATCGGCCTGACGTTCGAACGTGGTGCGCGCTCGTGCCCATGCGTCGCACGCACCACCTATCTCCATCTGGCTCCGGCCCGCTCGCCCCAACGGCTGCGGCAGTGCCGGAGCTCACCCTCCACAGCAAGGAAGCGTCCATGGGCTCAGTGATCAAGAAGCGCCGCAAGCGGATGGCCAAGAAGAAGCATCGCAAGCTGCTGCGCAAGACCCGCCACCAGCGCCGCAACAAGAAGTAGCCTGCCCGCACCGCCTGGGGGTCGCGTCGGGGCGGTCGGCTCTGTGGGGGCGTGCGCGGAATACCTCGCCTTGCTCGTGCCCCGGCGGTCGTCGGTAGGCTGACTTCATGGCGAGGGTGGTGCTGGTCACCGGCGTATCCCGTTACGTGGGCGCGGCTTTCGCCCGGCTGCTCACCGCCCAGGCCAGTCAGCATGGCATCGAACGAGTCATCGGCATCGACGTCGTCCCGCCACGGGACGACATCGGCTCGACCCAGTTCGTGCGGGCCGACATCCGGGGGCCGATGATCGGGCGGATCATCGACCAGTCGCAGGTCGACACCGTCGTGCACCTCAATGTCATCGCCACACCGCTCGCTGCCGGGGGCCGGGTCTCGCAGAAGGAGATCAACGTCCTCGGGACGATGAAGCTGCTGGCCGCCTGCCAGAAGGCGACGACGCTGCGCCGGCTGGTGGTCAAGTCCTCGGCCGCCGTATACGGGTCCTCGCCGCAGGATCCGGCCATGTTCACCGAGGACATGGGCCCGGGTCGTCAGCCGCGGGCCGGCTTCGGCAAGGACTCCGTGGAGGTCGAGGGCTATGTCCGGAGCCTCGCCCGTCGCCGCCCCGACATCGACATCGCGACGCTGCGCATGGCCAACGTCGTGGGACCTCGGATCACGACGAGTGTCACCGACTACTTCAGCCTGCCCCTCATCCCGGCACCGCTGGGCTACTCCGCGAGGCTGCAGTTCGTGCACGAGGAGGATGCGCTCATGGCGCTGCTGCTGGCCACGACCGCCGAGGGACAGCAGCCGGTCGGCATCGTCAATGTGGCCGGGGACGGAGTGGTGACGGTGCAGCAGGCGGCGGCGATCGCCGGGCGCCCGACAGTGCCCGTCCCGCTGCCGCTAACCGGGCTCGTGGGGCGTTTGGTCAAGAGCGCGGGGCTGGCCGACTTCTCGGCCGACCAGATCACCTACCTGGCCTTCGGCCGCGGTATGGACACGACGCGGATGCGGGACGTGCTGGGTCTGCACCCGATGTACACCAGCCGCGAGGCGTTCGCGGACTTCGTCGCGCATACCGGGCGCGGCCTGCCGGGGGGCGCTGCCATGGCCGGGGTCGCCGCCGCGGCGGCCGCCGCGGCGACAGGAGCGGTCGGCCTGGTCCTTCGGGCAGCCGGCGCGCGATGACCGCACCCCGCGGCGTACCCGGCCGGCCGCCGTCCCCCGACCCGCCGGCCGCCTCTGCGGCGGAGTCCGGTCAGCCGGCCGAGTCGAGTGAGCCGGCCGGGTCGCTCAACGTGGTGCCCATCCGCGCTCGGGCGAGGAGCCCCCGCAAGCCCAACCGATCAGAACGTGACCGGCGTATGCGCCCGCGTGATTCAGACACGCCCTCGCCCGCAGACGCGCCCGCGCCGGCACCGGCTGGACCGACTCCACCTCGGGCTGACCCGCCGCCTCCACCGCTGCCGGTATCGGGCGCAGTGGAGGAGTTGGTCCAGGCCCTGGTCGCCGCTTTGCGGGGGCTTGCGGGCGCATCCGGATTCCGCGGCGACGAGGTAGAGCAGCAGGTGGCACAGACCCTCGCCTACCTGCGCCGGCGGCTCACCGGCACATATCAGGTCGACGACTTCGGCTTCGACCCCGACTTCACCGAACACGTCTACCTGCCGCTGCTGCGCCCGCTGTACCGCTCGTGGTTCCGCGTCGAGGTCCGAGGGATCGAGAACATTCCCGACGTCGGGGGAGCCCTGGTGGTGGCCAACCACTCCGGCACCATCGCGCTGGACTCGCTGATGACGCAGGTCGCCGTGCACGACGAGCACCCGGGCCACCGGCACCTGCGGATGCTCGCAGCCGACATCGTGTTCGCCACCCCGGTGATGAGCGAAATCGCTCGCCGCAGCGGATCAACCCTGGCGGCAAACCCGGACGCCGAACGGCTCCTGCGCGCCGGTGAGCTGGTCGGCGTCTGGCCGGAGGGCTTCAAAGGCGTCGGCAAGCCGTTCAGTGAGCGCTACCAGCTGCAGCGCTTCGGGCGCGGCGGATTCGTCTCGGCCGCGCTGCGGACGGGCGCCCCGATCGTTCCCTGCTCGATCGTCGGTGCGGAGGAGATCTACCCCATGCTCGGGAACCTCAAGACCGCCGCCCGGCTGATCGGCGCGCCATACCTGCCGGTGACGCCGACCTTCCCGCTGCTCGGCGTGCTCGGGCTGGTGCCGTTGCCCAGCAAGTGGATCATCGAGTTCGGCGCCCCCGTCGAGACGGCCTCGCTCGGTCAGCAGTCCGCGGACGACCCCATGCTCGTATTCGACCTGACCGACCAGGTGCGCGAGACCATCCAGCAGACGCTGTATGCACTGCTCACCCAGCGCCGCTCGGTTTTCTTCTAGCTCGACCTCGTTCGCTCGACCTCGTTCGCTCCGTCTCGTTCGCTCCGTCTCGTTCGCTTCGCCTCGTTCGCTTCGTCTCGTCTCGTCTCGTCTCGTCCCCGGCGGGCCAGGGCGCACCCTGCCACGCAAGCGATACTGGCGAGATGGATGACAGTCCCCGCATCAGGTTGCTCTCCCGTCCGGGTTGCCACCTCTGCGACGAGGCCCGCGAGATCGTGGCGGCGGTTGCCGCTGACGTCGGAGCCGGCTGGTCCGAAGAGTCGGTCGACGACGACCCTTCGCTGGCCAGGAGGTACGGCGAGCAGGTGCCGGTGATCTTCGTCGACGGCTGGGTTCACGACTACTGGCAGGTTGACCCGCTCAGGCTCCGATCGGCCCTTACCAAACCCTAACGGTGGAGTGCTGAGCGCTCCCGCGAGGGCTTCGCGGACTTTGTGCGCGCGTTCACAAGGGCTTATGGTGAGGCTGCTCTGCAGTCCCGACCGACCAACGGTGGGACCTCCTTGGAGAGGAGCCGGTGCATCGTGATCGCCGATTCCGACCCGCGTCGAGGTATCCCCGACGCCACGGTTGCCCGGCTTCCGGAGTACCTGCGCGCCCTGACCGACCTGGCCGCGCGGGGGATCGCCTCCGTATCCTCCGAGGAGCTGGCCAGTGCCGTCGCCGTGCGCTCGGCGAAGCTGCGCAAGGACCTCTCCCACCTCGGCTCGTACGGCGTGCGCGGCGTCGGATACGACGTAGCCAACCTCGCCGACGAGATCGCGCGCGAGCTCGGGCTGACCCAGCAGTGGCCGGTCGTCATCGTCGGGATCGGCAACCTCGGGCACGCATTGGCCAACTACTCCGGATTCGCGAGCAAGGGCTTCAGTGTCGTTGCCTTGCTCGACGCCGACCCGGCGGTCGTCGGCAGCCGGATCGCCGGTATGACCGTGCAGTCGATCGACGAGCTCGAGGCGCTGGTCGAGGCGCACGAAATCGCCATCGGCGTCCTGGCGACGCCGGCCTCGGTTGCCCAGGACGTCTGTGACCGGCTGGTCCAGGCCGGGATCCACTCGGTGCTGAACTTCGCTCCCTGCGTGCTGACCGTGCCGCCGGGCGTCACCGTGCGCAAGGTGGACTTGTCCACGGAGCTGCAGATCCTCGCCTTCCACGAGCAACGGGCGACGCTGACCGACAGCCCGTCCGCCACCGCGCTGCGCCGGATCGCGCCATGAGCCTCGTGGTCATCGGCCTGTCGCACCGCTCGGCACCTCTGGCGCTGCTCGAGTCCCTCTCCGTCGGCAACGCCGCGTCCGCGCTGGACGCAGCGGTCCGGGCGGGGGAGAGCATCGAGGAGGCGCTGGTCCTGGCCACCTGCAACCGGGTCGAGGTTTACGCCGAGGCCAGCATGTTCCACGCCGCGGTGAACGACATCGGCCAGGCGCTCGCGACGCATGCGGGTCTCCCCCTGCCCGAATTGCGCCGGCATCTCTACGTCCACTACGAGGACCGGGCGATCGCCCACGTCTTCTCCGTGGCCTGCGGGATGGAATCCATGGCCATCGGCGAGGGTCAGGTCCTCGGGCAGATGCGTACGGCGCTCCGCTCCTTCCAGGCGACCAGCCACGCCGGCGGTGCACTCGCCGACCTGTTCCAGCACGCCTTGCGCGTGGGCAAGCGCGCTCACGCCGAGACGGGCCTGGACCGGGTGGGCAGGTCGCTGGTGGAGACCGGGCTGGCTCGGGCGAGCGAGCTCGTCGGTCCGGTGGACGCTGCGCGGGTCCTCGTCGTGGGGGCCGGCGCGATGAGCAGCCTGGTGGCCACCACGGTGGCCCGGTCGCAGCCGGTGGACCTGGCCATCGTCAACCGGTCGACCGGGAGCGCCCTCCGCCTGGCCCACGCCACCGGCGCCCGGGCGCTCCGCCTCGATGCCTTGCCGCAGGCCCTGGCAGAGGCCGACATCGTCGTCTCGTGCACAGGCGCCGTCGGATCGGTGGTGCCGTATGCCGCCGCTCGGGACGCCTGGGGCGAGCGCGGCGGCCGCGCCCAGGTCTACCTCGACCTGGCCCTGCCACGGGACGTCGACCCCCAGGTCTCCTCGTTGCCAGGTGTGAGCGTCGTCGACCTGGCCGAGGTAGGCGCCTTGCTGGCTGAGTCGGACATATCGGCCAGCGGCACCGCGACCGACACCACGGCGCAACTGCAGGCAGTGCGGGATCTGGTAACGGCCGAGGTGGCGGCATACCTCACGACTCGGCGCGCGCACACGGCCGCACCGACGGTGGCGGCGCTGCGATCGAGCGCTGCGGCGGTCGTCGCCGGCGAGCTGTCGCGGCTCGACCAAAGGCTCCCGAATCTCGACGAGGCCGCGCGGGCAGAGGTGCAGCTGACCGTCCACCGGGTCGTCGAAAAGCTGCTGCACACCCCGAGCGTGCGGGTCAAGCAGCTCGCCGGCACGGAGTCGGGGGGCGACTACGCGGCCGCGCTCCGGGAGCTCTTCGACCTCGACCCGCGCGAAATCGCCGCGGTGTCGGTGCCACCTGATCCGAACTCGATGACATGAGCGCACCGCAGGTGAACGTCCCGACGAAGGCGCCGGGCAGCTCCGGTTCGCGGCGCCGTGCGCCCGCGGACTCGACGCGGACTCCTTCCCGGATCAGGCTCGGGACCCGCCGTAGCGCGTTGGCGACGACGCAAGCGGCCTGGGTGGCCGACCGGCTCCGTGCAGCGGGCCACGAGGTCGAGCTCGTCGAGGTCACCACCTTCGGTGACACATCCGGGGCGGCGCTGAGCACCATCGGCGGCACCGGTGTTTTCGCCGGCGCGCTCCGCACGGCGCTGCTGCGCGACGAGATCGACGTGGCCGTGCACTCGCTGAAGGACCTTCCGGTGCTGCCCGAGCCGGGGCTCGTGGTGGGCGCCATCCCCGTCCGCGAGGACCCCCGCGACGTGCTGGTGGCCCGCGACGGGCTCACCCTGGGCGAGCTGCCCCCCGGGTCCAGCGTCGGCACCGGTTCACCTAGACGGGCGGCTCAGCTCGCCGCCCTCGGGCTCGGCCTGGTCGTGCAGGATATCCGAGGCAACGTCGACACCCGCATCGCGGCAGTCCACGCCGGCCGGTACGACGCGGTGCTGCTGGCGCGCGCCGGGCTGGCTCGTCTCGGGCGGCTGGACGAGGCGAGCGAGGTGCTCGACCCGCTACAGGTCCTGCCGGCGCCGGGTCAGGGTGCGCTTGCCGTCGAGTGCCGGGCCGGCGACCCCGCGACGGTAGCGGCCGTCGCCCCGCTCGACGACCACGACACCCGCATCTGTGTCACGGCCGAGCGGTCCCTGCTCGCCGCCCTGGAGGCCGGGTGCACGGCTCCCATCGGTGCGCTCGCCGAGTTGTGCGACGGCACGGACGGCGTCGAGTTGTCGCTGCGCGCCTTCGTGGGCACGCTCGACGGCTCCTTCGAGCTGCGTCGCTCGGTCGTCGGCCCCCCGGACGCGCCCGAGCAGGCCGGTTGGGCGCTTGCTGGCCGCTTGCTCGCCGACGGTGCCGGGCAATGGAGTGGCACCTCCAACCGCCCCCCTCCACACCTAGACGGGGCGGGTGGACCCGCCGGTCCACCCGCCGCCCTCGACACACAGCCACAGTCCCATCCAGAACCACTCGCCACGGAGCGTGTCTCGTGAGCATCACCGGTCCGACCAAGATCAACGCCGTCAGCGGAGTCGACGCCCCGCCCGCAGCCGGGTGTGTCACGGCTTCTGCGCCGTCCGGAGCAGCCCGGCCAGGCCGGGTGGCCTTCGTCGGAGCCGGCCCGGGGGACCCGGGGCTGCTCACCGTGCGGGCCGCGGAATACCTCGCCCGAGCCGACGTGGTGGTCACCGACCAGGTCAACCGCGCGGATTTCGTCGCCCGTCATGCCCGCGCCGGCGTCTCGGTGCTCGATGCCGGGCACGGCGAGCACGGGCAGGTCCTCACCCACGCCTCGCGATCGAAGCTGGTCGTCACCGCTGCTAAGGCGGGTGGACTGGTCGTGCGGGTCATGGACGGCGACCCGGCCATGTTCAACGGACTCGCGGAGGAGGCGACGGCGCTGGTCAAGGCCGGCATCCCGTTCGAGGTGGTGCCGGGCGTCAGCGCGGTGTCGGCCGTCCCGACATACGCCGGCATCCCGCTGACCTCCGCCACCTCCTCGGCCCTGCACGTGATCAGCGCCACCGACACCAAGGTCAACTGGGCCCTCTCGGCCGGCGACAACGTCACCGTCGTGGTGCTCGGCAAGCCGGACCGGCTAGGCCCCGCGCTGGCCTGCCTGCTCGCGGCCGGTCGCGACCCGGGCACGCCGGTTGCGCTGACCGAGCGCGGCACGACGACCACACAGCGCACCCACACCTGCACGCTGGGCTCGGTCTCCGAACAGCTCGCCGACCGCGTGCACTTCCCGACCCTGGCCGTCGTCGGGTCGACCGTCGCCCTGCGTGAGCAGCTGTCCTGGTTCGAGAGCAAGCCGCTGTTCGGATGGCACATCCTCGTGCCGCGGACCAAGGAGCAGGCAGGCACGATGATCGGCCAGCTCGAGCGCTATGGAGCGGTCGGTGAGATCGTGCCGACGATCAGCGTCGAGCCGCCACGCACGCCGCAGCAGATGGAGCGGGCGATCAAGGGGCTGGTGACCGGGCGGTACGAGTGGATCGGCTTCACCTCGGTCAACGCCGTCCGGGCGGTGCGCGAGAAGTTCGACGAGTTCGGCCTCGACGCGCGCGCCTTCTCCGGGTTGAAGATTGCTGCCGTGGGCGACGTCACGGCGCAGGCGCTGCGCGATTGGGGCCTTGTCCCCGACCTCGTTCCCAGCGGCGAACAGTCGGCCACCGGTCTGCTCGGGGACTGGCCCGACTACGACCCGCTGCTCGACCCCATCAACCGGGTCCTGCTCCCGCGCGCCGACATCGCGACGGACACGCTGGTTGCGGGTCTGCAGGAGATGGGCTGGGAGGTGGACGACGTCACGGCGTACCGCACCGTCCGCGCCGCCCCGCCGGCCGCCGAGGTCCGTGAGGCGATCAAGGCCGGGCAGTTCGACGCCGTGATCTTCACCTCCAGTTCGACGGTGCGGAACCTGGTCGGTATTGCGGGCAAACCGCACCCTGCCACGGTCGTCGCGTGCATCGGGCCGGCCACCGCCAAGACCGCGGAGGAGCACGGGCTGCGGGTCGACGTGCTCCCCGCGGAGCCGTCGGTGGAGGCGCTGGTCGACGCGCTCGCCGAGTACGGCGTCGGGCTGGCGCATGCCGCGACCTCGTCGGGAGCCCCGGTCTCGCGACCCAGCGCCCGCAAGTCGTCGGTGCGTCGCAAGGCCAAGTGAGCCCGGGCAGCGACTCGGAACAGCCCGTCCAGCGGATCGTCCACCGACCGCGGCGGCTGCGGCAGACGCCGGCGCTGCGGCGGCTGGTGGCGCAGACCCGACTGCACCCGGCGGATCTGGTGCTGCCCGTGTTCGTCCGCGAGGGCTTGAGCGCCGACCAGAGCGTGCCCATCGCCTCGATGCCCGGCGTGGTGCAGCACAGCCTGGACTCGCTGGTTGAGGTGGCTCGCGAGAGTGTCGCGGCCGGGCTCGGCGGCCTGATGGTCTTCGGTGTGCCGGCCACCCGCGACCCGACCGGCTCGGGCGCGGACGACCCCGACGGCATCCTCAACGTCGCGCTCCGCCGGGTCCGCGACGCCGTCGGCGAGGACCTGGTGCTGATGGCCGACCTGTGCCTCGACGAGTTCACCGACCACGGCCACTGCGGGGTCCTCGACGCCGCCGGTCGGGTCGACAACGACGCGACGCTGGAGCGGTATGCCTCGATGGCGCTCGCCCAGACCGCTGCCGGCGCCCAGGTGGTCGGCCTCTCCGGGATGATGGACGGGCAGGTGGGCCATGTCCGCGCGGCGTTAGATGCAGCGGGGCGGCAGGACGTCATCGTGCTCGCCTACGCCGCGAAGTACGCCTCCGGCTTCTACGGCCCCTTCCGGGAGGCGGTCGAGTCGACGCTGGTCGGTGACCGGACGACATACCAGCAGGACCCTGCCAACGCCGCGGAGGCGTTACGCGAGGTGCGACTGGACCTGGCCGAGGGTGCGGACATCGTGATGGTCAAGCCGGCCCTGCCCTATCTCGACGTCCTTGCTGCCGTGGCGGCCGAGTCGACGGTGCCGGTCGCGGCATACCAGGTGTCGGGGGAGTACGCCATGCTGGAGGCGGCCGCGGCAAACGGCTGGGTCGACCGCGAACGCGTGGTCCTCGAGTCGCTGACCTGCATCCGGCGGGCCGGAGCGTCGATCATCCTCACGTACTACGCGCTGGAGGCGGCGCCGCTCGTCCGCTGAGCGCCGATCACCCGCGCAGCAGCGCTTCCAACCGCTCGACCAGCCACGGCACGGCGCTCTCGTGCTCGGGTTTCATCAGCACGCTGCGCAGGACGCGCACGCGCTCGCTGTCCTGCCTCACCTCTGGGTGGCGGCGGCGGAAGTCGGCCGCCGAGACCGACAACGTCGACACGTACACCGGGTCGGGGTCGCGCATGCCCTCCTGCAACACCCGCGCCGACACCGCGTCGACCTCGCTGGTGGTGCGCGCCCGACGGTCCCAGTAGGTGACGATGTCCAGTTCGGCGGGTTGGTACGTGGCGAGGACCTCCGACCTCGAGAGGCGGCGGTCCCACTCCAGGGCGGCGCGGCGGCAGGCGGCGACGACTTCCCCCAGCCCGGACGTCGGGGACGGCGGCAGCACTTGCAGGGTGGTCCAGAGAGCCGCGGCGGCCGCGCCGGCCCGCGAGCACTCCAGCGAGATCTCGCCCAGATGCAGCTCGTCGGAGGTGAAGTAGGTATAGGGGCTGTCGTGGACGTAGAACCGGCCCACGGCCGGGTCGCGGAACAGCACCGCGCCGCACCCGTACGGCTGCAGGCCGTGCTTGTGCGGGTCCACCACGACCGAGTCGGCCTGCGCCACAGCTCGCCAGGGCGCCGGGTCCACCAGCGGGACCGGCCGGCTGGCGTCCTGCGCGTCCTGCGCGTCCTGCGCGTCGGGCCGCCCGGCCAGTAGGGCGAAGAACCCGCCGTATGCCGCGTCGACGTGCACCCGCGCGCCGTACCGGCGGGCCAGGGCCACGATCTCGCCGACGGGGTCTACCGCGCCGAGCCCGGTGGTCCCGGTCGTGGCGACGACGGTGCCCACCCGGCCGGTGGCGAGGGCGTCGGCCAGGGCGGGGAGGTCCATCCGGCCGCGGCCGTCGGCCGGCACGACGACGGGCTCCACGCCGAGGACGCCGCACATCCGCTGGTGGGTGTAGTGCGCCTCGGCCCCGAAGGCGATTGCCTTGCCAGGGTGGCTCTCGCGCGCGACATACAGCGCCTCGAGGTTGGCGATGGTACCGCTGCTGGTGAGGTGGCCGAGGTGCCCCGACGCGCTGCGGTCGAACCCGAACATCGCGGCGAGGTCCGCGACGACTTCCCGCTCGAGGCGGGCGGTCGCGGGGCCGCCGTCGAGCGCGTGCGCGTTGGGGTTGATCCGCATGGCCGCGCTGTATGCCGCGACGGCCGCCGGGTGAGGTGGCTTGAGCATCTGCCCGGCATACCGCGGCGAGAAGAACGGGTAGTTGTCGTGCAACCGCTCTACGAGGTCGTCCAGTACGGCGCGCATCCGCTCGTCGGGCACGTCCAGGCTGGGATGCGGCAGTGTCGCGCCGAAGCCGGCCTCCCACTCCCGGACGCCCGCCACGGCATACGTCGACCAGTTCGCGGGATCGGTGGCCATTGGCCGGACCCTACGCCGGGGTCATCGACCGGCCCCGACGCCGGCCCCTCGCCGGCCCCTCGCTCCGGCTGAGCCGGGTCAGGCCGCCTTGACGAGCTCGAGCTCCAGTTCGATCTTGATCTTGTCGCCGACCATGACGCCGCCGCTCTCCAGAGCGACGTTCCAGGTCAGGCCGAAGTCCTTGCGGTTGATCTCGGTGGAGGCCTCGAACCCGGCGCGGGTGCCGCCCCACGGGTCGGTCGTGACGCCGTTGAACTCCAGGTCGAGGACGACCGGCTGGGTGACACCCTTGATGGTCAGGTCGCCGGCGATCGAGTCGGCGGAGACCTTCGTCGAGGAGAAGGTCATCGTGGGCGTGACCGCGACGTCGAAGAACTCGCTGGTGCGCAGATGGTTGTCGCGGTCGGCGCTGCGGGTGTCCACCGACGCGAGCTGGATGGTCGCCGTCGCCGACGAGGTCTCGAACGAGTCGCCGACGGTGACGGTGGCGTCGAACTCGGAGAACCGGCCGCGGACCTTGGCCACCATCAGGTGGCGCGCGACGAAGCTGATCTCGCTGTGTGCCGGGTCGACGGTCCACGCGCCGGTCGCCAAATCTGGGAAACTGCTCATGGTGGTGCTCCTTGGGGCTATGGGTGGGGGCGGCGCCAGCCGTGCGGCGCGCGATACGTCGACCGTAGCACCTAGATATTTAACATTCAACCAATTGTTAGGCTGGGGACATGACCGCGTCGATCGAGACTCCAGGCTGGCTCTCCGAGCAGGAGCAGCACGCCTGGCGGGCATACCTGCGCGGCAGCAGGCTCCTGGAGGCCGGCTTGGACCGGGACCTGCAGAAGCACGGCCTGCAACTGTCCGAGTACGAGATCCTCTCGATGCTGTCCGAGCGCGACTCCCGACGCCTGCGGATGTCGGAGCTGGCTGCCCTGGTGGTGCAGTCCCGCAGCCGGCTCACGCACACCGCTGCTCGCCTCGAGCGGCACGGCTGGGTACGCCGCGAGCCCTGCGCAGGGGACCGCCGAGGCGTCGAACTCGTGCTCACCGACGAGGGCTACGCCGAGGTGACCCGGATCGCGCCATGGCATGTCGCCAGCGTCCGGGCGCACCTTGTCGACCAGCTCAGTGGCCCGGAGCTGACCGCCCTTGGCCGGGCCATGTCGAGCGTCGGGGCCGCAATACAGTCCACGTCCGAGTGCCGCGAGGCCACCGAGGCCGCGCTGCCGGATGCGGCACTGCCTGCCGGGTAGGGCCTGCCCGATGGGGGCCGGACAGCTGTCGGCACGGCTGAGAGACTGTCGCGGTGACTTCACCCACGGCATATCCGAGTGACGCGCCGAACTCCGAGGCCCTGTGGGAGCGGGCCACCACGGTGATCCCCGGCGGGGTCAACTCGCCCGTGCGAGCCTTCCACGGCGTCGGCGGCACCCCCCGCTTCATGGCCGGCGCGCGAGGAGCCTGCCTCACCGACGTCGACGGCCGAGGGTACGTCGACCTGGTGGGCTCCTGGGGGCCGATGATTCTGGGGCATACCCACCCCGACGTGCTGACCGCAGTCCAGGATGCCGCCGCCCGGGCGTTCAGCTTCGGCATGCCGAGCGAAAACGAGGTGGCGCTCGCCGAGGAGATCGTCCGGCGGGTCGACCCCGTGCAGCAGGTGCGGCTGGTCAGCAGCGGCACCGAGGCGACGATGAGCGCTATCCGGCTGGCCCGCGGCTTCACCGGGCGCTCGGCCATCGTCAAGTTCGCCGGCCACTACCACGGGCACGTCGACGCGCTGCTGGCGTCGGCGGGCAGCGGCGTCGCGACGTTCGCGCTGCCCGGCTCGGCCGGCGTACCAAGGTCCAGCGCCGCGGAGACCATCGTGCTCCCCTACAACGACGTGGCGGCCGTGGAGGCGGCGTTTGCCGAGCACGGCGACCGCATCGCCGCCCTGATCACCGAGGCGGCCGCCGGCAACATGGGCGTCGTCCCGCCGGACCCCGGATTCACCGAGACGTTGCGCGCCGTCACCGCCGCGCACGGCTCGCTGCTGATCTCCGACGAGGTGATGACCGGCTTCCGCTGCAGCGCGGGAGGGTGGTACGACCTCGAGGGACCGTATGCCGCCGGCGCGCCCGACCTGTTCACCTTCGGCAAGGTCATGGGCGGCGGCTTCCCAGCAGCGGCGTTCGGCGGCCGGGCCGACGTGATGGCCCTGCTCGCGCCGCTCGGACCCGTCTACCAGGCCGGGACGCTCTCTGGTAACCCCGTCGCCACCGCTGCGGGCCTGGCCACCTTGACCCGCTGCACCCCCGAGGTCTACCAGCGGCTCGGCGAGGTCAGCGGCGCGATCGCGGGTGCGGCCTCGGCCCAGCTGAGCCGTGCCGGCGTGCCCCACGCCGTCCAGTGGGCCGGCAGCATGTTCAGCGTCTTCTTCCGGGAGGGCGCGGTGCGGACGTACGACCAGGCCCGGGAGCAGGACACCGCCGCGTTCGCCGCCTTCTTCCACTCGATGCTGGACCAGGGCGTGCACCTGCCGCCCAGCGCCTTCGAGGCCTGGTTCGTCAGCGCCGCACACGACGACAGCGCCGTCGAGCGGGTCATCGCGGCGCTGCCGGCCGCGGCCGACGCCGCAGCCGGCAGTGCGAGAATCCACGCATGAGCGCCGCCGATCCGCCGACCGGCCCCGCCGACGCAGCCGGCGCGGCTGGCTCGCGTACGGTCGTGCATCTGCTGCGCCACGGCGAGGTCGACAACCCGGCGAAGGTGCTCTACGGACGCCTCCCCGGCTACCACCTCTCCGCGCTCGGCCGCGAGATGGCCGGCGTCGTCGCCCGCCATCTGACCGACCGCGACGTCCGGTTGGTCGTCGCCTCCTCGCTGGACCGGGCTCAGGAGACGGCTCGGCCGATCGCGGCCGAGCACTCGGTCGGGGTGACCACGGACGACCGGGTGATCGAGGCCGGCAACAGGTTCGAGGGACTTACCTTCGGAGTCGGTGACGGCTCGCTGACCCACCCGGGGCACTGGGCGAAGATGACCAACCCGTTCAGGCCGTCTTGGGGTGAGCCCTACGACCGGATCGCTGCCCGGATGGCCGCCGCGGTGGCCGGCGCCCGGGCTGCCGCGACCGGCCACGAGGCGGTCCTGGTGTCCCACCAGTTACCTATCTGGACCCTGCGCCGTTTCCTGGAGGGTCGGCGGCTGTGGCACGATCCCCGCCGCCGCCAGTGCTCGCTGGCCTCGCTGACCACGCTGACCTATCTGGGCGAGCACCTGCAGTCGATCACCTACAGCGAACCGGCCGCGGCGCTGTTGCCGGCCGCCAGCAACGTCGCGGGCGCATGAGTCACACCCGCCGTATCGCCGCCGTCCTCACCTCCGCCGCGCTGACGCTGGCGGGCCTGGGCGCCGTGTCGGCATGCAGCACAGACCCCGACTCGATCGCAGGCCAAGCCAAGTCGGGGGACCGCAAGGGCTACGTGTCCCGCGACGGCGCGATCGAGCGGATCGCCGGGGCCAGCCGGAAAACCCCGATCGCGCTGGCCGGGACTACCCTCACCGGTGCGCCGTGGACTTTGGCCAGCGCCCGCGGCTCGGTCGTGGTCCTCAATGTCTGGGGCTCCTGGTGCCCCCCCTGCGTAGCCGAATCGCCGGACCTGCAGAAGGCGTGGACGCAGCTGTCCCGGGCCGCGGACTCCAAGGGCAAGGTTCGTTTCATGGGCATCGACATCCGCGAGAGCAGGGCCAACGGTGCGGCCTTCGTGCGCAGCCATGGCATCACCTACCCCTCCCTCAGCGACGAGGGCGCTCAGGCGGTCCTCGCACTGCAGGGCGCCGCGCCCAGCCCGCCGACCACGATCGTCCTGGACAAGCAGGGCCGGATCGCGGCACGCGTGCTCGGGCGCGTGACCGCCGCCACGCTGACCGGTCTCGTCCACGACGTCCTTACGGAGTCGGCCTAGCCGTGGCCGGGCGATGACGCCGCCCGTCATGGACGCCGGTTCCACCATCACCAGCGGCGCGCTGCCGGTCGCCCTCGCCGTGGCTGTGGCGGCGGGCCTGGTGTCGTTCGCCTCCCCCTGCGTATTGCCGCTGGTCCCGGGCTTCCTCGGCTACGTCACGGGCCTGTCCGGCGTGGCGCTCGAGCGCCGGGCCCGTGGCCGGCTGGTGCTCGGCGCCCTCCTGTTCGTCCTGGGCTTCAGCGTCGTGTTCGTGTCCGCCGTCGCGACCGTGTCAGCCCTCGGCGGCCTTCTGGTCCAGCACCGCAGGCTCGTCTCCGTCGTGGGCGGGGTGGTGGTGATCGCCATGGCCGCGGTGTTCCTCGGCCTCGGGAACACCCGGTCCTGGCAGCCGCGCTGGCGCCCGGCGGCGGGCCTGCTCGGAGCGCCGCTGCTGGGCGTCGTCTTCGGTGTCGGCTGGGCGCCGTGCATCGGCCCCACCTTCAGCGCCATCCTCGCGCTGTCGGTCAACCTGCGCGGCGACGAGGGGATGATCCGGCGAGGCGTGCTGCTCGCCTGCGCCTACTGCGTCGGTCTGGGGCTGCCCTTCCTGCTCATCGCCGCGGGGTACTCGCGGGCGGCGGGCGTCTCGGGCTGGCTGCGCCGGCGGCACCGCGTGGTGCAGCTGCTCGGCGGCGGCCTGCTGCTGGTCGTCGGCGTGCTGCTGGTCACCGGGCTGTGGGACACCGTGACCACGACGATGCAGTCCCGTCTCGTCCGCGGTTTCTCGACGGTGCTGTGATGCGCGACGCTGCTCCGCTGGACACCCGACCCGACGAGGGCGACATCGTCCAGCCCCGGCTCGGCCCGCTGGGCTGGGTGCGCTGGGCGTGGCGGCAGCTGACCAGCATGCGCACGGCGCTGTTCCTGCTGCTCCTGCTCGCGATCGCCGCCGTACCCGGCTCGGTATGGCCGCAGCGGGGCATCGACCCGGGCCGGGTCGCCGACTACCTGACCCGGCACCGCTCCGTCGGCCCTGCGCTGGACCGGCTGGGCTTCTTCGACGTCTACTCCTCGCCGTGGTTCGCGGCCATCTACCTGCTGCTGTTCGTCTCCCTCGTCGGCTGCGTCCTGCCGCGGTCCAGGATCCACTGGCGCGCACTACGGGCGCAGCCTCCGCGGGCGCCGGCGCGCCTGCATCGGCTCCCCGAGCACGCCGAAACCGAGGTCGACGGCACGCTGCAGGACGTGCGGGCCGTGGCGCAGCAGGTTTTGCGGGCCGGGCACTACCGGGTCCGCTCCAGCGAGCCCGACGCCCTCAGCGCCGAGAACGGCTACCTGCGGGAGACCGGCAACCTCGTCTTCCATGCCGCGCTGCTCGTGGTCATCGTCGGTATTGCCGTCGGCCACCTGTTCGGCTGGCGCGGCGACGTCATCGTCCCCACCGGGCAGAGCTTCGCCAACACCGCCGCGCGCTATGACACCCTCGACCCCGGGCCGCTGGTGGACCTGAGGACATTGCAGCCCTTCTCCGTCTCCGTGGACAAGATGGATGTCACCTTCGAGGAGCAGGCCGGCGGCGCGCAGCGGGGAGCGCCGCGGGACTTCACGGTATACACGACCACGCAGGCTCGGCCCGGAGCGCCCAAGGTGCGGCAGGTTCTCAAGGTGAACCACCCGCTGACCTTCGGCCGTGCGTCGTTGTTCCTGCTCGGCAACGGTTACGCCCCGGTGATCTCCATCCACAGCACGAGTGGCGCGCTGCTCTTCCACGACGCCGTGCCGTTCCTGGCGCAGGACAACAACTACCGCTCGGTCGGCGCCATCAAGGTCATCTCCGCCAAGCCCGAGCTCGGCCTCCAGGGCGTCTTCCTGCCCACGGCGGTCTTTGTCAACGGCAGCCCGACCTCGGTGTTTCCCGCGCTGAAGCGGCCGGGCCTGTTGCTCGGGCTCTATGAAGGCACCCTCTTCCCCGGCGGCCGGCCGCAGTCCGTCTACAGCCTGGACACCACCCAGATGTCACCGGTCACCGCCACCAACGGCAAGCCGCTGCTGCTGTCGCTCCAGCCGGGGCAGACGGTCACCTTGCCCGGGGGGCGGGGCTCGGTCACCTTCGACGGGGTCCGGCGCTTCGCCGGCCTGTCGGTGCGCTACGACCCGGGCAAGTCCCTCGCGCTGTGGGGTGCCCTCGCCGCCCTCGCCGGGTTGGTCTGCTCGCTGACCATCCGGCGGCGGCGCGTCTTCGTGCGCGTGCGTCCCGCGCCGGGCTTCGAAGCGGCGCACGACGGCCCCGGGAGCGCCCGGCCTGGCGCGCGTACTCTGGTCACGATCGGCGGCCTGGCCAAGGGTGAGGACGCCCGGCTCGGATCGACGGTCCAGCACCTGCTCGACACCATCGCAGAACGGACGGCCACGACACAGCCGGTACGCCGCACCGGACCGGCGTCGGCGGCGGCGGCCGAACCGGCGGAACACGACTGGAGCACACGGCCCGATGAGGATCGACACACGATGAGCACCGACCGACGATGACGAACCAGACGCTCGCGCTCTACGCGAACTACGCCCTGTATTCGGCGATGGCTGTCTTCACCATCGCGATGATCGCCTTCGCGATCGACCTGGCCGGCGCGCGGCCGGAGGGTGCGGCCTCGGTTGCCGCGCGAACTTCGGAGCTGGTCGGTGCCGGCGGGTCGGTCGCGGCTCGGGCTGAGCCGGCGTCCCCGCCGCTGGACCGCCCGGGACCGGTCTCGAGCCGCACTACGGGGCCGCCGGCCCTGCCGCGTCGGCGCAAGGCGGCGGGCATCGCGATGTCCTTGTCGTGGCTCGGGCTGATGCTGCTGGTGCTCGGCGACGTCCTGCGCGGCTGGTCGGTCCACCGGGCGCCGCTGGGCAACATGTTCGAATTCGCCTGCGTGGGAACGACCTTCGTAATGGCGGTGTTCCTCGGGCTGAGCCTGCGCCGGGACGTGCGCTGGCTCGGGCTGTTCGTCGTCGGCCCGGTGCTCCTGACGCTGGGCCTGGCCCTGACGGTCTTTTACACCCAGGCGAGCCAACTGCTGCCCTCGTTGCGCAACTACTGGCTGTTGATCCACGTGACGGTGGCGACCCTGTCGGTGGCGTTGTTCACGATCGGCTTCAGCGTGACGATCCTGCACTTGCTGAAGGCGTCCCGGGAGAGCTCTCCGCCGGCGAAGCCCGGCTTCATGGAGTCGCTCCCCAGCGCGGCGGCGCTGGACCGGACGGCATACGGGCTGCACGTCGTAGCCTTCCCGCTCTGGACCTTCACGCTGATCGCCGGAGCGATCTGGGCCGAGCAGGCCTGGGGCCACTACTGGAACTGGGACCCCAAGGAGGTGTGGACGTTCGTGATCTGGGTCGTCTACGCCGCCTACCTGCACGCGCGCGCGACCACCGGCTGGTCGGTCCGGTCGGCGTCGTACCTGGCCCTGGCGGGTTACGCCTGCATCCTGGTCAACTACATGGTGGTCAACGTCTACTTCGTCGGCCAGCACTCCTACTCGGGCATCATGTGACGGCGGGCATGTGATGGTCCGCTACTCGGTCCTGCGGTTGATGCTGTTCTTCGGGTTTCTCTGCCTGTTCTGGCTGCTGTCGCTGCGCGGGCTCTGGTTGCTGCTCGCCGCTGCACTAGCGTCGATGGTGGTCTCGTTCTGGCTGCTCAGGAGGCTTCGCCAGGATTTCAGCGCGCAGCTCGCCCGGCGCCTGGACGCCCGGGCGTCGCGCGCCGAGCAGCGTGCCGCAGCCAGGGCGGCCACGCGGGACGAGGCCGTCGAAGACGGTGCGGCGCTCGACGACGGAGCGGCACTCGACGACGGTACGGACGGCGCGCGCAAGTCAGCCGGTGATGCATTCGGCTAGTCGTGTAGCGCCGACGGTCAGCCGAGGTGGGTCGAGGCGCCCAGCCCGAGCGCCAGCAGCGCCGCGTAGACCAGCTCCAGCCGCCCGGTTCCTGCCAGCGCCGGGATCAGTTCGCGGCCGGTCGCCCGGCCGCTGACCAGTCGCAGCAGCGGCACCGCCAGGACGAAAGCCGGCACCGCCACCAGGGCGCTGACGTGCACGACGGCGGCGACAGCGACCGCGACGAGCGCAAGGGCGACGAGCGCGGCGTACAGGATGCGGGTACTGCGCTCGCCGAGCCGGACCGCGAGGGTGCGCTTGCCATGCAGCCGGTCGTCCGGGATGTCGCGCAGGTTGTTGGCCACGAGCAGGGCGCAGGCGAGCGCACCGACCCCCACCCCCGCGGCGACGGTGGCGAGGTCGATCCGCCCGGCCTGCGTGTACGTCGTGCCGAGGGTCGCGACCAGCCCGAAGAAGACGAAGACGAACAGCTCGCCGAAGCCGGCATAGCCGTAGGGGTGTGCGCCGCCGGTGTAGTACCACGCCGCGGCTATCGAGGCGGCGCCGACCAGCAGCAGCCACCAGGCTCCGCTCAGGGCGACCAGGGCCAGACCGAGCACGCCGGCCACACCGAACGCGCCGAAGGCCGCGGCCTTGACCGGTCCCGGCTCGGCCAGCGCCTGCCCGACCAGGCGCACCGGCCCGACCCGGCGGGTGTCGGTGCCGCGGATGCCGTCGGAGTAGTCGTTGGCGTAGTTGACGCCGACCTGGAGCGCCAGGGCCACGAGCAGCGCCAGCACCGCGCTGCCGACGTGGGCGGCGTGCAGGGCGTATGCCGAGCCGGTGCCGGCGACGACGGGCGCGACGGCGGCGGGCAGGGTGCGCGGTCGGGCGCCCTGCACCCACTGGGCGAGCGTGGCCATCGCTCAGGCCGTCGCCTGGCGGGTCGTGGCGGTGCCCGGCGGCGCGAGCGGCGCCTGCGTGCTCGGCGCCTGCGTGATCGCCTGCGTCATCAGAGCTTGCGCAGGAAGTCCGGGTCGTCGTCAGGCCCCCGTGGCCGCTGCACGGGGGGGACCGGCCGGCCGAACGGGGAGCGCGGCGTCCTGGGGCGACCGGCGAGCTGCCAGGCGATGCCGCCCACCAGCGGGAAGAGCAGGATCAGCACGATCCAGGCGAGCTTGGGCAGGTTGCGGACGTCGGCGTCCTTGGTCTGGATGCTGTCCACGAGGTTGTAAACGGTGAAGGCGATGAGTAGCAGCGGCCACAGCACTCTCAGCACAGCACGTCCCCTCCTTCGCGGTCAGTGGCCCATGGTCCCACCCTCGGCTGCCAGCGCCGACAGGGCGGTCGAAACCGAGGCACGATCCGGCTTGCCCGGGCCGAGGAACGGCAGCCGCGGCAGGGCCACTACGCGGGTGGGAATCGCATGCGCGGGGAGAATATCGCGCAGCCGAGCCCGCAGGTCCGCGACCGTGGGCGCCACGGCCCGGTCCGGCAGGACGACCGCGAGGCCGACCCGCTGCCCCCACTCGGGGTCGTCGACCCCCACCACGAGCGCCTCGCGCACGCCGGTGAGGTGCGCGAGGACCGCGTGCTCCACCAGCCGCGGCGACACCTTCAGCCCCCCGGTGGTGATCAGGTCGTCGACGCGGCCCTCGACGACGAGCCGGCCGTGGTCGTCGCGGAAGCCGATGTCGTCGGTCCGGAACCAGGCCGGGCCGGCGTCCACGCCCGGGTCGTCGTCTCGGGTGAACGCGGCGGCGGTCAGCGCTGCCTCGCCGAGGTAGCCCTCGGCGAGGGTGTCACCGCCGAGTTCGATCCGTCCCGTCCCGTCGAGCCGGTATGCCGAGCAGTCCAGGGGCACTCCGTCGTAGACGCAGCCGCCGGCGGTCTCGCTCATGCCGTAGGTCGTCACCACGCGGACCTCCTGCCGTTCGGCCTCGGCCAGCAGGGCGGCGGGCGCGGTCGCGGCACCGACCAGCACCGCGTCGTACCGGCGCAGTGCCGCGGCGCCGTCGGCGTCCCGCAGCAACCGGCCGAGCTGGGTCGGCACGAGTGCCGTGTAGTGGCGCCCCGGGCCGGTCAGCCGAGCCGTCGTGGCGGCGAACGCGGCGGCGGTGAAGCCGCCGCCGGTATCGACCGCGAGGGGAGCGACGCCGGAGAGGACAGACCGGACGAGCACCTGTATGCCGGCCACGTGGTGCGCTGGGAGCGCCAGGACCCAGCCACCGGGACCGCCGAGCCGCCGGTGTGTCGCCTGGGCGGAGGCCCACAGCGCCCGGGCGGTCAGCAGGGCGAGCTTGGGCCGGCCGGTCGAGCCGGAGGTCCCGACGACGATGGCCAGGCCGTCCGGGAGCCGGGGTTCGGCCTCGCCGGATCCGGCTGCCGTGCCGGATGTGCCGGGCGCGGGTGACCCGGCGGCATACGGCAGCAGGGCGGGTCCCGAGCCGTCCAGGGCCGCCTCGACCCTCGGCAGCACGGCCACGGCGGCAGAGCCGGAGGGCACCTCCAGGGCGAGCAGCCGGGGTGGGCTCACGCCCGATAGACCCAGGGTTCGTGCCACCCTCCGGAGCCTGCCGTCAGCGCGTCGGCGCCCTTGGGGCCCCAGGAGTTCGGGGCATACGGCTCGGGGGCGCCTGGCAGGTCCAGGACCGGTGCCAGGATCCGCCACGTCTGCTCGAGGCCGTCCTCTCGCGTGAACGGACCCCGGTCGCCTTCCATGGCCGCGCCGAGCAGCTCCTCATACGGCGTGAGCTCGTAATCGCCGCGCACGAGGTCCGCGTCCATCGTGACGGTGTGCAGCTTCTCCTCGTCGGGGTCCTTCGCCTGCAGCCTCAGTCGCAGCCCCGGGTCGGGGTCGATCGAGAGCACCAGGTGATTGGGCTCTGCCGCGGCGTCCAGGCTGGTGAAGCCGAGCGGCGGGGGCGCCTTGAACACGACCCGCACCTCGGTGCTCGTGACGGCCATCGACTTGCCGGCGCGCAGGAAGAACGGGACGCCGGACCAGCGCCAGTTGTCGACCTGCAACCGCAGGGCGGCATACGTCTCGGTCGTCGATCCCTGCGCCACGCCCTTGGTCTGCAGGTATCCCTCGTACTGGCCGCGGACGTACTGGCTCGGGTCGGCAGGCGGCATCGCCGCGAATACGTCGCGCTTGCGTTCGGACACGGCGTCCGGGCCGGCCAGCGCCGGCGGCTCCATCGCCACCATGGCCAGGACCTGCATCAGGTGGTTCTGGATCACGTCGCGCAGCGCCCCCACGGCGTCGTAGAACCCGCCGCGCTCGGCGACGTCGAAAGACTCGGCGAGCGTGATCTGGACGCTGTCGATGTATTGCCGGCTCCACAACGGCTCCAGGACGGTGTTGGCGAACCGCAGGTGGAGCAGGTCCTGGACCGAGAGCTTGCCCAGGAAGTGGTCGATCCGGTAGATCTGCGACTCCTGCAGCAGCCCGGTCAGCTGAGCGTTGAGCGCGCGGGCCGATTCGAGGTCGTGGCCGAAGGGCTTCTCCACGATCACCCGGGCATGCTCGGTGAGCCCGGCCGTCGCCAGGCCCTGCACCACCGGGCCGAACAGCGAGGGCGGCAGCTCGAGGTAGAACACCGGCTGGGTCTTGCCGCCCAGCGCCGTGGCGACCTCGGCGAAGGTCGAGTCCTTGGTCAGGTCGCCGCCCACGTAGGTCATCCGGGCCAGCAGCCGCTCGAGCACCTGCTGGTCGAGGTCGGCGGGCTCGGTCAGCGTCGTGATCGACTCCTTCGCGCGAGCGCGCAAGTCCTCGTCCGACCAGTCGTCGGCCGCGACCCCGACGATCGGACAGCTCAGCCGGCCGCGGCGCTCCAGCCGGTACAGCGACTCGAAGGTCATCTTTCGGGCGAGATCGCCGCTCACGCCGAAGGCGACGAACACGTCTGCGGGTGCGCTCTGCTGGGTCATCTGTGGCCTTTCGTCGTCGGCATGCCGGTCAACGATAGAGCGGGTTGCTGCGGCACGGGTTGCGGCCAGGTCGTCGGCGTACGTCGGCCAGATCCTGCGTCAGCCGCAGGCCCGCTTCCCACCATGCCCCGGCCCGCGAATCATGTCGGTGGCTTGACGGAGCCGCAGGGATGGGAGGTTGGCCGCAGCGAGGCTGGAGCTGTAGGCCTGGCGGCACATGGTCACGACCTGTATGTCGTGGTGCACGGCCTCGGGTATGGGGCTTCGCGGAGCGGGTCCAGCCGCCACTCCAGCATGTTGCGGACGATCACCAGGGATCCGGCAGCTCGCCCTGCTCGCACCGCTCCGCCTGGGTCCGGGTGTCGACCAGCAGGGCATCTGCCCGGGCCGCGCTGCGGCGGCACTCGCCGAGTTGTGTGAGCAGGAATGCTGAGCGTTCCGCAGTGTCGAAGCGCGTGGCACTTGTGCGTGCGTACCGGACGTCGTTTCGACGGCAGAGATGCCACCGCGCCGCAACGCTGGCCATCCCCGGTCACATGCGGCGGTGTGACGCACCGACGAGGTCACGGACCGACTGTCACGGCGTCGTTGCTCGAGCCGGCCCGCCACTAGTCTCGCGGTGTGCCCGAGTTCAGCTGGCGACCGGCGAACGACGCGATGAGCGATGACGTCGAGGCCGTGTTCGACGCTGGCGGCGCCCGCAAGTGCCGCTGCCAGGCGCTCAAGGTCCCGGGCTGGATCTGGCGCGACACGACCCAGGAGGAGCGCGACGCCGCGCTCTTGGAGCAGGCCAGCTGCGGCACGAGCGGCCCCACGTCCGGCCTCGTCGGGTACGTCGACGGCGAGCCGGCCGGCTGGGTCGCGGTCGAGCCGCGGGAGAACTACCCGAGGATTTGGGCCCGGCAGAAGTCGTGGATGCGGATGGACCCCGACCTCGAGGGCGTCTGGTCAGTCACCTGCTTTGTCGTGCGTAAGGGCTTCCGTCGACAGGGGCTGATGTACGAGCTCGCCGCCGCCACCGTCCACTACGGCAGGCAGGTCGGCGCTCGCGTCCTCGAGGGCTACCCCACCGAGCCGCCGCCGGGGAAGACCGTGATCTGGGACGAGGCGTCGGTCGGGCTGCTCCAGGTCTTCCTCGACGCGGGCTACGAGGTCGAGGCGTCGCCCACCCTGCGCCGGAGGGTGGTGCGACACCGACTCGGCGCGTCGTCCTGACGGTCGGTTCCGCACACCGGGGCGGTCGTGAGCCGAGTACGCGCAACCAGGTGGACGGGGTTGTCGAGGAGTAGCCGTATCTGAGCCATACCGCTCTACGCGGCGGTGTGACGCATCGAAGTTCGCACCGGCAGGTACGACGCGGAGGCAGGGGAGTGCGTACTCACTGCCCGGAGTAGCGCCCCACGTGGACGCCGAGATTGCTGCGGATCGTAGGACGACAAGTCGCAGCGAGCGTCCGTCTGCCCCGTGGACGAGGGTTGCTGATCGAATCGATCGCCTCATTCCCAGACACCTGTGTGACGCATGTGGCAGCCTGAGCCCTGAGCCCTGAGCATCCAAGGGAGAGGGGGCATCGTGGCCGGGAAAGTGTCGCCCATCACCCCATCCGTGCTCGAATGGGCCGTCGCCGAGGATGGCCGCACCACCCAGCAGATCGCTGATGCGGCCAAGGTCGACGTCGCCACCCTCGACGAGTGGATGCACGGCGAGTCGAAGCCCACCGTCGGCCAGGTGACCCTGCTGGCCGACAGGCTGCGACGCCCACGGTCGATGTTCTTCCTCCCCGCGCCGCCCCAGGCTGCGACGCTGCCCGCTCGATTCCGACACCCTCCGGGCGACAGCAGACAGGTCAGCACCGCCTCACGAAGAAGGGTCCGACAGGCCCGACAGATCCAGTCCGTCCTCACCGATGCCCTCGCCGCCAGTGACCCGGTAGAGGTCCCGCGTTTCGTCGTTGGGCACAGCACCCCGGACGCGGCCGCAGCCAAGGTCCGCGACTGGCTTGGCGTCACCGACGCCGAGCAGGAGTCGTGGCGCGACGACTACGAGGGCATGAACCGGTGGCGAGCCGCAATCGAGTCCCGCGGCATCTTCGTCTTCGCGCTCGAGATCGGCGAGCCGGCCCAGCGCAACCGACCGCGCCTGGCCGGTACTGACGGCGCCCCCGACGTCCGCGGCTTCTCAGCATGGGACAACCACGCCCCTATGATCGTCATGAACTCGCGCAGGGTGAACCCCGCCGCCCGATCCTTTACCCTCGGCCACGAGCTCGGCCACCTCGTCGCGCGCGAGGACGCCGCTTGCATCGACACCGCGATCGGTCCAGAGTTCCCCGAGCCGGTCGAACGCTGGTGCGAGGAGTTCGGCGCTGCCCTCCTGATGCCGCGACCTGCAGTGAACCTCTGGGCCCAGAGAAGGCGCCTTAGCCCGGAGTCAGCCACTCTGGAAGACGTCACCGCGATGATGCGCCGCTTCCGAGCCAGCGCACGCGCCTGCGCCCTGCGAGTGATCGACCTCGGGTACGCCGCACGTAGCCTCTACGCTGCGGTGCTCAGCGCCTTCAGGCCGGTGGAGCCGCTTCCCGACGCGAAGAAGAAGGAGGGCAGCGACCCGCGGTCCGTCCTCCGTCTCCGCCAGTTCGGCCCACGTGCCCTCGAGACGGTGTTCCGCGACGTCGCTCCCATCGAGGCCCTCTCGATCCTGCGCATCACCGTGCCCGATGCGCGAGAACTAGCCGCGCAGGTGCCCAGTGCCGCGGGCATCTAGCTGGCCTAAAACCGCCCCCGAGCTCATCTTCGTCGTGGACTCCGGAGCCCTGTTCAACATGAAGCGAGCCGGTGTCGTAAAGGTCGACGAGCAGTGGCCCATGTTCTCGCGCATGAGCGAGATGGTCCGAACCGGCGAGATCGCGTTCCCACGGCACGTCGCCAATGAGATGATCCGCGCCCAACATCCCGACACTCCGGGTACTTGGGCGGCTGGGTCGAAGGACTCGATCCTTTACCCCGACCCGACGGACGACGCCATGGCCGAAGTGCAGAGCGTCGCCCAGTTGACCGACCCGGCGGGCGAAGCCGAGTACGAGCCCGCCGACCCGTACGTCGTCGCCATGGCCTTCGAGATCGCCGAGCGCTACCCAGACGGCGAAGTGATTGTGGTCAGCGACGACTACGTCGACCGGATGCCCCGCAAGGAGTCCGTCCAGACCGCATGCGACCGGCTCGGCCTCGAGTGTCGCCGGTCGGTGGACTTCGCCGAGCACATGCGCTCAGTGCTGGGTGAGGGCTGACCCAGTCCCCGGCTAGATCCCGCGCCTGAATCGGGGTGACGTAATGGTGACTCAGGGTGCTTTCTGGGCGGTAAGCAGCGGCTCGGGGAGCGCCCTATCTGGGCGGAGTGGCGCAGGCTCGGCCATCAGCGGGGACGCCACCCAATGTTGGCTCGCGCGAGCGACGCGAGCCGATCTGCGGTGTTCAAGCCACCGCTCGCGAACACGACCGGGCGCCTGAGCAGTCCCCAACTCGGCGTCAGCACACTCAAGTTTCGGCATCACCGCCGGACTGGCGACGTCGATCTGAACACTGTAAGCCACCTGCGAACGACGCCGGAGGACCGCCCCAAGTGACCCATCACGCTGGCGCGTTCCGGTTTCTTGCGGACTGCAGAAGGGTCACAACGCTCTCGCCAGCGCAAACGAACCCGGTCAGAAGTACCAGGGGTACGCCGACCAGTCCGGCTCGCGCTTCTCCAGGAACGCGTCGCGGCCTTCGACCGCCTCGTCGGTCATGTACGCAAGCCGGGTCGCCTCGCCGGCGAAGACCTGCTGTCCGGTCAGCCCGTCGTCCAGCAGGTTGAACGCGAACTTGAGCATCCGCTGCGCCGTCGGGCTCTTGGCGGTGATCTCGCGGGCGACGTCCAGCGCGGTCGACTCCAGGTCGGCGTGGTCGGCGACGATGTTGACCGCGCCCATCGACTGCATCTCCAGCGCCGAGTACGTGCGGCCGAGGAAGAAGATCTCGCGCGCTCGCTTCTGGCCCACCATCCGAGCGAGGTACGCCGACCCGTAGCCGCCGTCGAACGAGCCCACGTCGGCGTCGGTCTGCTTGAAACGGGCGTGCTCGCGACTGGCGATCGTGAGGTCGCAGACCACGTGCAGGCTGTGCCCGCCGCCCGCGGCCCACCCGTTCACCACCGCGACGACGACCTTGGGCATGGTGCGGATCAGCCGTTGAACCTCCAGGATGTGCAGCCGGCCCCCCTCGGCGCGCTGCCGCACCGTGTCGACGGTGTCGACGCCTTCGCCGTCGGCGTATTCGTAGCCCGACCGGCCCCGGATCCGCTGGTCGCCACCGGAGCAGAACGCCCGACCACCGTCCTTGCTGCTCGGCCCGTTTCCGGTGATCAGGACGACGCCGACGTCCGGTGTCCGCCGTGCGTGGTCGAGCACGTGGTACAGCTCGTCCACCGTGTGCGGCCGGAAGGCGTTGCGCACCTCCGGCCGGTCGAAGGCGATCCGGACGGCGCCGACGTCGGCCGCCCGGTGGTAGGTGACGTCGGTCAGCTCGAACCCGTCCACCTCATGCCACGCCCCGGGATCGAACAGCTCCGAGACCTCCGCACCGGCGTCGCTGCTCACGTCAGTGAGGATAGGCGTATGCCGAGCGCCGGACCGTCCGCCGGTGGGCTCCTCCCCACAGCCGAGCTCCCGACTCTGCCCGAGCTTTTGGACGCCGCGGTTGTGGTGCGGATCCCGCTCCGGATGCGTTTCCGCGGCATCGACGCCCGCGAGGCGTTGCTCCTTCGCGGTCCGCACGGCTGGGGCGAGTTCGCGCCATTCCTCGAGTACGACGACGCGGAGTCGGCGCCCTGGCTGGCAGCGGCGATCGAGGCGGGCTGGTCACGATGGCCTGCACGGGTGCGCGATGCCGTGCCGTGCAACGCCACAGTACCTGCGGTCGCCGCTGCGGAGGTCGGCTCGGTGCTGGCCCGCTTCGACGGCTGCACCACGGCCAAGGTCAAGGTGGCCGAGCGCGGTCAGGGCCTCGAAGACGACCTCGCGCGCGTGGCGGCAGTCCGCGACGTCATGGGACCCGACGCGCGCATCCGGGTCGACGCCAACGGCGGCTGGACGGTGCGCGAGGCGGCCGACGCGCTGCGCCGGCTGTCGGCATACGGGCTGGAGTATGCCGAGCAGCCCTGTCCCAGCGTAAGCGACCTCAGAGATTTGCGAATCTCGCTGGCGCGCAACGGTATCGGGGTTCTCGTGGCCGCCGACGAGTCAATCCGCAAGGCCGCAGACCCGATGCAAGTTGTCCGTGAGGAGGCGGCCGACGTGATCGTCGTCAAGGTCGCCCCGCTCGGCGGCGGCGGGCGGGCTCTTGCGGTGGCCGCCGAGTGCGGCCTGCCGACGGTGGTGTCCAGCGCGTTGGACACTTCTGTCGGCATCGCGGCCGGCGTGGCGCTGGCGGCTGCGCTGCCGGAGCTGCCCTACGCGTGCGGCCTCGGCACGGTGGAACTGCTCGCCGGCGACGTCGTCCAACGCCCGATGGTGCCCGTCGCCGGCAGCATCGAGGTCGGTTCCGTCGAGGTGCAGGACGAGCTCCTGCGGCAATGGGCGGCGCCGATCGATCGGCGCGAATGGTGGCTGCGCCGGCTGGCCCGGTGCCACGCCGTCAGCTGCCCGTAACGGCCTTGGCCGCGGCGCGGGACACGGTTTCCAGGATCTCGACACCGCGATTCATGGTGTGCCGGCCGTCGGAGACCGCGGCGATCAGCAGGGGGTGCCCGTGGTACTCGACCGATCCGATGCTGTTGACCACCCACAGTCCGGTCTCGGTCCGCGGCAGCCAGCCGTTCTTGACGAAGTACTTCTCGCCCTTGCGGGTGTCAGCGGCGGGGACGCCCCAATCCTGGTCCGGATCGACATCGCCCATGAGTCCGCGGAGGTAGGCGCGGGAAGCGCCGCTCAGCCGCGAGTCGTCGGTAAAGATGTTCCGCAGCAGTCGAAGCTGGTCGCTGGCGGTGGTCGTGGTGGTGCCCCACATGCCGCCGCGCCCGCCGTGGGTCGCCGTCATTCCCATCCGCTCATTGGCCTCGTCGAGCCCTCTGGCGCCGCCGATCACCCACCACAGAGCGCTGGCCGCCCTGTTGTCGCTGTGCACGATCATCTGCCGGGCGATGGCCCGCTGGCTGCTGGTCAGCCGGCCGTGCCGCTGCAGCAGCAGCACCGCGAGTATGTCGGCCTTGACGATGCTCGCCGTGGCGAAGCGGTGCCCGGCTGCCCCGTAACCGGCCGTGACCTCCGTGTCGAGGTCGGCCACCGCGACGGACGGGCGACCGTGCGTGCCGGTGTTCGCCTTCTGTACGGCGCGTTTCAGCGCCGCCGCCGCCTCGGCCGCCGAGACGGCGGGCCTCGCCGGCGCGCTGCTCGCTGGCGAACTGCTCGCCGGCGAACTGGGTGACCCCTGCGACCCCGGGGCCGGGCTGGGCGAGCCGACCGGACCAGACCCCTTCGGTGAGGCGCCGGCGGAGCCGCTCGCCCGGTAACCGGCGTCAGCGGCGGAGGCTCCCCTGGCGGCGCCGCCCCCCAACAGGTGCGCCACCAGCGCCACGACGGCCACGACCGCCACGACGGCCACCATCGCCACGACCGCCCTGGCGACAGCGAAGGGGACCGCGCCACGGGCGCGCCGGGCGCGGCGGCCGAGTGGCAGCCGTCGCTTCGACGTGTCCGATGGCATAAGCACGAGCGTAGGGCTCGTCACTCCGCCCGCCGGTCGCCTGCCAGGTGAAGTTACCCAAGCAGGCCGTCACATACGGAGTCAAACTGACGTGAACACCGGTTACGGCGCCGCTGTGCGTGGGAGACTCAGGAGCCGTCTCGGGCATTCTCTGGAGGTCCCATGGCTCGTGTCCTGCGCAGTTCTCGCGTCCTGTGCAGATCTCGCAGATCTCGTGTCCTCGTCGCCCTACCGGGCGCGGCGGCCGTCGGCCTGCTGCTCGCGGCGTGCTCCTCTCCTGGCTCGTCCTCGGCCGGCGCGTCCTCCAGCGATGCGTCCGGGCCGGCTCCGACCGCGACGTCGACCGCCGGCTCGAGCAGCCCGACGTCCGGCGATACGTCCAGCGCCAGCTCCAGCGAACCGGCGACGACCACCTCCTCGACCAGCCCCTCCGGCAGCGGTGGCGGGGCAGGAAGCGCCGCCGTCGCGATCCTGCCGACCCCCAACCCGTCGATCGGCCCGGGCGCCGACAAGGGCAGCGCCCTGCGGGCGAAGGTCAAGGGCGTGGACCTCGGCCTGCTGGGCAGGGTCCCCACGGGCAAGCCGTACCCGATCGGCAAAGTCGGCCCGCGCGGCATCACCGACTCCGGCACCTGGCCCGATGCCTGCGCCCTGCTCTCCGACGCCGACATCAAGACGTTGCTCCCCAAAGGCGGCAAGCCGCATCGCCAGGGCCAGCACGGGTCCTTCCTCGGCGGTGGTGAGACCAGGCACTTCGCCTCGTGCAAGTACCAGGTCCTCCAGCCCGGCGACAGCTCCGTCGTGCCGTCCTACTTCGACATCGACATCGACGTCGTGGGTGACCCGGCCGCCGTGAAGCAGCGGTGGGAGGAGACCTTCGCGCAGCAGAAGAAGGCGGCTGCCAAGTACCCGGACCAGTTCTGGGACTACTCCGGCGGTCAGCTCGGCGGTGCCCAGTGCTTCTACGACGGCAACGCCGTCCGCTGCGCCAAGGGCCACTACTCCTTCACGGTTCTCGGGGGTTCGGGCAAGAACAGCGGGGGCGGCAACGCGGCATACGCGCAGGGACACGGCTACGTCCAGCAGGTCGACGCCAACGTCGCCAAGACGATCGCGCTGCGGATGCACTGAGCCGGCAGGCACACGCCGATCAGCGCCAGCGGCATCGTTCCCCTCGAGGTGCGGCAGGATCTACGGGTGAACCCGTCCACCGCCTGCGCTCGCACGCTGGTCGACGCCCTCGTGGCCGAGGGGGTCGCCGACGTCGTGGTCTGCCCCGGATCCCGCTCGGCGGCGCTCGCCTACGCCGTCCTGGACGCCGACCGGAGCGGCCGGCTGCGGCTGCACGTTCGGGTGGACGAGCGGTCGGCGGGTTTCCTGGCGCTCGGGCTGGCGAAGTTGAGCGGTCGGCCGGTGGCCGTCGTCACGACGTCCGGCACCGCCGTGGCGAACCTGCATCCCGCCGTCCTGGAGGCCAGCCAGGCGGGGGTGCCGCTGGTGGTCCTCAGCGCGGACCGGCCCCCGGAGCTTCGCGGCACCGGCGCCAACCAGACCACCGACCAGCTTCACTTCTTCGGGCGCTCCGTGCGCTGGTTCCACGACCTCGGGACACCCGACGACAATGACGACCCGCGGATATGGCACGCCACGGCCGCCCGTGCCTGCACCGCCGCGCTGGGGTCGATGGGGTCGGCCCCCGGACCGGTGCACCTCAACCTGCCCATGCGCGAGCCGCTCGTTCCCGACGCGGACGACCCGCCTCCGGCCGAGGCTCCACCGGGGGTGGCGGCCGAGGTGGCCCCGGGCCGGCCGACCTCGACGCGGGACCATCCGGTCACGACGCAGGACCATCCGGTCACGACGCAGGCCGTCCGCGCGGGACGCGAGGCGGGGCCGGTGATTCCGGACGTACCCCACACCCTCATGGTGCTGGGCGACCTCCCTCTGCCCGGACAGGCGGCCGAGGCGATCGCGCTGGCCCGCCGCCGCGGCTGGCCGGTCGTCGCGGAGCCGTTCGGCCGCTTCGACCGTTCCGCGGTCGTCTCGCACGGACCGCTGTTGCTCACCGCGTCGGCCTGGCTGGAGCGTCACCGCCCCGAGCGGGTCGTCGTGGTCGGCCGGCCGACGCTGTCGCGGGCGGTTACCGCGCTGCTCGGGGACGGCCGCAGCGCAGTGGACCTCATCACCGCCATGCCCCAGTGGGCCGATCCTGCGCACGTTGCGCGCACGGTGTACCCGTGGGCATCGGTCGCCGATCCGCCGCCCGGTGACGGCTTGCCAAGGCACCCCGCCGACGATCGCTGGGGGGACCAGTGGCGGCGGGCCAGCGACGCGGTCGCCGCCAGCGCTGGCGAAGTGATCGCCGGCTCCTGGCCCTCGGGCCTCGGCGTTGCGAGTGCTCTGCTAGACGAGATACCCTCTGCTGCAACGGTTTTCGTCGGCTCGTCAAACCCGGTGCGCGATCTCGACCTGGCCATGACCGCGCGCGCCGGCCTCTCCGGCGTCACCGTGGTCGCCAACCGCGGGCTGGCCGGCATCGACGGCTGCGTCTCCAGTGCCGTCGGGGTTGCACTGAGCCGGCCGCGGGATCCGGCATACGCGCTGGTCGGCGATCTGACCCTGCTGCACGACGCCAACGGGCTGTTGATCGGCCCGGACGAGCCCCGGCCCGACCTGACCGTGGTGGTGGTCAACGACGACGGCGGCGGCATTTTCAGCCTCCTCGAGCCTGGCGACCCACCGCGGGCGCGCGACTTCGAGCGGATATTCGGCACACCTACCGGCACCTCCGTCGAGCGTCTCTGCCAGGCGCACGGCGTCGCCCACACGCTCGCGGCGACCAGGGCCGAGCTCGCCGCGGTCGTGCGCGAGCCGCCACTGGGGATCCGGGTCGTTGAGGTCCCCGTCGACCGCGCCTCGCACCGAGAGCTGCACCGCCGACTGCGCGAGCGCGCGGGGGGAGCGTTGACCTAAGGGGCTAGAACTCGATCGACCCGGTCGGCTGCCGGTCGGTGCTCATCGCGCGGGACAGCGGCCGCAGCGAGTCCGGGACCAGTTCCTGCACCGTGCCCTCGAACTGCTGAGCGGCCAGCGTCCGGCCGCCGAGGTATGCCGCGGCCAGCGCCTGCACGGGCAGCCGCACCTCGGCCGGGGCGTCGGTGCGCGAGCACGTCGCCGTTCCCTGCTCGTCGACCTGCAGATGCCAACGGCCGTGGTTCCAGGGGCAGACCTCGTCGACAACGTCGAGAACCACGTCGCAGGCGCTCGCGTACCCTCGTGCGACTAACGCCCGGTCCACCTCGACCAGGCGTAGCCACAGCCCGTCGTGGACGGCCACCTCCGCTCCCCGAGGGCTGCCGGTCCACCAGACGAGCGGGTCGTCCACGCTGCGCCCGAGGAACGCCGTGCTGGCGACCAGGTCGAAGTCCACCAGCCGCCGCGCCAGCGCCAGCAGGGTCGGGGCGTCCTCGGCTGCCATCTCCTGGACGGTGAGCGTCCCTCGCGGTTGACCCGCCTCCCAATGCTGCCTGCGCGAGAAGACCGCGTACCCGGTCGGCGCGGCCGGATCCTGCCCGTAGGCGAACATCAGCTGGTCCGGCTCGCGCCGAGGGCGGCGCTCGGGCCGGTCGACGTACTCGGCGCGCACGTAGTCCTCGGACCTGGTCACCGTCCCCGGCATGGCCGCCGCCGCCCGCAGGTGTATCTGTTGGAGCTGGGTGAGCGCTGCCGCGTCGTCGGCGGCGCCGAAGCTGGTGCGGATCCGGGCGGCTGCCTCGTCCAGCGCAGGGGCGACGAAGGTGGTGCCGCGGGCCAGGGTCACCGAGACGCGGAGGGAGGAGACGGCATACCCGAACCTGCCGTAGATGCCGACCTCGGCGGCGTGCAACCCCCCGAGGAACTCGCCGGCCTCGTGCAGCTCCTGGAAGTGGTGGGTGAGCATCGCCCGTAGGACGCCCCGCCTGCGCTCGTCCGGGTGGACCGACACCCAGGACAGGCCGGCCATCGGCACCCGGGTGAGGGTGCCGAGCGGACCAGGAGCGCTCAGGACCATGGGGTAAGAGGTGTACAGGCCGGCCAGCGGCTGCGCGCTGTGAGGGCCGCCGCGCACGGCACCGAAGGTCCGCGGCCACGGCAGGTGCGCCGTATCGCGATCGGGCACGATCCCGGTCGGGTCGAAGAAGAAGGCGACCTGGTCGACGGCCAGCACGCGCAAGGCGTCGGCCGAGGTCAGCGGTACGACGTGCAGCGCGTCCGGCTCGCCGGCAGCGGACGCGCCAGGTCCGTTCGTCGGGGATGCGGGTGGCATGGTGCGAGCTTGCCGCCGGCGGCCGCGGCTGACAAACCGCTTTTGGTCAGCGCCTGCTGGTGCGCTTGCGGGGACCGCGTGATTCGCTGTCAGAGGGTGCGGGCATCATGAGCATCCGGCGAGGGCGGACATCCGCTCCGTCACGATGTCCTATGTACAAGGAGAGACCATGACCACGAAGGTCGAAAAATCCATCCTGGTGAACGTGCCGGTGAGCACGGTCTACAACCAGTGGACGCAGTTCGAGGACTTCCCTCAGTTCATGAGCGGCGTCAAGAGCGTCACCCACCTCAGCGACGACCGGCTTCAGTGGGTTGCCGAGATCGCCGGCATCAAGCGCCAGTGGGAGGCCCGCGTCCTGGAGCAGGTGCCGGACCAGAAGGTCGCCTGGGCCGCCACGCAGGGTGCCACCAACGCCGGGTCGGTGACCTTCGAAGACCTCGGCGGCGGGCAGACGTCCGTGCACTTGTTCCTCGAGTACGAGCCCGAGGGCCTGGTCGAGAAGGTCGGCGACAAGCTCAACGTCGTCGAGAACCAGGCCGAGGGTGACCTCGACCGGTTCAAGGCGTTCATCGAGGCCGAGGGCTATGCCACAGGCGCCTGGCGGGGCTCGGTCAACCCCGGAGCAGCAGTCGGGACGCCTGGTGTCGAGCACGCCGACGCCTCCCGCGGCGACTCCGGCAAGGCGGGCGTCTCCGGCAAGGCGGTTGCCGCAGGCGTCGGGCTGGCCGCAGCCGCGGCTGGCATTGCCGCTGTCGTGGGCTCCAAGAGCGGTTCCGACGACGACACCACCGCGACGGTCACGTCGACCCCCGTCGCGACGGAGCCGGTCGCCACCCCGGTGACCTCGCCGGTAACGACCCCGGTCGAGACCACCCCAGCCACGACCGGGGTGGACGCACCGTTGTCGGGCTCCTACCAGGAGTCGACCCCGCACATCCTGACCGACCAGGACATCGAGGACCGCACCCCCGATACCCCGCTGCTCGACGCCGGCCACACGCACGACGCGGACGGCACGGACGGTCACGCGCACGACGCGGACGGCACGGACGCCGGTTCGGCCGACGCGGACGGCACCGACGCCGGTTCGGCCGACGCGGACGGCACCGACAACGCCGGTCGGTTCTAGCCCGGTCGCAGCTGGCTCAGATCGAGAAGGTACGGCTCCGGCCGGCGGTGCACCCCCGACCGCCGGCCGGAGCTGCTCGGTTTGCGGGGGGATCCGTTGCGGCTGGCGGTCAGCCGGTCAGGGCGCACTTCATCGGGATCAGCTTCGCCTCGGACTCGGCCAGTTCCATTGCCGGGTCCGAGCCTGCGACGATCCCGCATCCGGCGAAGAGCTCGAGGCGGCGGGGGTCGGCCCGGTCGTACGCACCGCAGCGCAGTGCAATGGCCCAGTCGCCGTCCCCGGCAGCGTCCAACCAGCCCACCGGCCCGGCATACCGGCCGCGGTCCATGCCCTCCAGCTCGGCGATCGCAGCGAACGCCCGGTCGGTGGGCGTGCCGCAGACCGCGGCCGAGGGGTGGAGGGAGGCGGCGAGCCGGAGTGACGAGGCCGAGTCGGACAGGACGCCGGCCACGTCGGTGGCCAGGTGCATGACGTTGGCCAGATGCAGCACGAATGGTGCTTCTGGCACGTTCATCGAGCTGCAGTGCGGTGCCAGGGCCTGGGCGACCGACCGGACGGCGTACTCGTGCTCCTCCAAATCCTTGGAGGAGCGGGCCAGCGACGCCGCGAGGGCCAGATCGCGGGCGTCGTCGCCGGTTCGCTGAATCGTCCCGGCCAGGACGCGGGAGGTGATCAGGCCCTTCTCCAGGCGCACCAGTCTCTCGGGTGTGGCGCCGACCAGCCCGTCCACCGCGAATACCCACGTGTTGTCGTAGCCCTGGGCGAGCTGCGCGAGCAGCCATCGGGGGTCGATACCGGAGCGGGCGCTCGCCTGCACCGACCTGGCCAACACCACCTTGTCCAGCTCACCGGCGCCGATCCGGCCCACGGCCTCCGCCACCGAACCGGTCCACGGCCGGGACGCCTGCGACGCGTCGGCGAACACGACCGTTTCCGGGCGCTCGGGCGCGGGACCCTGCGCCGGCTGCACGGTTGCCGGCAGCAGCGAACCGGTGCTGAAGGTGCTCACCCACCACTGGTCGCCGCGACGGCCCACGACGACCTCCGGCACGACCAGCGTCGCTCCGCTCGGCGACTCGCCGGAGAAACTCAGCGAGCCGAAGGCCACCGGGCCGGTGCCCGGGAGCAACACGTCGTCGCGGACGACCGCGTGGTCAACCGTGTCCCGCCACCAGCGCTCCGCCCGTTCGAAGCGGTCCGACCCGGCGCAGTCGAAGCTCAGCGCCCGGCCCCAGCCGACCATGCCCTCGCCGCGGCGTACCCATGCGCAGATGCCGGCGGGATCCTCGAGGCGGGGCAGCAGCGACAGCAACGGACCCGGGTCGTCGATCGCGACGGTCCTGGCGACCAGCGGCCGCTCGGCTCGTCTCGGAGACCCGGCCCGCGCGGCGCGGGCGGGCCGCCGCTGCGGCATCGAGGTCACGACGCGAAAGCCTACGTGCATGGGCAAAGATGACCGCATGAGCCGTGCCAGCCTCGCCAAGCGCCCGGACGAGGTCGCCGCCATGTTCGACGACGTCGCGCGGCGCTACGACCTGACCAACGACGTCCTGTCCCTCGGCCAGGACCGGCTCTGGCGCCGGGCCGTCGTCGCGGCGGTCGACGGCCGGCCGGGGGAGCGCGTGCTCGACATCGCCGCGGGCACCGGAACGAGCAGCGAGCCGTTCGCCGCCGCCGGCGTCCACGTGGTCCCCGCCGACTTCTCGCTCGGCATGCTGCGCGTCGGCAAGCGCCGCAGTCCCGACCTGGCCTTCGTCGGCGCGGACGCGCTCCGGCTGCCGTTCGCTGACGACGCCTTCGACGCCGTGACCATGTCGTTCGGGTTGCGCAACGTCGCGGACGCCGGGCAGGCCCTGCGCGAGTTCCATCGGGTCACGCGCCCCGGTGGCCGCCTGGTCGTCTGCGAGTTCAGCCACCCGACCAATCGCAGCCTGCGCACGCTCTACTCCCGGTATCTGATCGGTGCCCTGCCGACGATCGCCCGCGCCGTCAGCTCCGACCCCTCGTCCTACGTCTACCTCGCCGAGTCGATTCAGTCGTGGCCCGACCAGCGCGGTATTGCCGGCGCAGTCGCGCGGGCCGGCTGGCACGACGTCGCGTGGCGCGACCTCAGCCTCGGCGTCGTCGCGTTGCACCGCGCGGTTCGCGGCGACGGCTGATTCGCGCGCTGCTTGCGTCCGCTGAGGGGTGGGGGTGCCCGGGTGGGACCGCGTCACCAGGGCGTTCTACACTTCGAGACGGACTCGTGAACGACTTCACAAGCGGCCGGAGGTGACCCCAGATGAGCAGTCCGACAACCGTGAGCGAGACGGCGGACGTCATCATCGTCGGCGCCGGTCCGGCCGGCTCGGCCACCGCCGCCTACCTCGCGATGACCGGCATCGACGTGCTGCTGCTGGAGAAGACCGAGTTCCCGCGGGAGAAGGTGTGCGGCGACGGCCTCACGCCCCGGGCGGTCCGCGAGTTGATCACGCTGGGCGTCCCGACTCCCGAGGAGGGCGGCTGGATCAAGAATCACGGCCTGCGCATCCTCGGCGGCGGTGTCCGGCTCCAGTTGCCGTGGCCCGACCTGGCCAGCTTCCCGCCGTACGGTCTGGTCCGCACGCGCATGGATTTTGACGAGATCCTCGCCCGCCATGCGCAGAAGCACGGCTCCCGGATGCGCGAGCGGACGACCGTCACCGGACCTCTGCTCGACGACCACACCGGAGCCATCGTGGGCGTTTGCGCCCGGGCCACCGGCGACAACGGGCGGCCCACTGGTCCCGAGATCACCTACCGCGCGCCGCTGGTCATCGCGGCGGACGGCAACTCGAGCCGGCTCTCGATGGCGATGGGACGCCCCAAGCGCGAGGACCGCCCACTCGGCGTGGCCGTCCGGACCTACTTCACCAGCCCGCGCAGCGACGATGACTACCTCGAGTCGTGGCTGGAGCTCTGGAGCAAGAACGCCGCGGGTGAGAAGATCCTGCTCCCCGGATACGGCTGGATCTTCGGCGTGGGCGACGGCACCAGCAACGTCGGGCTCGGCATCCTCAACACGTCCGAGGCGTTCGGCAAGGTGGACTACAAGCAACTGCTGCACCGTTGGGTCGAGCAGATGCCGGCGGAGTGGGAGTTCACCGAGGCCACGATGACCGGCCCGGTCCGCGGCGCGGCGCTTCCGATGGGCTTCAACCGTCAGCCCCACTACGCCGACGGCCTGCTGCTGGTCGGCGACGCAGGGGGCATGGTCAACCCGTTCAACGGTGAGGGCATCGCCTACGCCATGGAGTCGGGGCGGCTCGCCGCCGAGGTCATCGCGCAGGCCTTCGCCCGGCAGGACGACGCCGGCCGCGAGCGGGTGCTGCAGTCCTACCCGCGGGTGATGAAGGACGCGCTGGGCGGCTACTACACCCTCGGCCGCGGTTTCGTGAAGCTGATCGGGCACTCCGAAGTGATGCGGCTCGCCACCCGGTACGGCCTGCCCCGGACCACGCTGATGGGCTACCTGCTGAAGATCATGGCCAACCTCGCCGAGCCGCACGGCGGCGACGCGAGCGACCGGGTCATCAACGCCCTGTCGAAGATGGCTCCCGCGGCATGAGCGCAGCGCGCACGGCGACAGCCACGGGAGCGGACTCGGCGACGGACACGGCGGCGGACTCGGCGACGGACACGGCGACGGACACGGCCGGCTCGGTAGCGTTTGGCCTGGCCATCCAGGCGCACTGTGACCAGACTGAGCGGCGAAGACGAGAGGACGACGAGCGACGATGACCAACCCCTACGTCCCCATCCTGTTCCTGCTCGCCCTCGGCGGCGGGTTCGCGGTCTTCTCCGTGCTGGCCGGCGGCGCTGCCGGGCCGAAGCGCTACAACCGGGCCAAGCTGGACGCCTACGAGTGCGGTATCGAGCCGACGCCGCAGGCCTCCGGCGGCGGCCGCGTGCCGATCAAGTACTACCTGACCGCAATGCTCTTCATCGTCTTCGACATCGAGAGCGTGTTCCTCTATCCCTTCGCGGTGGCCTTCAACCGGATGGGCCTGTTCGCGCTGGTGGAGATGGTGCTGTTCATCCTCACCGTCTTCGTCGTCTACGCCTATGTATGGCGCCGCGGGGGCCTGGAGTGGGACTGACCGCGGCCGCGCACCCCGAGGCGGCGCAGCAGATGCCGGCACGATCGACGACGGAGTACAGCTGATGGGTATCGAAGAGAAGCTCCCCTCGGGCTTCCTGCTGACCACTGTCGAGCAAGTCGCGGGCTACATGCGCAAGAGCTCGGTATGGCCCGCCACGTTCGGACTGGCCTGCTGCGCCATCGAGATGATGGCGGTCGGGACCCCCGACTACGACATCGCCCGGTTCGGCATGGAGCGCTTCTCGGCGACGCCACGCCAGGCCGACCTGATGATTGTCGCGGGCCGGGTCAGCCAGAAGATGGCGCCCGTCGTGCGGCAGGTCTACGACCAGATGCCCGAGCCCAAGTGGGTCATCTCGATGGGCGTCTGCGCCAGCAGCGGCGGCATGTTCAACAACTACGCCATCGTCCAGGGCGTCGACCACATCATCCCGGTGGACATCTACCTGCCCGGGTGCCCCCCGCGCCCGGAGATGCTGCTCAACGCGATCGTCGAGCTGCACAAGCAGATCCAGGGGATGAAGCTCGGTGCCAACCGGGAGAGCGCGGCCCGCGCCGCCGAGGCGGCTGCGCTGGCCGCTACCCCCACGCACGACATGAAGGGACTGCTGGCGTGAGCAGTCCCGCCGGTCCTGCCGGCCCCACCACCGACCAAGGGGGTTCGGGGACAGCGGCGCCCACGGTGCCGACCGACAAGGCGCAGGAGCAGTCCAGCGCCAGCACGGCCGGCAACGTGCCGGCGCCGCCCGGCACGATGCCCGAGCCCGTCACGGTCGGCGTACGGACGGGGATGTTCGGCGCCGCCGACGGCGGGGACACCAGCGGCTACGGCGGGTTGGTCGCACCGGTGCTGTTTCCCGGCGCGGCTGTGCGCCCCTACGGCGGATTCTTCGACGAGGTCGCGGACCACCTGGAGCGGGCCCTGCAGCCGGCCAGCGGGGACGCGGCCGGCACGCCGGCGGTCGAGCGGTTCGTGGTCGACCGCGGCGAGCTCAGCATCTTCGTCGCCCGTCAGCACCTGGTCGCCGTGTGCCGGGTGCTGCGCGACGACCCCACCCTGCGCTTCGAGATGTGCATGAGCGTCTCCGGAGCGCATTACCCGCACGAGCGCGGCCGCGAGCTGCACTCGGTCTACCACCTGCTCTCGATCACCCACGGCGGCCGGCGGGTCCGGCTCGAGGTGACCTGCCCCGATGACGACCGGCACATCCCCTCCGTCGTCGCCGTCTATCCGGCGGCCAACTGGCACGAGCGCGAGACCTGGGACATGTTCGGCATCGAGTTCGACGGCCACCCATCGCTCACCCGCATCCTGATGCCCGACGACTGGCCGGGCCACCCCCAGCGCAAGGACTACCCACTCGGCGGCATCCCGGTGGAATACAAGGGCGCCGTCATCCCGCCGCCGGATCAACGGAGGGTGTACAGCTGATGAGCACGTCGACGAGTACGTCGAGCGCTACCGGCGCCGACGGCGCCGGCAGTGCCGGGACCGGTAGCTCCACCCTCCCCGGCGTCCACGCCACCGGTGGTGTCGAGGACCGCGGCGACGGTGCGCACGTCTTCACCGCCAGCGGGGGTGACTGGACCGATCTCGCCGAGGAGGCGACGGCGCTGCACGAGGAGCGCATCGTCGTCAACATGGGTCCGCAGCACCCGTCGACCCACGGGGTGTTGCGGCTGATCCTCGAGCTCGACGGCGAGACGGTGACCGAGGCGCGCGCCGGCATCGGCTACCTGCACACCGGTATCGAGAAGAACATGGAGTTCCGCAACTGGACCCAAGGGGTGACGTTCTGCACCCGGATGGACTACGTCGCCCCCTTGTTCAACGAAGCGGTCTACTGTCTGGCGGTCGAGAAGCTGCTGGGCATCACCGACCAGATTCCCGAGCGCGCCAGCGTCGCCCGGGTGCTGCTGATGGAGCTCCAGCGGGTGGCCTCGCACCTGGTCGCGCTCGCAACGGGTGGTCTGGAGCTCGGCGCCACGACGGTGATGACGGTGGGCTTCCGCGAGCGCGAGCGGATCCTGCGCTTCCTGGAGCTGGTGACCGGGTTGCGGATGAACCACGGTTTCATCCGACCGGGCGGGCTGGCCCAGGACTTCCCCCCGGGCGCGCTCGAGATGGTGCGCGAGATCGTGCCGCAGATCCGCAAGGGCCTCGGTGAGCTCGAGCTGCTGATGATGGAGAACCCCATCCTCAAGGGGCGCACCGTCGACGTGGGCTACCTGGACCTGACCGGCTGTATCGCGCTCGGCGTCACCGGACCGATCCTGCGCTCGACCGGCCTGCCGCACGACCTGCGCAAGCTCAACCCCTACTGCGGTTACGAGACCTACGATTTCGAGGTCAAGACCAGCGAGACGTGCGACGCCTACGGCCGGCTGCAAATCCGCATCGCAGAGATGTACGAGTCGCTGAAGATCGCCGAACAGGCGGTGGACCGGCTGGAGGGGAACCCCGGCCCGGTGATGGTCGAGGACAAGAAGATCGCGTGGCCGGCCCAACTGTCCGTCGGTGGCGACGGCATGGGCAACAGCCTGGAACACATCCGCGAGATCATGGGCACCTCGATGGAGTCACTCATCCACCACTTCAAGCTGGTCACCGAGGGCTTCCGCGTGCCGGCCGGCCAGGCCTATTCGGCGATCGAGTCACCCAAGGGTGAACTCGGCTGCCACCTGGTCTCGGACGGTGGCACGCGCCCCTACCGCGCCCACTTCCGCGACGCGTCCTTCAACAACCTCCAGGCCGTCTCGGCGATGTGCGAGGGCGGCATGATCGCCGACGTCATCGTCGCGGTGGCCTCGATCGACCCCGTCCTGGGAGGAGTCGACCGCTGATGTCCACCTCCACGCGGCTCACGTCGGCCGACACCCGCTCCCCGTACGCCGGTGACGTCCTTCGGCAGCTCGTTGCCGACGCGGCTGCCGTCGTCGCCCGATACCCGCAGGAGCGCTCGGCGCTGCTGCCGCTGCTGCACCTGGTCCAGAGCGTCGACGGCTACGTCTCCAGCCGGGGCATCGAGTTCTGCGCGCAGACGCTGGCCCTGACCACGGCCGAGGTGAGCGGCGTCGCGACCTTCTACACGCAGTACAAGCGCCACCCCAACGGCGAATACACCGTCGGGGTCTGCACCAACACGCTCTGCGCCATCATGGGCGGCGACGCCATCTGGGACTCGGTGAGCGAGCACCTCGGGGTCGGGCACGACGAGACCACCGGCGACGGCAAGGTCACCCTGGAGCGGGTGGAGTGCAACGCCGCGTGCGACTACGCGCCCGTAGTGATGATCAACTGGGAATTCTTCGACAACCAGACCCCTGCCTCGACCAACCAACTCGTCGACGAGCTGCGCTCGGGCGCGGCGGTCCAGCCGACCCGCGGAGCCGCGCAGGTCTGCACGTTCAAGCAGATGTCCCGGGTGCTGGCGGGCTTCCCCGACGGACGAGCGGACGAAGGCGTCGGAGCCGGGCCGGCGTCGCTGGTCGGCCTCGTGCTCGCCAAGGCCAACGGATGGGAAGCTCCCGGCGAGGGGCAGGTCGGCCAGGAGCACCAGAACGAGGCCGCCGCGCCGGCAGGCGCGATGGCGCCCGGGCGGACGTCGTCCACCGACAGCCCGTCCAACGATCCGGCGCAGGTGCCGGCCAACGCCGAGCCGGAGCAGCCCGCCGGCGACGACGTACGCGACGGGTCGACCGCCGGCGGGAGCGCTGCGGCCGACGGCTCGACCGGCGGCTCGACGGGTGCCTCGACCGGTGGCCCTACTGGCGGGTCAGGCAAGGGCACCAGCGGTATCCAGGGCAACACCTCGCAGGGAGCGTCCACGGCATGAGCACTCAGCTGACCCCGATCTTCACCAAGTTCTGGGACGACCCGCAGTCCTGGACGCTGGCGACCTACGAGAAGAACGACGGCTACCAGGCCCTGCGCAAGGCCGTCGGCATGGGTCAGGCGGAGCTGGTGCAGCTCGCCAAGGACTCCGGGCTGCGTGGTCGCGGCGGCGCCGGCTTCCCCACCGGGATGAAGTGGGGGTTTCTCCCCCCGCCCGACGGCGGCCCGCGCTATCTGGTCGTCAACGCCGACGAGTCCGAGCCGGGCACCTGCAAGGACACCCCGCTGATGCTCGCCACGCCCCAGTTCCTGATCGAGGGCATGGCGATCACCTCTTTTGCGATCGGCTGCAACCACGCCTTCATCTACCTGCGCGGCGAGCTCGTGCACGTCTACCGGCGTCTGCTCCGCGCGGTCGAGGAGGCGCGGGCGGCGGGATACCTGGGCACCAACATCCTGGGCAGCGGCTTCGATCTGGAGATCACGGTGCACGCCGGAGCCGGCGCCTACATCTGCGGCGAGGAGACGGCGCTGCTGGACTCGCTCGAGGGACGCCGTGGCCAGCCGCGCCTGAAGCCGCCGTTCCCGGCGGTCGCCGGCCTGTACGCGCGGCCCACGGTCGTCAACAACGTCGAATCGATCGCCTCCCTCCCGCCCATCCTGCTGAACGGGCCCAGCTGGTTCGCCGAGATGGGCACCCCCAAGTCCACCGGTTTCGGGATTTTCAGCCTGTCCGGGCATGTCGCCCGACCTGGGCAGTTCGAGGCCCCGCTCGGGATCACGATGCGCGAGCTGGTGGATATGGCCGGAGGCATGCGCGACCCGGCCAAGAAGTTGAAGTTCTGGACGCCGGGCGGCAGCTCGACGCCGATCTTCACCGACGCCCATCTCGACGTACCGCTGGACTTCGAGTCGGTCGCGGAGGCGGGGTCGATGCTCGGCACCCGCGCCCTGCAGGTCTTCGACGAGACGGTGTCGGTGGTGCGTGCCGTCTCCCGTTGGACCGAGTTCTACGCGCACGAGTCGTGCGGCAAGTGCACCCCGTGCCGCGAGGGCACCTGGTGGCTGAAGCAGATCATGGAGCGGCTCGAGCACGGCGAGGGCCAGCAGGAGGACATCGACAAGTTGCTCGACATCTGCGACAACATCCTCGGCCGCTCGTTCTGCGCCCTCGGCGACGCCGCCACCAGCCCGATCACCTCGGCCATCCAGTATTTCCGCGAGGAGTTCGAGGCGGGCATGCATACCCCTGCCGCTGAGCTGTTCCCACCGGACAACGCCGTGCTGTTCGCGAAGGAGACCGTGTCCGCATGACCGTCACCACCTCGCCGGCCGCCGGCGGCAACAGCGTCGACGTCGGCGGCAATGCGGCGGCACCGGCCACTCCGGAGCTGGTCAATCTGGTCATCGACGGCATCCCGGTCAGTGTGGCCAAGGGCGCCCTGATCATCCGCGCCGCCGAGCAGATCGGCATCCAGATCCCGCGGTTCTGCGACCACCCCCTGCTCGACCCGGTGGGCGCGTGCCGCCAGTGCCTCGTCGACATCGCCACCCCGGGGCCGGACGGGTCGATGCGGCCGATGCCCAAGCCACAGGCCTCCTGCACCATCACGGTCAGCGAGGGCATGCACGTCCAAACCCAGCACACCTCGCCGGTGGCCGACAAGGCCCAGCAGGGTGTCATGGAGCTGCTCCTGATCAACCACCCGCTCGACTGCCCGGTCTGTGACAAGGGCGGTGAGTGCCCGCTGCAGAACCAGGCACTGTCCAATGGCCGTGCCAGGAGCCGATTCGAGGACGTCAAGCGCACCTACCCCAAGCCGATCAACATCTCCACCGAGGTGCTGCTGGACCGCGAGCGGTGCGTCCTGTGTGCCCGGTGCACTCGCTTCTCCGACCAGATCGCCGGCGACCCGTTCATCGCCCTGATCGAGCGGGGCGCGCTGCAGCAGGTCGGCATCTACAGCCAGAAGCCCTTCGAGTCGGTGTTCTCCGGCAACACGGTGCAGATCTGCCCGGTGGGAGCGTTGACCGGTGCTGCCTACCGCTTCCGGGCCCGCCCCTTCGACCTGATCTCCACCCCCAGCGTCTGCGAGCACTGCGCGTCCGGCTGCGACATGCGCACCGACCACCGCCGCGGCGTCGTCCTGCGCCGGCAGGCGTTCAACAACCCGGACGTCAACGAGGAGTGGAACTGCGACAAGGGCCGGTGGGCGTTCACCTACGCCACCGCCATGGACCGGCTCAGCGAGCCGCTGGTCCGCGGTACCGACGGCCAGCTGCGGGTGGCCTCGTGGCCCGAGGCGCTGGATATCGCCGCCCGCGGTCTGGAGGCTGCCCGCGACACCACGGGGGTCGGTGTGCTCGTGGGGGGCCGGGTCAGCGCCGAGGACGCTTACGCCTACAGCAAATTCGCTCGCGTCGCCGTGCACAGTAACGACATCGACTTCCGCGCCCGGCCGGTTTCGGCCGAGGAGGCGCAGTTCCTGGCCAGCACCGTGGTGGCCACCCACCTGCAGGTCACCTACGCCGACCTTGAGCGCGCGTCGTCGGTGCTGCTCGTCGGGTTCGAACCCGAGGAGGAGTCGCCCATCGTGTTCCTGCGGCTGCGCAAGGCGGCCCGCAAGAACACAACTCAGGTATTCGCGGTCGCTCCGTTTGCCTCGCGCGGCCTGGGCAAGCTCGGTGGCACGGTGATCCAGTCGGCGCCCAGCACCGAAACCGAGGTCCTCGAGGCGATCGGGCAGCGGTCCGCCGAGGTGGCCGCGGTCGCGGAGGCGATGTTCGCTCCCGGGTCGGTGATCCTCGTCGGCGAGCGCCTGGCCACCGTCCCCGGTGCGCTCTCCGCGGCGTCCGCCCTGGCGCAGGCCACGGGAGCCAAGCTGGCCTGGGTGCCACGCCGGGCCGGCGACCGCGGCGCGCTGGAGACCGGCGCACTGCCCAACCTGCTGCCAGGCGGCCGGCCTGTCGCCGACCCGGCGGCCCGCCAGCAGGTGGCCGACGCCTGGGGCATCGGCGGGACGGGTGGTCTGCCGAGCGCTGTCGGCCGCGACACTGATGCGATCGTGGCGGCGGCACGGACCGGCCGGATCGGCGCGCTCGTGGTGGGTGGTATCGACCCCGACGACCTGGCCGACCCGCTGTCGGCTCGCGAGGCCCTGGCCAGGGCCTTCGTCGTGTCCCTCGAGATCCGCGAGAGCGCTGTGACCGAGGTGGCGGATGTCGTCCTACCCGTCGCGGCGCACCAGGAGAAGGCCGGGTCCTTTGTCGACTGGGAGGGACGAGTCCGCCGGTTCGAGGCGGCTCTGAGCAGTAACTACATGAGCGACCATCGAGTGCTCGACCTCCTCGGCAGCGAGATGGGCGAGTACCTCGGCGTACGCACCACCGCGGCGGCGCAGGCGGACATGCAGGCGCTCGGTCCGTGGACGGGTCAACGGCCCACCCTGGCCAGCGTGCCCACCTCGGCCACAGCGCCCAGGCCGGCCCCTCTGCCGGAGCCGGGCCCGGGGCAGGCGGTCCTGGCCACCTGGAGCCACATCCTCGACGGCGGGCGGATGCAGGACGGCGAGCCGTTCCTGGCCGGCACCGCTCCTCGGGCACTCGCGCGGCTGTCCCCGGTCACCGCGGCGGCGGCCGGCGTGTCGGACGGGGAACTCGTCACCGTCAGCACCCCGCGGGGCAGTATCACCGTGCCAGCTGTGCTGACCGACATGGTCGACCACGTGGTGTGGTTGCCCGCCAACACCCCGCCCTCGACGGTCCGGGCCTCGCTCGGGGTCGATGCCGGTGCCGTGGTCAATCTCAGCAGGAAGGTGGCGACATGAGTGCTCTGGCGCTCTGGACGGCACACGCCGTGCCCGACGTGAGTCTGCCCGGCCTCTCCGGCATAGCGGGTATCCCTGCGCTGGACAACCCCGCGGCCGACTTCAGCGACACCCCGTGGTGGCTCTCGCTGATCAAGGCCCTGCTGATCTTCGTGTTCCTGCTGGTCCAGACGCTCATCGTGATCTGGTTCGAGCGCCGGGTGATCGGCCGCATGCAGCAGCGCCCGGGTCCCAACCGCACCGGCCCGTTCGGCCTGCTGCAGACCCTGGCCGACGGGGTGAAGCTCGCGCTCAAGGAGGATCTGACCCCCAAGAACGCCGACAAGGTGGTCTTCATCCTGGCCCCGATCATCGCCGGGGCGATGGCGTTCGTGTCCTTCGCCGTCATCCCCATCGGTCCCTCGGTGTGGATGTTCGGCCACCACACGCCGCTCCAGCTCACCGACACCCCGGTTGCCGTGCTGCTGATCCTGGCCGTCGCCGGCGTCGGCTTCTACGGGATCGTGCTGGCCGGCTGGTCCTCCGGGTCCACCTACCCGCTGCTCGGCGGCCTGCGCTCGACGGCTCAGCTGATCTCCTACGAGATCGCCATGGGGCTCTCCCTGGTGGCGATCTTCCTGTACAGCGGCTCGATGTCGACCTCGCAGATCGTCTTGGCGCAGCGCAGCCTGTGGTTCATCCTGCCGGCCTTCTTCTCCTTCGCCGTGTATGTCGTGACGATGGTCGGCGAGACCAACCGGCTGCCGTTCGACCTGGCCGAGGGCGAGGGCGAGCTGACCGGCGGCTTCCACACCGAATACAGCTCGCTGAAGTTCGCGATGTTCTTCCTCGGCGAGTACGTCAACATGTTCACCGTCTCGGCGTTGGCCACCACCATGTTCCTCGGCGGGTGGCAGGCACCGCCCCTGGTCACGCTGATCAACCACGGCATGTTCAACCACGGCTGGTGGGGAGTGCTGTGGTTCATCGTCAAGCTGTGGTCCTTCATGTTCTTCTTCGTCTGGCTCCGCGGGTCCGTGCCCCGGGTGCGCTACGACCAGTTCATGCGGTTCGGCTGGAAGTTCCTCATCCCGACCACGCTGGTCTGGGTCGTCGCGGTCGCCGCCATCCGCAGCGCCCAGCTCGGCTACCTCGGAGCGGGACGGCTGAACGTGCTCGGCCGCAGCATTCCCACGGCCACCTTGCTCGTCGTCAGCGTGATCGCGGTGATCGCGCTCACCGCGGCGTGGATCTACGACGGGCGCCGAGCAGCTGCGCAGCAGCTGACTCCGCGCCCCGAGGAGATCGACCCGTTCGCCGGGGGCTACCCCGTGCCCCCGATGCCCGGCCAGCGACTGCGCGAGCCCGGCCAGTCGGCCTTGGCCACCGTCGGTTCCGGGGCCACGGCCAGCCCCTCGGGCGGCGCCGTCTCGACCCTGCAACAGGAGAGCGACCATGGCTGAGCGCACCGACGGCTCCACCGGCCCTCAGGGCACGGACCGGACCGCCCGCGCCGCTGATGGCAAGGGTGGCGACGGCAAGGGTGGCGACGGCAAGCAAGCCAGCTTCCTCTCCGAGCTGTTCGCGCCAGTGGGCGGCTTCGGCGTCACCTTCGCGACGATGTTCCGCAAGCTGGAGACCGAGGAATATCCCGAGGTTCGGCGCCCGACCGCTCCGCGCTTCCACGGTCGCCACCAGCTCAACCGGCACCCCGACGGCCTGGAGAAGTGTGTCGGCTGCGAGCTGTGCGCGTGGGCATGCCCAGCGGACGCCATCTACGTCGAGGGCGCGGACAACACCGCCGACGAGCGCTTCTCCCCAGGCGAGCGCTACGGGCGCGTCTACCAGATCAACTACCTGCGCTGTATCTTCTGCGGCCTGTGCATCGAGGCCTGCCCCACCCGGGCCTTGACGATGACCAACTTCTACGAGATGGCCGACGACGACCGAGGCAAGCTGATCTACGAAAAGCAGCAACTGCTGGCACCGCTGCAAGCTGGTATGGTCGCGCCGCCCCACCCCATGGTGGAGGGCCTGGAGGAGCGCGACTACTACCAGGGCAAGGTGGCCAAGTCCACGCCGGCGCAGCAGGAATGGGTGTTCGACCGGGACGACGCCATCGAGCGGCGCCGCCGCGACGGTGGCTCGGGGGCCATCGACGACCTCCCCGGAGTCACGAACCCGGAGGCCGAGGGCCGCGTCACCGACGCCGCACCGATCACCACGGCAGAGACGGGAGCGCACTCATGAGCACAGGCGAGGCCGTCCTGTTCTGGGTGCTCGCACCGATCAGCGTGCTCGCCGCCCTGGGTCTGCTGTTCGCCAAGAAGGCCGTGCACGCCGCACTGCTGATGGCCCTGGTCATGATCGACTTGGGGATCTTCTACCTCGCCGAGAAGGCAGACTTCCTCGGCATCGTGCAGATCTTCGTCTACACCGGTGCGGTCATGATGCTTTTCCTGTTCGTCCTCATGCTCGTCGGCGTTGACTCCTCGGACTCCTTGGTCGAGACCATCAAGGGCCAGAAGTGGGTGTCCCTGTTGCTGGCGATCGGTCTCGGGGGGCTCCTGGTGGCGACCGTCTCGTCGGTGACCTTCGCCGCGCCTGTCGGGCTCACCGAGGCCAACGCCGACGGCAACGTCAGCGGGGTTGCCAACCTCATCTTCGGCAAGTACGTCTGGGCGTTCGAGGTCACCAGCGCGCTGCTGATCACCGCCGCCATCGGAGCCATGGTGCTGGCCCACCGCGAGCGACTCGTCGACCGGCCGACCCAGCGGCAGTGGTCGGAGCGCCGGTTCCGCGAGGGCCGCAACCTCTCCGGCCTGCCCGTGCCCGGTGTCTACGCGCGGCACAACGCGGTGGACACCCCTGCCTTGCTCCCCGACGGAACGCCCAGCGACAGCTCGGTATCCCGCGTGCTCACCGCCCGCGACCAGGTGGACGGCAGCGGCCGGTTCCAGATCGCCGAGCAGGCGATCGAGCGCGAGATCGAGGAGGGCTCGCAGCGATGAGCCTGGTGAACTATGTCTACCTGGCCACCATCCTGTTCGCCATCGGCGCCGCGGCGGTCCTGGTGCGCCGCAACGCGATCATCGTGTTCATGGGCGTCGAGCTGATGCTCAACGCGACGAATTTGGCGTTCGTGACCTTCGCCCGCATGAACGGAGCGCTCGACGGTCAGGTGGTCGCCCTGTTCGTGATGGTGGTCGCCGCCGCGGAGGTCGTGGTTGGCCTGGCCATCATCATGGTGATCTTCCGAGCCCGGCGCTCCGCCTCGGTCGACTCCGCCAACCTGCTGAAGCTGTGAAGGAGCGCGACCGGTGACGTCCATGACCGCGATGACAGCGATGACATTGCAGCCAGCGATCACAGGGCAACCAGCCCAGGCGATGATGCTGACCCACCCGGCAACGGGGGCCGTCTCGCTTGCCTGGCTGATGGTCGCCTTCCCGCTGGCAGGTGCGGCCATCCTGCTGATCGGCGGCCGGCGGACCGGCACCCGCGGACCGCTGCTCGCGACGGCTCTGTCCTGGGCCGCCTTCGTGGTCGCAGCCGCCGCCTTCCTGGGGATCCTGGGCCAGAGTCCAGCGGCGCGGTCAAGCACGATGCACCTGTTCTCCTGGGTGCCGGCGGGCGCCTTCCGGGTCGACGCCGGGCTGCTCGTCGACCCTCTGTCCATCGCGTTCGCCCTGCTGGTGACGTTCGTCGGCTCGCTGATCCACGTCTACTCCCTCGGCTACATGGAGCACGACCCCGACAAGCGGCGCTTCTTCGCCTACCTCAATCTGTTCGTGGCGGCCATGCTGCTGCTGGTGCTGGCCAACTCCTACCTCTTGCTCTACGTGGGCTGGGAGGGCGTCGGCCTGGCGTCGTACCTGCTGATCGGCTTCTGGAACTACAACCCGGCGTATGCCGCGGCCGCCAACAAGGCGTTCTTCGCCAACCGCGTCGGCGACTTCGGGCTGTCCATCGCGATCATGCTCATGTTCGTCACGTTCGGACGGGTCGACTTCGCCGGCGTCGACGCCGGCGCCCAGAGCGCGGGCAGCGGCATCCTGACGGCGATCGGGCTGATGCTGCTGCTCGGGGCGTGCGGCAAGTCGGCGCAGTTCCCCCTGCAGAGCTGGCTCGGTGACGCCATGGCCGGTCCGACGCCGGTCTCCGCGCTGATCCACGCCGCCACCATGGTCACCGCGGGCGTCTATCTCGTCGTCCGCTCGCACGTCATCTTCGACCACGCCCCGACCGCGCAACTCGTGGTCGCGATCGTGGGAGCCATCACGCTGGTCTTCGGGGCCGTGGTCGGCTGCGCTAAGGACGACCTGAAGAAGGCGCTGGCCGCCTCGACGATGAGCCAGATCGGCTACATGATGCTCGCCGCCGGCCTGGGACCGGTCGGCTACGCCTTCGCGATCTTCCACCTGCTGACCCACGGCTTCTTCAAGGCCGGCATGTTCCTCGGCGCAGGGTCGGTCATGCACGGCATGGGCGACCAGGTCAACATGCGCCGCTTCGGTGGGCTCTCGACCTGGATGAAGATCACCTGGATCACGTTCGCGTTCGGCTGGCTGGCGATCATCGGCTTCCCGCTGCTGTCCGGCTTCTGGTCCAAGGACCGGATCATCGAGGCGGCGTTCGTCGGGCAGGGCTGGCGGCCATGGGTGTTCGGCGGCGCCGCGCTGCTGGCCGCCGGCGTCACCGCGTTCTACATGTCCCGCCTGTTCTTCATGACCTTCCACGGCAAGCAGCGCTGGACCGACGAACAGCACCCGCACGAGTCGCCGCTGACCATGACCGTGCCGATGATGGTCCTCGCGGTCGGCTCGGCCCTGCTCGGCGGGCTGCTCGGCCCGACCGGTGCGATCACCGGGTGGCTCGACCCGGTCGTCGGCGCAGCGGAGGGCGTGCCGGTGATCTCCTCCGCGCTGCTCACCATCGTCACGCTGGTGCTGGTCGCGGTCGGCGTCGCTCTCGCCTTCTTGCGCTACGTGCGCGAGCAGGTCCCCGAGGTCGCCCCGCGCGGATCGGTGCTCACCCGGGCCGCGCGCAGGGACCTCTACCAGGACGACGTCAACGAGGCGATCCTGATGCGGCCAGGCATCCACCTGACCCGGTCGCTGGTCTACGCCGACTCCAAGGGCATCGACGGCGGCGCGACCGGTATCGCCGCGCTGCTCGGTGGGCTGTCGGCCCGCACGCGCCGCGTGCAGAACGGCTTCGTGCGCTCCTATGCGCTGACCATGCTCGCGGGCGTCGTGGTCATCCTCGGCGCCGTCTGGATGGTGCCGTGATGTCGAGCTTCCCCTGGCTGACCACACTGGGTCTCGTCCCCCTTGTCGGGGCGCTCGTGCTGGCCCTGCTGCCGTCCGGTCTGGCCGAGCGAGCCAAGCAGGTCGCGCTCGGCTTCTCCCTGGCGACGCTGGTGGTCGCGATCGCCGCCGCGACGCAGTTCACGCACCACTCGAGTGCGCAGTTCCAGTTGCGCGAGCAGCACTCCTGGATCCCGCAGTTCGGGGTGAGCTACGCGCTCGGCGTCGACGGGATCGCGCTGGTGCTCATCCTGATGTCGGTGATACTGGTGCCGATCTGCGTGCTGGCCGCTTGGAACGACGTCCCCGAGCCCGGCAAGCGGCAGCAGAACTACTTCGGGCTGATGCTGGTCCTCGAGACCATGATGATCGGTGTCTTCGCCGCCACGGACGTGTTCCTGTTCTACGTCTTCTTCGAGGCGATGCTGCTGCCGGTCTACTTCCTGATCGGGTCGTACGGAGGCCAGCGCCGGCAATACGCCGCCTTGAAGTTCCTGCTCTTCTCGCTGCTCGGCGGCCTGGTCATGCTCGTCGCCGTGATCGCGGTCTACATCGCCGGTCCGGGTGGACCGGACGGCTTCCTGGTCAGCAAGCTCACCGGCCTGCACCTCGACGTCGTCACCGGCCGGCTGATGTTCCTCGGCTTCTTCTTCGCCTTTGCGGTGAAGGCCCCGATGTGGCCGGTGCACACCTGGCTGCCCGATGCCGCCGCCGAGGCGCCGCCGGCGACATCGGTGCTCCTGGTCGGCGTGCTCGACAAGGTCGGCACGTTCGGGATGATCCGCTTCTGCCTCCCGCTGTTCCCCGAGGCCAGCAAGTGGGCCACCCCGGTGGTGCTGATCCTCGCCGTCGTCTCCATCCTGTACGGCGCCCTGCTGGCGATCGGGCAGAGCGACATCATGCGGCTGGTCGCCTACACCTCGGTCAGCCACTTCGGCTTCATCGTCATCGGCATCTTCTCGATGACGTCGGCCGGCCAGGCGGGCTCGACGCTGTACATGGTCAACCACGGCTTCACCACGGCGGCCCTGTTCCTCGTCGGCGCCATGCTCGCCGCCCGCAGGGGCAGCCGGCGGATCGCCGACTTCGGCGGCTGGCAGCGGATCACCCCCATTCTGGCGGGGGTCTGGCTGATCACCGGGCTGTCCGGGCTCGCCCTGCCGGGCCTGAACTCCTTCGTCTCGGAGTTCCTCGTCCTCGTCGGGACGTTCCAGCGGTACAAGCTGGCCGCCATCCTGGGGACAGTCGGGATCATCCTGGCCGCCCTGTACATCCTGCTCATGTACCAGCGGATGATGACCGGGCCCAAGCCGGAGGGCGTGGTCGGCACGCCGGACGCCAGCAGCCGGGAGAAGTGGGTGATCGCTCCGCTGATCGCCGCCTTCGTGGTGCTGGGGGTCTATCCCAAGCCGGTCCTCGACGTGATCAACCCGGCGATCACCCGCGTCATGACCCAGGTGGGCGTCACCGACCCGGCTCCGACCAACCCCGTGACCGACCAGAACGCCGCAGCCCTCGAAGGGAGCGCGAAGTGACCGCGTTCGCCGCCGCCGACTTCGTCGTCTCCAAGGTCAGCTACCTGGCTATCGGCCCGATGCTGATCGTCTTCGGCGCCGCCCTGATCGGTGTCCTGGTCGAAGCGTTCGTGCCGCGCCGGTCCAGATACGCCGTCCAGGTGGCGGTCACGCTCGCCGGCCTCCTGGCCGCGGTGCTCGAACTGGTCCTGTTCGCCCGAAACCATCAGGGGCGCACCGTCGGCGGGGCGGTGATCATCGACGGCCCGTCGCTGTTCCTGCAGGGCACCATCCTTTTGCTGTCGATCCTCAGCGTGCTCACGATGGCCGAGCGCCTCGACGAGGTCGGCCCGGACGCATTCACGCCGCAGGGCTCGACGATCCCCGGTTCGGCGCAGGAGGCCGAGGCGGGACGGATGGGTGCGACCACCACCGAGGTGTTCCCTCTCACCCTCTTCGCGGTGGGCGGCATGATGCTGTTCCCCGCCTCCGCCGACCTGCTGACGATGTTCATCGCGCTCGAGGTGCTGTCCCTGCCGCTGTACATCCTGAGCGGCCTCGCCCGCCGGCGTCGGCTGCTGTCGCACGAGGCGTCGCTGAAGTACTTCCTGCTCGGCGCGTTCTCGTCGGCGTTCTTCCTGTTCGGCGCGGCCCTGCTGTTCGGCTACTCGGGCTCGATGGACCTGACCGTGATCGCCACGGCGATCGGCAGCAAGTCCGGCATGGACGGTCTGCTGCTGCCGGGCACCTTCCTGGTGGCCGTGGGGCTGCTGTTCAAGGTCGGCGCCGTGCCGTTCCACATGTGGACCCCGGACGTCTACCAGGGCGCACCGACTCCGGTCACCGGCTTCATGGCTGCCTGCACCAAGATCGCCGCCTTCGGCGCCATCCTGCGCTTCGTCTACATCGGCGTCGCAGGCAACCGCTGGGACTGGGAGCCGGCGCTCTGGGGCGTCGCCATCCTGACCATGGTCGTCGGCTCGGTGCTGTTGATCACCCAGACGGACATCAAACGACTGCTCGCCTACTCCTCCATCGCGCATGCCGGATTCATCCTGACTGGGGTGCTCGCGCTGGACCGGGTGGGTGTGTCCGCGGTGATGTTCTACCTGGTGGCCTACGGCTTCACCACCATCGCCGCCTTCGCAGTCGTCTCCCTGGTGCGACAGGGCGGATCCGAGGCGACCCGCATCTCCCAGTGGGCCGGCCTGGCCAAGCGGAGCCCGCTGCTGGCCGCCGTCTTCGCGTTCATCCTGCTGGCGTTCGCGGGCATCCCGCTGACGTCCGGGTTCACGGCGAAGTTCGCCGTGTTCACCGCCGCGGTCGGGCACGGGGCAACGGTCCTGGCGGTCGTCGGCGTCCTGGCCAGCGCGGTAACGGCGTTCGTGTACTTCAAGCTGATCGTCCTGATGTATTTCTCCGAGCCGGCCGGTGACGGCACCCGCGTCGTTACGCCGTCCCTGGTCACCAGCCTCGCCCTGTCCATGGGCGTGCTGGTCACGCTGCTCCTCGGCGTCGTTCCCGCCTCTGTCCTGGATCTCGCGGCCAGATCATCGTTGTTCCTGCGATGACCCGGGCCGAGCCGGCTCGGATGCCGCCTGCGGCCACACCGGAGCTGGCGGCCCGCCTGCAGGACGGACTGGACCGGGTCGACGCCCGGCTGCGCGACGTCCTCGACCACAGCGACCCCTTCATCGCCGAGGCCTCCGGTCACCTCGTGGCGGCGGGCGGCAAGCGGTTCCGGCCCCTGCTGACCCTGCTGACCGCAGAACTCGGTTCGGGGCTCAACGCGGAGGTGGTCGACGCGGCGACGGGCGTCGAGCTCACTCATCTCGCCTCCCTCTACCACGACGACGTCATGGACGAGGCGGACGTGCGGCGAGGCACCCAGAGTGCCAACGCGCGATACGGCAACTCCACGGCGATCCTGGTCGGCGACCTGCTCTTCGGCAAGGCTTCCGAGCTGGTCGCCGGGCTGGGTCCGGCTGCCGTCACCATCCAGGCACAGACGTTCGTCCGGCTGTGTTCCGGACAGATCCGCGACGACCAGCCCTGCCCTCCGGGCACGGATCCGGTCGACTACTACCTCCAGGTCCTTGCCGACAAGACCGGAGCACTGGTCGCTACCGCCGCGCAGTACGGCGCGATGTTCGGAGGCTGTTCGGCGGGCGTGGTGGCGACCATGCGCGCGTACGGCGAGCGGCTGGGGGTCGCATTCCAGCTCGCCGACGACCTCATCGACATCTCCTCGGAGTCGGCGGTCTCGGGCAAGACGCCGGGGACCGACCTGCGGGAGGGGGTGTGGACCCTGCCGGTGCTCTACGCGCGGGCGTCCCGCCGCCGTGGCGACTCGGGTCTGCTCCGACTGCTCGACGGCGACCTCAGCGACGACGCCAGGCTCAGGGAGGCACTCTCGGCCCTGCGCGCGCACCCGGCCATGCATCGGGCCCGGATCCACACCGAGTCGGTCGCGCAGGAGGCCCGGAGCCTGCTGGATGGACTCGACGACGGCCCGGTCGTCGACGCCCTCCGAGCGCTGGCCGTGGAGGTCGTCGACCGGGTCGCGTGAGACCACTCCGAGTTCTGCACTGCACGTGCCGGCGACAATGCCGAGCTACCTGACACAATCCACACGTGAAGGAATCGCCGTCTGGGTCGGTGCAGACACCGCCTTCGGTTCCCTGCGTTCTCGTGATCGGTCTCGACCCGTACCGGGTTCCTGGGCCTTGGGATCCCGAGCCGGTCGCGCACGCGATCAAGGCGTCGATGGCACTGTTCGCGGAGCAGGGCTTTTCCGCTGAGAACTGTCTGATCGGACTCGACGGTCGTGACGACATCGCGGCGGTCGTCACCGCCGCACTGCGTTCGCGACCTTGGGACTGTGTCGTGGTGGGCGGTGGTGTCCGCAAGGCGGAGGAATTGGTCGAGCTCTTCGAAACGATCATCAACCTGATCCGCCAGCACGCCCCGGATGCCGGCATCGCCTTCAACCGCACGCCTGACGACATCGTCGACGCGGCTGCCCGTTGGCTGCACACTGAGCCGGGTGGCGCTCAGTCGAGCAGCTTTAGAGGACCCTGAACCAAGCGACGCCGGACTGTCGCGCCGGGGTTAGTGGCGCTCGGCTACGGGTTCGGGGCCCCCTGCGCGGCGAGCCGCGTTGCCGGCACGGTGGCGGCGGTGAGTGGAGCGGATGGAGTCGGCGGCCAGGATGAGCAGCGCGAGCCACACGACCGCGAAGCCGATCCAGCGGGCTGTCGACATGGTCTCGCCGAGGACCGCCACCCCGATCACCAACTGCATGACCGGCGTCAGGAACTGCATCAGCCCGACGGTGACCAGCGGCAGCCGACGGGCGGCCGCAGCGAAGAGCAGCAGCGGCAGAGCGGTCACGATCCCGGACACGGCAAGGAGCACCGGGTGTGCGGGGCCGGAGGCCAGGAAGGTGGTCTCGTGCCGGATCGCCAGCACCGCAAGGACCGCCACGGCCACCGGCGTCAGGGCAGCGGTCTCGGCGGCAAGGCTGTGTACGGCGCTCAAGCGGGTCCCCAGCCGGTTCTTGAGCAGGCCGTACATGGCGAACGAGACTGCCAGGCTGAGGGCGATCCACGGTGGCTTGCCCGCCGCCACGGCCAGATAGACCGCCCCTGCGAGCCCGGCGACGAGGGCAACCCACTGCATCCCGCGCAGCCGCTCGCGCAGCACGACGACGCCGAGAGCCACGGTGACGATGGGGTTGAGGAAGTAGCCCAGCGCCGCCTCCGTGACGTGCCCGGACAGGACGGCACCGACGTAGATCACCCAGTTCACGGCGATGAACACGCCCGCGGCGGCGACGCCACCGAGCAGCCGGGGACTGCGCAGGAGACTCGGCACGAAGCCGAAGTCGCGGCGTACGGCGAGGACCACCAGACACACACCGAACGTCCACAGGATGCGGTGGCCCAGAATCTCGAATGCCCCTGACGGCGCCAGCAGGTGGAAGTACAGCGGGAACAGACCCCAGAGCCCGTATGCCAGGAGCCCCAGCAGCGCCCCGAGGCGCCCCTCCCCTGTGGTGTCGGAAACCGCGCCGGCCGGGACCGAGACCGGCCCCTCCAGCGCCGGGCTGCCGACAGGGGCGGCCGCGGGCGCCGGCGTACCGGGGGACGCAGGTGTGGCGGCGGCGGACGTGGACGTTGTGGGCGGAGCGGTCACTCTCCCACGGTCCACGTGTCCTTGCCGTGCAGCAGCCGGTCGAGGTCCTCGTCGCTGGCCGGACCCCCGGCGCTCGCAACTGCGGCGTCGACCTGCGCCCGGGTCAGGTCGTCGTACGTCGGTCGGGCCACGTCGCGGAAGATCCCCATCGGCACGTGCTCCATCGATGTGTCGTCCATCCGCGAGATGGCGAACGCCTGGGACGGATCCTCGGCGGCCGCATCGTGCACGACCACCCGAGCAGGGTCCGCGGACCCCTCGGGTACAGCGCGCAGGCCAGCGGAATCGCTCCGCACCAGCACGTCGCCACCGCTGCGGATCGGCTCCCCGTCGACCAGATGCATGATCCGGCTCTGCGCCTCGTCGCGGTCCTTGAGGATTTGGAAGGCACCGTCGTTGAAGATGGGGCAGTTCTGGTAGATCTCCACCAACGCCGTGCCCCGGTGCGCGGCAGCAGCGCGCAGGGTCGATGTCAGATGCTTGCGGTCGGAGTCCATCGTCCGCGCCACGAACGTCGCCTCGGCACCGAGCGCGAGGGAAACCGGGTTGAACGGGTTGTCCACCGATCCGGACGGTGTCGACTTGGTCACCTTGCCGACCTCTGAGGTGGGCGAGTACTGGCCCTTGGTCAGGCCGTAGATCCGGTTGTTGAACAGCAGGATCTTCAGGTTGACGTTGCGGCGAAGCGCATGGATCAGGTGGTTTCCGCCGATCGAAAGGGCATCCCCGTCACCGGTGACGACCCACACCGAGAGATCCTCGCGAGCCGTGGCCAGGCCGGTCGCGATCGCCGGCGCCCGTCCGTGGATGGAGTGCATGCCGTAGGTGTCGAGGTAGTACGGGAACCGCGAGGAGCAGCCGATGCCGGAGACGAAGACGATGTTCTCCCGCTTGAGCCCGAGCTCGGGCAGGAAGCCCTGCACCGCGGCCAGGACGGCGTAGTCGCCGCACCCGGGGCACCAGCGCACCTCCTGGTCGGAGGTGAAGTCGCGCTTGGTCTGCGGTGCCGATCCCTCCGGGAGCGGCGGCACTCCAGCCAGCCCCGCGGGCATACCCAGCTCGATCACTGGACTGGTCGTCATGAGATCTCCTTGACGGCGGTGCTGATCAGGTCCGCCAGTTCCGTTGCGGTGAAAGGAAGGCCGCGCACCTGCGTGTGGCTCTGGATGTCGACGAGGAACTTTGCACGCAGCAGCATCGCCAACTGGCCGAGGTTCATCTCGGGAAGCAGGACCCGCTGGTAGCTGCGCAGCACCTCGCCGGTGTTGGCGGGGAACGGGTTCAGGTAGCGCAGATGGGCCTGTGCCACCCGGGCGCCGGCGTTGCGGGCCAGCCGCACGCCCGCGGCAATCGGACCGTAGGTGGAGCCCCAACCCAGCACGAGCACGTCGGCCGCACCGCTGGGGTCGTCGACCTCCAAGGGCGGGATCGAGTCGGCGATGCCGTCGACCTTCGCCCTGCGCAGCCGCGACATCAGGTCGTGGTTGTCCGGGTCGTAGGAGATGTCGCCGGTCACGTCGGCCTTCTCGATGCCGCCGATGCGGTGCTCGAGCCCGGCGGTGCCGGGGATGGCCCAGGGCCGGGCGAGGGTCTCGGGGTCGCGGGCAAAGGGATGGAAAACCGGCTTGCCCGCGGCGTCAACGCCGTTGGGCTCGGTGGCGAAGTCGACGGGCAGCTCGGGCAGGTCGGCGACGGAGGGGATCCGCCACGGCTCCGACCCGTTGGCCAGGTACCCGTCCGAGAGCAACAGCACCGGCGTGCGGTAGGTCGTCGCGATCCGCACCGCCTCCATGGCGACGTCGAAACAGTCACCGGGGGATCGGGGGGCGATGACGGCGACCGGCGACTCCCCGTTGCGGCCGAACATGGCCTGCAGCAGGTCGGACTGCTCGGTCTTGGTCGGTAGCCCGGTCGAGGGACCGCCGCGCTGCACGTCGATGACCACTAAGGGCAGCTCCAGCGAGACGGCAAGTCCGATCGTCTCGGACTTCAGCGCCAGGCCGGGTCCCGACGTCGTGGTCACCCCGACCGCTCCGCCGAACGAGGCGCCCAGCGCCGCACCGATACCGGCGATCTCGTCCTCGGCCTGAATTGTCGTGATCTGGTGCCGCTTGAGGGTGGAAAGCGCGTGCAGGATGTCGGAGGCGGGGGTGATCGGGTAGGCGCCGAGCAGGATCGGAAGGCCGCTGCGGTGGCCGGCCGCCACCAGCCCGTACGCGAGAGCGGCGTTGCCGGTGATGTTGCGGTAGGTGCCGGCCGGCATCGGCGCTGGGGCGATCTCGTAGGAGACCGAGAACCCCTCGGTCGTCTCGCCGTAGTGGTATCCGGCGCGCAGGGCCGCGAGGTTGGCCTCGAGAATCTCCGGCTTGCCGCCGAACTTGCCGCGCAGGAACCGCTCCGTCCCCGTCATCGGCCGGGTGTAGAGCCAGGAGAGCAGGCCGAGGGCGAACATGTTCTTCGCCCGCTCCTTCTCCTTGCGGGAGAGGCCGAACCCGGCGAGCGCCTCGACGGTGATCGACGTCAAGCCCACGCGGTGAACCTGGTAGGAGTCGAGGCTGTCGTCGTCCAGCGGGCTTGCGGCGTAGCCCACCTTGGTCAGGTTGCGTGCAGTGAACTCGTCCGTGTCGACGATGATCGTGCCGCCGCGGGGCAGATCGCGCAGGTTGGCCTTCAATGCGGCGGGGTTCATCGCGACCAACACGTCGGGCGCGTCGCCCGGTGTGAGCACGGCGTGGTCCGCGAAGTGGAGCTGGAAGCTGGACACACCGGGCAACGTCCCCTGAGGCGCCCGGATCTCCGCCGGGAAGTTGGGCAGCGTGGACAGATCGTTGCCGAGCGCCGCCGTCTCGGACGTGAACCGGTCGCCGGTGAGCTGCATACCGTCTCCGGAGTCACCCGCGAATCTGATGACGACGCGGTCCAGCTGTGCCACGGGCTTGCTGCTCATCGCCTGCGTTCCTGCCGATGCCATAGGGAAATTGTCCTCGTGCTGTCGGGTCCAACCGCGGTGTACGCCGAATGCATCCACAATGGTAGGCCGTTCTCAGATGATGGACACGGCGAGTCCAGATTTCGGGAGCACATCCACGGTACGGTGTGTCGCGGCGCCTCGGCGGCACTGTGACACGACCGGGTCCGAGGGGCATCCCCTACGGTGCTTCCGTGGCCAGTACCCATCGTCAGATCTTCGCCTTCTCAGGGGTGCTGAGCGCCGATCCGGGTCGCAGCGGCTCGCTGCTCGTGGCGCACGCCCTCAGCCTTGCCCCCCGCCCAGGTGTCAGGCGCGTCTGCTACATCCCCACGGCCGTCGGGGACGCGGTCGAGGCGATCGACGCGCAGCGTGCCAGGGTCGAGAGTCTGCCGGGTGCCGAGTTCAGTGTGCTGCGGCTGTTCCCCCAGCCGAGCGTGCCCGACGTACGCGCTCACCTGCTGAGCCAGGACTTGATCCTGGTTGAGGGTGGCAGCGTGGTGAACCTCCTCGCGGTATGGCGCGCCCACGGCCTGCCGTCGGTCTTGCGAGAGTGCTGGGAGTCAGGCGTCGTCCTCGCCGGTGCCAGCGCCGGCAGCCTCTGCTGGCACCTGGGCGGCCCAACGGACTCTTTCCAGGACTCCCTCGACCCGTTCACCGACGGCCTCGGGTTTCTGCCTTACAGCAACGGAGTTCATGACGATTTTGGTGACCAGCCGCGGCGGGAGACCTACCGCAAGCTCGTCGCCGACGGCGCTCTGGCGGCCGGTTACGCCACCGAGGACGGCGTAGGGCTGCACTACGTCGGCACGGACCTGCACGAGGCAGTCAGCATCCGGTCGCGGGCCGTCGCGTGGTGGGTCGAACCGACTCCGGCTGGCGGCTGGGCGGAGAAGGCCATCGAGCCCCGGCAGATCTAGCGCGATCGGTCGGCGCCGCGCTGGCCACCCGGATCGGGGCTGTCGTACGGCGTCCTTGGGCGCCGGTTTGTAGCCGCTTCTCGCTGCGGGTCAGGCAGGGCGGGTCGTGCCCCTCATGTCGGAGCTGCGGCGGGCTCGGTGGACCAGGTCGGGAACGACGGCGCCGAGCTCGGCCGGGTCCCAGCGGGAGGTGACCTTGTCGGCGTACGGTCCGGCGACCCACGGCTCGGCGACCCCGACCATCGCGCCCCGGACGTTGAAGACCCGGCCGGTGATCTCCCGGGACTCCTCACTGCCGAGCCACACGACCAGCGGGGCGATGTTCGAGGGTGAGCCGATGTCGAAGCCGGTCTCGGTCTTGGATTGCTCGACAGTGGCCACGAATTCGGGGAGGCCCTGCGTCATCCGGGTGAGCGCGCTGGGCGCGATGGCGTTGACCGTCACGCCGTATCGGCCGAGCTCGTCGGCTGCGATGACGGTGAACGCGGCCAGGCCGGCCTTGGCGGCGCCGTAGTTGGCCTGGCCGACGTTGCCGTAGATGCCGGACGGGCTGGAGGTGTTGATCACCCGGGCGTCGACCGGCCGGCCCGCCTTGGACTCCGCTCGCCAGTGGTCGACGGCGTGGCGGGTGACGCAGAAGGTGCCGCGCAAATGGACGGCCATGACGTCGTCCCACTCTTGGACACTCATGTTGACCAGCATCCGGTCGCGCAAGATTCCCGCGTTGTTGACCACGACGTCGAGGCCGCCGAAGCTGTCCAGCGCCGTGCGGACGATGCGCCCCGCCGCGTCCCAGTCGGCCACCGAGTCGTGGCTGGCGACGGCCTCTGCCCCGAGGGCGACGATCTCGCCTACGACGTCCTGTGCGGGGTCCTCGTCGCCGCTGACCAGGTCGTTGACCACCACCTTGGCGCCCTGCCGGGCGAATTCCAGCGCTTCCTCGCGCCCGATGCCGCGGCCGGCACCGGTGACGACGACGACGCGTCCCTCGCAGATGCCGCTCACGAGATCGACACTTCAATGTTGTCCGTGCTCGTGAGCAGGGTGTCGGATCGGGTCATGGCTCCAGTTTGCCGAGGTTCACAGCGCGCGCCACCCGGTCGGTCCGACATTCTGCTCTGAGCGACCCGAGAGGTTCGTGTCTGTGTCGGGAGCTCAGCCGCTGGGGCGAGGTGCATGCTGGGTGAGCGGCGGTCCAGGAGGCCGACTACTGACGGCTCATTTTTCGGTGAGGTGGACTTGTGGCGGAGCGTTCTGGGCTGGACGTGCAGCGGCGGCAACTGTTGTCGGCGCGGGGGCTGCACGTGGCGTACGGCGCCACCCCGGCGCTGCGGGGAGCTTCGATCGATGTGGACGAAGCCGAGATTGTTGCTCTGGTGGGTCCTAGTGGTTCAGGGAAGTCAACGCTGCTGCTGTGTCTGGCGGGTGTGGCAGTGCCCGACGACGGGGTGGTGGCGTTCGATGGACGCGTCGTCAGCGAGATGTCCGACGCTGAGCGGACAGCTCTGCGACGGACGTGCTTCGGCTTCGTGATGCAATTCGGCCACCTCGTCCCGGACATGTCGGTCCTCGAAAACGTCGCGCTGCCGTTGATGTTGCGGGGGGTGCCCCGCAAGGAGGCCGAAGCGGCGGCGGCCGAGTCGCTGGCTGGATTGGGGTTGACGTCGGAGTCGAGTCGGCGTCCCGGCGAGCTCTCGGGGGGTGAGCAGCAGCGGGCGGCCGTCGCTCGGGCCCTGATCGGCGGCCCGCGGGTGGTGTTCGCCGACGAGCCGACCGGCTCGCTGGACACGGCCAACGGGGACGTCGTCATGTCCTTATTGACCGAGCGGGCTCGGCAGATCGGCACCGCGGTGGTGATCGTGACCCACGATCAGTCGCGGCTGGAGTCGGTGGACCGGGTGGTACGGATGCGTGACGGTGTGGACGAGATCGGCGAGCAAGTGCCGGCATGAGCGCCACTCAGGACCGCGTGCCGGGCCGGTTGTTGGTGCGCCTGTCATGGCAAGGGCTGGTCCGCTCGGGTCCGCGGGCCATGCTTACGGTGCTCATCGGGACAGTCGGTGCGCTAATCCTGCTGGTCGGGGTAGTGGTGTATCCGGTGGCCCAGGCCCAGACCGACCGCGTGACCCGTCAGTTAGAGCTCAAGCAGGCGCTGGGCTACGCGCCGGGCCGGGCCGGGTTGCTGCTGGAGCACCGCCGTGACCACTACCGCGACTCCACGGTGGGTCAGACGTCGATCGCCTCGGTCGGCGGGTCGAGGCTTCGGCCGGTCGGTGTGCCGGTCCTGCCCGCAGCTGGGGAGCTGGTGGTTTCCCCGGCAATGGCGCACGCCCTTCGCGTGGACCCGGTGTTGCGGCAGCGTTATCCCGGCAGGGTCGTCGCCGTGGTCGCCCCCGCCGGGCTGGTCGGGCCTCGCGACCTCCGGCTATATCGCGGGGCTTCCGCGGCAGAGATGATCCGGCGGCATACGCCGTTGACGTTGGGCTTCGAGGACCCTCGCGGGGTGAACGACGGGCTCGTGCCGAGCGAGGTCCGCGCTGGTGTCCCGTTCACGATCATCGCATTCCTGGTGCCGCTCCTGGGTTTGTTCTCGGTGGTGGCGACGATGGGTTCGGCTGCCCGCAGCCGCCGGGTCGCGGCGCTGCGGCTGGTGGGGTTGACCTCAAGGCAGGTACGAGCCATGTTCGCCGGTGAAGCGGTGCTTACCACCACGGCCGCGTTCCTGATCGCGTTCGTCCTGCTCCTGGTGCTCAAGAGCCCGCTGGCGCCACTGGTACCAGTCGAAGACGGTGTATGGCCGCAAGACGTCACGGTGCCGGTCGTTCCGGTGCTGGCGGCGGCGGTCGTGCTACCAGTCCTGGCCGGGATGAGCGTCTGGTGGTCGTTGCGCCGCTCCGCCGAACACCTGATGGAGTACGCCCGCGAGGCTGCCGGACATTCCGTGAGCCTGCGCAGGTTTATCCCGCTAGTGGCCGGTGTGGTGTCGATCGTGGCCGCTGAGGTCGCCCGCCGCGTGGTGGGCAGGGATAGCACCACCGTCCCGGTCAGCCTGTTGGCCGCCGGGTGCGTACTCACCATCACTGGGCTCGTGCTCGGGACCAGCGTCGTCAACTTGTTTTCGGCTGGCGCGCTGGGGCGGGTCACCGGCAGGGTGGACTCGTTGATCGCCAGCCGCAGAGTCATGGCTAATCCGGTGGAAACTGCGAAGGTCGGGGCGGGAGTCTCGATGTTGGTTTTCGTCGGTGGCTTGTTGCTGTCCTTCTTTCCGCTGCTCTCTGAGTCGACCGCCGACCATGCGCAGGCCCTGACGGCGCTCGTCGGGCCCGGCACCTTCATTTCCGCCGTGAGCAGCCCAGGCGAGGTCGCCAGGCTGAGGGCCAGTCCCGGCGTCGGCGTGGTCGCCGAGATCCACCAGGGCACCACCGGCTCGGGAGAGGCGGTGAGCTACGTCGGCTGCTCGGGCGCGGGGCCGATACTTCATCTGAGTGTCACCGACTGTCTGCGTGGCCTGCCTACGTCGGCAGTCACGGTGCTGCGCAACAGCGCGATTGTGGGGTACGGCCGCGTCGTCACCGTAGCTGCCGTCCCGGCAGCGGTGTGGCGGCTGAGATGGCGCCGGCATCAGGTGCTCGTTGCGCCAGCTGCGGGCGCCGACCCCGAACGGGTCCGCACCGCGCTCATCGCGGTGACTGGAACCCCTCACGTCAACACCGCGGCCGAGGATCAGGCGGACAAGCAGCTCGACACCAAGACCTTCCGCGACATCACCCTGGCCGCCCTGGTCCTGGCCGCCCTGGTCGCCGCGGCGTCGTTGACCGCCTCGCTGGTCGAGCAACTGCAGCTCCAACGACGCAGCTACGCCATGCTCAAGATCACCGGCGTGTCGACTCGGACACTGACGTCCTCACTGCTGCGTCAGACGATGCTGACGGTCACCCCGACAGCGGTGACCGCCTGGGGACTGGGCATGGTCGCCACCGTGATCTTCCTTGGCCTCAACGACACCAGCGTGCTAGCTACGCCAGTAGCCCAGTCGCTGTGGATGCTGCTCGCCGCGTTACTCGCGCCGGCCCTGGTGTGCCTGGGGGTCTCGACCGCACTACGCGCGGTGCTGGGCGGCAGGCTCGACTGAATCGACGACGGCCAGGCAGGCGCCGAGCACCCGCACCGGTCTGCGCCGTGGTCGACCGTCACGTGATGCGCGTGAGCGCGAGCTAGGCTGACGGCCGTGGCGCCGTATAGCGTGGACCATGGAGGACTGCCGGTCGGGGTGAGCCAGGTGCGAGCGACCAAGCCGCACAATGGCGCTCCCAGAAGCGTGACCGCGTTGCCGACGCCGCGGACGGGGCCGCCGCCAGCGCCGAGGTCTGGCACCACCAAGGTCGTCCTCGACGGGGACCGGCGCTACAACCTCTGGGTCTTCAACTTTGGACTGGCCTGCTGTGCGGTCGAGTTCGTCGCCGCTTCGATGGGGGTGGCCGACTTGCTGCGGGCTGGCTCCGTCCCGCTCGCGCCGGGTCCGCGCGAGGCGGACTTGATGGTCGTCTCCGGCACCGTCACCGACAAGATGGCGCCGGCGGTGCGCCAGGTATACGACCAGATGCCCGAGCCGAAGTACGTCCTGTCCTTCGGCGCCTGCTCGAATTCGGGTGGCCCCTATTGGGACTCGTACTGCGTCACCAAGGGCGTCGACCAGATCGTTCCTGTCGACGTCTACGTGCCCGGTTGCCCGCCGCGTCCGGAGGCCCTGCTGCAGGGCATCCTGCGGCTGCAGGAAAAGCTTGCCGACGAGTCGCGCTCGTCGACCGCCACCGACCCCGACGCCCCAGGCCCCGACGTCCCCGGCGCCATGACGCGGCCCCTTGTGAGCAAGCCGGCGGGGACGTGAGCCAGGCTCTCCGGGATGTGGCGGTGGCCGGTTGGCACGGCGCGGTAGCCGCTACGCGCGACGAGGGCTATGACTTCTTCGATTGGCTGACGGCGGTGGACCAGATCGACGCCGAGCCGCCCGGCTTCGACCTGGTCTGCCGCTTGATCGACAGTATGTCCGCCGGCTCGCTCTCGGCGGTGCTGCTGCGTACCCGGGTGCCACTTCCCCCCGACTCTCAGGTCGAGACCGGCGGACACGCCGGCGAGGGTCCGACAGGTGAGGCGGGGCCTACCGTGGCGAGCGTCACCGACCTGTATGCCGGCGCCGCCTGGCACGAGCGTGAGACTCACGAGATGTTCGGCCTTGACTTCAGCGGCTTCGACGACGGCACCGGGCTCGGTCTCCGGCCCCTGCTGCTGCCCGACGGTTTCGAGGGCACGCCGCTGCGCAAGTCGTTCGTCCTGGCCTCTCGCGCGGTCAAGCCGTGGCCCGGGGAGAAGGAGCCGGGCGACGGCGGTAGCGGGCGCGCCAGCTCCGGCGGCACGCGTCGGCGCATGCTCCCGCCCGGCGTACCGGACCCGAGCTGGGGACCCCGATGAGTAACGGGGAACGCAGATGACTTCACCCGGACCCGGACCGGGACCCGTCAATGGACCCGGTCCGGAGTCCATGCCACCGCCCGACCCTGATACCGACCCCGCGTATCCCGACGTACCCCCGTACCTGCCTCCGCGCTCTCGCGGCGTGATCGCCCTGCTCGAGGAAAATTGCACGAGTTGCATGCTCTGCGCTCGCGAGTGCCCCGACTGGTGCATCTACATCGACGCGCACACCGAGACGCTCGCCGCCACGACCCCCGGCGGCCGGGAGCGGCAGCGCAACGTCCTGGACCGCTTCGCCATCGACTTCTCGCTGTGCATGTACTGCGGGATCTGTGTCGAGGTATGCCCGTTCGACGCCCTGCACTGGAGCCCGGAGTTCGAGTATGCCGAGCTCGACGTCCGCGACCTGCTGCACGAGAAGGAACGGCTCGGCCAGTGGATGCCGACGGTTCCCCCGCCTCCGGCGCTCGACCCCGGGTCGGTCGAGCCCGCGGAGGTCGGGGGGGGCCGGCGTCCGCCCAGGACGGCTGGCGTGCCCCGGACGCCGCCCACCGGATAGGACGCCCAGGGCACCGAAGACCAGCGGCTCACCACGAACGTGCGGGAACGAGCGGTGCCCGGATCGCGTTATCTGCAACATGCACCGGCATTTCAACGGCTTGAAGACCGCGGCTCTGTTCGGGGCCATCTGGACGCTGTTGCTGGCGCTTGGCGCACTGATCCAGGGCGGCCGCTTCATCTGGGTGTTCGCCCTGATCGGCCTCGCCACGACCGCGTACGGCTACTGGAACAGTGACCGGATCGCCATCCGCGCGATGCACGCCTACCCGGTGAGCGAGGCGCAGGCCCCGGCGATGTACCGCATCGTGCGCGAGCTCTCGACTGCGGCTGGGAAACCGATGCCGCAGCTCTACGTGTCGCCTACGGAAGCACCGAATGCCTTTGCCACCGGCCGCAATCCGCAGCACGCTGCCGTCTGCTGCACCGAAGGGATCCTCGGCCTGCTCGACGAGCGGGAGCTGCGCGGAGTGCTAGGCCACGAGCTGCAGCATGTGTACAACCGCGACATCCTCACCTCCTCGGTCGCGGCGGCGATCGCCGGCGTCATCACCAGCGTCGCGCAGATGTTCGTGTTCATGGGGATCTTCGGCGGCGGCGGCAACAGCGACGACGAAGACCGCAACCCGATGGCCATGCTCGCCCTGGCGTTCCTCGCACCCGTCGCCGCAAGCCTCATCCAGCTGGCCATCAGCAGGACCCGCGAGTACGACGCGGACGAGGACGGCGCCCGGTTGACCGGCGATCCGCTGGCCCTCGCGTCGGCGCTGCGCAAGCTCGAGCGAGGCACGGCCCGGACGCCGTTGGCTCCCCAGCCGGCGCTGGTCAACGCCAGCCACATGATGATCGCCAACCCGTTCCGGGCGCAGGACGTGTCGCGCTTGTTCACGACGCACCCGCCGATGGAGCAGCGGATCTCCCGGCTGGAGTCGATGGCGACCGGCTACCGACAGCACTGACAAGCCAGGGTGTCGCCGCCGACAGGGGGACGGTCTGGGAGAGTTGCCGCATGGCGAGTCTGACCCGGGTGGACGCGACGGAGCGTGCGGCGCTGATCGAGGTGACGGCGTACGAGCTGAACCTCGATCTGGATGCCGGGGAGGAGACCTTCGAGTCGACCTCGCTCGTGCGGTTCACCTGCCGCCGGCCGGGTGAGTCGACATTCGTCGACATCAAGCCGCAGACGCTGCACCGGGTCGCGCTCAACGGCGCCGACCTGGACCTGGCGGCCTTCGCCGATCAGCGAATGCCGTTGCCGGACCTACGCGCCGACAACGAGCTCGTGGTCGTGGCGACGATGCGGTACAGCAATGACGGCCAGGGCCTGCACCGCGCCGTGGACTCCGCCGATGGCAGGCACTACGTCTACGGCCACCTGTTCCTCTCCGCGGCACCGAAGGTCTACGGCTGCTTCGACCAGCCCGACCTCAAGGCGCCGTACGCCGTCCGCGTGCACGCCCCGGCCGACTGGGTCGTGCTGGGCAACGGCGTGGCCACCAAGGGCGACGACGGCAGCTGGACGCTGGCGACGACAAAGCCGCTCTCGACGTATTTCGTCACGGTCTGCGCCGGCCCCTACGTCTCGGTGACCAGCGAGCACGACGGCATACCGCTGGGCCTGCACGCCCGGGCCTCACTGGAGGAGCCGCTCAAGCGGGCGGCCGACGAGCTGTTCGAGCTGACCCGGCAGTGCTTCGACTACTACCACCGGCTTTTCGGCATCCGTTTCCCGTTCGGGCACTACGAGCAGATCTTCGTGCCGGAGTTCAACGCCGGGGCGATGGAGAACCCGGGCTGCGTGACCTTCCGCGACCCACTGCTCTACCGCGGCGCGGCGACGCACGACGAGATCCTGGAACGCGCCAACACGATCGCGCACGAGATGGCGCACATGTGGTTCGGCGACCTGGTGACGCTGCGCTGGTGGGACGACCTCTGGCTCAACGAGTCGTTCGCTGAGTACATGTCGCACCGGACCCTCGTGGCGACGACCTCGTTCACCGACGCCTGGGTCGACTTCGGCGCCGCCCGCAAGGCGTGGGGGTATGCCGCGGAGCGCGCACCGTCGACGCACCCCGTCGCCGGATCGCCGACGCCGGACGCCGAGACCGCGCTGCAGAACTTCGACGGGATCTCCTACGCCAAGGGAGCGTCGGTGCTGCGGCAGCTGATCGCCTACCTGGGCGACGAGGTGTTCGTCGCCGCCGTCCGCGCCTATCTCACCGAGCACGCTTACGGCAACGCCGAACTGGCCGACTTCCTCGGCGCCATGGAGCAGGCCAGCGGCAAGGACCTGGGCGCGTGGGCCGATGCCTGGATCCGCACGGCCGACCGCGACACGCTCGCGGTCGAGGCCGGGTCGGACGAGGGCGTGACCCTGTCGACGGCGGTGCTGCTGCGGGAGGTGCCGGACGCGTACCCGGCGGATCGGCCGCACCTGCTGGACATTGCCGGGTACACCGCGGGGGAGCTGCTGTGGCGGGTGGAGACGGTCCTCGATGCCGACGACGCGACGCTGCCGGCGCTGAGTGGCGCGGCCAAGCCCGCGTTGCTGCTGCCCAACGCGGCGGATCTCACCTGGGCCCGGGTGGAGCTCGACGGCGAGACGCTGGACGCCCTGGCGGGCGAGCTGGCGCTGGTCCCCGAGCCGGAGACCCGGGCGATGGTCTGGAACGCCCTGGTCGACGGGCTGGCCTGCGCCGAGGTGGACCCGCGACTGGTCCTGGACGTTTTCGCGGCCGCCTGGCCGCTTGAGGACAACAGCTCCATCGTCACCCTCGTCGCCAGGCAGGTGTCCAACCGCACGATCCCCGCCATGCTGCCGCCGGCCGAGCAGCCCGCCGCGCGACGGATGGTGGCCGAGTCGGCAGAGCGCAGGCTCGAGCGGGCCGAGCCGGGGTCGTCAGACGCGCTGGCCGCCGCACGGCATCTGGCCGCGAATACCTCGGACGTCGCTCTGCTGCGGCGCTGGGCCAACTTGTCAGAACCAGGCGGAGGTATGCCGCCGCCTGGTTCTGACAGCTCGCGGCCTGGGCTGCCGGCCGGGCTGGACGCGGACGACGAATTCCGCTGGGTGGTGCTCACCGCTTTGGCCCGGCACGGGGCGGTGGCCGACCCGGAGCTCGACGAGGCGCTGGCCGCCGACCCGTCGATGCAGGGCAACCTGCACGCCCTGACCGCCCGCGCGTCGCGGCCGACGCCGGAGGCCAAGGCGTGGGCGTGGGCGGAGCTGACCGGCAACCGCAGCCGCTCCAACTACGAGCTCAACGCGCTCGCTACCGGCTTCTGGCACGCACCGGATCTGAATCTCGTCCGCGACTACGTACCCCGCTTCTTCACCGACGTGCCCGCCATGTCGGCGTGGGTCGCCGACGACGCCCTCTTCGCGGTCGCCCTGCTCGGCTACCCGGCCTGGGTGGTCGAGCAAGAGACCGCAGATCGGGCGGACGAGGCGCTCGAACGCTCCGACCTCAGCCCGGCCGTCCGCCGGGCCTTTGTGGATGCCGGCTCGCGCCTGCGTGAGGCGCTCGCCTCCAGAGCCGCGTTCGACTGACGTCGCCTCAACCGCCGAGCCGCAGTGCCAGCGACGGGCACGCTCCGACGGCGCGGCGTACGTCGCCCGGCCGCTCGGAGCGCAGCTCCCCCTGGTCGAGCACAGGGTAACCCCAGTCGTCGAGGACCACGATCCACGGCAGCAGGGAGGCGCACAGGCCGTGGCCGTCGCAGCGGGTCCCAGTCCACCGAGACGACCGGCGGCTGCGCCAGGTCGGTGGGAGCGCTCATCAGGAGCTCCTGCGTTCGGTCATTGCCGCGGCACGGTTCAGGGCGAGGTGGCCGAGGTCGCCCCGGCGACAGCTCCCGTACGCGCGGTGCGTCGCGATGTCGTCCGCGCACAAGGCGAGTCCGGACCGCACGAACCGGGACGTGCCGTCGGGATGGGCACAGGCGCCGCGGCCGACGACCGAACCGGTATGCCGTGTGGCCCGAGCGAGCAGACCGCTGTCCTGCGTACCGGTGTCGCGCATACGGTTCCTCCGTGTTGGGGCGCTCCCCGCTTGGGCGCTCTCTGCTCGGCTGCCCTCTGGTCCGAGCAACCCGGCGATGTCGTCGGCGATGGCCGGCAGCCCGAAGGCGCACGGGCCGCACTGCTTGGTCGACTCGTCGGCGAGCCAGCGGGCCACGTTGGTCAGTTCGGCGATCGGGCAGGTGTCGATCCCGACGAAGATCAGGACGCCGGCGCCGAGGGTTCGTCCCGCGGCGGCGAGCCCATCGACGGACAGGGGCAACGACGGGTCGGGGTGAGCCAGGTGCCGTGGTAGCCGCCGATGACGACGGCCTGGCTCGGCCGCGCACCGACGGCGCGCGCCACCTCGCCGAGCTCGACACCGACCGGCGCCTCGAGCACCACCGGGTAGCTGACCGGCGCCGGAGACGGTGACCAGGGTCGTCCCGGGGGAGCCCGGCATGCCGGCGCTCCGGAGAGCCCACGGTCGGTCGCCCGGACCCGCCGACCGGGGGCAGTCCGTTGCCGCCCTGAAGCACGCTGATCAGCGCCCGTGCCTCGCCGGCGACGAAGCGTTCGGCCACCTGCCGGAGCTCGAACCTCGACGCATCAGGCCGTGACGACACGGCTCTGGCGAGGATCCGCCGCAGCTGAGGGTCGGTCACCGCGACGACGACGTGCGACCCGCAGACGGCTTCAGCGATCAGCGCGGCTCCGTCGAGCACGAGGTGCGGCGCTCTGGCCAGGAGCACGTGGTCCTTGGCACTGGCGGGCTCACCTTCGGTGCCGTTGACGACCGCCACCGGGGGTCGCGCCGTCGCGCAGCGCCCGGACCTTCGCGGCGACCGGGTATGCCGCGCCGCCGCGACCGGTGAGATCGACGGCGTCGAGCTCCGCGAGCAGGTGCTGCCGGTCGAGCCAGGGCATGGCGCCATGCACCTGCACGTGGCCGGAGTCCGAGGTCAGGTCGTCAGGGCCGGTTCCTGTATCGGCGCCGGATCCGACGGCAACGCCAGCCGGGTCGGCGGCGCTCGTCGCGTCCGTACCCTCATGCGCGATCCCGGCGAGCATGCGTCGGGTGCCGATCCAGCCGACCGGGATGTGCCAATCCTATGAGCGAGCTAAGAGCTGAGTTCCGGTCCTCGTGGGGCGACTCGGCAATACCGGCTCTGGGCAGCCTTGCTCAGCGGTAGTTGACGAACTGCAACGGCGTGTCGAGCGCGGCTCCCTTGAGCATTTGCTGCACCGCCTGCAGGTCGTCCTTGGACTTGCTCGAGACGCGCAGCTCGTCCCCCTGGATGAGCGGCTTCACCGTCTTGCCGAACTCGTCCCGGATCAGCTTGCTGATCTTCTTCGCCTCGTCCTGGGTGATGCCGTCCTTGAGCGAAGCCTCGAGGCGGTACTCCTTGCCGGACGGCTTAGGCGTGTCGTCGTCGCCGAAGTCGAGGACTTTGAGGCTGACCCCGCGCTTGATCAGCTTGGTCTGGAAGACGTCGAGCACCGCACGCACGCGGTCCTCCGAGTTGGCCTTCATGAGCACCTGGTCGCCGCTCCAGTCGATGCTCGCGCCGACGTTCTTGAAGTCGTACCGCTGGGAGATCTCCTTGGCTGCCTGGTTGAGCGCGTTGCTGACCTCCTGCTTGTCGACCTTGCTGACGACGTCGAACGATGCGTCCGCCATGTTTCCCTGCTCCTAGCTCGTATGCCGTGTGCTCCGTTCGGCGCCCAACAGCGTCAGCGGCGCGCTCGAAGCGATTGGACTCAGGGTCCGGGTCCGTTGCTATCCTTCCACCGCGGTGCCTCGGCGCCGCAACCCAGGCAGGTTGTCCGAGCGGCCAATGGAAGCGGACTGTAAATCCGTTGCGAGAGCTTCGAAGGTTCGAATCCTTCACCTGCCACCAGTGTTCGAAGCACCCCTGCCGCGGCGTTCGGGGGGAGGGTGTTCACCGTCGGGTGGACGACGGCACGACTGTGCGCCGGTGTGACGCTTAAGGGCGGGTTACGGGCCGCGGTTCCTGACGCTGGAGGAGTTCATGCGCGGACAACTGTCACCCGGGGGCACCATCGGCTCAAGGGGAGGCGCGCGCAAGGGTGTGAGATCAGCTTCGCCGAGACGGCGTCGACGTGGCTCGGACGCACCGTGGACGCCTCACGCGCAGGAACAGGATCTGCAATGTCAGCGAGCTCAACAATCCGCGGACCAGCCGTACTCGACTGCGGCGGCGGTGTTCCATTGCCGCTTGGCGGGGTCGTCGAGCTTGTCCAGCCGCACCGTGACGTAGCCCTTCCATCGTGAGCCGGAACGGTTCTCCCTGCTGGCGGCACTTGTCCGTCGGCCAGCATCAAGGCTGGGCGGCGGTGAATAGTAACGCTGCGGGATCGTTCGTTCAGTGGCCGGTCCGAGCAGGTATCTTCTCGGGGGTAGGTCATCCAGTGCGTAGTCCCCGGTCGATGACCGTCGCGGCGCGGCGCACCTCGCCTTTGACTCCTTGTTGCAGTTTGTGAGGTTGTGTGGTGCCGTCGGCTAGCCGCCTGATGGCGCGGAGCTGCACCCGGAACAGGCCTACAAGGGACGTGGCGGCGATCTGCACCTCGGGGTCGTCCACTGCAGCGCCCAGGCTGTCTGCGACGGCGTCGGCGGTGGCGTCGACGAGGCGGTTCATCATGTCGCTGTAGTAGCTGCGCAGGCTTGGCACGGATTCGACGAGTTCCTTGAATCGATGAATCATCAGCGTAACGGCCGGCTGGTCAGCCTTTAGATAATCGGTCACCTGCTGAAGGTCGGAGTCGAGGACTCGCAGCATCGCCTCGACGGGCGGCCCACCGTTGCCGATTTCGCGGCGGATGGCGTCGGCGGTTGCGTCCTCGACGTCGAGGAGCAGGGTCTCCTTGGCCGGGAAGTAGTTCCAGACGGTCTTCTCCGACACGCCGCAGGCGGCCGCTATGTCGGCGATCGTGACCTCGTCGAAGCCTCGGGCGACGAACATCTCGGTGGCCGTGTCCGAGAGGAGCTGACGGGTCAGCCGCTTCTTACGTTGCCGTAGACCCTCTCCCGGGACTTGCCGGTCGGGCTCGACAAGGCCTAGACCGACCCGCAGGACGATCCGGTCATCTGCCGGCGGTGACGGCGTGCGCTGTGCGGTGTCCTTGACCGCTGGCCCTGACATGACCCCACCCTATCTGGATCTACGGTTGACATATAAATACAGCCTACGTATATTTACCGCCGAGGAAGAAAAAGGTGGTGAATGTGGAAGCGGATCAGGATTTTGCGAGCTGGGCCCACCCGCTCACCGGGAGCCTTGGTGCCACGCCGTGCACCTCGCGGTGGCCCGCGCCGCCGATGTCGCGCTGCCGCACCCAGCGGAGCTGGCACGACCACAACGGCGCGGGTATGCCGACGACACTGGACGCCCCGAACGGCCGACACCGCCCGCGACCCCAGGAACGGCGTGGCGGGCGAGGCCGACGATGTCCGGCGCGCCATCTTCCTTACCGGTCGGTTCGCCGCCCTGGAGGGGCGACCTGACCGCCCTGCTTCATGCCCCGCACGTTTCGACACCCCGCCGCTCACGATAGGAGAGTCACCATGGCTGTTGATCGATCACCCGTAGCGTCCGCTCGGACGACTGCCCGGGCTGCGGTCTGGGACGTCGGCGATGGTGCTGCGCGCACGGAGCCCCGCATTGCCAACAGATGGATGGCGCTCGTCGTCCTTAGTCTCGCCCAGCTCATGGACATCCTGGACGGCACGATCGTGAACATCGCCTTGCCGACCGCCCAGCACGACCTTGGATTCTCCACCGACGACCGGCAGTGGGTGGTGACCGGGTATGCGCTGGCCTTCGGCAGCCTCCTGCTTCTCGGCGGCCGGCTCTCGGACTTCTGCGGGCGAAAGCGTATGTTCCTCGTCGGCGTCGGCGGCTTCGCCGTCGCGTCGGCGGTCGGTGGCGCCGCGAACGGGTTCGTGATGCTGTTGGCCGCGCGTGTCGCCCAGGGGGCGTTCGCTGCCGTCCTCGCGCCGGCCGCGCTGTCGTTGCTGTCGGTGACGTTCGCAGACGACGCGAACGAGCGTGGTCGCGCATTCGGGATCTTCGGTGCGGTCTCGGGTATGGGCGGGGTGGTGGGGCTGCTGCTGGGCGGCGTCCTGACGCAGGACCTATCGTGGCGGTGGTGTCTGTACGTGAACATCATCATCGCCGTGATCGCTTTCGTCGGTGGGGTGCTCTATGTACCCACCGGTGGCCGACCGGAGCGCACCAGGCTTGACGTGTCGGGGACGGTGGTGGCGGTGCTCGGTCTGGTCGGCGTCGTCTACGGGCTCGGCAACGCTGCGGCGCACGGCTGGCAGGACGCCGGGACGCTGGGTCCGCTGCTGGCCGGGATAGTGCTCGGGATCGTCTTCGTGCTGATCGAGCGCCGCGTCCCAGGCCCACTGCTCCCGCTGCAGGTAATCCTGCACCGTAACCGGGGAGCTGCCTACCTGTCGGTCGGGATCTCGGGCATCGGCTCCTTCGCGGTATTCCTGTTCCTGACCTACTACCTTCAGCAGACGCTCAAGTTCACACCGTTCCAGACCGGCGCGGCGTTCCTGCCCATGATCGGGATGCTGATCGTCGGTGCGGTCATCTCCGGCTCGGCGCTCCTGCCGCGCACTGGGCCGCGTCCACTCGTTTCAGCGGGATGCCTCCTCGCTGGCCTGGCGATGGCGATGCTGACCCGCATCGGCCCCTACTCCAGCTACGCCGCAATTGTTTTGCCCGCACTGCTCGTCTTCGGCCTTGGCTTCGGACTGGTCTTCGGGCCGGCGCAGAACGTCGCGACCAGCGGCGTGCAGTCGCACGACTCCGGCGTGGCGTCCGCGATGGTGAACACTGCTCAACAGGTCGGCGGCGCCGTCGGGCTAGCCCTGTTCAGCTCCCTGAATGCTACGGCGACCACCAACTATCTGGCGGCGCACGCCGCGACCGCGACGACGGCGGCTACCCGCGTCGCAGCGACCCTCCACAGTGACCACTTCGTGTTCTGGATCGCGTCAGCGCTGTTCCTCGCGGGCGCCGTGCTGGCCGCACTTCTCTTCCACAGCGGCCCTTCACCGGTCACCACGGATAGAGCACCCGTCACCGCGCACTGAGAACTACCAACGCCAGTAGCGCCAGTGCGGGCTCGGCCCAGCCTTTTGGTGATGCCGATCAGAACCTGACCATCCACTCGGCGTCGAGGTAGTCAATGGAGCATGCCGACCCCCCCGCGACGCCTATAGATAAATCCGACCAGGAACCGAATTGAACGGCGCACAGCTCGCGTCGAAGAGAGAGAGGAACATCATGAAAGCAGCACAATTCAGCCGGTTCGGCGGTCCCGAGGTCCTCGAGATCGCAGAGGTTCCCGACCCGCATCCCGGCCCAGGGCAGGTTCGGATCGTTGTGCATGCGGCCGGCATCAACACGACCGAGTGCAAGCTGCGAAAGGGCCTGCTGGACTTTGGCGCGGGGCTGCCGCAGACGACGGGTCGCGACGTGGCGGGCGTCGTCGACGAAGTCGGAGAAGGTGTCACAGACGTCGCCGTCGGCGACCGAGTGTTCGGTGTCTCCGACGATGGCGCCGGAGCGGCCGAATTGGCACTGCTCACCTACCGGGCGCCGATCCCAGCGTCCCTCGGTTTCGTCGACGCCGCCGCCCTCCCTGTCGCGCTCGAGACGGCCACCCGCAGCCTGGACCAACTCAGCGTCGGCGCTGGAATCACCCTGCTCATCAACGGCGCCGCAGGTGGTATCGGCAGCACCGCAGTCCAACTCGCCGTCGCCCGCGGCGCGCGTGTGATCGGCACCGCCAGCACCGCCAACCACGACTACCTTCGACTCCTCGGCGCGGAGCCCGTGACCTACGGCGAAGGCATGGTCGAACGAGTCCGCACCCTCGCGCCCGATGGCGTCGACGCCGCACTCGACGTCGCCGGAAGTGGCGTGCTACCCGAGTTGATCGATCTCGCCGGCGGCCCGCACAATGTGGTGACACTCGCCGACATCGACGGAGCGAAACAGCACGATGTGCGCTTCAGCAACGGCTTCCAAGGCCATGCCTTCCACGCGCTTGCCGAGATAGGAGCACTTGTCGAAGCCGGGCTATTTTGGCTTTCCGTCGAGCGAACCTATCCACTCGATGCAATCTCCCAGGCCCACCGCGCCAGTGAGCACGGGCACGTTCGAGGCAGGCTAGTCCTGGTAATCGTCTAAAGACGCGCTTCCGGTCTCGTGGCCGACGAAGCCCTCCCCAAAGGTCGGCAAACGACGTTTCCGAAAACATCGTCGGGACGCGGCGCAACAGCTGACGTCATCGGCGCTGCCTCGACAGGCGCAAGGACGCCCGGCGCCGGCCCGTATGCCGTCCCCGCGGGACAGCATCACCGAATTGGCCCTATGGAACCACTGGCCGTGGGCATGCCTACTGCCAGCGACAGGGGAGGGTTGCAGCCGGTGGTGGTCGGCTTACGAGGCGGGCGGCGCATGCCCATGCCATTGGTGGCGATGTGGTCTTGGTCGTGCTCGGCCGCGCGGGTTCCTCGCGTGATCCACCCGCGTGGCGATTCCGGCGGCGGCGGCCTTGGGCGTCGTCGGAGGGGTCAGGGCGCGTACCGCGTCGAGGGTTCGGTGCCGTAGCGGGCCATGAGCGCGCCGGTGTCGCTGCCGGTCGGAGGGCCTGCGGCGACTAGGTCGCGCAAGTCGCGCAAGTCGCGGAAGTACTGGACGTACAGGTCCGGGGTGAAGGCGGTGAGCAGGACCGCTGGCTCGTCGAAGGGGTTGGCGAACGTGTGCGGGGCGCCGGTGGGCACCATGACCAGCGTTCCCGGGGCCGCGTCGTGGTCCTGGTCGCCGATGGTGAAGCGCGCGGTCCCGGACACCACGTAGAACCCTTCCTCGTGCTGGGCGTGGCGGTGCTGGGCCGGTCCTGGGGTGTGCGGGGCGAGCGTGCTCTCTGCTAGCCCGAGCCGGTGCCCGGTGGTGCTGCCGTCTTCGAGAATGCGCATCTGCACCGCCGGTCCTAGGGGAATGTTCTCCCCTTGGCCCGGGCCAACTATCGAAACCTGAACCACAGCTAACTCCTCACGTGTGTTGGTTGTCGGCGCGTGATCGCGGCGACGGACGCGCTACGCGCCATGCTCCCAGGGCGCTGTGGCGGGATGGGGCCGTCGACCTCCTGCAGGCTTGCTCGCGGTGCTCCCGGGAGGCCTGCATCAGGACCCGTGGATGAGGTCATCGTGAGCCTGGCGGTGCACCGTCGTGACGCCTACCGTCGTCGCTGGGGCGGTCGCGGCGGAGAGTTTGCCGACCAGGCGACGACACGGCACCTGTGGGGACGGATCGTTTGGGGGAGTCCGGCTGACGCGGACTGACAACGGCTGTCTGCGCGGAATACGCGC
>JAABUS010000177.1_pt1 | contig 158190 bp, 135 predicted proteins | sample 5560161 | NCBI WGS metagenome assembly JAABUS01 (sample SAMN10711885, study PRJNA513376) | rock metagenome | isolation source: Antarctica rocks | place: Antarctica: Victoria Land, Trio Nunatak nord | collected 2016-01-04
GCACGCACCCGCGAAGAGTTGGAGCGAGCGTTGGTCGCGGCACTCGCCCTCGTCACTCTCACTGACTGCGAAGGGTGGTTCAGACACTGCGGTTATCAGGTTACACCCAATTGCAATTAGCTATAGTAATCTACAGAAACCCTTTGGAAGATAGACACATCAGGCGTTATTGGAGACGAACTTTTCGTTAATTATGCTCTACCCGATGCTTGATTGCCTTGAGCCACAGCCGCCGGATCAACGCACTTCCCGGATGAACTATCCGCCAGTACATGGCGAACTTCCGTTGTGCTGCTACGTCAGTGGCATAGATGCGCGTCTCCGTCGAGACGCGCGTACTGCTGTCTCCCTGTGCGTCCATGTAGAAGTTCATCACTGCTTTCGCATAGCCCGGCTGGTTAAAAGTTAGAAACGATTGTGGGCTATCTATGCGTGGGCATGAGCGATCCGCGAGTTGCCAGAACCTCCCGATTATCCCCAGCACAAGCTCACGCTCATCTTCGGCAAGCCGGATAAAACCGCGGCTGAGAATTTGCTCCAGAATCGGTTCTGTTGCGACGAGTTGTCCTCGTTCTCGGCTCCCTTTGAGATGTGAGGGTAAAGCGCGGATCGCAAACAACAGATGAACCAATGGCGACAGTTCCGAGAGCGCAAGCTCTTTGACGGCGCTGAAACAACGATGCGGATCGGCTCGCACACTGACTGAGTGAACTTCCGTGTGATCGTAGGTAGGTAGGAAATCATCTATTAGCATGTGATGATGATGGCCTGATGCGAAGGGTATGTACCATTTGAGGCTCAAAGCCTGTCCGACCGGTACAGAAGAAAGCGGCTAACATTTAGAAAGAAACGAAGGAGAATAAGAACTGTGCAGCTCTTGCTATGTACACACCGTCATTAGCGTTAATGGTCACCACCACGCATTCATGCAACGCAGTTATGAAATAGCTCAAACCTAAATGCCAATCGCCTCACCGATTTCGTTGATGGTTGTTATCTCGCTCCCGCTGATTTGCTCGCCGCCGAACCCGAAGATGCCGCCTTCTTTTGCGGCAGACGCGACTTTTTCGGCCACCACTACGACCCACCTTTTGTATTCGTAGGACTCTTCGGCACTGACCTTACCTTGCAGCAGCCCGGCCACCACACGGCAGGTATCCAGCGCCCTGCCTTTAACTTCATTAACCGAGAGCTTCTCCGTCTGACCGTGTTGCTCGTCTTCTGCATTAGCGATGATGTCAGCGATGACCGCACCGAGTAACGAATCTTTCGTCGCATGTTGTTCGCCTTCGGTGATGCCTTCAGCGACGGCAGCCATCTCCCGCACAAAGTCATCTTGTTTGCTCGGGGCGGCCCCGGTGACCGCGTAACTCGCCAGCATCGGAGCCTTGAGTAGGCTCTTCCATTCGTCAGGCGTAAATTTTTCTTTGACACTCATGGACAGATTCTTCTCCTCCGCGCGATGATGGACTTATATCCCAATAGACGTCTTGATATTGACAGCAGAATTTACCCATCTTACCACGGCCTACCACAGGATGCCGCCGAAAGTGAAGAAGTGGCACACATTCTGCATCTACTCTCGTCGTTAAGCATTATTCGCATTATAACCGCACACATGAATCATGCTTTCTACGAATCCATGTGTGCCATCGCCGTTCATAAAATAAGGGGGGCTTTATGTTTGTCTCGAGTGGTCTGTCAATCTTGCTGGCGTTGATATTTTTCGTCGCATTTGGTCTCTTGATATTTTCACGCAAACTGTCATGGTTCGGACGGCTGCCCGGTGATCTTCGCTACGAAGGGCGACGCACTCGCGTCTACGCCCCGCTGGTGTCCATGCTCCTGCTATCACTGGCCTTCAGCCTGATGATGTACATCCTAAGCATGGTTTTCTAGGCAGTTCAAAATAATCTACAAAGGGAAAGAGTTAAGTCCTTATGCGACGAATATTACTTCCAGCGATTGCGCTTGCGCTATCCCAACCCGCCTGCATTGTCGCGGGCGGGTACAGCAGCGACAGAGGCTTTTACGTCTGGCCCGGCAGCCTGTTAAGCATCGTCTTGATAATCGCGGTGTTGTTCCTACTCCGAAGGCGACGCCGGTAGCGCCCATGTCAACATATTGTCTGTTCACACCGTGCCTAAGATTTTGGGTGCGTATCCCGTTTGAACTAGATGTTTAGTCCTCGTGAGGCGACAGGCGAATGCTTGACGACCAGCGTCAGCGGCTTTCGGCCTGAGATACAGAATTTTTTGATGACGTTGTAACGCGCCCTTGCAGAACGATTCCATCTTTCAAATCGAACGGCGAATTCGCTATTGAATTACCATTCACGGGGCAGTTTGTTCCAACGTATCGTAGAGCGGTTGGGCAGGGCGGACTCCACCACCACCATCTTCTGCCGCGACGGTGACTGCCATGATGCGAATCTTATCATTGCTTGGCAGCGTCAATGTTTTAGCGTCCGCTGGAAGATCAATAACGTAAGCGAACAGGTAAGAGTAGGCGTATGGTTCACTGGCTCCGATGGCTGTGTGATGGTGCGAAGCGAACCATGCGATTGGCGCGCGTTTGATGAAACCCTGTTTAATGCCCGTCATCTCGAAGTAAGGATCAATGCGCGTCTTCGGAGCAGTCGGGTCAATTGGATTTTCTGGCGGAACAGGAACTTCCCTTTCATTCCACTGGCGGTTGTCCCACTGCCCTATGAACCCGCCCCAGTTCTGGATCATCAACTCAACAGGGTTGTCGCCGACGCGAAACGCCGCGCGCTGATCCGCGTCTGCCGATGCCGCCAGCATGTAAAGTCGCGTGAACTTGCCCTGTGGAAGTTGGATAGTTTGTCCGCGAGGAACAAGCGCGTTCGGCTGATTGTTCGCGGCGGAAGCGAGTTTGAAGCGAATGCCCGCGTAAGAAATTTCAACGGGCAGCATCTCCGCAGGCAGGCTGTGCCCGGAAGCATCAAAGCCGCCGTTAGACTTTGTATCGTGCGGGCTGCTCACCGCTAGATCGTAAGGCAAATCAAGTGTGCGCGACTGCGTGGCGGATAGCTTAGCGCGCGATGGCGCAAGCTTAAGCGCAAAGGTATGAAGCTGATAAGGGCTGAAGTTCGTTACAAGTTCGCCTTTGGTGACGGTGGCTGTTCCAATTGATTGTTCCTGTCCGTTGACTTCGCGTGCGGCGACAATTGGAGCGGCGAAATGAAGGCGAACATTTTGCATCGGCTTGCCGTCGAGTTCCACTAGGCGGACGATTATTTCATCGCTCTCCTCCGCTTTCTTGAGTGCCAGCACGCGCACACGATTGTCGCTCACATTCAGCAACGAAAAACTTTTGCCGAGCGTGCCTTTGTGCGGCGCGCTCTGAAAAGCGATGAGCGGCTGATTGAGACGCTGTGCCTGCCAATCGGTTTGCTCGCGCCGCCAATCGCCCGCGTGTCCGGCGAGGCCATAAATGAATTCGTGATGACCCCAATCCTGCGTCGCTTGATCGTGATAATCTTTGCCGTTGCCTTCGCCCAGACCGGGCGTGTAGAGCAAGGTCAGACGCAAGGTGTTGTCATCAGGCTTGTCGGAAGCGTTCTTGCAATCGGAGAGGACTGTCACACCGTAAGCTCCGCTCTTGTCCGTTAAATCAAACCATTGATGTGATGGAACCTCGAACTTTCGCTCGTCGTTCGTGCCGCGCTCGATTGTGCCGACATCCCAATTATAAGTCGCCTGCGAATTGGCGGCGGTCAACGGAAACGTCGCCTTCAATGCAGCTTCGCGGGTTTTCCAATCAATGACGTTACCGAATTCGACGCGATTGCCTGCGTCTCCGGCAGACAGGCGAATCGTTTGCACAAACTTTGAGCCTTCGGCTTCGCGCTCGACTTGAAGCGCAACGCGGACAGCGCCGTTTTCGACGACACGCATCAAAGCCTTTCCGCCGACGTAACCTCGCGGCGGCTTTTGCTGATCCGACCAATCCATATTCCAAGCAGGCCAGTCGTGCGGCTTCTCTGTCTGAAACGCGAGCCGCGCCGGAGCCTTGAGCAGTTCTTGATTCAGCGTCTTATCGAAGATGCTTGCCACGTCGCCGCTTTCGTTTACCTTCAAACGATAACGCTTGTTTTCAAGCGACGACTCTGTGACTTTGAGCGGCGAAGCGGCGGCGGAGTTTGGCGCGTCGTTGGCTTGCACATCGTAAACTGCGTAACCGACGGAAGGCGCTTTGGCGAGAAAGAGAATTTGCGCTGCGCCGTTCTTCACGCCGACTAACTGTGCGGGCACTTCTTTACCTTCCGGGCTGAAAACACGGACGCTTTTCGGCATACCTTTATCGAAAGAGACAGAAGCTTGCACAACATCCTCGCGCGAAATATTAAGCGGGTTGTAAACGACAACGGACGTTCCCTTGCCCTGCGTGTTCAGCCCCGTCGCAATCGCTTCGGTCGCGCTCGTCAGTACGCTTGCGAATTGATTCATCGCAATCACATCATCGTTCCAAGAGAACTCGAACGCTTTCGGCGTCGCCGTGCCCGGTAAAATGTCGTGAAACTGCCCGCCCATCACGAGCGTCCAAGCATCGTTCAAACGCCCTTGCGGATACGTTCTGCCGCCCAGCCACATCGCAGCGACAGAGGCTTTCTCGGCAGCGTCGGCCAGCAGTTCGTTCTGGCGATTCCAACGCTTCTGATATGTTTGTGAGTTGATGGAACCGGCGGAGTGATTGGTCAACAAGAGGTCGCCCTTGTAACGAGGCAGGCGCGCGGTCTGTTCCGGCTTAATGTCCAGAAACATTTGTTCGGCGGTCGCGGAGACAACGCGCACAGTGCCGTCGCCAACTCTGACAGGCGTTCCGGTTAAATCAATCGGCGGAATGACGGGCGGCGGCGGCGGCAGGACAGTCATACCTTTGCCTGCAACCGCGTCCAACATCTTTACCGAGAACTCGCGCGGCGCGCCGCCAATATCGCCCGTGCCGTAATAACGATAATCTGTGAACAAGCCGCTCACTTCGCCGTTGCGTTGGATACGTCGCGGCCAATCTACAGGAGTGTACTTAACTTTCGGATTGGCTGCCGACGCGGGCGGACTCTTGCTGAAATCTTCGCGCACGTTGCCTGTGTAATCGCCGGGATTAAATGCAGAGATGACGCCGTGTCCGTCCGTTCCTTCCCAAAAGCCGATGTTGAACGGGATGCCAGCCGGTGTCCGCTCCGGCGAATCTGGGCCGCCGACCTGCGCCGCCGATCCCCAGTAAAGTTTCTGCGTCGAAAATCCTTTCAGTCCCATGTGCGCCAGAATGCTCGGAAGCGATGCCGGAAAGCCGAAGCAATCCGGGATCATGTACTCGGCGCTTGTCTTGCCGAAGTCGCGTTTGAAATACTGCGTGCCGTAGAGAATCTGCCGGATAATCGATTCAGCCGAGGGCGAATTCACATCGCCTTCTTCCATTGATGACCCGGCGGGAAACCAGCGGCCTGCGGCGACATAACGCTTGAGTCGCACGTAATCCTGCGGGTAATACTCACGCATCATGCGATAACGATTTGCGCCGCTGAAGTTAAAAATGTAGTTCGGATATTTCTCAAAGAGCGCAAAATTATCGTGCATCGTCTTCGGTAAATACTCTTTGATGACCTGCGGATATTCCCAACGCCACTGCGTATCCAGATGCGCGTAGCCGACAACATACAACGTCGGGTCTTTGGTCAAGTCAGGCGAGTTCGTCGGCGTTTGTGTTTGTGCCAGAGCGCCGCCGATTATTATTGAGTAGGCCAGCAGAAACAACAGACAGCGTTTTACGTTTCGTAGCATGAGTTATCTCTCCTTATAGTTTCTTACGGCAGCACGATTAGCCTCTTACATAGATCAGGGGTTTCTCTGAATCGGAACAGTAATGCTCTTGATGTTCCAACCCGTCAACGCGACTTCTATCTCGCCACTAATCGCGCTGGCGGGAACTTCGACACTCAAACGCCGCGCTTCTCCCGGCAGCAATGAAACGTAATTATCGCTCGCGTATGCGGGAAGCACCGGCGCTTTGCCGCGCTTGTTGCGCAAGGTCACTTGCGTTGCCAGAGCGATGCCCGAACTTTTGTTTGTCAAATCTATATCTACGCGCGTTAACCCGGCTTCGTTGCGTTGCGTTGCCGATCCAGCTTCGCTGCTTTGCTTTGCCGAACAATCCACGACAGCCTGCGCCATGTCGTTAAGCTTTCGATAACCGGATGCTTCGGCGGCGTGCCAGTAAAAATTCTCTGAAAGTAATGGATTCGTTTCGTCGCGCAGTTCGAGCTTGACGAAGACCACGCCGTTTGCTGCCTGCGCGGGTATCTCAAGCGGCAAGCTCGCCGCCGTTGCGTTCGCCGCTACCGACACTATGCTTTCGCGCGCGAAAAGTTCTTGAGTATCAATGGAAAAGATACGAACGCGCAAACGCAAGTTTCGCAACGCGCGCAAGGTATTGTTGATGACAGCGGTTTCGAGACCGGGCAAATTGAGTTGAACGTGTACGGGTTCGCAAGCTTTCTTGATGCCGTAGAACGCGCCGTATGTGGCATAGTCCGAACTGTACATCTGCCACGCCATGCTCGGCCAAGCAGGATGCGTCATCCACATCAAACGCCCGCTGTTCGGATTCCACAGATGGCTATTGTAGCCCTCGAACATCGCGCGGTGGCTCACATAATTCAGCAATTGGGCGTTGCGCTCAAAGTCTTCCAAACTAATGGGCGCGCCCAACTCCGCGTCCATCGCTTTGACGAAGAAAGAAACATCGCCGCCGCTTTTGGAATGCCAATCATGATACGCCCATGTATCGTTTGGCGGCCATTGATCCGGTTCGGGCAGCATCCGGCGCAAGGTGTCTGCGGCGGGCGGCGAAGGTAATCCGAGTTCGGTAGAGAAGCCGCGCCCGCGAGTTGTGAAAAACTTGAACGCATCGCCGTAATTCCAAGGGCCGCTGTCCTGCAAGTTAATGCTGCGCGAGTTCGGCATGTAATAGCGCGTGCCGTCGAGTTTGCGAATCAACGCGTCCAATCCTTCGTTAATGAAAGGCGGCGGCACACCTTCGTTTCGCCCGCACCAAATGGCAAGCGAAGGATGATTGCGAAAGCGTTTGATGGTGTCCTGTGCGTTGGCGAGAAACAGCGCCGGATCAATCGGTTCTAAATTCCAATCCTGCGTCGAAAGCCAAAAATCGTTCCATACCAAGAGGCCGTATTCATCCGCCAGTTCGTAAAAAACTTCTTCTGTGTTTTGACCGCACCAATTGCGAATCATCGTTAGATGCGCGTCGCGGTGCAAGCGAAAAAAAGGCTCCAGGCGTTCGCGCGAGACACGCTTGCGCGAATCGTCGAGTCCCCAATTACCGCCTTTGCAACTAATCCGCACACCGTTGACGCGTAGCACTAAATAAGGCGAAGTGCGGCGATCATACAAGGTACGAATCGCTGCCGAATCTTCGCCGCCGGGCATGAAAGACGCGACCCAACCTTCGGCGGATTCGATGATTCCCTCGTGGCTCAAATTCACTACATGCTTGCCCGCACTGCTCGCAACTGTTGGCATGAACTCAACGCGTCGCAAACGTCCGCCATGATCGAGCAAGGTCAATTCATAACTGAGTTCGCGTATGCCGAAGCGTGTCGTCGCCGTGTCTGACTCACCTTCGTTAGCAGAGGTAAACTTTACTTTCAAGTGATACAGCTCTGGACTGCCATAACCGTTCGGCCACCACAAACGCGGCCTGTTGATGTTTAGTTGCGCAAAATCCTTTGGCGACAAAGTTACTTCTGTTTGTCCCGGCGCAACGACAATTCGCCGTCGAACAATGACGCCTTCAAACGCGGTTTCCAGCACGCCCGATGAGGCACGCCCGGAATCATTCTTGAGCGGCACGTTGACGGTGACGGCGGCGCGTGTGATGTCCGGCAGCGGAAGCCTTGTGACGACATGAACGTCGCCGATCTTCACAGTCCCCGTCGCCTTGAGCGTGACTTCCTGCCAGATGCCCGTCTCGCGGTCGCGCACTCCGGGTAGCCAGTCCCAGCCTTCCGTGCAAATGAACGTCGCGCCGTCCAAACACATCGCGCCGCCGTTCGGCCCCGGCCCTGCTGTGACGGATTCTTCGTGCGGAATGCCCGGATGCGGCGGCGGCGAAACGCAAACCGCGAGCGCGTTAACCTCGCCCGGAATCAAGAGCTTGCTGACATCGAATTCGCCGCGCATGAACGCGCCCTTGATTTCGCCGAGAGCTTTTCCGTTTAACCAGACAACGGCGGAATAATTGATGCCGTGCAGCGTGATCGTAAATCGGCGATTTTTAAGCGATGCGGGCGGATTAAATTCTGTGCGATACCAGTAATCCTGCTTGTTTAGAGTTTCGGGAATCGCTAGATTGTTCAAGCCGAAATCTGGATCAGGATAAATGCCTCGATCAACGAGCGTCGTCAGCACAGTGCCGGGAACAATTGCGTCCAGCCAATCCTTCGTCGCAAAACCGGGACGCGAAAGGACGGAGCCACCAGCGCCGGACTTGGATGCTTCAAGCAATCGCCAGCCGCCCGCGAGCGCCCATTCGTTATCGCCGCGTGGCGCGAGAAACGGCGCACTAGCTTTATTGGCTTTGTTGGCTTTAACGGAACGCGCGACGGGCTTTGATGAATCAACTGTTGATTGAGGCAGCGTTGCCAAATCCTGCGGCGCGCGAAGTCCGTCTTGTCCTTTGAGTTGAACAGGCCAAGTTTTCGACGCGGCCTCGAAATTCATTACATCCAATCTTTTTTCCCGCGCCATCAACGCTTGAATTTCGTCGGGCGCAAGCACGCGTGACATCAAAGTGAATTTCGCAATCTTGCCCGCGAAGTGCGTGGCATCCGTCCAAGCTGTTTTTACAGGAGCAAGATTAATCACAGGCTCTGCGGGAAGCAATTGTATTTGCTTGGAAGTCAACTTCACGCCGTCACTGTACAAGACGAGATTGCCGTTATCGAAAGTAGCCGTCAGGAATTGCCATTTGCCGGAAGCGAGCGGCGTCTCTGTGATAACTTCATCAGTGCCCGACCAGAAAAACACTTTGCCCGCACGCACAGCAAAATAGCGCTGCGATCCGGCTGCGCCCACCGCTTCACCGAAACCTGCGAGCAGCGTTCTTATGGTGTTCGATTCGTCGCTCTTCACCCAGCAGTACATAGACCAGGCGCGATTCGGTTGCACAGGCGGATTGCTTTCCGTGTTCAAAGGCTTCTTCACTCCCAGCCCGCCAGAAATGAAACTTCCGTTGTAGGGGCCGCTCGGCGTGTCTGATGTCGCGCCAAGTTGCAGGCCGCCCGAAAGAACGAGTAGCCATATCAAAACAGTAAATCGGTAATTAATCTCTTTCATTACATGCACTGCTTCCGCTCGATGATGAACTGAGAATTATTCCTGCGGCTTCTACTAAGGTATCTTACGGTTTCAATGCTTTCTAAGTTTGATTGCCGCGATTGTACAGCCAACAGCAAAAAGCAACATTAACAGGCTTAGATAATTCCATATTGTATAAGGTGGGTCTTCAATCACGAATTCGTCTGGCGACGGTGGTAGGCTTCCAATATAGGCGATTAGAAAAGAACCCGCATAGAGAAGCAATGCAACAACTAAAACTTTAACAGCCGTCTTGTTCATATTATTCTTCCATGTAAAATTTTCTATTTCGTCGGCTGCACGTAAGCTGCGTAGCCGCCGGATGGAGCTAATTGAACAATCAGAGATTCGCCCGCTTTCACTTTTCGTGTTGAAGTAGAGATTTGTTTCGGATCGCTCGCCGTCTTCGAGTTGTCTTCGTAAACTGTAATTTGATATGCACCCTTTTTGAGGAAGCTCAACGGCAATTGCAACGCGCGCGAAGTTTCGTTCGTCATCGCGCCGATGAACCACGTATCGCCACGCCTGCGCGCGATGATGATGTACTCTCCGATCTTTCCCGCCAGAACTTTTGTTTCATCCCAACTTGTTGGCACAACGCGCAAGAAATCTGCGCCCAATTGACCGCGATACGCTCCGGGATAATCCGCAACCATTTGCAAAGGGCTATCATAAACAACATACATTGCGAGTTGCTGCGCGCGCGTCGTCATTACCATTGGCGCTGTCTCCTGCGGCTTGAATCGCTCGCGCGTGACGTTGCTGAAGCCGCCGGGCGTGTAGTCCATCGGCCCCACCAGCATTCTCGTAAACGGCAAGGTCAAATTGTGCGTTGCGGTAACGCGCGCAGTCCATTTGTTATGCTCCGCGCCGAGCACTCCTTCCTGCGTAATGTAATTCGGATATGTGCGCGTGAGTCCTGTAGGCTTATACGCGCCGTGCAAATCCACTAGCAAGTGATGCGCGGCAGCCGTCTTCAAGATGCGATGATAAAAGCCGACCATCGCTTGATCGTCCGCGTCCATGAAATCAACTTTCACGCCTTTGATGCCAAGCTTTTCGTAGTATGGAAAAGCCACGTCCATCTGATCGCGCGCCGTCGTCCAGTGCAGCCAGACGAGAATGCCGACGTTTCGCACGCGCGCATAAGCGACCAGCGCGGGCAGATCAATGTCTGGAACGGACTTCGTGATGTCGGCTTTCGTATCCGCGTTATCGCCATAAGCGTTCTGCGTGTACCAGCCCGCATCAATCAGCATGTACTCCAAACCGAACTCGGAAGCAAAATCTATGTAGTGCTTCATCGTGAGGTTGTTCATGCCGATCTTGAAGCTGACGCCGCTCGCCAACTCGCCAGACCACCAATCCCAAGCGGCCTTTCCCGGTTTGATCCAAGAAGAATCCTTAATCGCATTCGGCTCGTTGAGATTGAGAATGAGCGTGGATTCGATTAATCTGCCCGGCTCGTCGCCGATCATTACGGCGCGCCATGGCGTAGGAAGCGGCGCAGAAGATGCTGGTGCGCGCACACTGACTCCGTCGGTTTTGTTTAGCTCGGACAATCTTGAAACGAGTGTGTGCGGCGCGCCTTCGACGCCCTGCAAATACATTCCCGCATAATCTTTCAAGTCTGCTTCGGAGATGGCGAGCGTTATTCCCTTTTCGTTTTGAATAATGAGCGGCAAGCCAATGATCGCGCCCAGCTTGATTTGATTCAGCGTAATATGGTCAAACTCTTTTTCGTAGTTCGAGTGAAAGGTTCTCAGTTGCAGAGCATAACAAGTGTAATCGGCAGGGAAACGGAATTCGCTTTTTTCGTCAACGATTCCAATCGCTTTCAGCGCCGTTTGTTCGGGTATCACATAACGAAAGGCCACGCCGTCGTCAAAGGCTCTGAAGATTATTTGCAGCTTGCGATTCGATTCGCTTTTTTCTTGAAGAGAAACAATTAACTCACGGTAATGATCGCGCGCCTGTTTCGCTTTGCCGACGATTAATTGATACGTTTCGTCATGCGCGCGGCGCTGCGTGCCCGTTAGCTTCATGCCCTTGGACAACAATCCATCCTGCTTTAGCACGAGACCTAAAGACGATGGAGCGATGATTGTTTGTTTGTTGTAAACGATAGAGTAGTTAGGTGCGCCCGCCGCGTTTAGCGAGAATGTAATCGCAACTTTGCCGCTCGGTGAAAGCAATTCGAGCGGCTCTTTTCCCGCTTGAGCAAAGGCGTCGGTTACTGCTCCCAGAAAAATTATAATGACGGCAGTGTGCAGAACCCTTTTCATTTTTTTCACCAAGTCGAGCAAACTTAGTAGAGCAAACTTATTTTGACACTCATGATTATGGCGATTGACGATGATCTGAAAATCTTGATGCGAGAATTAAATTATTCGTGATGCAAACGGAGATTATGTCCGAACTCCTATATCGTCAAGGAGTTTCCGGTAGCGTTCCACATCCTGAACGGATCAGCCGTTACTTCCATTAATTTAATCGTGTCCTTTTAGTTGAAGAGGCAGAACGATAGAGAATACAGTTGACGCTGTTGTTGTTGACAAACTGAACGAACATCGCATACAAGCGGCTAGCAACAATTTCTCGCCGGTAAACGGATACGCTTCCATTATGACGAAGGATATTATTGCAGGCATAGACATCGGCGGAACTAAAATTGCCGTTGCGCTCGCCGACACTTCCGGTCAACGCCTCTCGCTTTTTCGCTTTCCGACGCAGGTTGAACTCGGGCCTCATCGCATTCTCGATAACGCGATCACAGAAATCAAGCGAATGGTTGAAGAAGCTAGCGGGCATTTAATCGCCGTCGGGGTCGGGTGCGGCGGGCCGCTTGATCGCGGGCGCGGGTTGATTCTTTCGCCGCCGAATCTTCCCGGCTGGGATGAGTTTCCAATCGTCGGAATTCTGAAAGAACAGTTCAAAGAAGTTCCAGTGCTATTAGATAATGATGCTAATGCCGCCGCGCTCGGTGAATACAAATACGGTGCGGGGCGCGGTTTCAAGAACATCGTCTATATCACGATTTCAACCGGCATCGGCGGCGGCATCATCATCGGCGGCGAAATTGTTCATGGCGTCGGCGACGGGGCGGGCGAAGTCGGGCACATCACTGTGCGTGAAGACGATCCTGTGTGCGGGTGCGGCGCGCGTGGCTGCATGGAAGCTATCTGCTCCGGCACGAGCATCGCGCGGCGTGCGCGGGAAAAATTATCAAGCGGAAGGCAAAGTTTGATGGCGGAGATGGTCGCTAACACGTATGACGTGACGGCGCACACGGTTGTTGAAGCCGCGCGCAAAGGCGATGCGCTAGCGTGTGAAATCTGGGATGAAACGATTCACTATCTAGCCATCGGCATCAACAATATTATCGCCACGCTCGCGCCGGAAGCAGTCATCTTGGGCGGCGGCGTGGCAACGACAGGCGAGCAACTTCTTAAGCCGCTGCGTGAACAGATTCAGGGGCGAGTTAAAATACTGCCCGTCGAAAAGATAAACATTTTACAAGCCGCGCTCGGCGGCGATAGCGGCATCTACGGCGCTTTGATTCTAGGCCGACAAGCCATCGTTGAAAGGTAAACAAATCGAATGAAGCAACGAACTCGCCGCGCAATTTTACTTTCACAAACAATCGTTGCTCTTCTTTCGTCGCTAACGATCCTGTTGCTTTGCACGCACGCCGCCGCCACGCAGACACCAAAGCGGCAGATGCAGCATCGAAAAACATACGGTAATCAAAGAAAGCTAAGCGCGAGCAAAGTCCCTTGGTGGCAGCACGCAGTCTTTTATGAAATCTATCCGCGCAGTTTCAAAGACTCGAACGGCGATGGTATCGGCGACTTGAACGGCATCACGTCGAAGCTGGATTACCTTGCGCGTCTGGGCATAGATGCCGTTTGGATCACACCTTTTTATCCTTCGCCGCAAATTGATTTCGGCTACGACGTAAGCGATTACGAAAATATTGACCCACAATTCGGCACGCTCGCAGACTTTGATCGTCTCGTTAAAGAAGCCCACAAACGCCGCATCCGAATCATCATTGATTACGTCCTAAATCACACTTCTGACCAGCACCCTTTTTTCGCCGCTTCAAGATCATCGCACAATTCGCCTTATAGAGATTGGTACATCTGGCGCGATCCGAAAAACGGCGGCGCGCCGAACAACTGGTCTTCATCCTTCGGCCCCATCGCGTGGACACTCGACGAAAAAACAAATCAATATTATTACCACCGTTTTTATAAGGAACAGCCTGATCTTAACTGGCACAATCCGGCGGTTGAAAAGCGTATGTTTCAGACCGTGCGATTCTGGCTCGAACGCGGCGTTGACGGATTCAGGCTGGACGCCGTCAATTATCTTTTTGAAGACCCGCCACTGCGTGATAATCCTGTCTTACCGGAACTGCGGCCGGGCAGCACTACCGAACATGTGCAGGAACTAAAATACAACCGCGATTTGCCGGAGACACACGACGTAATGATTCGCCTGCGTTCTTTCACGGATAAGTATGATCCGAATCGCCTGCTCATCGGCGAAGCTTACGTGCCGCAATTGAAAGAGATGATGCGTTACTACGGCGCTAACAACGACGAACTGCAATTGCCTTTTAACTTTTTCTTAGTGATGGGAAAAGTACGAACGAGCCTTGACGCGCAGACGTTTCGCTCGGTCATCAACGAATCCGAGAGAGCGCTGCAAAATCGCCCGACGACTTATGTTTTGAGCAATCACGACATCCCGCGCGCCTTTGATCGCTACGGCGATGGTCAGCATAACGATGAGATCGCCAAGCTGCTCGCCATGATGTTACTAACACTGCGCGGCTCGCCGTTTCTTTATTACGGAGAAGAGATCGGGATGGCGACGACCGAGCCTCAAACGATTGAAGAGGTGCGCGATCCCGTTGGCAAAAGATATTGGCCTGCGAACAAAGGGCGCGACGGAGAGCGCACGCCGATGCAGTGGGATGATGGGTTTCAAGCCGGATTCACGACCGGCCAACCATGGCTCAAAATACCTTCGAGCGCCGCCGCGCGCAACGTCGCAGTGCAGGCCAGAGATTCAGCTTCGATTCTCAATTTCTATCAAGGGGTAATTCGCCTGCGCCGCCGCAGTCCGGCCTTGCTCGACGGCGATTACACAAGCATCGGTGATGATCCGCGCGTCTTCGCTTATCGTCGCCGCACGTCTGCGCAGACGTTGATAATCGCTCTCAACATGTCTAACGAGATTAGCAATCTGCGTTTGGATGAAACGGCGCGTGCCGGAGCATCAACACTCCGCGTCGTGTTGAGCAGTCAACCTGCTGTTGCGCCGCAGGCAATTAAAGATACTTTGCGTCTCGCGCCGTTCGAGGCGGTTATACTAGCGCCGCAAACAAAGTAAAGTTGTACGCTTTCTTGTGAGAATGGAGAAACTTTATGGAAGCGGTTCTTGAACATAAATCTGCTCCGGGCGTGAGTGGTTTTGCATTGTTTCGCTTGATGCCTGAGTTTAAGCGAAACACGCTTCAAACTTTTATAGATTTGGCGCGTCGTCACGGCGACCTTGTTTGTTTTCGCGGGCTGTGGACTTCATTTATGTTGATTGACCCGCAGCACGTCGAATATGTTTTGCAGACGAATAGCCGAAATTATCGCAAAGGCAAGAACTACAAGGAAGTCGCAGCGTCAACCGGCAATGGATTGTTTGTCAGCGAAGGCGATGTCTGGCGCAGGCAGCGACGACTTGCACAACCGGCTTTTCATCGTCAGCGTATCGCATCGTTCGCCAAGATTATGACCGACTCCGCCGAAGCGATGCTCGAACGCTGGCGACCATTTGCCGAGCGAGGCGAGATTGTCGAAGTTGATACGGAAATGCTGCGCCTTACTTTAGGCATCGTCGGCAAAGCTCTTTTCAGTCGTGACTTGAGCGACGAAGCAGACACGATGAGTCGGTCTTTTGAGATTATCCGCAGACACACTACAGATAGAATTATGTCCGTCTTGAAATTTCCGACGAGTTTTCCGATACTGAAAAATCGTCGTTTTCGACAGGCAATTGCCAATGCCGAGCGAATTGTTTATGACCTTATCGCCGAACGTCATCGTGGAGAGGGAAATCCCGACGATTTGCTTTCGCTCTTAATGGCGGCGCGTGACGAAGAAACGGGCGAAGGGTTGAGCGATGAGGAGTTGCGCGACCAAGCATTGACGATTATCGGTGCGGGATACGAAACGACGACGCAGGCTCTCGCATGGACTTGGTATCTGTTGGCAAAACACCCGGAAGTTGAAAACAGACTTCACGCGGAAATTTCAGATGTGCTTGGCGGGCGCACGCCGACTTTTGAAGATTTAGCGAATCTGAAATATACGCTGATGGTTTTTCGGGAAGCGATGCGGCTTTATCCGCCGATATGGATGATGACCCGCGCCGCTATCGAGGCGGACGAAATCGGTGGTTATCGCATTCCGACAAACTCGGAGATTTTGCTGCTTCCATATATCACTCATCGTCATCCCAAATATTGGGAGAAGCCCGAAGAGTTTTTCCCCGAACATTTCTTGCCGGAGAAAGTTGCGACCCGTCCGCGCTTCGCTTATTTCCCGTTCGGTGGCGGTTCGCGCCAGTGCATCGGCAACAACTTTGCGCTGATGGAAGCACAACTTATCATTGCGACAGTCACGCAGAAATATCGTTTGCGCCTTGCGGATAAGCGAACGATTGAACCGGAAACATCCGTGACGCTCAGACCGCGCGGCGGTGTTCGGATGAAGTTGCGATCAGCGTAAGGACAGACGATTTGATAGCCACGCCGCGCATAACAACCCATTGGACGCGAGCGCGAAACAGCTTGCTTCTTAAAAACATTTGTTGGTTATTTTCAGGTTGTCGCTGGCGGTTTTGCGCCGCGTCAACTCTGGCATTCACGCAGTCTACCCTGAGTCTTGAAATCGCTTATTAGTTCTATTGGCTTCTGCAAAGGACGAGAGAAATGCGATCTTCGTGTGTGACATACAAATCCATTTTAATGAAACTAACATCACGCCGCGCTTCGGCTTTGATTTGTTTGAGCGTTGTTCTTTTGTTGGGCTTGACCGTCGGCGCACAAACGCCTTCGGGTAAAGCTTCACAACCGGACTATCTGAATCCACGCTTGCCCTTTGAACAAAGAGCAAACGACATCGTCAGCCGCTTGACGCTCGAAGAAAAAGTTTCGCAGATGATGAACAAATCTGCGGCCATCGAGCGGTTAGGGATTCCCGCTTATGATTGGTGGAACGAGGCGCTGCACGGTGTCGCTTACGCAGGCGTTGCAACTGTGTTTCCGCAAGCCATCGGTATGGGCGCGACATGGAACGCAGATTTGATGCACAAAATGGCAAGCGCTATTTCCGATGAAGCGCGCGCTAAATATAACGATGCGATTAAGCGCGATTTCAGAAAGAGGTTTTACGGGCTAAGCTTTTGGTCGCCGAACATTAATATCTTTCGTGATCCGCGCTGGGGACGCGGGCAGGAAACTTACGGCGAAGACCCATATCTCACTTCAAGATTAGGCGTCGCTTTCGTTCGCGGGATGCAGGGTGACGATCCGCGTTATCTAAAAGTAATCGCTACTCCCAAACACTACGCGGTTCACAGCGGCCCGGAATCCGAGCGGCATACGTTCGACGCAAAGGCGTTTGAAAGAGATTTAAGAGAAACCTATCTCGCCGCTTTCCGCGCAACGATCATCGAAGGCAAAGCCGATTCCATCATGTGCGCTTATAACAGCGTCAACGGCGAACCGGCCTGCGCCAATAAGCGTTTGATGACGGACATACTGCGCGATGAATGGAAGTTCAGAGGCTATGTCGTTTCCGATTGCGACGCCGTTGCGGATATTTACAAGAATCATCATTTCACAAAAACAGAAGAAGAGGGCGTCGCACAGGCTGTTAAAGCGGGCACTGATCTGACCTGCGGCTACGAATACAAGGCGCTGATTCCGGCAGTCAAACAAGGGCTTATCAGCGAGGCCGAGATTGATAAATCTGTGAAGCGCCTTTTCGAGGCGAGGTTCCGGCTCGGCATGTTTGATCCGCCGGAGATGAATCCCTTTTCACGCATCCCGTTTGAAGCAAATGATTCTCCTGCTCATCGAGAGTTGGCGGCGCGGGCTGCGCGCGAGTCCATCGTTCTCTTGAAAAATCAAAACAACATTCTGCCGCTCAAGAAAGAAATCAAGACTATCGCCGTGATCGGCCCGAACGCAGACTCACTTGAAGTGTTGCTCGGCAACTACAACGGTGTGCCGTCCAAGTGGGTTACGCCGCTTGAAGGCATACGGCGCAAGGTTTCGCCGCAGACGAGAGTCCTCTACGCGCTCGGCACAACGCACACCAGCGAAGTCGTCGTGCCCGTTCCATCCGGCGCGCTCTTTGTGCCCGACTCTGATTCCATACAGGGACTCAAAGGCGAATATTTCAACAACAAAGATTTGCAGGGCGCGCCGAGTGTGACGAGAAACGACGCGCAAATTAATTTCAATTGGTTCACCGGAAGCCCTGACGCGCAATTGCCCGTTGACAATTTTTCGGCGAGATGGACGGGCAAGATCGTGCCGCCCGTTTCGGGAACCTTTCAATTGGGCGCGCAAGCAGACGACGGCGTGCGTATTTATCTGGACGACAAACTTTTCATTGAAGACTGGCGTGATCGCGGCGCAAAGACCGTCACCAAGTCCATCGAATTAAAGGGCAATCAAGCTTATAAGATTCGCATAGAGTATTACGACCGCTATGCTTCCGCCGAAGCGAGGCTGGTCTGGACGACGCCGCAACTCGCGCAGAATTTGCGTGATGAAGCGCTGCGAAAAGCGAAAGAGGCGGACGTTGTGGTGATGGCGATGGGGCTTTCGCCGAGGCTCGAAGGCGAAGAAATGGAAGTGAAGACGGAAGGCTTTCGCGGCGGTGATCGGACGAGTCTTAACTTGCCGAAGGTGCAGGAGGATTTGCTTCAAGCTATCACGGCGACGGGCAAACCTGTCGTGCTTGTTTTATTGAACGGCAGCGCGCTCGCGGTGAACTGGGCGAATGATCACGTCGCGGCTATCGTCGAAGCTTGGTATCCCGGCGAAGAAGGCGGCACGGCGATCAGTGATGTGCTGTTCGGCGACTATAATCCGGGCGGACGCCTTCCCGTCACATTCTACAAATCTGTCGATCAATTGCCGCCGTTTAGTGATTACAACATGCAGGGCAAAACATATCGCTACTTCAAAGGAGCGCCGCTTTATCCTTTCGGCTACGGACTCAGTTACACCAAGTTCAAGTACGATGATTTGAAACTTAGTTCAAAGCACGTGAAGCCAAATGAAAACATTCAAATCAGTGCTACTGTGCAGAACGTCGGCGACAGAGGCGGCGACGAAGTTGTTCAATTATACTTGACCGATGTCACAGCAACTGTTCCTGTTCCACTCCGCTCATTAAAAGGAGTGCAAAGGATTTATCTGAAGGCCGGAGAAAAGCGGCGCGTCTCCTTTACACTGCTCCCAAGAGATTTAACTTTGATTGATAACGACGGTAAGCGTGTGCTTGAACCCGGTGAGTTCAGCGTTTCCATCGGCGGCAAGCAACCCGGATTCGCAAGCCAAGCGGATGCCGACACGACCGGCACAGTCAAGAGCAACTTCGTCGTCGCCGGAAGAACGACGGAAATTCCGTAGGATTAATGATCGCTGTTTTCTTTTGTTGGTTGTCGAGTCAAAGACATTTGGGATGTCGAAAGTGTAGAAAATTATGTACAGGAAATTCTCAGCTATTATTTTGATTTTAGCGTCCGTGTATTCACTCTGCGCGACATCACTTCTCGTTCATGCTCGAAGCGCTTCCACTCTTTCATCGAAACCGGACGCCGAGCTTGTGCAGTATGTCAATCCGTTCATCGGCACGGCGAACTCTCCGCTGCCTGATTACTTGGGCGGCAACGGCAGCGGCAATACGTTTCCCGGCGCGACGATGCCCTTCGGTATGATTCAATGGAGTCCCGACACGGAAAAAAGTTTCGGCAAAGATGAACGCGGAAGTTACCTTTATGCTGACACTGCGATTCGCGGCTTCAGTATTACGCATTTGAGCGGGCCGGGCTGCCCTGTCTTCGGCGACTTGCCGTTTATGCCTTTTGTCGGGCAGATTGCCGCTTCTCCTGCGACTAACCCGAACGCTTACATGGCGAAGTTCGCGCACGCCGATGAAAAAGCTTCGCCCGGCAATTACGAGGTCACACTTCAATCCGGCGTCAACGTGAAACTTGCTGTCACAGAGCGGACAGGGTTCGGGACGTTTACTTATCCATCATCGCCCGACGCAACCATGCTCATCAACGGGCGCGACGCTGCGGGAACGCCCGATGCGGAAATGCAAATAGTTGGCGACAAACAGATCAGCGGCTCAATCACAAGCGGCGGCTTTTGTGGCGCGCGCAATAAATACAAGCTCTTTTTTGTCGCAGAGTTTGATCGTCCGTTCAAAACGACAGGCACATGGCAAGCGGCAAACGTCACACACGGCTCACGCGCAGTTAAAGGAACGACGGCGGGCGCTTACGTCACGTTTGATACGACGACAAACCGGACAGTGCAAGTCAAGGTCGGTCTTTCTTACGTGAGCACGCAGAATGCTTCGCTGAATCTTCGCGCGGAGAATGCGGATTGGGATTTCGCCGCCGTGCAAAAGCGCGGGAGAGCGCGTTGGAATGAAGCGTTGCGCCGTATCGAAGTTAAGGGCGGCACAGACACAGAGAAGCATATTTTTTACACGGCGCTGTATCATACGCTGCTTCATCCAAACGTCTTCAGCGATGCGAACGGCGAATACATGGGCTTTGATGATCGCGTGCATAAAAGCTCTGACCATACGCAGTACACCAACTTTTCAGGCTGGGATATTTATCGCTCCGAGAGTCCTTTGATCGCGCTGCTGTTTCCGAAAGAAGCGAGCGACATGGCCGAGTCGCTTGTGTTGGACGCAGAGCACGGCGGCGGGCTTCCCATCTGGCCTGTCGCCAATGATGAAAGTGGCGCAATGTATGGCGATCCGTCAACGGCGATTATTGCGAGCACTTATGCTTTCGGCGCGCGAGACTTCGATACGAAAGCGGCGCTCAAACAAATGATCAAAGGCGCAGTTGATCCAGAAACGAAATCGAAGACTTATCCTGCGCGAAAGGGCTTACGAGAATATTTACAATACGGCTACATTCCGATGGATGCGACGAAAGATCAATTTGGGAACACTCTCTGGGGTTCGCCATCCATCGCGCAGGAATATATGATCGCCGATTTCTCGCTCGCGCAATTCGCCAAAGCGCATGGAGACACGGCGACTTACAAAGAGATGATGCGCCGCTCACAATTCTGGACGAGGATTTTTGATCCGCAGAATAAGTACATACGCGGGCGCTATGCAGACGGCTCTTGGCTTCCCGGCTTCGATTTCAAAGCGCAGGTTTACGATAAAAAACTTCCATGGAGTCCAAGCAGCCACAAATCTTATGTCGAAGGCAACGCGGCGCAGTACACTTGGATGATTCCGCATAATATGCGCGCGCTCTTTGATCGCATCGGCGGCAACGAAGCGGTCGTGAAACGGCTCGATAGCTTTTTCACTGAGCTAAACGCTGGCCCTAATCGTCCATACTTTTTTATCGGCAACGAGCCTGTCTTCGCCGCGCCTTGGGCTTACGATTTCGCGGGCGCTCCATATAAAACTCAGGCGATTGTGCGACGCGCGCTGCTTGAACTTTTCACGAATGATCCGGGCGGCATACCCGGCAATGATGATCTGGGCGCAACCTCATCATGGATCGTGTATGCGGCCATTGGTTTGTACCCGGCGATTCCCGGCGTCGGCGGCTTCACGATCAGTAGTCCGCTCTTTCCTGAAATCACTGTGCGTTTGAAGGACGGACAAAGGCAATTGAAAATCATCGGACAGGGAGCGTCCGCCACAGCGCCGTATGTGCAGGAACTTCGTTTGAACGGCAAACCATACAACAGTACATGGCTGCCTTTTGAAAGGATTGCCAACGGCGCGACTCTACGGTTCAAACTCTCCAGCGCTCCAAATAAAAAATGGGCGACAGAGCCTTTTGCCGCGCCGCCGTCTTTTGCCGAAGGCATGGAAGGCGAACATCCGTCGGCACGTTAACAGTTCATTTCAAAATTGTACGGGCTAACGGGCTCGTACAAAGGATGGCGAATGACAATCAAACAATTGTTGATTTCACTTTTAATGTTGCTGACGGTGTGCAATGCCGAGTCGAGTAAAGCAGCCACTCATTCATACCGTACACGCAACGCCGAAAGCCAACAGGCGGATAAAGCAGTGCGATCAACTGTGCCGCCGAATGTCTCGCCGAATGCGCCGCCGCATGTCCCACTTAGTCTGGCGCTTGATAAGGGCGCGCTTCAGGTAAAGACACCGGCGGGCGCGGCTCTTTCCGGTATGAAGCTACGCCTGCGCTTGAGTGACGGCGCTTCGCTAACAGGCGATCTTGAATTGGCAGGACAAGACACGGGAACAGATAAAGCAGGAACATACGAACGACTGCGCTATCAGTTAATTCCAAACGCAGCATCCGCGCCGTCACGCAAAGACACGTTTAGTGCCGTGCTGGAGATGCGACATTATCTTCAGCCGCATGTCATCGTCGCGTCTTTAGATTATGCCGGGCCAGCTTTGGCGGCGGCCGACGGCGTGCAGTTAATTATCAGTCTGGATAGCTTTGCGCGCGGAATGGCGTTAAAGAGAGTCAAGCTTTACTGGACGGCTCCCGTGTTTACTTCCGACCCTAGACTTTTATCCACATCCAACCAGCTTTTGTTATGGAAGCAAATACAGGGAGACAATTATCATCTGCTCGTTCCATTGGCGGGCGATGGAATGATCGGCGAGTTAGGCGTTTCAGAAATCGAGTATCGCTACGAGTTTCGCGTTTCATCATCAAGCTATGATCCAGGGTTTTCACCGCGCCGCATTCCGCTCTTCGCTTACGCTGTTTCGGATAATCCATACAGCTTACCGCGCGATGCTTACCAAACAGCGTTTGCGTCGAGCAATCAATACGGGCGGCTGCGTTGGGAAAAAGATTATCCAGAAATCTTTCGTTCGCTTGGCTGGTGCTCTTGGAATACTTACTACAAAGAAGTGACGGAAGAGAAAATTCTTAACAGCGTTCGTTCCCTACGCGATCAGCATATTCCCGTCGGCTTCGTGCTCGTAGATGATGGTTGGCTCAACATCAAAGAAAACAAGCTCGCAGATTTTGACGCCGATGCCATAAAGTTTCCGCACGGCCTTGCCGGATTAGCCAAAACGCTGCGCGAGCAATACAAAATTCCGCATGTCGGCGTCTGGCATACGTTTCAAGGCTACTGGGACGGCGTAGATAAAAATTCCGGCATCGGTCAAGCGCATAAGTTTTTCACAGGCATCAATAATAAAAGCTTGCCCGATCCACGCGACACTGCGGGAGAAAGTTTTTATAGAGATTGGTACTCTCATTTGAAAACATGGGGCTTCGACTTTGTCAAAATTGATAATCAGGCCAGCAACATTAAATTCACAGGTGGATTGATGCCGCTGTTTACCTCCGGCGGCGGCGGGCAACGCAATTTACAGGAAGCGGCAAGCCTGTATTTTAGCGACAACACGGCGGCAAATCGTGAACGATCTTCCGGGCTGAACATCATCAATTGCATGGAGATGACACTGGAGAACGCATACAACTGGCGCTTCTCGAACATCGCGCGCAACAGTGACGACTACTTACCGGATTCTCCGCAGAACGCCAAAGAGCATGTTTACCAGAATGCGTATAACGCTTACTGGACATCAAACTTTGCCTATCCAGATTGGGACATGTTTCAGTCGCATGATCCGAACGCAGAATTTCATGCCGTCGCACGCGCCATCAGCGGCGGCCCCGTTTACTTCACGGATGAACCCGGCAAAGAGCGCCCGGAACTTTTGCGCCGCTTGGTTGCTTCAAACGGACGCCTGTTAATGTTGGATGAACCGGGCCGTGTAACGCGCGATCTACTGCTCACCGATGCCGCGCTCGAACACACTCCGTTAAAAGTGTTCGGTCAAGTTTCGCGTCCCGGTGTGTTTGCCGGAACAATTGCCGCATTCAACGTCAACAAGAGCGCGCAAACTCTTTCGGGCACGCTCAATGTCACAGATGTCGAAGGACTTATCAATACTAAGACAAACGCGTCTGCAAGAATCGCTGTGTATCAACGCGGCAACGACCGTATAAACTTGCTCGATGCAAAAAACGCTACGCTACCGTTTACTCTGGGCAGTTCCGGTTACGATCTATTTACCTTAGTGCCTGTGGATCAAGGCGTCGCGGTCTTCGGCTTGCTCGATAAGTATATCGGCACGGCGGCAATTATCTCGCAGAGCAGGCAAAGAAATGAGGTCACGATTCGCTTACGCGAAGGGGGTGATTTCGGCGCATGGCTTGAACATGCACCGGCCAAAGTAGAACTCGACGGGCGAGCGTTATCATCATCCGATTATAGCTACAAGCAAACTCTGCTGCGGATTCCGCAAGCAATCTTCGGCAATCGCACAGGCGAACGCGAATTACGCATCGTTCTCGCACCACGCTAGCGATAACGTTCGTCAGACGTTTTATTTGATAGCGTTGTTCCTCGCGGGTGAACAAGCTGCGAATGCAATTGAACGACTGCCGATGAAAACTTTCCAAAGAAAAAGGCTCTCTCGTTTCAGAGAGAGCCTTTTTAGTTTAGCGATGCCAAATGCTTTAGAAGTTCAACTTAAATCCGAGTTGAACTTGGCGCGGGATATTGCGTTGTCCGTTGTTAGGGTTCAAGACGCCGAAGGTATTGGCGGTCACGTTACCCGAATCAGGGCTGCCGAAGATCGGCGTATTGAATGTATTGAAGGTTTCAAAGCGAAATTGAAAGCGAACGCGCTCGGAGAAAGCGAACGTTTTGTTCAGCGCCATATCAAACGACGTCGCTGATGGCTGGCGCAGATTAGCCAACCGGAGCGGTGATGTACGCAGAGTGTTCGCCGCACGTATCGCAAACGCTGGATTAGAACAAGTCTGCTGTACGCGTCTACCAGTCGCATCGGTCACAAACTGCAAACTGGTACCGTTAAGCTGGAGCACGCAGTTGTTTATGTAAGAACCCGAAAAACCGGGAACATTCGAGTTGCCGGTAACCGGATTGGAGATTCTCGGATCGGCGATTAGATCGGCATTTCCCGGAAGACCAATCGGGACGCCCGTGCGATAGCTGCCAATAACACTGTACTCGAAGCCGCCAAGCAGCAGGTTTGTGACCTTGCCAGCGCCACTAAGGAACCGTCGTCCGCGACCGAACGGCAATTGGTAAACGGCGCTCGCAACGAGCACATGCGGGCTATCGAAATCAACAACCGCTCTCGTTGGCGCAGCGTCCTGATCGTTGAGGAAGCTAAGCGCGCCGATATTTTTCGAGAAAGTGTAAGAGACAACTCCTACCAATCCTTTACTCAAGCGCTTTTCAAGGCTGGCTTGCAGCGAGTTGTAATCGAGTCTGCCAATGTTCTCTGCGGAAACCCTTACATCACCAAACTCCGGGAACGGCACCAGCAATCTTGATCGCGCAATTGTTGCGCCATTCAAACCTGCGTTGCCCGGAATGAGTCCGGCGAGGGGATTCGTGACGCTCGCGTTGAAGAAGGCCGGATTTGCCCGAAACTGCGCGAGTTGGGCAGCCGAAAGAACGTTAAGATTACGCGTGCCACCATTCTGTGCATCGCCCGTTAGAATACCGCGACTGCGGCTGCCGACGTAAGAGACATCGAGTTTCAAGCGGTACGGCAGTTCACGTTGAATGCCTGCGGAGTATTGATGAATGTACGGGATTACGCGGTTGGGGTTGCCGAAAGTGATGCTGCTGCCAAGCGAAGTCAATTGACCAAGCGATGAACCGGTGGGCGTAGCTAAACCGCTTGGAAACGGATTGTTGAAAGCCTCTGCGCGCGGAATGAACTGGTTTGCGCCGCCGCCCGTTAATGTGCCGGTAAACGGTGTAATTACGCTGAAACCGGTCGTGCCGCCGTATTCAGCCGACGGAAAGTAGAAGAGTCCGTAACCGCCGCGCAGCACCGTTTTTTCGTTAAGTTGAAATGCCGCACCGATGCGCGGTTGGAAGTTATTGCGATCTTTGACGAATGCGCCGCGCGGCTGCCCACCGACGCCCGCGAAAAGCAAGCCGCCCGGCAGGTTAGCGCACGCCGGGCAATCCGTAGTCGAAGCGTTCCTCACGGCAGCCGCCAGCGGATTGGCTTGATTGACGGCAAAGCCGCGATTCTGACGGTTAAAACGCTCAACGGGTGGCTGTTCGTAGTCGTAGCGCAGCCCTAAGTTCAAAGTCAACTTCTGCGAAACCTTGAAATCGTCTTGAATGTAAGCGGCGTAATAGCCCCATTGGAATGTAGTAGGTGAAACGTTTTCAAGTTGAGTAGCTCCGAAGTTGCCGTTGAAATTACCACTCGCGGTTGGAGCACCAAGCAAAAGGTCGGCAAACGCGGCGCCTCCGGTGGAGAGATTCTGCGGATCGCGTGCGGTGAACTGATTGTCGAAACCGAAAGCACCTCCACCAAAGTTAAACGAGCCGCCCGATTGATTAACCTGAAAATGGCGATATTCGCCGCCGAACTTAAACGTGTGTTTACCGCTGATCTGCGTTAGATATACCGGCACACTAAATGTGTTGGTGATGTTTGAGTTCGGGTTGCGCGAGCCGAATTCGGGAATTCCACCGGCAGGATCATTAAAGCCTATGCGCGGCACAATAGAGATCGGGCGGGCACTTGAAAAAGCCTGCGAGAAGCCCAACTGAGTAGCATCGAAGGGCGATGAAGCCTGACGAAAAGCCGCTTGCAGGAAACGTGTAAAAGAAAGGCGCGCGTTCAAAATAGAAGTTGGTGAAAGCGTTGTCACCGAGTCAATCACCGCGCCGTAGTTTTCACGCACCAACGGGCCTTGCTGGTCGATACCTAAACCGGTGCGATTGTTGCCGCCGAAGGCGAACTGGTTGCGGCGGTTGTTCACGAAACGGACGAACACGCGCTCGCTTTCGCTGAACTGGCGATCAACGCGGGCGATGTACGAATGAAAATCATCCGTGCCGAGACCCGGACTTAAAATAAAGTTATTGAACCTTTGCGTCGGCGTGCCCACGTTCGGTAGCGAAAAGCCGTTGATAATCGCCTGTCCGGTTTGGTTGATACGATTTGCCGGAATGATGTTGCCGGGAAACGGGTCGCGTGTGAACCGTCCCGGATTATTCGGGTCGGGACGCGTCGTCAGCGGATCGAAGATCGTGATACCGGATTGTGAAAAATCGCCGGTACGCTCCAAGAGAGTAGGAACGGTGCTAAAGCCCGGTTGCGGGGCTGTCTCTTTATATTTCTCGGCATTGAATAAAAAGAACGTCTTGTTACGGTTGCCGATCACCGGACTACCGCCTTCACTGAAGTGCGGAAGAAAGACGGGGCCGGAGAGCACAAAACCGTACTGGTCAATTTTGGGGCCGCCGAGGTTCGCTCCCGTCACAGGGTCTCTGGCAAAACGCGGGGAAGCTTCCTGTCCGGCGAACGGGCCGGAGGCGAGTGTGCCACGCGAATTATTGATAAACTGGTTCGCGTTTAATCTGTAGCGACGCGCAAATTCATAAACCGAGCCGTGAAAATCGCTTCCGCCGGATTTGATGGTGATGTTGATGGTGCCGCCGCCCGTACGCCCGAACTGCGAGTCATAGGAGTTGGTCTGTATCTTGAATTCTTCGGTCGCTTCGGACGATGGCACAAAGGCGATGTTGTTGCTGCTGGTTGTGCGGCTCGCGTTAACGTCAGTGTCGGCGTTGTTCGGCGCACCATCGAGCAGAAAGTCGTTGTGGCGATTGAGTCCGCCGTTAATGGAAAAGTTCACGTTGTCACCATTGTCGAACGGGCGCGTGAACTGCAAATTGCCGTTGAACGTCACGCCGGGCGAGAGCGTGGCAAGGTTAAGCGGGTTGCGACCGACTAACGGCAACTCGCTGATGCGCGCGTTCTCTATCACTTGGCCGCGCGAAGCTGTATCAGGCTCCAATAGCGGTGACTCGGCGTTGACGTTGACCGTCTCGCCGACGCCGCCGACTTCCAGAGCGACATCGAACGTGGCTTTATCGGCGGTATGAAGTTCGACAACGTTGCTGGCAGCAGTTTTGAAGCCTTGCGCTGTGACAGTCACGCTGTACTGTCCCGGCTGCAGCAAGGGCACAGTGTAATTGCCTTCCTCTGAAGTAGTCGCGGTTTTCTCTTCGTTCGTTTGTTGATTTTTAATCGTCACTTGAGCGCCGGGGACGGCAGCCCCACCGGGGTCGCTGATGTGTCCGGTTAGAGTGGCGCGAAATTCCTGGGGGAAAGCTGTGGCCGCGAGAATTAAAATAATTCCGGCGAGAGATAGAGCGCGACAGCAGAGGCTGATCTTCATAGATTCTCCTTAAAGAACTGAAACGGGGCGGACTGTTTTGGATTCAGGTTAAAACTTTGGCAAATACAATATTGAACGGATTGCTCGCATCAAATGGTTAAGAGGCACTGGTAGTCTGGCCTGCCTCTTCGCAAAGTAACCGCTTACCATCTGATCGGAGTTGCGTGATAATATAGCTGTGCGACAAGATTTGCAACAGGAATTTAACATCGGAAGGTTCCCGCGCGTTTGGAAAGCAGCCACAGGCTATTACTCAATCTCACTTTCCGCAATTATTTTAGTATAGACCTCACGCGCGTGCTGGTAAGCTTTTTCAGCATCCGGGCGTTCCTTCGCGGAAATCTTCGCCGCCTTCTGGCTCCAGCACTGATCCACCGCTTTCAAACACCACTCGGCGCTCCGGCGTGAAGCGCGAATCGGATGATTACCAATGTTAATAAAGATCGGGTTCGTATGTGACGACGGTAGGATACGCAACGCAATCCAACTGCTACGCTCAATGGGAATATCAAAGGTGACGTTCTGGAGCGTGCCGTCAGCGAGAATGTTTTTAGAGGTAACGGGCTGACCGTTGACGATTACTTCGAGCGGCACTTCGCGCGTGTCCCCGACGCGCGCTCTTTCAATGTCCCAATAAGGCTGCTGGTCGCCGCGCCGCCCACGCAAGGTTTCGTTCGGTTTGATATTCAGTAACGCCGCCACCTTCGCCGTGACGCGCACCGTCTGCACCTTATCCAATTTCACTTCGCTGCCGTTTGTGCCGACGAACAGATTGTTGACGCGAAAATCCATCAAATGACTTTTGCCATCGGACACATACGAACGCCCGTCGCGTATTCCCTTCACCCACGTGTCATAACTTAGCTGCCCGTCGAGTTGCACGTAAGAGCGCCCCATCCCGACGCGCTCGGCGTAGATGCAAGGGAAATCCGTTTCGCCACTGATGCGCGTGCGGAAACCGCTGTTGAGCGTGTGATACCAGATATTGAGTTCCCAAACAGGCGGAGTATCCACTGCCGAGATGAAATCCACAGCATCGTGCGTCACGTCCACGATGTATTCGTTCGCGCCGATGCCGTCAAACTGCGGCATTTCGTAATTCGGCAGCGTGTCTGATTTTACTTCGAGTCCCCAACCCGAATGAGCGTAGCCCGCAACAGCACCCTGCGCTCGCGCCCATTTCAGAATCGGCAAGTCCCACGTCGGCCAATCTTCTATCTTCGTCGCGCCCGGATAATCCTGTTCGCGCAAGCCTAGCAATGCCAGATGTCCGTTGAAGCTTGATGGAAAGCCGGACACCTCGACGTCATAACGCATCAAATTATCGGCAGTCGAAAGCTTGTTAAGCTTCGCCTCGAAAAACTGTTTCTGGAAATAGTAACAAGGCCCCCACGTCAGTACGTCGCCGACACTGAGCGCCTCGCCCAAGATGTGGCGAATCATGTCCTTCGGCAACACGCCCTGCGTCGGAGCTTCGTAGTGCGAACAACCTGCAGCGTGTATGTGATGATCGCCCGCATACCATCCAGATGCCGCAGGATTAATCCAACGCTTCAATTGAAACTTCCACGCCTGCGGCTTCAACGTTTCAGCGACGCTCAAGGTTTGCTGCTGCACAAGGTATTCAGGGCCGCGCGTGTATTCAATGTTGTATATGCCGACGGGCAATCGTAGATGCTCGCCATCGGCGCGATAAATTTGCGGCTGAAAAGCAAAATCCGGCGCAAGGCGCTTCGTCTTCGCCGGATAGATGCGTTCCTGACGGTCTCGAATAATGAACGAGGCCGTTGTCGGTTTGTTGTTTTCGTCTAGAACGTGCAGCGCAACGTTCTTTGAAGGAACGAAGTTGAAGAGAACGGAGACATCGTTGCGAAAGCCTATGTCCTGCGTGCCCTGCCCGACGTTGAAACTGATCTGCGCTTCGCGTCGTCCGCGATCACGACTGTAAAGTTGAATGATGCGATATTCGAGCCGCAGCCCTGACAGACGCGGCTCAAGCGGCTGCTTGTCGAACATAGAGAGTTCAAGCCAACGGTTAGCGATTTCGCTTTGCTTGATTATCTGAGATGGGTACGCAGGGCCGATGAAATCTTTTGCGCGTCCATACACAGGCTTGGCATTCGGACTCTCCGCTTTAAGCTGCGCCGTCACGCCCGCTTCGTTTCGCACTTTGACCAAGAATGTCCGCCAGCCTTTTTCAACAAGCGTGGCTTCAACCAATCCGCGCGTCACCTTCACGCGGCTCTCCGGGCTAATGTCAACGTGAAACAGCGCGCGGCGGTCGAGTATGTTTTGAATTGCGACGAGGGCGCGTCCGGCGTTTGTCTCGTCAGCCGCCTGTTCGAGCGCTTGCTTTTCGGCGGGGCTGAACGGCTCGCCCAAATAATCCAGCGCTTCCGTCAAGCGTTTGACTTGCGCGACGAGCGGCTGTACTTCTACGTCATCAATTTCCGGCTTCGTCGCAGCAACGAATGATTGCGACAAAAGGATGACGATAGCGACGGGGACGAGCACAAAGCGATTGACGGCCTTAACGCTCAAGCAGATTAACCTCCCTGACTTGCACAGGCTTTCCGCGCCCACCTTCCAAAAAGAGCGTCTTGATTTCCCAAGGCTTAATCTGCGCTGTGTGTTTCAAACGAAGCATTAAACTTTCAAGCGTAAACTCTGTGGCAAGACCGGCACGCTCCTGCATCCTGATAATGATTCCATTGTCCTGCTCGGCACGCTTCATCGCTGTGACAATCACGTTGCCGGGCGCGAGGCGAAAGAACGAACGTGTCCATGGTTCTGTTCCTTCATGCGCAGAATCAATGACATACTCGGCGGGCGTTTGCATCTCTTCACTCAAGCGATCCAATTCAAGCGCGGTGTACGCGCCGCGCCCGCGCACAAGCCAGAAACGGCGTTCCTGTCTGCCTTGATCCTGCCAGGCGTTGTTGTCGTTGTGAGTCACTTGAAACGGATCGTGACGCGCAAACGGCGCTGATCTGATGAGGACTGTCCGAAGTAACCCCTGCAAACAATCGTAAGAATAAGTCGAGTTGTTAATCAACCCGACGGTGTAATCTTCGCCGCCGATCTTTCCTTGAACGGCGACCCAATCTTGATACGGCTCTTCTTCTCCGTTCGTCTCGCGCTCGATAACCGCGCCCGGCACTTTAGCGAAGAGGCGCGGAGAAGCGAAGGCCGTCGGTATTTCAAGCTTCAGCATTTGCTCGCGCTCATGCCAGTCAATAACGAATCGTAACTCAACGGCATCAATGGCTTTGAACTGCGCGATGTCGAGCACAATCTCAGAGTTATTCCACTTTGCCCTTTGGCGTGTGACGCGCGTCACGGGGCCATCCTCAATTTGTTGCAATGAAACAAACTGCGGACGTGCAATCTCTTGACGGAATTTTAAGACTCCGTGTCCCCATGTATCGCTCGGGTCACTGATAACGATAAGTCCAAGCGAGCCTCCTAATAACTCTTTGCCGTCTGAAGCTTTCAGCGACGAGATGCCGAAGCCTTTATCCGAAACGGCGAAGAAATCCTCCAGCGGTTCGGCGGCGGGAGGCGTACCGTGCACCAACTCCAACACTTTATAACCGCACGGCGGCAAGTCAACCCAGGCAGAGAGGCGCGGAAAGACTTGCGTCATGCTGTCGGAAGGCCGCCACTGTAGGGGAACCTTCTGCTTGTCCTGCGTCTCCAGATGAGTTATCGGTATCGTGTCCGCAGGGATTGCGACCCAAGGGTTCGAGCCCGGATTCTTTTCCGTGTGAAACTCAACGAGCGTCTTTCTCGCCCAGGGCAAAGAATTGAAGAGAAAAACCGCGCCCTCTTTAACGCCTCGCAGATCAACGCGGCGCGCCATTGATTCCAATGCTTCAACTCTCGATTCCTGCGCCGTTTCGCAAGCCCAGCCCATGCTGTCTCTCGAATCTCTGTAAGCCGTGTAGAGCGCAGTGCCTGCCATTAAATCGTGAAACTGATTGAAAAGAATCTTCCACCAAGCCGAGGTGTAATCCTGCGCCGGATACGGATGATCGTTGTTCAGATTGGCAACCAGCGAAATCGCTTCAGCCTGTCCGAGCCAGCGTTCGGCTCTGCGGTTGAGTTGCTTGCCTTCGCCATGCGCCGAATAGCAACCGCGCGCATGATTCTGTAACTCCGACTTGATGACCGGCAAATTAGCCATCGCGGGCGATTTCTCGACCGCTGCGAAAAACTCACCCACAGTGCTCCAACGAAGTTCGGGCAGCGACGCATCTTGCTGTTGTTCGAGGACTCTTTTGATCTGCGCTTTCGTGACCGCGCCGCCATGATCGCCAACTCCTAGAAAATAAGCCGCGTGATCGAAGCCTGATTGAAAGTTATTCTGCGCGGCGTCTCCTATCCGCTCCGCGCTCTGGCTGTAACCGCGTCGTATGCGCAGTGTGAGAACGCGCGAACCGTCGGGCGCTTCCCACCAAAAAAGCAGCGGTAGCTTCTTCTCATGTTCCTGCGGGCGCATGAAAACGTAGTAGCGATAGCCCGCGCGTTTTAAGATAGACGGCAAACCAATTGCGTGGCCGAACGAATCCGGGTTGAGGCCTATCTGGACATCAACGCCGAGAGCACGCTGAAAATAGTTTTTGCCGTACAGACTATGGCGGACGAAACTTTCTGTGGAGGGGATATTGCAATCCGGCTCGACAGGCCAACCGCCGACGACTTCCCAACGGCCTTCGCGCACGCGCGCGCGGACTTCATCGAACATCTTCGGATCGGCGCGCTCGACCCAACTGTAATGAATCGCGGAGGAATGGCTGTAACGAAAATCCGGCGTCTCTTTCATTCGATCCAGCGCGCTGCGAAACGTGGTCAACACGATGTTCGCGCCGTCACGCCAAGGCCACAACCAAGCGGCATCAATATGCGAATAACCGATGATGTGCAGCGTTTTGCTTTTTGGATTTGCCTGTGCGCCGCCCACAGACGAATTAGCAATCGTTGAAGTTTGATTGCCAAACGTTGGAAGCCCAATCGCTGCCACAGCGCCCAACGTTGCTGCTCCGTTGACGAGAAAACGTCTACGCGAAAGCTCTTCCGGTTTGTCCGACATCAACTCATCCGCACGCAGCTTATCTGACATTCGTTAAATCCCTTTTCGCTTTTACTTACGATTGAACTTGTCCCAACTCCGCATCAATATAAATGCACCAAACGTGCAGCAACATCAGATGCACCTCTTGCACATGAGCCGTCACATCGCTCGGCACGGCGAGCACGTAATCGGCAGTTCCATCAACTAATCCGGCTGCGCCCGTCACCGCGACGGTGATAGCTTTGCGCTCTTGACCCATCGCTAGCCCGCGTCGCACATTCTCTGAACGCCCGCTTGTCGTAAAGCCGAACGCCACGTCACCGGGCTGCGCGAGGGCTTGCATCTGACGCTCGAAAAGCGTTTCGTAACCAAAGTCGTTACTGATGCAAGTTACTGTTCCCGGATCACTTGCCAGAGCGATGGCCGGAAGCGGTTGCCGCGTCATGGCAAAGCGCCCTAACAGTTCTCCAACAAGGTGGCTGGCCTGCGTCGCGCTGCCGCCGTTACCGAAAGCTAGCACCTTCTTTCCTTCTTTAAGCGCTTTGATCGTAACGTGAGCCACAGCTTCCGCCTGTTCCTGCAACTGCCCGATGCTTTGCTCAATAACTTGCTGATGCGAAGCAAAGTGCTCCGCGATGCGACCTGTTTTCATATTAATTTTTCACCTTTCGCGCTGACTCTGGAATTGACGCGGGCGAAACCGAATTGAATTCACGCAATATAAAATTAAACGGACGACGTTTTTAAGAGAATATCTGTTTCGGCTCGCGTTCGATTATTTGTTGCGCGGCGCGTTGCTTACACCGAGCAACCTCCCAATTTTATAAGTCCTGCGGCGGTGTGTCTAAAACCGCATTGCTCGTAGAAACTCTGAAGATGTGCCTCGAAATCTACGTGCAACCACCCAGCCCCGCGACTTTCGGCTTCTATTGCCGCACGTCGAACAAGTTCAAGACCAATGCCGCGCCGCCTGAACTCTGCGTGAACGGTCGTATCAAGAATAAATGCGTGATAACCACCATCCCACGCAAGATTAACGAAACCTATCAAGCGTTCTTTTTCGTAAGCGCAAACAAAGGCCAAACTGCGCTTCAGCACAGGCTTGAAGTCGTGCCAAGTATGCCCTTGCCACGCAGCGGCAAACAGCTTATTCAGTTCATCATTCGTTAACGAAGGGCTAACGCGGTAAATCACATCAACTTCAGACTTCAGCATTTCACTCACATAGTATAAGACGCACCTTCTCGGTAATTGAAGCTGCCCAACTCTTGCTAATGATTTGCACGGCTGCTCCACTTCTTCCACATTAACGGATCAGCCAGCATCTTGATATAAACGCCGCCGACAACCGAGCGTGCCTGAAAGCCGCGTTGTTTGCCGTCGAGCGTTTGATACCAATCTGTGAGCGGAACACGGTCGGGCGTTTCATTGACGAACCTGCGCACCGGCGCAATGAACGCTTGAAAATCCTGCGGCGATTCGGCGAGCGTCGCCGTCCACACGACCCAATCGAGCTTCGTGTAGGTCTCTCGGTTATCGAGCGGTAAGCCGTAACGGTTCTGCTTTGTTTTATAGAACGCGACTTCACGGCGGACAACTTGCGGCGGAAACAAATTCAAGCCGAGCAGTTTGTCCCACACAAGATTATACTTCTGGCTCCACGTGCCCGCTTTATCGAAAGCGAGCCGGTAGTGATCCACATCGTCCGCCATCTTAATCCATTTTTCTACCATGCCTTTCGCGGTTCGACGATACGTTGCGGCCTCATCCTTTTTACCCGTCATGTCACACAAGCTAGCATAACTGCCCAAGGCCAGAATCGCTTTTATGGAAAGATTTGTGTTGTGCGCAAGATGGCCTGCGAAGTCGTCCGTGCTTAATTGATTTTCCGGGTCTAATCCTTTATCACGCAGATACTCCGCCCACTTCGTCAACAGCGGCCAATACTTTTCGGCGAAGCGTGCGTTGCCTTCTGCTTTAGCGAGCGCACAGACCATTAACAAAATATTTCCGCTTTCCTCAATCGGCATTTGATCTTCTTCGGAAGATTCTCTGCCGCCATAAGTTTGACCGTTAGCCAAAGGATATGTGCCAAGGTCATGCGGCGCAAATGGAAAACGCCAGCGCGCGGAACCCGCGTAATCGAGAATCGGTTTGAGTTGCGCTTCGAGCAAGCGTGGGTTGAAAAGAAGAAAGAACGGCGATGATGGATAAGTGACATCCACTGTATCAATCGAACCGTTGCTGAAATTTTCTTTTGAGAAAAAGAGCGGCGTTCCATCCCAGTCCGCCGCCAGCTTGTGCGCGGCAATTGTTTGCCTGTAAGCCAACGCAGCAATTTGCGCATACTCTTCGCCGCCCGTTTGCCGCAAGTCAGCCATCAATTCAGCATCAAACGCTTCGCAACGCTTTCGCAAAGAAGCATAGTCGCGCGCCGCAGATTTCAAGAGCGCGTCTGCCTCCGCGCCTGTGCGCCGCCAGTAAGGTCGTAATTTTCTGTGGAAATACTCGATGGAAAATTGATCGTCATAAGCAAGCATTACATAACGCGAAACCGGTGTTGATCCGACGCTGCCTAGATCAACGGCGGAGGCCAGCACAGGCATTTCATCTTTCGCCGCGCGAGGCATTCGCAGATCGTCTGTATCCGGTAGTGTTCCCGTCGCCACAAAACTGTTTCGCACAGTGCGATTCCATGCGATGACGTTCGACTCGCCGCTCACGGGTGGCACAATCAAATGAAGGTAGCCCCAATCTATCCGCACGTCGTCGCCGGACTGTTCCAGAATCGGTTGCTGTTGAGAGCCGAAGGTCATCACGCGCAGATCGCCGACTTTGGGGCGCGACCAGATGACTTTCTGAAATGTCGTGTTGACGACAAACTCTGCCGTGCAATCGAAGTAGAGCGAGACTTGATGCGTTCGATTATCTACGGCACGCGCGTCCCACGTGATGTAAGTAACAGGCCGCGCCATCACGTCCAGATCATCCGTCAAAAGCGGACTCATAAAGGTGAGAGAGAGCCGCACACCATCCGCCTCGAATTGATAAATGGTTCGCGTCGGGAGTACCTCTAAGCCCACTTGCTTTATCGCCGCAGGCATTTCTCCGTACCACTGTCCCATCAAGCGGTAAGGCTTGCCGTCAATCCGCGCGATGCTGACCATGCCGTTGGCTGCGCCCGTCCAATGTTTCGTCCGGTCATTCATCGGTTTGTCGTTCATAGACCAAACGCTAAAATACGGATCATGCGTGACGAGCGGCGCGGCAGGCGGGCGCAGGAAAGTGGCTTGTTGTGCGCAAGCCGTGACAGCGAATATCACCAGAAGGCAGATGGCATTCGCAACCTTAGTCTTAGAGTAAGTCAAGTTAGTCATCACTAAAACTTTTCCAGAGCAACCGGAAGCGCTTAACCGGATCGGGAGATTCGAGACATCTGTCTGTGAGAAGCAATGTGTTGTGAGATGGAAAGCTTATGTTTTGATTCCGCTCCCGGATTTATTGATTTGATCGGCGAGCACCGCCAGCAGAATCACTAACCCCAGCGCGATTTTTTGGATATACGGATCAATCCCTGCGAGGTTCAATCCGTTGTTCAGGATGCCGATAAAGACCGCGCCCCAGAACGTTCCGATGACGCTGCCGCGCCCGCCCATCAGAGATGTTCCGCCGACGACCACCGCCGCAATCACATCCAACTCGTACTGCAAGCCCGCGTTCGGCACGCCCGCGCCAAGCCGCGAGGCCAACACCAAGCCCGCCAGCCCGACAAGCAACCCGTTCAAAATATATACGAGCATCGTGACGCCCTTCGTATTGACTCCGGCAAGGTAAGCCGCTTCACGATTGCCGCCAACCGCATAGACGTAGCGCCCAAACGTCATACGCTTCAGCACAAACCAACCAATCGCAAACACTATCAGCATCAAGATCACAGGAACGGGCACGCCTAGTTCACGCTCTCTGCCGAGAAATTCAAAACTCGCGGGCAAATTACCGATGGCGCGTCCACCCGTGACGATAAATGCCAACCCGCGACAGATCGTCAGCATCGCCAGCGTCACGACGAACGGCGGCACGCGAAACTGCGCGATCATCACACCGTTAAATAAGCCGACGGCGAGACCAATACCGAGCGCAACAATGCCGCCCAAAACCAACGCGCCGCTTCCACCACGGCTGGCAATCAGCGCCGCGACCACGCCCGCCAGTGCCGCCACCGACCCGACAGACAAATCTATGCCGCCGGTCAAAATCACTGCCGTCATGCCGACTGCAAGAATACCTGTGATGGCGATGCTCAACGCGACGTTGACGAGATTCGGGACAGAGAAGAACTGCGGCGCGATCACTGCAAACACAATTGATTCGAGCATGATTGCGACGACGATGACATACTCCGCGATACGCTGCCATTGCAAATAGCGCCCACGAAAAGTTATCTCTGGCTCTCTGATTGCGTCACTCATAAGCTTAATGTTAGCGAAATAAAAAGCGTGAATTGCAAAGCCCGAATTGCTACACCTGTTTGTGCTCTTAAACTTTTACGCAGATTTTTTTCAAGTTCATTGCGCCGCGCCGGATGCTTTCAAGGCGTTGGCATCAACGAGTTTGACCGGAACGGCAATGCTCTTCGGAACTTGCCCGCCACCGAAATGCGTGCTGATGACTTCAATAGTTTTAGCGCCTAGGTCGCGCGGCTGCTGTGCGACATCTGCTTTGAGCGCGCTGCCTCGATTGATCGCCTTGACCGCTTCCGGTATCGCGTCGTAACCGACGATGACCATGTCATTTCGCCCACGCGCTTCGGCAGCCGATAACGCGCCGAGTGCCGAATCATCGTTGATACCGAAGATGCCTTTTAATCCGGGATTTCCTTGCAGCATATCATCGGCAGCTTTCAGAGACCGGTCGCGCACACCGCCGCCGTTCAAGACTGAAACGACTTTAATACCGGGATGCTTTTTCATTTCTTCTTTGAAACCTGTTTCACGATCAAGCCCTGTTTGTACTTCCTGCTGGCCGATGATGCCGACGCTTCCTTCTCCGTTAAGCGCGCGTGCGATAAAGTCTGCGGCGAGGCGGCCTCCCGCAAGATTATCCGAAGCAACATGCGATACTACTTGCCCGCCCTGCGCGGCAATGTCTGCGGTGAAGACCGGAATCTTCGCTTCGTTCGCACGCTCAATGGCGGGGCCAATGCCTTTTGATTCGACAGGGCAAACGATAATCGCGTCAACGCCCTGCACGATGAAATTTTCAATCTGCGACTGTTGCTTGGCGAGATCGAAATCGCCGGACGTGATGATTAATTGATAGCCTTGCTTGCTCGCGGCATCTTTTAATCCGGCTTCCAACTCTCTGTAGAATTCATGTTCGCGCGTCAAAAGCGTCACGCCGATGCGCTTGCCACCGGAACTATTCTTGCTTCCGCTCTGGCAACCGCTTGAAATCAATAAGGCTCCGAGCAGGACGTTCAGACACAGTGCGTAAACGATTAATCTCATTTGTTGAATCGGCCTTTCGATGATGTAGTTAATGAGCGGGTAGAAACTTACAACGGCGCGAAGCGATCAGAAGTTCAGTTTCGTCGCGCACGTTTATTACTGTGGTCTCTTCGGTCAAGGACTCGACACTTTTGTTAAAGACCATCGCACAATTGCTTTGATATACTAAGACCAAGTTTAGAAAGCAGGCGACGTAGAAGAGATTACCGATGAGCAACGAACATTATCAGTTCGACGCGGTAGATGACAAGCCCTTTTATGACAATTCGCAGCTTTTGCATGTGCGGCGATAATTCGGCACGCCCGAAGACTTATACACTCAATCGGTGCGTAGCCGACATTGATATACGCATTCACCTTTAACCGAAAGCATAGTTGAGACTCAAAGCAATTGATCGGAGCGTGATGAGCGGATCAAAAAGAAAAGTGGCCTTCATTCATACTTCTCCGGCGGCCATCGGGCCGTTGATGCAATTCTATACAGAGGCCGCGCCCGAACTGGAAATTACCAATCTCCTAGACGACGGGCTGTTGCGTTTGCTATCTGCGAACAAACAATCAATCGCGCAGAATCGTTTGGCTGAGATGATTAAAACTGCCGTTGAAACTTACGGCGCAGAGTTAGCGATGATTACATGTTCATCTGTTTCCAAAGAAATGGCTGAACGATTGAACGACGATTTTGCTTTGCCGATCCTGAAGATAGATTATCCGATGGCGCGTGAGGCGGTAAACACGGGTAAAAGAATCGGCGTCGCGGCAACTTTCCCTCCGACTCTTGTTCCGACTACTAAGTTGCTGTCCGAAGCGGCAATTGAAGCCGGAACAAACATCGAAATAATTCAAGAAGTTTCGCCCGAAGCTTATCAAGCATTGCTGGCTAATGATAATCAGAAACACGACGAACTCTTGCTTGCAGTTATCGAGCGGCTTGAGCAACAAAAGGTAGACGTGATCGTTCTGGCACAAGTCTCTATGGCTCGTATCCTGCCCCAACTTAACGGACGTATCAAAGTGCCTGTGCTTTCAAGTTTGCATACCAGCTTGAAAGCAATACGAGATGCTAGCAACGAAAAGTTAAAAGATTAAAATCTCCCGTGATTATTCATCGGGCGACTGACTTCAAACGAAAACATCTCGCCGTTATCTCTGCGTAGAACAATGAACAGACTGCTATTTGCCGCCGTTGCGGATGATGACACGGGAGCCAGCGATTTAGCTGGAATGTTAGCCGGGCAAGGGTTACGCACGCTCTTAATCATTGACCTGCCGACCACAGAACAATTTGCGGAATGGAGCAACGGGTATCATGCGGTGGTGATGGCCGAAGGGACACGCAACCTGCCGCCTGAAGCTGCACGCGAACGCACTCTTGCGGCGATGCAAATTCTAAAAGCGTGCGATCCGCGTATCTTTCAAATCAAATATTGCAGCACATTCGATTCCACTTCCAAAGGAAACATCGGAACGTCAATTGATGCCGCATTAGATGAATTAGAAGAAGCTTTCACCATCGCAGTGCCCGCTTTGCCCGTCAACGGCAGAACGACATATCAAGGCTATCATTTTGTGAACGGACAATTGCTCGATCATTCCCCGATGCGCGATCATCCTTTGACGCCGATGACGAATTCCAACTTGGTTGAGCTGCTCCGTAGGCAAACGAAACGTCGCGTTGGCTTGGCTCCGTACAGTGAGGTTGAGGGCGGCGTTGAGCAACTCAAGAAGTGCTTTGAAGATTTGCGCGCACAAGGCGTCGCCATCGCCATCGTGGATTGCCTGAACGATCAGCATCTGGAGATTATTTGCCGTGCCGCCGCCGATCTGCGTTTGATTAGCGGAAGCTCTGCCTTTGGAATCAACATGCCCGAAGTGTGGCGCGAGCGCGGTTGGATCGCGGAGCAGACAAAAGGCTTTGATGATTTATCTTTTGATGCTTCATCTGTTGCAGCGAATAATCATGGCTGTTTGATAATCGCGGGTAGTTGTTCAGTCGCAACGCGCGGTCAAAACGAATGGCTCGCGGCGCAGGGAACGCACGCAATTCATATTTCTCCACAGAATTTATTGACTCCAGATTTCAAACGCACAGCTTTCATCGAACAAGCGCGCAACGAATTAAATGCTGGTCGGCATTGTTTGCTGACCACGACGAATTCCCTTACGGAAGTTCGACGCGCGCAAGAGTGGGGAGAAAATCAAGGCTTACCAGTTTCCGCCTTTGGGGAATCGCTCGCGTATGCTTTAGCTGATGTGGCGGCGGAGATTCTACAAAACGAAACAGTCGGCGGACTGATAGTCGCAGGCGGCGAAACTTCCGGGGCGGTATGTCGCCGTATGCAGTTTGGCGCGTTACGCGTCGGGCGAAACATAGAGCACGGCGTTCCCTTATGTTTCTCTTTGGGAAATCATCAATTGCCGGTCGTGCTCAAATCGGGCAACTTCGGGAGCGTTGATTTTTACGGCAAAGCTCTCCAAGCAATCGCGCAACCCGCCAAGTACATGATTTGATAAAGTAATTTCAAAGCAGCTTGCGTTCACATCAAGTTACACGTTCGATTCTTTCGTCCTTCTTTCAGCAGCAAACAAATGAACGATTCAGTGCTTCAGCAAATGTGCGAGACAGCCGACAGCTTTTACCGCAGAGGCTACGCATTCGGCTCAACGGGCAATCTCTCCGTGCGCGTCGAAGATCAAATATGGATTACTCCGACCGGGCAATCTTTGAAAGGGCTGAACGTTAATCAGCTTGCGTGCCTCGATTTTGATGGAGCGAGCCAAAATGAAAATCATCCGTCTAAAGAATTTCCTTTTCATCTCGCCGTTTATAAGCAGAGAGCGGATGTGCGGGCAATCGTTCACTTGCACTCGACGTATTCGGTGGCGCTTTCATGTCTGGAATCTTTCAATTCAGAGCAGCCGCTTCCGCCCTTGACACCTTATTATTTTATGCGTGTCGCGCCGCTCGCCGTGCTGCCGTATTTTCGTCCCGGCTCACAAGGCTTGGCCGAAGCAGTTGAACGCGCCGCCGCCCGGCACAATTGTATGTTGCTGCGTAATCACGGAACGATATGTGCGGGTTCGTCGCTGAATGAAGCAGTTGATCGCACAGAAGAATTGGAACAAACCGCGCGCCTTTATTTCACCCTGCGCGGTGAACAAGTTCGTCATCTCACACCAAAGGAAATCGCCGAGTTAAAGAACGTCCTCCATTAAATTTGGAAACGGAAGCAATGGAATCCGGCGGGCAACTTAAGCGTCGTGGAATGACTCTTATAAGACACTTCGTTTATTGCTATCCGGGCGATAACGTTAAAACTCTCTTGGAAGGTAATGTGTATGTCATATTCTCTTTTTCGGATTCTTGCCGTCTGTCTTATCGGCACAACGTTGGCCTGTAATGCGGCGACTGCGGCACCGGCCGCCGCACTCCCGAACCCTGTCGTTGACGCACCGCTTGCAACCACTAAGGGCGAGCAAACTGCTGTCGTTGCAGGAGGCTGTTTTTGGGGACTTGAGGCTGTGTTTGAACATGTCAAAGGAGTCACCGGCGTGACCTCCGGCTACTCTGGAGGCTCGGCTGATACGGCTCAGTATGAAGTGGTCAGCATGGGTGAAACAGGACACGCCGAAGCAGTGCGAATTACTTACGACCCGTCCAAAATATCGTATGGTCAACTTCTCAAAGTGTTCTTTTCCGTCGCACATAATCCGACGGAATTAAACAGGCAAGGCCCGGACACGGGCACGCAGTATCGCTCGGCGATCTTCTACGCTAACGAAGACCAAAAGCGCATTGCGCAGGCGTATATTGAGCAGCTCAATCAAGCCAAAGTCTTTGAGGGGCCGATAGTCACACAAATCGCCATGCTCAACTCTTTTTACAGTGCTGAGGCTTACCATCAGGATTACGCTGTCCACCATCCGAACCAGCCTTACATAGTCGTCCATGATCTTCCCAAAGTCGCAAATCTTCGCAAGCAGTTTCCCGAACTATACACACAAAAATAGTTAATAACGCAATACAAAAATAGGTAGCAGAGGAAATTCCTTTGCTACCTATTTTGCTGAATCTTTTACGCAATCTCTTTGTTTAAGGGATTGTTTAGTTGCGTAGGCTGTTTATTTCTACGTCTCTAGCTTCTGGTGCGATCCTTATCCGTCGGATTCACTTCCTTCGCAACCTCATGGCCTCCGACAGCTCCGGCGACGCCGCCGACAATTCCGCCGACAGCAGTTCCGACGCCCGGCACGACAGAGCCAATCGCCGCTCCGGTTGCTGCTCCACCCAGCGCACCCGCGCCCGTTCCTACTGCGTGAACGCTTTCACCGTGAGTTCCCCACTCATTCTGGAAATAAGCTGCGTCTTCATCTGAACGCGGATTAACGCCCATAAACACGCCACCGCGCTTGATTCCCGATTCGTATTCCGCAGCGTGCTCTTTCGGGATACCGTGCCCGACAAGCGCACCAATCAATCCACCTGTTAGTCCGCCAGCGCCAGCGCCAGCGAGACCGGCAGCGAGCGGCCCTGCGATAAGAAGTCCGAGTCCGGGCAGTGCGAGCGTTGTGCCGATGGCGGCGATAGCTGCCAGCGTCGCGCCGACGGTTCCGCCGATGGCTGCGCCCTTGCCTGCGTCTTCCATTGTTTTGTCGGCAAGCGGGGATGAGCCTTCGCTGCCAGCCGGATAATACTTGTTACGCGTTTCGTCCGACATTATTACATTCGCATCATCTTTGCCGTAACCACGCGTGCTGAGCGACTGATAGGCGCGCTCGGCGCTCGCTTTGTCTTTGAAAAGTCCTGTTACCATACGTGAACGTTCGGTTGTTTCATTCATAACTCGAATCTCCTTTTGATTTTCCGGTGGATATTATTGGTCTAATCATGGATGCCGATGATTAGACTCTAAGTTGACTAAGGCTCCATGTACGATTTTCGCACCTAGCTGACGTGTCAAATCTATAACAAGCAAACTGCGCGCCAATAGATAGATAGAGTTCAAATGAAAAGGAAGTGCGAAGTCATCCGGTTGCGCGTAAACCATCCTCGGCGGTGGCTTCGACCTCAAAGCTTTTGCCCTCTAATTTAGTACGATAGATGTTAGCGACAATCTGATTGCCTTCAACAACGAGAATCTTCTTTATGCTTCGATTCCCAACTTCAAAGACTCTTGTAAAAAAAGCTTGGTGCGTTCAAATTCTTTTTCCGCTTCTAAGACCAGACGTGCTGCTCCGTTCTCTAAGCTCCCATCTTCAGCCATGCGTTCCAATTCTTGCAACGGCGCGACAATGGCAGTCATGCCGCAAGTTGAGATGGCACCCGCGCAACTATGCGCGAGACGATTCACCGCGCCTGCGTCTCCGGCTGCGATAGCCGCCTTTAGTTTCTCAATGTCTTCGGACGTTTGGCGCAGGTAGATTTCAATCAAGTCCTGCAAGGGTTCGTCATCGCCGCCCGCCGCCTCCAGCAACCGTTCCATATCAACGGGCGCAAGTTCTGGCACACTTTTCTGTTCCGTCAAAGAGTTGTTACTTACATGGATTGAATGAGAAGAATCTGGCTGCCATCGCGCGAGCATATCTCGAAGTTCTTCGGCCTTCACGGGCTTGCTCAGATAGTCATCCATCCCCGCGGCCAGACATTTCTCTTTGTCTCCATCGAGGGCATGTGCTGTCATTGCGATGATAATCGTATGTTTGTCCGATCCTTCGCGTTCACGAATCTTCGCCGTCGCCTCATATCCATCCATCAGAGGCATCTGGCAATCCATTAAAACAATATCGTATGGAGTTCGCGCGAGAGCTTCGACCGCCTCTTGGCCGTTCGCCGCCAGATCAGCGCGGCATCCCAACTTCTCGATCTGGAGGGCTGCCACCTTTTGATTGACGGAATTGTCTTCGGCAATCAGGATACGTGTGCGTGAGGCAAGCCTGAATTCTTCCAGAGTGTGGCGTGTCACAAGTTTGCTTGCGCGAGAATCGGACGGCACGCTTGCTTTTGTTTCGGCCATCACGGTGGCGAGACAATCAAAGAGTTGCGATTGACGCACGGGTTTCATCAAATAAGCGGCGATTCCCGCTTCGCGCGCTTTCTGCGCGTCGCCACGCAGACCAAACGAAGGCATCAAGACAAGACGAATGGCGACAAGCTGCGCGTCAGACTTAATCGCCCGCGCCAACTCGAACCCGTCCATCTCCGGCATATTGAAATCCAGCAGCGCGACATCATAAGGTTCACCGTTTTCCTTCGCCGCGCGAAGTAACTCAAGTGCAGCCGCGCCGCTTTCAGCTTCGCTGGGAATCATTCCCCATGATAGTGTTTGATGAATCAGAATCCGGCGATTGGTGGCGTTGTCGTCCACGACGAGCACGCGTAGATTATGCAGATCGGCGCGCTGCAAAAGCTCCGTTGTCTCCATGTTGTCCGGCTGTTTTTCCAGTCGCACAGTGAACCAGAAGGTAGAGCCTTTTCCCGGCTCGCTCTCGACGCCGATCTTGCCGCCCATCAGTTCGACAATTTGTCTGGAGATCGCCAATCCCAAACCTGTGCCGCCGTATTTGCGGGTCGTCGAGCCATCGGCTTGTGTAAAGGCTTGAAACAAACGGCGCGCCGCTTCCGGCGAAATACCGATGCCCGTATCATTCACGGCATAGCGAATCATCACATGCGTATCCGTTTCGCTTTCTTTCGTCGCGCGCACTGTGACTTCGCCCGTTTCAGTAAATTTCACTGCATTGCTGACCAGATTGACGAGCACCTGTCGTAAGCGTCCGGCATCGCCGCGCACCTGCGTCGGGACATTGCTGTCAACGAGCGAGGCCAATTCGATCTCTTTAGCTTGCGCACGCTCGGCGAGCAGTTCGACTGTTGATTCGACGATGGTGCGCATGTCGAAGTCGAGCATTTCAAAATGCAGCTTGCCCGCTTCGATCTTCGAGAAGTCAAGGATGTCATTGATGATCGTCAACAGCGAGTCGGCACTAGAACGAATCGTCTCGGTAAAATCGCGCTGCTCGGCGTTCAGTTCACTGTCCAACAACAAACCCGTCATACCGATCACACCGTTCATCGGCGTGCGTATTTCATGCGACATGTTGGCTAAGAATTCGGATTTTAAGCGCGCCGATTCAAGCGCCGAGTCGCGCGCCTGCCTGAGTTCCTCTTCAATCTGTTTGCGCTCTGTAATGTCGCGGGCGATTTTCGAGATGCCCACAATCGCACCGTCAGCGTCTTTGATCGGAGACACCACCAGCGAAATGGGAATATGCGCGCCCTCTTTGCTTATTCGCACCGTCTCGTAATGGTCAATGGACTCTCCACGCATAATCCTTTCAATAATCTGCGGCTCCTCATCCAGACGATCCGGCGGGAAGAGGGCGGGGAGATGTTTACCGACAACCTCTTCGGCGGAATAACCAAAAAGTTTTTCGGCTCCGGTGTTCCAACTAAGAATAGTCCCGTCTAATGCTTTGCCAATGATCGCATCATCCGTATACTCCACAATTGACGCTAATTTGAAAAGTTCAGCTTCGACACGCTTGCGCTCTGTAATGTCCATCATCGAGCCAAGCATACGCACGGGTTTCCCTTCAGAGTCATGCACCACATAACCGCGATCAGCGACGAGAGCATACGAACCATCGGCGCGGCGAAAGCGATATTCACCTGCCCAACTATGCCCGCCGCTATCAATTACTTCATGAATACTGTGCCCGATATCCTTTAAGTCATCTGGATGCAGTCTGCTCGTCCACGATTCGATACCGGGTTCAATCTGATCCGCCCTGTAGCCGAACATCTTCTGAAAGCCTTCGTTCCACCATAACTCGTTCGTCACTAAGTCCCAATCCCAGACCACATCATTGGTAGCGCGCGTGGCGAGTTGGAAACGCTCTTCGCTCTTTCGCAGCTCTTCTTCTGTATGCTTGCGCTCGCTAATCTCAGCCAGCAAGCCTTCGTTGGCCTTCGCCAGTTCAACGGTTCGCGCTTCAACTCTTAATTCCAATTCGTCATGCGCTTTGTGCAGCGCAGCTTTGGCCTTCTGCACATCACGAACGTACTGCTCGCTCTCCTGCTCTCCCGCGTCCATCCGCTGCTTGATCTTATATCCAAAAATAATTGCGCCGCAGACCATCAGGAGAATCAGCGCGCCCAGCACATATTCAGACTTCTGCACAGAAGCGGCAGAGGCCGTCTGCACATCGAAGAGTTTTTTCTGAATTGCAGTCATACCACTACGTAAATCAGCGAGCATGGTTGTGGCATGGGCGAACGTGCGATTCATCGCCGCCATCTGCTTGCCAGCCATTTCAAGCTGATTCTGCTTAAAGTAATAAAAGATTTTTTCGGACTCAACGGCCACATTTGCCATCGCAGACTGAACTTCGTCCATGTCCCTGAGCGACGAATCGATGTCTTGAGTGATGGGTGCGAGTTGCGGCTGACTCCTTTCAGACTGTAAATCTTCCCGCAGGACACGTAGCCGTTCGTTGAAAGCGCGCAGCGCGGCAGATGTTCGATTCGATTCGCCTTCCACGTCATGCGAATCAAAAACGTCGTTGCCGGGCGTATCAACTGCGCCTGCGAATTGGCCGAGTTCGGAATAATTTGCCCGACGGTTAGACCATTCCTGATTCACCGTCACCGAATTAGTGTGAATACTCATAATCCGGTGGGTGAGGTACAGGCCGGTTGAAACAGCCACCACATTGAAAAAGGCGAGCAGATAATAAAGTAGATGCCAACTAAAACGTAGTTGTTTCTTCGGCCGTGTTTCTTGCTTTACGATAGATTCTGCTGATAAGTCCATCCGACATTTCCTTCCCGAACGTTGCTTTGTATCGAAGAGACAAAATAATGCCGCTGGTTTCACGCGTGACGCGCCGTCAGATCATATTTGACAGCCAGTTAAAGTGTTCAAAGTTGCGGGGTTTGATGTGGTAGTAAATACGTCGTGGGGTGTGCCATTAAAGACGAACGGGAGTGACGGTCAACCCTTGAAGTGATTATAACGCATGTCTCTGGAAAATGTGCGTTAATTCGCGTAGGAGTTCATCATTTACACATAGCACATACGATTGCCCAAGCTAGTCCGCAATGCCTTACGGGTTGACTAATTTGCAGTACGTTACTGATACGCGTTGCGCGCAGACCAAATCGTATTTAATTCTTGACGAGATGAACAATTATTTCGTGTTCCAGCGTTGGTACATAATGTGCTAGCTTCCTTTAACATTGGAGGAATGAGTATGAGTTCAAATCAATTCAAAAGTGGATTCGGTGGTGCTGCGCTGGCGCTCGCATTGCTTTTCGGCGTCGGTTCAGGAACGAGCACGACTGCTTTGGCGCAACACCGTAATGATCGTGACCGGCGCTACGGCTATGGGGATGATATTTATCGAATAGCGCAGGATCAGGGTTACCGCGATGGCACCGATCACGGTGCTGAACATGCCAGAGACCGCCATTCCTATGATCCCGAAGGCACGCGTCACTACAAAGACGCAACCGAAGGCTATCGATCTTCCTACGGCAATAAGGATGCTTACAGACAGGCTTACCGCGAAGGTTTCCGGCGTGGCTATGACGAAGGTTTTCGCGGGTACAGCAATACCGGGACATATAATCGTGGCAATGACCCTTACTACCGGAATGATCCTTACGGAAGAAACAACGGCGATTATCGTCGTTCCGATAATGGCGATTACAGACGTTCGGGTAATTACGGTGGTTACGGACGCGACATTGACAGGGTAGCTTCAGAGCAGGGTTATCGTGACGGCGTCGACCATGGTGCGGAACACGCGCGCGAGAACAAGCGCTTCGATCCAGAAGGCACGCGTCATTACAAGAACGCGACGGAAGGTTATCGCTCTGAATACGGTAGCAAGGAACAATATAAGCAGGCGTATCGGGACGGCTTTCGCCGTGGTTATGACGAAGGTTATCGTCGTTCGGGCAGAGGTGGTAACGATCGCCGCAATTCACGCAGCCGTGCGGGAGATATTCTGGGCGGCATTCTGGGTGGCAGACCTTAACAGAACTCGAAGCGCTGGTTTAATTTCAAGATCGATCATCGTTATATAAGCGCATGATCGTACATTGAGGCTCGGCTGTGAAGGGGAGAGCACAGCCGAGCCTCAATTATTTAGAAACTGCCGTTTGTTAACCGGAGCTTAACGGGAAGCTTTTTCTTCGACGGCCTTGAAACCGGTGTTGTTAATGACTTCACGAATCTTCGCCTCAGTTACCTTTTGATCGTCGTACTTAACAACGGCCTCGCCTTTATCGAAACTGACCTGCACATCTTCAACGCCGGTTGTTGCTTTAAGCGCTTTCGTCACCGAAGCAGAACACATCTTGCAGTGCAGTCCTTCGACGCGAATCGTGGTTGTCTTGCTGGCAGCAAAAACGCTGGTCGTGCCGAAAGCAAGCGCGAGCGTAAATATTAAAGTTGCGGCGAACTGTTTCTTCTTCATGTTTGTTTCTCCTGATGATTGTAAAGTTAATTTTCCTAGTCAAAGGACGCGTTGACGCTCGTTCTTTGACTTTCAGTCTACTTGAGCAGCGGTTTAACTTTCTGCTCAAACTCTTCCGGCAAAAGTATGCCTTCGATGCGGTCTTGAATGTTTCCGTTGCGGTCGATCACGACGGTCAGCGGCAACGTTTCGCTTTGATCGAAGAGAGCCTTCGTTTCTTTCGTACCGGACGCGATAGGGTAATTGATTCTCAAACGCTTGATAAACCGCCGCACCGCTCGTATGTCTTCGGGCGGATAAGTTATACCGATGACCTGTAAGCCGTGCGCGCCGTATTCTCTTTGCAGCTTAATCAAATCCGGCATCTCTGCGCGGCAGGGCGGACACCACGTCGCCCAGAAATTTAAGAGCACGACTTTGCCTTTGTAGTCGCTTAAATGAAACGTGCGATGCTGCGTATCTTTAAGCGTCAGCGCGGGAGCTTTCCGAACGCTCTGTCCATTCGCGGTTATGGCGAGCAACAACAAAACAGCCGCAAGAAAAGTTATTTGTTTCATATACGCGCCTCAGAATAGATACCTGACGCCGAGCAGTACGTTGCGATCCGTGCGCAGCACCTGTGATCCTGTTTTTCGCGCGAGGGGAAACTGATAGCTTCCCTCAACGACGAATCTCGTTGCTGCGGCATACTGAAGTCCGGGCGACAAATAATACTCGGTTGAGCGGCTTCCCGGCACGGCGACATCATTGACCAGTCCCTGCCCACGGTGAACGAAGTTTGTTTCGAGAATGACGAACAGTTCCCCGCCCGGCTTTTGATAATCTGTTGGCAGCAGCACATATTCCAGATCGGTATTGACGCGCACTTCGTGGCCTGTGCGAAACCCTGCGCGCGCCGTGCGTATGACGGCTTCGCTATTGCCGCCGAAGATAATTCTTTTACGCGCCTGCGAGAACGTCAGATCAAAGTGCGGAGCCAGCCCGCCGTTAATCGGCGTGAGTTGTTGCCGCACGAAATCCGAAGCGTTGAGTTGCTGCGGAAGAGGAGCGCGCTTTTTTCCCGTCGGAAGTTCCAGCCCGAAACGCACAGCCGCTTGCCGATCTCCATACGTTTCCAATGATCTGTAAAAGCGATACTTACTCCATAAAGTTACGTTACCCAAGCCAACGCCCGATCCATTGCTCACACGATTATCGAACGTTGTACGCGTGAACGGGACATCCGCTTCGAGTTGGACTCTTTGCGTTGGCGTATATGAAAGACTCACATCCAATCGTTGACGGTTAACATTCAGATTTCCTAGATGCTGCTTGATAAGGTAAAGGCGCGGAACGATTGCGCCGCCTTTGTAAACGGTCAGACCCGGAGTTGTAGTGCGGATCGGAGCAAGTCGCATCGTCGTTTCTTTGTGCGCTTTCGTTGCAGAATAAGCAGGCGTTGTGACGAAGCCCGCCCGCTCGAAACGCACCGTTGATGATTCACTATCGAATATTAGTTTATGTCCCGCCGCTGCTTTTGGCGCAGCTATCTTTTTCATTGAAACCGGCGAGATGACTTCACGTGCTGTTCCACCCACATTAACTGTTTTCCAAGCGCCCGTGATTTCGACGCGAGTATCGGGCACAGCATCGGCCAGCACCTTACCAAGCGTCGCGCCTTCGAGAGCAAAGCGTTGTCCCGAAGGATCGGCGACGATCCACCAGCCTTTATCGTCGCGCTGAAGCGTCCCCGAAACGTTAATTTCCGCCGTGTCGAGTTTGTAGCCTGCTTTCTTTAATGAAGTTTGAAGCAACGCGAACGACACAGGCTTATCACGCTTCGGCGTGAATATGCCAAGCCCCTTTTTAATATCCGTGATCTGAATCTCTTTCAGATTCGGCGCAAAGTCCAGACGGCTCACGGCCTTCTGTATGTTGTAAATTCAATTACCGCAGAGATAGCCTGCGATGTGCATCTGAACGCGTTTTACTTCGGCACTGGCTACACCAGCGTTATCAAAGAGCAAGACGAGGCCGAGCAACGTTAGTAAAATATTTCTTTTCATGTTCATCTTCTCCAAATCGAAAGTTGGCGAAAGTCGGATAGCCGGATCGTGCGCTCGCGCCTGTCGCATAAGTGAGTTAGTCGCTCGACACACGAAGCTACAGAAACGTGTGTTCCCACCGTGAAGCAGGCACACTACGGCTCATGCCAACTTTAGATCAGGAGTGCAAGATGAAGAATGTAGGCTGGATAAGAGTTGCGCCGGTATTCCTGCGGCCAATGTGGAACTGATTGTCTGACACTCGTCGAAGAAGCGCGTGGGACAACTGCCGTGCGAAGCGCGACGGTAGCCTGCGGCGCGACGTGAAAATTGCTGACGGGCATCGTCGCAGAGGGTTCCGTGCAGTTTAAGGCACAGCATAATTGCGCAGCGGAAACTTCGGAACTTCCGTTGTCCAACTGTGCTTTCGCGCAGCAGTCAACCATGTCGGTCATATCGTGCATAGCGCATTCGTGTTCGCTTGAATGCACAGGGATGCCCGCCAAAACACTGCCGCTTATGGCCGCCAGAAGAACTAAAGATGTGAACCACTTTACCATCGTTAGTGAGAGACTATAATGACCCGTAGAGATGCCTGTCAACGCCGAAACGAAATACACTAAATTGACGGATAGTTGCTCCGCTAAACATGTGTATTGGCGATTTCGCTTCCTACTTATCAAGTCAAAGACTACTTCGCTTGATTCTTCACCGAGTTGGTTGTATCGAGCGCGGTGCGCAGTCCGTGTGCCAGCTTCAATGCGTTATCATTCGCCCAGAAATGCATAAAGAAGATGCGCGGCGAATCGTTCAGCATGTGATTGTGAAGCGATGTTACTTCGATACCATTCTCTCTGAGAGCGCGAATCACAGGATTAACTTCATTAGCGATCAACACAAAATCACCTGTGATTGCAGCCTTTCCCTCACCTGTCGGTTGAAAGTTGAGCGCCGTGGCTGTGCCCATCGAAGGCGGCAACTCCATTCCGCCGTCCATGATCTTCTCCGCCCTTGGCACGCTTATTTGAAATACTCCGCCATTAACTTTGCCATTGTGCCCGACGATCCCTTCGATTTGTTGCGTGTCTATGCCTATATTCTGCGACTGATTGCCGCCGCTAGAAGCAGCGGGACTTCCGCTCTCAGCGTCGTTCTTTGCAGAGGGTGGCTGCTGGGGTGGCGTGGAAGGCGTCTTGGTGAGGATGAGCGCGGCGCTAATCGCCTGCGCTATCTTAACCGGATCGCCATGCCCCATGATGTGCATATAGAGCACGCGCGGACTTTCATAAAGAACGTGGTGATGAAGTGCGGACTGTTCGATGCCGCCTTCTTGTAGCTTCAGCATCACGGGCGAGACTTCGTCTTCGGCAAGCACCATGTCGCCCATTACCATCACTTCATTCTCAGTCATCACCTTAAACGCCACCCATGAGCCGAGCGCCAGCGCCGGTTTGATTTCAACGCCCTTAACTGTGACGTGTAGATCGCTGCGCGGCATACTGAAACGGTAAACGTCGCCGGGCACCATTGTGCCGGTGCGTCCCATCGCTTGATCCACCTTTTTCCAATCAACCGACGAAGTTCCCTGCCGTGTTCCATTCGCGCTTTGGTTCTGGGCTGATTGAGGCGCACTACAAGCGTTGCACCCCAGTAGCACAACAGCAATGGCGGTGCTCATTAAGCAGGCAACAATCATTTTGCGGCGCTTTAGTCTGCTCATAGTTTCTCTCCTGACATGAATTATGCTTTCGCCCATCGAAAGCCATTCTATTCGTTTGGCTACTAAACTTGCTAACGCTTGAGCTTCATACTGTGATTGAGGCTATTGCCAACGAACGAGATAATCTCTCAGCAAGTGATACATGGCGTCGAACGAGTCGGCGCAGAAGAGCACAGGCTGATAATGGGTCGTACCGAACTCCTGACGAGACGCCGCTTCCAGATCAAGGGGGCGCAACTTCGCATCGTGCATCGCGTCCAACTCGCCAGCCGATGAAACCAATCCTGTGCCGTAAGCTTTGAGTTCGCCTGCTTCGCGCAAAACGCCGAATTCAATCGTGAACCAATAGACACGCGCGAGACGTTCGAGCGCTTCCGCAGATAAAGTTCGTTTGACCGCTTCGCCGACCAGACGATTGAGTTCCGCAAGGCGTTCGTCTGCGAGTGTCACTGCGTGGCCGATTGTTTCATGCACGACGTCCGGCTCCGGCGTGTAAAGCGGCGTCGAGTAATGACGTATATATTGCGTGGACAGAAAAACCCCATTGGCTAAAGATTCCAGAAAGACGCGCGGTTCAACCAACCCTGCAACAGGCTCTAAGCGAAACCCGCTCAAGGCTTCGACGCGCGCGGAGACTTCACGCATTTGCGGAATGCGCCTTCGCGGTAAATCCAGACGCTTTACGCATTCAAGATATTCTGCGCAGGCATATCGTTCGTGCTGCGATTCCAGCGCTTCACAAACAACGCGCCATACTTCATGCTCTTCTTTTGTGTAAGGCGCATCGGGGACAGGCGTTCCCGGCTCGTACCCGACGGCGATTTGAGCAATCGCATCGCGGCGCGCGCGGTACTCCTTATCGCGGAAACCCGGATGATCGACATCGAGTTGCACAATCGGCCGTTGCGCTTTCTCTGAAACGATAGCGAAATCTTTTTCTATCACGGGCGCACTGTTGTCGCCGCCCGGTAATTCTTTTTGCGCTTGCATGGTCATCGTTTGTCCCTCCTGAAATTCTATGTTTGAAGAATGTGAACACAAAAAGAACCGGCCACTTTCTCTTCCCGCGTCGGAAAGGAAAGTGGCCGGTTCTCTGGAAACTTGTTTGTGTGTTGTTAGAAGATCATCACATCCAAACAGCCCATCGCCGCCTCACTTCTCCGCGCGGAGAGCGAGCCGTAATAGTAATAATAGCGATAGCTGTTGTTAGCGTGATTTATCATCTTCGCGTCGCGCCTAAAATGCAGCGCACAATAGAAAACTAAACGCGGACTGCGAATTTGTCAAGCAAGATCGAAGAGAAGCACTTCTGCTGATTCACTCGCGCGAATCTTTATAACTTCCTCTTCGCTTATGGCGGCGCCGTCTCCGCCTTTGAGCGCAGTCTTTTCGTTAAGCGTGATAGCGCCCTTGATAACTTGTACCCATGCGCTGCGTCCGGCTTTCAGTTGATGCGCAACTTCATCACCTGTAGCAAGCAGCACGTCGTACAATTCCATATCCTGACGCACCGTGACGGAATCGCCGCGCCCATCATTTGAAGCGACCAGACGCAATTTTCCTTGCCTCTCCCCTTCAGAATATGCGCGTTGCTCGTAGCCCGGCGTCAAGTTTCGCTTCTCCGGCTCAATCCAGATTTGCAACAGATGCACAGGCTTGCTCTGCGAAGGATTGGCTTCGCTATGCGCGACGCCTGTGCCAGCCGTCATGCGCTGCACTTCGCCGGGACGAATAATCGAACTCGTTCCCATGCTGTCTTTGTGTTGCAACGCGCCTTCGAGAACATACGTGATGATCTCCATGTCACGGTGCGGGTGCGTGCCGAAGCCTCTGCCGGGCGCGACATAATCTTCATTGATGACGCGCAAAGAGCGAAAGCCCATGAAGCGCGGATCATAGTAATCGGCGAACGAAAATGTGTGATATGTATCGAGCCAGCCGTGGTTGGCATGTCCACGCTCGCTGCTGAGTCTTGCTGTAATCATCTTGCACCTACTTTCTAATTCCTTGTTCATTTACTTCATCTTCGTTTACTTCTACTTCATTTACTTTGTCTTCGTTTCGCCCGCCGCCTTGAGCGCGCGTGCGATTTGCGCAACGCGTTTTCCCTGAAAGCGTGCGACTTCTTTATCGTCTTCGGTTGGCGGCTGGTTATCTTGTCCAGAGACGCTTGACGCGCCATACGGCGTGCCCGCTTTGTATAAAACAGGATCGGCGTAGCCCAACGGCACGAGGATCAATCCGAGATGCGCCATCGGCGTGTAAAGCGAGGTAATGGTCGATTCGTTGCCGCCATGAACGGATGAAGTCGAAGTAAAAGCGCTGCCCGCTTTGCCGTTCAATTTCCCTTGAAACCAGAGACCGCCGAGACTATCTATGTAAGCTTTCAGTTCCGACGTGACGCTGCCGAAACGCGTCGGCGTGCCGAAGATAAGCGCGTCTGCCCATTCAGCATCGGCTTCCGTCGGCGCTTCGTATTCTTTGTACATGCGGTCACGGTTCGACGCCCAGCCGGGAACATTCTGGATTATTTCTTCGGCGACGAAATCTCGCGCGCGACGCAGGCGAACTTCCGCGCCTTCTGCCTGCGCTCCTTCGGCGATTGATTTGGCGAGCGCTTCGGTTGAACCGTTGCGCGAATAAAAGGCGATCAAGACGTTGACGTTGCTCAAAGTATTTCCCCTCGCTGGATAAAAAAGTCAGTTGGCTGTCAGAAATGATTCGACAGTAAATAAGCGGATATGATTTTGGTTCAGAGGCGTTGGTGTCCGCTCAGTAGACGCCGTTCTGCGGTAAAAATTTTATTCGCCACTTTAATGCTTCAAGTCCAATGCGCCAATCAGGTTCGGCTCTTTCGCTTCGTTGCTGCGCCTTCCTCTTCGGGCGCAGCTTCTAAAAGCTGTTGCGCATTCTTGCCGAGCTTTTTCAAAAGGCGCGTGAGTGTCGCGCGTTCGGCTGACGACAGACTTGAGACGGCCTTTTCCATCGCGGCTTCGTGATCGGCGAAAGCTGCTTGAATCAACTTGCGCCCTTCACGCGTCAGGTGAACGATGCGCGCGCGCCGGTCACTAGCATCCGCGCCGCGTTCGACCAACTTCTTTTTCTCTAAACGATCAACTGCCGCCGTAATCGAACCGCTCGTTAACAAAACCTTTTTGCCGATAGTGTTCACCGGCAGCGACCCCTTATGCAGCAGCGCCTCCAGCACCGCGAAATCCGAGTAGCACAATTCGAGCGCCTCTACATTCCGCAGCGCATGTGCTTCCACAGAGCGCGCTGCCTTCCACATAACAAGCCAGATATGCACACCAGCGGTTAGAGTATCGTTGCTCATCGCCCGGTCAGCCCTTCAAACCTAAGAGGCACTGCCGACATGCACAAAACAAATCCACGATAATTAATCACAATGCAAAGATACTTGACATCAAGATAAATGTCAACTCGTCGTGAATGATATAACTTCGTTGCAGGTATGGTGGAGTATCTATCGGACGCGGGAAGGGTTGAATTACTTAGAAAAATAATCAGACATGAGCGGCTTGGTGTTTACGCGCGCGCTTATTTTGATACATCATTTGGTCTGCCTGCTCCATTAATGTTTCAAGTGCGACGGGCGTCGCCCATCTGTAGCGCGCGAAGCCGAGGCTGATGGATAAGGCGTAAGGGCATGTGGAAAGAGCGTTGCGCACGTCGATCTTTTTTTGCAGGCGCGCGGTTACAACTTCGCTCGTGGCATCTGTGACGTTCGAGACGAGCACTGTGAATTCATCTCCGCCGAGTCGCGCAATGATGTCAGCGGCGCGAAAGGTTTCACGCAGCGCGTCTGCCGCCTCTAAGATAGCGTTTGAGCCTTCGCTGTGACCGTAGGCATCGTTGATCGCTTTCAAGCCGTCGAGGTCTGCATAAAGGAGAAGGCAGTCTTTGCTCGTGCGCTCCGCATTTTTCAATTGCTGTTCGGCGAGCGCGAGAAAGCCGCGCCGGTTGTAGAGACCAGTCAGTTCGTCTGTCAGGGATAGCGTGCGGAGCAGGCGATGGCGTTCAATACTATAGCGAATAGCACGCGTGATTAGCTGGCCGTCCATTTGTCCCTTGACGAGATAATCTTGCGCGCCCGCCTGCATCGCGGAGACAGCCACGGCTTCGTCGTCGAGGCCGGTCAGGACGACGACCGGAACATCCATCTCCTGCTCGCGCAAGCGTAGAAGAGTTTCAAGCCCGTGTGTGTCCGGCAGCGACAAATCGAGCAGCACAATATCGAAGCCTCCACGTGTAAGCAACGATAAGCCGTCCGCGAGCGAACCGGCGCACGTCAGATTGTATTGCGTTGCGCCGCCGCCAACAGCCTTTCCCGCTTTCGCGAGCACGGCCTGCATGACGCGTGTTTCCACGACGTTGTCTTCAATCAACAGAACTCTGGCAGATGAGTCATTCATAAATTTGCCTGTGCGAACGCAGTTTTCGCTTCGGATTCCGTTTGTATAAGCGCAGCTCTGGCTTCGACTAACGGCTTGATGATCTGCCACTCTTCGCCAAGTTGCGTCACGAGCGTCGCCACATCTTTTGTGGAACCGGCGCGCCCCTGTGCTTCAAGTTGCTCGCAGAGATCGCCCATGCACCGCGCGCCCAGATTGCGGCAACTTCCCTTGAGGCCGTGCGCGGCTCGTTCGAGCGCGGGAGCATCACCTTGTTCGGCAACATCGTGCAATTGAACGAGCCGATTTATCGTGTCGGAAACGAATAAAACGATTAGTTCACTTAGCATCTCGCCGCCGAACTCGCGCTGAATCTCATCAAGCCTCGCTACGGCGGACACTTCACACTCGTTGTTAATCACATCGCTTTCATCAAGCGGTGTCGCGTCATCAAACGAATCTGTGATGGATAAAGTATTGAACGGCTGTATCCAGCGGTCAATAACTGTGGCAAGACCTTCGGGTGTAAACGGTTTGGAGAGGTAATCATCCATTCCGGCCTGCAAATATCTTTCGCGCTCGCCCTGCATGGCGTTCGCCGTTAAAGCGATAATCGGCGTGTGGCGCGTGCCGCCTTCGCGCCTGCGTATTTCTGCGGTGGCTTCGAGGCCGTCCATCTCCGGCATGTGGCAATCCATCAGCACGAGCGCGTATTCCCTACGTGCCAACGCTTCGAGAGCCTCCAGGCCGTTCGCGACGGCATCAGCCGCATAACCAAGCTTCCGCACTTGATACATAGCGACCTTTTGATTGATCGAATTGTCTTCAGCGATCAGGATACGTTCATGCGAGACGTTCGCATGTCCGGCTTCCTTCAGCGAGTGGCGCGTCACCATGATAGGTTGCACGTGCGCAGAATCTTTATTCATGTCGAAAGATTCGCCGGTGATGGCAGTTAGACAATCGAAGAGTTGCGACTGACGCACAGGCTTTGTGAGATACGCCGCGACGCCTGCTTCGCGCGCCACACGCCCATCGCCGCGATTCCCGAAGGAAGGCATCAGCACAAGGCGCGTGGCGGCAATCAATGGATCGGATTTGATGGCGCGGGCGAGCGCGAAACCATCCAAGTCGGGCAGTTGCGTGTCCATAATCGCCACATCGAAAGGCTTGCCGCTTGCTGCCCCATCGCTCAGCAACTGAAGCGCGTGCGCGGCGTTCATCGCTTCCGCGAGCACCATTTTCCATGAAGCAGCTTGATGAAGCAGCACATGTCGGCTCATATGGCTATCGTCAACGACCAGCACGCGCAAACCTTCGAGCGGCGATATCGTGGGCGCAATCGTCTGCGCGACGCCCGTGTGCTTCTCTAAACTTGCGGTAAACCAAAAGGTAGAGCCTTGTCCCGGCGCGCTTTCGACGCCGATCCGACCGCCCATCAACTCGACGAGTTGCTTTGAAATTGCCAACCCCAACCCCGTGCCGCCGTACCTGCGTGTCGTCGAACCGTCGCCCTGCGTGAAAGCTCTGAAGAGATGGCGTTGCGCTTCTTCGGGAATGCCGATGCCCGTATCGCTCACCGCAAAACGGATGATGAGGTGCGAATCTGTTTCACTTTCTTTGGCGACGTGAACAAGCACTTGCCCGTTCTCCGTAAATTTGATGGCGTTGCCCAAAAGGTTTGTCAGCACTTGGCGCAGGCGTCCCGGGTCGCCGCGCAGCGCGAACGGCAGATCGTCATAAAAGAGCGCGGCGATTTCGATGCCTTTGGTCTCGGCGCGCTCGGCAAGCAATTCAATCGTGCCGTCCACCGCATTGCGCACGTCAAAGTCGAGCGTTTCAAATTCCAACTTGCCCGCTTCAATTTTCGAGAAGTCAAGGATGTCATTGATGATCGTCAAAAGAGAATCGGCGCTGGCACGAATAGTTTCGGTAAACTCTCGTTGCGCATCGTCCAGCGTTGTATCGAGCAAAAGCCCGGTCATGCCGATCACACCGTTCATCGGCGTGCGTATTTCGTGCGACATGTTGGCTAAGAATTCGGATTTCAAGCGCGCCGATTCAACCGCCGCGTCGCGCGCCTGCTCCAACTCGATTTCAATACGCTTGCGTTCACTGATCTGCTCCTTCAGCGAGTTATTAACTTTCGATAGTTGAAGAGTTCTCTCGACAACGCGCGCTTCAAATTCATCGTGCGCGTGGCGCAGCGCCGCCTCTGCTTCTTTGCGGGGGCTAATGTCCGTGCAGGTGCCGATCCATTCGTGTATGCTTCCGTCCTGTTCGAGCACGGGTACGCCGCGCGACAAATAATAACCGTAACTTCCATCCTGTTTGTGTATGCGATATTCGATTTTGTAGAGTTTTTTGGTGCGAACGGCCTCGTCCCAAACTTTTGCGGTGCGCTGGCGATCATCTGGATGAATAGCATCGAGCCAGCCAAAACCGCGCACTTCTTCGGTTGTTTGCCCGGTCAATTCTCTCCACTGCGGTATGTCTTCGACGCGTCCTTCCGCATCTGTGTTCCAGATAATCTGCGACGTTGCGACGACCAGCGAGCGATGCCGTTCCGCGCTGCGACGCAAAGCTTCCTCGGTGTGTTCCTGCTCAATGATCTTCACTTTCAGGATGTCGGAAGCGATGGCGAGTTCTTCTGTGCGTTCCTGAACGCGGCGTTCGAGTTCGTGATGCGCTTCGTGCAAGTCTTTTTCGGCGCGGTGCCGTTCAGATATTTCGTTGTTGAGAAAATAAAAGACAAAGCCGAGAATCACGAAGCTGAACAGGCTTCCGGCAAGCAGCAGATAGTTCGTAAAGTGCGCGCCCGCGGTAGCTTTTTGCGAACGCTGCTGCAATAGTTCCCGTTCTTCAGCCTCCATCTCCCCGACAATTTGCCTGATTTCGCCCATTAAGTTTGTGGCCTGTCCCATCAGGTTCAGTTGCAGGGCGGCGTCGAATCCTTTATCCTGACGTAATTCAATTATTTCCTTGGCGAGCGCGAGCCTTTGCGTTATCAGTGGCTCAAGCAGATTAAGACGTTGCTGCTGGCGCGGATTATCGGATGTCAAACGCTTGAGGTCGTCGAAATCGTGATTGACCATCACTACTGCCGCTTGATAAGGCTCAAGGTAACTTTCATTTCCTGAGATGACGTAGCCGCGCTGCCCGCTATCCACGTCTTTCACTGTGGAGAGAAGGCCTTCAAGGTTTTCGAGCACCTCGTGCGTATGCGCCACCCACTTGCCGTCTTCGACAAGCCACTTAGTACTCAAGTGAGAGAGCGCCGCGATGACGAATAGCAGCGCCATCACCAGCCCGAACCCGAGCATCGTCTTTCTTTTAATCGTCAATTTCATCGCGCCTTTTCACCTTCAGCTTTCACCGTCCGGGCATACTCTGAGAGTGCTGCTGCTGCGGCTGCCATGCTCTTCCATATAAGAGCCATCCGTTAACAATTGTTGGAAATCCACAGCGGGCACCGCTTTGCTGAACAGAAAGCCCTGCATCTCGTCGCACCTGAGAAGACGCAGAAAACGCAACTGGTCTTCAAGTTCGACGCCTTCCGCGATTACTTTCAATTTCAAGTTGTGCGCCAGCATAATAATCGCCATCACAATCGCCGCGTCGTCCGGGTTGGTTGACGTGTCCGTGATAAACGATTGATCTATTTTCAGAACATCAATCGGCAGCCGCTTCAGATAGCTCAGGCTGGAATAACCGGAGCCGAAATCGTCAATCGAAATTTTGATGCCGGTCGCTTTCAATTGCTGCAGCGTCGCAATCGCGCTCTCTGTGTTCTGCATAATCGAGCTTTCCGTTAATTCCAATTCGAGATAATGCGCGGCCAGCCCCGTTTCTTCGAGCACCTTCGCGACCATGCTCACAAGCTCAGTTTGATGAAACTGTCGCGGCGAGAGATTCACCGAAAGGCGCAACGGCGAAAAACCCTCGTCCTGCCACAAACGATTTTGCGCACAGGCCGCGCGCAACACCCACTCGCCAAGCGGGACGATCAGCCCTGTGTCTTCCGCCAGCGGGATAAATTCCATCGGCGGGATCAATCCGAGATCGGGATGCTGCCAGCGCACAAGCGCTTCCATGCCGACGATGCGCCCACTGCTGATGTCAACCTGCGGCTGGTAGTGAATGCGAAACTCTTCGCGTTCAAGCGCGCGGCGCAGATCGCTTTCGAGCGACAAACGTTTGAGCGCCTTGTCTGTCATATCCGTCGTGTAGAACTGGTAATTGCTTCCGCCTTGCTGCTTGGCGCGATAAAGGGCGGCGCTCGCGTTTTGCATTAATGGCTGCACTTCTTCGCCGTCGAGCGGGTAAACGCCGATACCGATGCTCGCCGTGACGTAGAGTTCGTGGCCGTCCAGTTCAAACGGATCATTGAGAATATCGCCGATGCGTTGCGCGGTCTCGGCGGCGTTATCGGTTGCGTCGTTAAGCGTTATCAGCATGGCGAACTCTTCGCTGCCGAGGCGCGCCACCGTGTCGCCGATACGCACGCACGCACGCAATCTTTTGCTAACAGCGCAGAGCAGTTGATCCGCCACCGCCAGACCAAGCGTGTCGTTGAATTTCTTGAAGCGATCTATTGAGAGAAACATCACCGCCAGAGTCTGCGCATAGCGTTGTGCAAGCCGCAGCGACTGTGCGAGGCGATCTTCAAAAAGCGCGCGGTTGGGCAAGCCCGTGAGCGCATCGTTGTACGCCAGATGATCGCGTTCAGCCGTGCGCTGTTGAACGAGTTCTTCAAGATGATTCTCATATTGATGTTTAGCGTTGCGCAGGCTCTGGTGTTCGAGCGCACGCCGGACAGCCGCTTCGACATGCGGCAGGCTAAAGGGTTTCGTGACGTAATCGAACGCGCCGCAGCGCATCGCTTCAATCGCGCTTTCAACTGTCGATTCGCCGCTGATTAAAATCACCATCGTGTCGGGCGCTAGTTGGAGCACATGCGGAATCATTTCGAGGCCGGAAATTCCGCCCATGCGTATGTCGCTCAAGACGAGATTGAATTTTTCGAGGCGCAGCAACGCGAGCGCTTCTTCGGCTGATCCGACTCCTGTGCAGTGGTAGCTTTCGCTGAATAACTCGCACAAGGCCTCGCGGATCGGCAGTTCGTCATCGGCGATTAACAGACGTGCTTTTTCGTTTTCGGCGGGCGCGAGATGTTTGTCGAACGCTTCGGCTTCGTTAAGATTTGGAAATGCGGCGGTGCGCGGTATGGCGGCTAATTGTGTCGTGGCAAATTGAGCTGTTGCGCGACGCGTCTCTGCGTATTTTTTGGTAGTGTTGTTCATGCTGAGGCTTTCTTTAAGTAGTTGGCGGCGGGTCGTGCCGTTATCGTTAAGAATCAATTAAATAAGCGCCGTCATTGCAGTCGGCTTGGGGTGCGGCCTTTGACCGGCGCGTCGAGCGTGTCACGCACCTTGCGTGCAAGCGTTTCGATGCTGTAAGGCTTCTGGATCAAAGCCGCGCCGGTTTCTTCTATAAACTCGCTTTGCGAAATCTCCGCGCTGTAGCCGGTCATAAAGATTACAGGAACGCTTTGCGAAAGACGCCGGATGCGCTCGTATGCTTCGCGCCCGCCCGTGCGCGGCATCACCACGTCGAGGATCACTAAATCAATTTGTCCGGCATTGCTCGCAAACGTCGCTGCTCCCTCTTCGCCGTCGCTTCCCAGCAGCACCGTGTAACCCACGCTTTCGAGCACGTCTTTCGCCAGCTCGCGCAGTTCCGTTTCGTCTTCGACGACCAGGATTGTTTCCGTGCCGCCCTGCATGGGCAACGGTTCGTCGCTTTGTTCTTCGCCGGCAGCATGGTCGTTCACCGGCAGAAATATTTCAAACGTCGTGCCGTGCCCGACTTCGCTGTGGACTTCAATCAATCCGTTGTGCTGCTTAACGATGCCGTAGGCCATTGCGAGGCCGAGGCCGGTTCCCTTACCGACTTCCTTCGTAGTAAAAAACGGCTCGAAGATTCTTTGCTGCGTTTCGGCGCTTATGCCGCTACCCGTGTCTGTGACTTTCAACTGCACGTAATCGCCGGGAGACGCATACGGATGTTTGCGGCAGAAAGCTTCGTCGAGCGTCGCGCGTTGCGTTTCGATAAAGAGTTTGCCGCCGCTCGGCATGGCGTCGCGCGCGTTGACTGCGAGGTTCATCATGACCTGTTCGATCTGCGTCGGATCGGCGAAGATCGCAGGCAGATTCGGCGCAGATTGAACGTGTATTTCAATGTCTTCGCCGATGATGCGCCGCACCATTTTCATAATGTCGCCGATGGTGTCGTTAAGATCAATGACTTTACGCTCAAGCGTCTGGCGACGGCTGAAGGCGAGTAATTGACGCGTCAGATCGGCGGCGCGCGCCGACGCTTTACTAATCTCTGTGAAGCGGTAATGAAGCGGGTCTGCGGGTTGCAGCTTCGCCGTCGCAAGCTGCGTGTTGAGCATGATGGTCGTCAACAGATTATTAAAGTCATGCGCGACCCCACCGGCAAGCGTCCCGATGGATTCCATCTTCTGCGATTGACGTAACTGTTCTTCGCTCTGGTGCAAAGCTTCTTCGGCCTGCTTGCGTTCGGTGATGTCAGTTGAAACACCGAGCAACAGCGGCGACATGCCGTCGGGTGCGACGAGCGGCACTTTCGTTGTTTGAAACCAGCGTACTTCTCCGGTCAAAGAGTTGGTGACAGACTCCTGCGCGATGAATTTGCCGCGCAGAGTTTCCATTACCTCACGATCATCGTTCAGAAGGCTTTGGGTCTCTTCTTCGTTGCTGCTGAAATCCGCGTGGCTTTTGCCGATCAGATTTTCGATGGTGGTTCCATATAAATCTGCGAGCGCTTGATTGACGAGCGTGAACCGGCCTTCACAATCTTTGACGAAGATCAGATTCGGATTCACGTTCACGATTTTGCGCATGAATTCCTGTTGCGCAAGCAAAGCTACTTCAGCACGCCGACTCGCCGTGATGTCGCGATTGATACTTAAAATGGCACGGCGTCCCTCAAACTCAATCACAGATGAATTGACCTGAAAGTTGAGCGGCGTTCCATCGGAGCGAATTTGCGTTGTCTCAAACTCTCGGTAAGCGCCGTCGGCAAGCAGCGCCTTTAATTGTTGGTCACCTCTGGCGACGTCCTGCGACATCTCTTTTAAGCTGCGCCCGATGAACTCCTGCCGCTCAATGCCATAAACTTCGCAAGCCTTGTCATTTACATCAAGAACAATTTCTTCTGCCGGATCAAAGATTAAAATCGGATCGTTGGCGAGCTTGAATAGGTTGCGATATTCCTCTGACTTTTTCTTTGTTTCTTCAAGCTGTCGTTGTTCTGTGACGTTCTGGAAATAAACGCTGAGACCTGTCTCCGAAGGATATGCGCGGACGCTGAACCAGACATCGAACGGCGGATAATATTCCTCAAAATCAATTTTGACATTTCCCGCCATCGCTTTGTAATACTGCGCGTGAAATGCCGTACCGACGATTCTGGGAAATTCATCCCAGAGAGAGCGCCCGATTAATTCGCCCCGCTTTCGCCCGAGCACATGCTCGGCTGCGGAGTTGACGTAGGTAAACCGCCATTCACGGTCAAGCGCGTAAAAGGCATCGGTAATACTTTCGAGAATAGTATTAATCTCGCGGTTCGATTTGCGCAGCGCTTCTTCGGTTCGCTTGCGCTCGGTGATATCTCTAGCGACGGCCTGAAAACCCATAATCTTGTCGCCCTCAACACGGAGTTGCACGTTTTGCCCGAGCCATACTTCTTCGCCGTCTTTGGCGATGGCGATAAACTCGTAGTATGTGTTTGGAATCCTTTCCTTTAATTGTCGCGTGTAGAACTGATTAGCGGCTTCGCGGTGATCTGGATGAGTCACTTTCAGATACGAGTGCGGCACAACATCTTCTTCCACGCACTTCAGAATCTTCAGCGCCGTCGGATTAACGAAGATGAAACGTCCGGCGATGTCCGTCTGGTAGATAATGTCGTTTGCTTGGTCAACAAGATTTTTGTAGCGCTCTTCGCTTTTGCGCAATTCATGCTTGACGAAGCGGCGTTCGTCCAAATCTCTGGCGAGCGCGGCGACGCCGCGCCGAAATTCAAGTTGCGTGAGGACCTGCCGCGATAAAATTTGCAGCGCGTCCTTTTGCTCCGGCGTCAGTTCGCGCGGCACACGGTCGAGCACACAGACAGTGCCGAGCGCCTGCCCTTCGGGTGTTAACAAGGGAGCGCCCGCGTAGAATCTGATGTGCGGAGCGGATGTGACCATCGTATTCGTCGCAAAGCGTTCGTCTTCGAGCGCATCGTGTACGACCAGCACATCGTTCTGCAAAATCGTGTGCGCGCAGAAGACCAACTCGCGCGGCGTTTCATTTTCCGTCAGACCGACGCGCGACTTGAACCATTGCCGTTCGCCATCAACGAAGGTAATGAGGGCAATCGGCGCGCCGCAGATTTGCGACGCGAGGCGCGTGATGTCGTCGAAAGCTTTTTCCGGCGCGGTGTCAAGCACCTCGTAGCTCTCAAGCGCAGCGAGCCTCTCAATCTCGCAGGAGGACACAGGTGATTTCATAGTGAGCATAAACTTTTCATGAGTTGCGGCACGGCGATAAAGGATTAAGGTGGCGATAAAGGATTAAATGAAGACGCGGCCTATCGTCAACAGTCGGTTACAGAGCAAAAGTGGTTCCAGAGCGCGCAACGACTCTTTGTGAAGCGTTCCCTGCGCAAGAGAAGCTGCTGCAAAACCAAAGAGTTACGCGTCAAACGGGACTTCTTACACGGCGCGTAACTCCTTGAGATTTAGTGTTGGAATCAGGTTAAAAGTGTCGGATGTTTGACAGTGTGCGGCTTCACACCGCCGTCACCCAGAATCTTGACACAATCAGCAGGGCGGAGGGCTTTCACGCGCGCGGGTTATGGGGCGACGGTTATCAAGATGCCGACCTGCATTGCAAGACACGCTTTTTAATCTGTAAGGATGTAAATTTCCGATTGCCTGCCATCAGAGACATTCGCTGGCGGAAGCGTCCGCCTCAGTATCTGCCAGATCATCATCTTCAATCTGTAAACGCTTCAGCTTTTCGACGAACGTCGTCCGCTTCATGTTAAGCAACTTCGCTGCGCGCAGTTTGTTGCCGCTGGTTTTGTCCAGCGATTGCTGCAGCAGTTCACGCTCAACGTTTGCCATCACCGCGTCGAAGTTCACACCACCGTCCGGGATTTCCTGTTTCGCTAAAGCGGCGTGCGCAACCTCAGCGGCCTCAGGCGCTGGCCTTATGTTAGTGCTCGCGGCATTGCTGCGCGCTTCTTCCGGCAGATCACAGAGATTGATGGTCGCCTGTGTGCCGGTCAGCGCGGCGGCGCGTTCCATCGCGTTCTGCAATTGGCGGACATTGCCCGGCCAGTGATATGACTTGAGGGCACCACGCGCTTCGTCATCGATCTTCTTCGGCGGCAATTCGGCAGATACACAAAACCGTTCGAGCAGATGTTCGGCTAAGGGTTCAATATCGTCGGCACGCTCACGCAGCGGCGCGAGCCGTAGGTGAACGACATTGAGCCGGTAGTAAAGATCGGAACGAAAACTTCCTTCTGCAATGCGCCGCTCAAGGTTAGCGCTTGTCGCGGCGACGATGCGGACGTCAACTTTGATGGTGTACGAAGAGCCAAGCTTTTCAAACTCTCTTTCCTGCAACACGCGCAAAAGTTTTGATTGCAAAGGCAAACTCATGTCGCCGATCTCATCCAGAAACAGCGTGCCGCCGTCCGCCTGTTCAAAGCGGCCTTCACGCGCGCTATGCGCCCCTGTGAACGCGCCCTTCACATGCCCGAAGAGTTCGTCTTCAAGAAGTTGTTCGGGCACGGCGGCACAGTTAAGTGAAATGAGGCGACGATCCTTGCGCGAACTCTGCTCGTGAATCGCGCGGGCGATCAATTCCTTGCCCGTACCTGTTTCTCCCGTCACCAGCACAGTGATATTGAAAGGCGCAATCGCCTTTACCTGCTCAAGCAGTTTGCGCATCACCGATGATGCAGCGACGATGTTAGATGACGTGGGAAGCGCGCCGCCGTCTTGCTCGCTGTGGTCGCTTGCGGCGACGGATAAGCGGTGGCGCGTGATGGCGGCGCGCTCGGCAGCGACGCGGATCACGCTTGACAGCGTCTTGATGTCGAAAGGCTTCGTTACAAAGTCACTCGCGCCGCGCTTCATCGCTTCGACGGCAACGTCAATTGTGCCGTAGGCGGTGATGACGATGGGAACGACGCCGGGACAGAGTCGCGGCAGATGTTGCAGAAGATCGAGGCCGGACATGCCCGCGCCGAGCGTAATATCTGTGACGACGATATCGAACGCTTCGTCGAACAATCGTTCAAGCGCTGCTTCGGCAGTGGCGACGCCTTCGGCTTGATGGCCGTCCAGCGAGGCCGCTTCAAGCAGCACATTGCGCAGACCGTCTTCGTCTTCAACAAAGAGAATTCGAGCCGTCATAAGTAGTATGAAACGTTCGTTGGGCGGCTAGCCCGAAAGAGTAAGATATGGATGCGACGTGCAAAGCGTTTCGCCAGCCGACGTCCGGGAGCCAGCATGAAGCGCGCCAGCAGAACAAAAACATGTTAGTCCTGTTTGAGACGAAAAACAAGATAGCATCCGGCAAGCGCGCACGCCGGGATAAGGTAGCCATCATTATAGATGGCGCCTTCATGGTTGTATGGTAATGTCGGGCGGCGAGATATTCAGGGATTGGCACTCGCGCATATACAGGTTCCGGCGTCTTCTCGCGCGGGTTAATCTGAAATAATATGCAGGCTTTGGAAACAAGTTCTGATCGCTTGCAAAGTGAGGACGACGGCTACATTCTCATTCCCTGTGAGAGCCGCTCTTAACGGCTAATCTGCCACGCTTTGATCGCCTCAATCGGATAGACCAGCATCAGGATGTTTAGCATCAAGCTGTCTCTGATGAAGACGAGCAGCAACGCTTCCGTCGCCGCAAAGAACAAGAGCGAACGCCGCAGCCCGAGTCGCCGTGCGATCATAAATCCGACGCCGCAACTCAACGCATCACCGAGCGAGTTGGCAATCGTGTCACCCTGATAGCCGAGCGCCGCCGTTGTTTCACGATAGCGTTGAATGACGAAAGCAGAATTTTCAATCGCTTCCCACAGCGCTTCAATCGAGAGTGCGAGCCAGAGTCTCCAAACCGGCTGGAGACGCGGCATCACACACGCCAGCAAGCCGCAAAACACGAACCCATGCAGTATGTGCGTGAAGCTGTAAGGATCGAACAAGTGCTGCGAATTGTGCGCGCTCCAGATGTCACCTGCCCACAGAAAAAATTGTCCGCAGGAACACCACCACGAGCGTCCTTGATTTCGTAGTTGAATTGCGGTGACGGCTAAAACCACCACGATTGCAAACCACGCCCATAATTTTCTTTTGTTCGAAGTTAAAATCATGGCGGGCATAGAACGTCCGGCAACAAGCACGGCTGTCTTATTCTACGCGCTCGCCGATAGATATTTAGTGCGCAGAATGTTCATGTGGTGCAGTTCATGCCCGGCAATGATATATGCCAGAGCGCGCACGCTGACCTCGCTTTCGCTGGCCGTGCCTGTGCGCTCCCACGCTTCCTTTTTCAAATGCCTGAACAGAAATAGATTCGCTTCCCTGACATGCGCGAACTCTGTTGCAAGCTCATCGAGCGGGCAATCATCGAACGCAGCATTAACTGTGTACGCATCCTGCTCAAAGCCGGGCAGCGGTGTTTGATCGTTGCGCGCAAAACGCAAAGCGCGATATCCGAAGATTCTTTCAGTGTCTATGACATGCCCTGTTAATTCCTTGATGCTCCATTTCTCAGGAGCGTAACGCGAATTCCCTTGCGACTCTGGAATGCTTCGCAAGAGCGCCAGCGTATCTTTAAGCTGCCGTGCGAGCGTTTGGAGAATGTCTCCATCCGGCACAAGCGAAACGTACTTGCCGTAGTACGGCGCATATTCTGCGGGATGCGGTTTAGCGATCATTAAATTCAGCATTGCGTATAAATCCTTTCAGGCTATTTGAATACTCCAAACATTTCCGCAACTACTCAAGCAGATAAGCGAGCGCGGGCGGCGGTTCATGGATCATCGAAGAGAGTGTATAATTCATGGTCTATGCCAGCCAAACCAAAACGAGTTACCAAACGCGACGAAGCGGAAATCGAAAGACTACGGCGGTTGATTAAAGAGAACGACGAGCGGCTCCTTTCAAACACGACGGCCAAAGGCGAACCGCTCTCCGAAGCGCAACAAGAAACCCTGCGCGGGATTGTCGCCACACAGCGCGGCAGTCTCAACGAGATTACCAGCCGTCTAGATGGTGTGCCGGACGCGGCTTGAGCTGACGCGATGTGGAAGAAAATCGGTTACGATCATTTCTGAACTTCCAAGCCAATCTTATCTTGCAGGAACATTACAGGAGAAACTTTGATGCGACGAACCATAAATCTTTTGTCACTACTCACGTTGTTTGCTTTCTCGACTGCTTACGCGGTAGAAAACAGCGCGGCGACAACTCTTCACACACCTACTGCGATTAACGCTTCGGCGAACATCGCAGGCACACCGAGCACGCTCATGTCACACCAAACCAAAGGTGGCGACAAGAAGCAGATGCAAACCAAACCAAGCGACAAGAAGCCCGTGCTGAGTCCGCCCGCGACAACTGAAACGATTATCGGCGGCAAGAAAATTACCATCAAGTACAACATGCCTTTAATGCGTGGCCGCAAAATCATGGGCGAGCTTGTGCCTTTCGATAAAATATGGCGGACGGGCGCGAACGCCGCGACCACTTTGATAACCGAAGCAGATTTGGACATCGGCGGCTTGCGCGTTCCCAAAGGCACATACACGCTTTACACCCTGCCGGGACAGACCGAATGGAAATTAATCGTCAACAAACAGATTGGGCAATGGGGCACTGTCTATAATGAGGATCAGGACTTGGGACGCGTTAACATGACGTTGAAACAATCGAGCGCGCCTGTCGAGAAGTTCAACATCGCGCTTACTCCAAACAGCGCGACGGGCGGCGTGCTCTCCCTCACATGGGAGAACACAGAAGCGAGCGTGCCGTTCACCGTTGCGCAATAAGCTCTGGATAAATATTCGGCGTGGTGATAATAAGCAATCAAAAGTTTCACTACCGATGCGCATAGATCAAAGCTCCACGAGAACTTCTTGTGGAGCTTTTGCTGTTTTGTTCTAAACGTTAACTTCTAAAGTCTATCGAGTGAAAACATTATGGAAAAGGTTTCGACGAAATCTACAAACATATTTCTCTTGCTGTGTGTCTTCGGCGTTTTCAACGCGTTGAGTTATGCGCAAACTCACAGAGTTGTCAGAGTCACCCAACCCGGCGCGATTAATCCCGGCGAAGTCTCGATTGCGATCAATCCGGCGAATCCAGACAACATCATCGGAACCTCGCTTCAATACGGCAGGCCGCCGCAACCACGCGTCAGCAATTACGTTTACGTTACGATGGATGGCGGCAAGACTTGGAAGACCATCGCCAGCCAGAACGCACAAGGCTTAACGCAGGGCGACGACGCCGTGACGTTCAGCAGCGATGATGTTGCGTATCATTCGTATATCTCTTTTGACGGAATCCGTGTGCCAAAACCGAAGCGCGCAGTGAGCGGCATTCTCGTCAGTTCGTCGAAAGACGGCGGGCTAACGTGGAATGATCCTGTGCCCGCGATCAATCACATCAATTCCGTCACTCCGTTTGAAGACAAGCCTTACGTCGTGACGGACAACGCGCAAGGCTCCGCTTACAAAGGCAGCGTTTATCTGGCGTGGACGCGCTTTGATGTTTACGGCAGCCGTAACACGGAAGATCACTCGCAAATCTATTTTTCTCGTTCAACTGACGGAGGCAAGACTTTCTCAATGCCGTTTCGTATTTCCGACACGGGCGGCGATTGTCTCGATAGCGATAATACAGTTGAGGGCGCGGTGCCGGTCGTCGGCGCGAAAGGTGAAGTCTACGTTGTCTGGGCGGGGCCGAAAGGACTCGTTTTCAAGAAATCACTCGACGGCGGATTGACGTTCGGCAAAGACAAAGTAATCGGATCAATGCCGGGCGGGTGGGACATTAACGTCAAAGGCATAGACCGCAGCAACGGAATGCCTGTGACCGGCGTGGACGCAAGCGCGGGCACGCGGCAAGGCACGATCTACGTCAACTGGATTGACGAACGCAACGGCGACCCGGATGTCTTCGTCGCTTCTTCATCAGACGGTGGCGAGACGTGGACTACGCCCGCGCGCGTCAACGATGATCCGATCAAAAACGGCAAAGCGCAGTTCTTTACATGGATGGCGATTGATCCGATTGACGGCTCGGTTAACGTAGTCTTTTACGACCGCCGCGATACGCAAGGCACACTAACGGGAGTCACGTTTGCGCGCAGCACAAATGGGGGACGCACGTTCGTCAACTACAAAATCAATCAAGAGCCGTTCGCGTGCAACGAAAAAGTTTTCTTCGGGGATTACAGCAGCATTAGCGCTTACAATGGAAAAGTCGTTCCGATGTACACGCACTTCGTCGGCGACCAAGATTTAGCAATCTCCGTCGCGCTGTTTCACTTTAAGCCGGGCACGCAAGAGCAAATTAAATAAGATTCTTATTCGCTGATGGAAAATCACGTACACACTTTGGCAGAGAAAATCTGGCGCTACCACCATATGAATCATCAACTAGAAAAGGCTGATGCGATCCTCGTGCTTTGCAGTCACGATAAGATGGTGGCCGAACGGGGCGCTCAGTTGTATCTGGAAAGATGGGCGACACTGCTTATCTTTTCAGGCGGACTCGGAGCGATTACCAGAACTCTGTGGAGCGAGCCTGAAGCAGATCAGTTTGCAAAGGTTGCTATGGGAATGGGTGTGCCGGAAGAAAAGATACTCGTCGAAAAGAGATCAACCAACACCGGCGAAAACATTTTATTTACAAAGCAGCTCTTAGGGGAGAAAGAGATCAATCCTGCAAAGTTCATCCTTGTGCAAAAGCCATACATGGAGCGCAGGAGCTATGCCACTTTCAAAAAGCTGTGGCCGGAAAAAGAAGTCCTCGTCACTTCGCCGCAAGTAACGTTCGATGAGTATCTGGACAAATACTCTAACCGTGCGCTTTCAAGAGATGACGTTATCAGTATTATGGTCGGAGATTTGCAGCGAATAAAGTTATATCCAGACAAAGGGTTTCAGATTTATCAGGAAATCCCGAAAGACATCTGGCTGGCATACGAAGGGTTAATCAAAGCCGGATATGACAGGCATCTCGTCAGCCAGTAATTTCTAAACAGGTGAAGGTTGAGGCGTCCACACCATCATTCAATCGCTGAACGCAGGTTGATCGCTCCGCTTAATTGTAGTTGAAAAACCGAACTGTTCAAGATACGTCAGATCAAGTTGCCACGGATAACAACTACGCCTGTGCCACAACTCGAAACAAGCTTCGACGTATAGCTCTGCATCCGCGAGTGACCATTCGTTAACTCGCGCCAGATGACTTAGCGCGTCGGCGCGTCTGCCGCGCACTCCGGCGAGGCCGATGTGCTTGACTTCATGGCAGAACGGGCACAGCGCAATTAGTTTCGTGAGTTTCTGGATACGATTCACGTCATCATACGCAAACACTTCATGGCATTCGACAGGCCATTTATCGCCTTTACCGTTGCAGATTTCGCAAACGTAATCGGCGCGCTTAAAGATTATTCTTTTCAAGCGCTCCCACTCTTCACGCGCGACATGCGAGCGCACGTTTTTGTACCAAGCAGTCTTCGGCACTAACTCGATGGTCAGCATTTCACGCATTTTATTTGTTTTATTGCAGCTTAACTCTTACGTTCGTGTTTGCCTTCGATCTTCTTCAAGAGGCGCGCCGCATGATTGCGCGCGATGAGTGGAATGCGTTCATCCGTGTTGAGGTCGCGCAAAAGTGATACGAGTTGTTGTGGATCGGAAAGACTATTGCGTGTGAGCAGCGAATCAAGCTGGTCGAGTAGCTTCGGCGCGTCGAGTGGTTCGTGTTCGCGCGCGAGATTTATATCGAAGACGAAGATCGCTTGATCCGCCGCGCGGCGATATTCATTGACGAGCGCAAAGGCGTTGCGGTCGTTCGTCCAGTTAAACTCCGCCACGCGTTCGCGCTCCCCGCGCTTCATACACAGGCGCATCGTGCCCAGATGCGGAAACTTTTTTTCCGATTGATAATTTGTGTTGGAATCAAGGAAGCCGAGTGTATCCCACAACGCCGTAATGCGCCCGCGCGCAGCATCCGAGAGTTGCAAATCTTCTGCAAGCGGCTCGTCAAGCCCTTTGCGATTGAAAAAAAGTTTGCCGCGTCCCCCCGCGTCGTGTTCGATCTTAATGTGGCTAACGTAAAAATTCGGCTGCGTGAATTCGTAAGCGTATAGCGTGGCGCTCGCAGCATCATCCGCGTTCGCTTTCTTCAGCGAAATTGTTTGCGGCTCGCAAGTGTTTTCTTTGACGGACACTTTATTCTGCGCCGCGACATGAAACGCCGCGCCCGTAAACAGCAGCGCGGTCAAGGTCAGATGCGAAAATATTTTATAGCTTTTAATCATTCAAATTTTACCGAGACAAGTTTCGAGACGCCGACTTCCTGCATCGTCACCCCGTAAAGAGCACGCGCCATTTCCATCGTGCGCTTGTTATGCGTAATAACGATGAATTGCGTGCGCGCCGCCATCTCCGTAATTTTATTTGTGAAGCGTCCGACGTTGGCTTCGTCAAGCGGCGCATCCACTTCGTCAAGAAGGCAAAACGGCGACGGGCGAAAACGGAAAATCGCCAGTACAAGCGCGAGCGCTGCCATCGCCTTTTCGCCGCCTGAAAGCAGCAGCACGCTTTGCAAACGTTTGCCGGGCGGTTGCGCGACAAGGTCTATGCCCGATTCTAAAACATCTTCGGCGTCAATCAAACTCATCTCGCCGCGCCCGCCGCCGAAAAGTTCCTGAAACAGTTCGCCGAAATTACTATTGATCGCTTCAAAAGCCTGACGGAAACGCTCGCGCGAGCGGCGTTTGATCTCGCGCAAGGCTTCTTCGGTTGACGCGACGGCATCCGTAATGTCCTGCCGCTGGCCTGCCAAAAACTGCAAACGTTCTTCTGCTTCCGCAAGTTCTTCGAGCGCCATCATGTTGACTGCCCCGAAGCCTTCGACACGCGCACGCAACTCTTCTACCTGCGCGCGCGCCGCTTCAAGGTCAAACAATTCTTCCGCAGACTCCGCCTGCGTTTCTGCGCGCGCGAGTTCTTCGAGCGGTTGACCCAGTTCCGACATGCACGCTTCGCGCACGTAGGCGAGACGCGCGGTGCTTTCTGCGCGTTGCACTTCCAATTGCGCGCGCCTGTCACGCGTCGCGGCGGCGCGGCGATTCAATTCCGCTAACTCTGTTGCGAGCGCGTCGGCCTGTTCGCGTGCGTCGGTTAATTGCGCGGCGATTTCCGCTACTTCGCGCGCTTCCTGTGCGATTTTCTCTTCGGTGTCGGCGCTGCCCTCAAGTTCGCCTATTGATTCGCGCAATTCTTCGAGGCGCGTTTGAATTCCCGCGACTTCACCCGCGTGGCGTTCCAAACGCGCACTCAGTTCGGATTGCTCTCCTTCAAGTCGCCTGAGTTCTGCGGAAGTTGCGCGGCGGCGTTCGGCGGCGGCGGCGGCGGCGGCGCGTTGTTCGCCAAGATTCTCGTTTTCAACTTCTGCTTCACGCCGCGCAGAAGCCAAATGTGTCGTCGCGTTCGTCACAGCGTCAACGGAAGCAACACGCAACGATTCAGCCGTGCGCGCTTCGTTCAAGGCTCTGGCGCGTTTCTCTTCGACTTCGCGCTGCTCTTCGCTGAGTCGCGCGGCGTCTTCGCTAACAACGCGGACGTGACGCGCGGCACGCTCGATCTCCTGCGCAAGACCTGTAGCATTTAATTCGCGCGCCATCATGTCGCGTTCTTCGCGCCCGATAGCTTCATTGAGCAAGACCAACGCGTCTTCAAATTCTCCTGTGCGCGTGCGCGATGCGGCGGAGGCTTTCTCCGTCACGGCCAATTCGCCTTCGAGTTCAATGATGCGCGTTTCTAGTTCGCGCAGTTCACGTTTGAAAGCAAGCAGCCCTGCGCCTTCTTCAAGGATGCGCGCATCGCCCGCGTTGACGAGTTGACCGTTTTGCACCCAATCGCCTTCGAGCGTGACATACATCTCGCCGGTCGCAAGCGACATCGCCATCGCGTGATCCAAATCACTGCTGATGCGCGCTTCCATTTTCGCTCCAAGCGTGCGGTTCATCACAGTGAGAAGCTCACGCGGCGCATTCAAAAGATCGCGCACGCGCAGATCATCTGGATTGTCATTGGCATCGGCAAAAGCTGTCGCAGTGGCGCTTCTTGCGCCACCTTTATCCAAAGAAGTCTTGGCTAACGCATCATCCGCTTCATCGCTTCCGCCGTGCAGTCCTGCAACGAGGAAGCTGGCGCGTCCGGCGTCGTTGGCGCGTAACCACTCTGCGGCGCGCAGGGCGTCGGCGGGCGTCGGGACGATTACCGTCTGCAAGAAGTTTCCGAAGATGCCTTCGACAGCGCGTTCCCACTGCGGCTCAACGTGCAACACGTCCGCGAGTGTGGCGACGGAATGAAACTCTTCGGGCGCGTTCTCTGCTGAGAAGATTCGCTGCACTGCGAGAGAATAATGTGCGTGCTGCGCGTCTAGCTCCATCAGTGTGTCTAAGCGATGACGCGCACGCGCCGCTTCGTCACGCACACGCGTGTGTTCTACTTCGTATGCGCGGGCGATTTCGCGTGACTGTGTAACTTCGGCGATGGCTGCTTCGCGTTCGGCGTGCATCGCGGCGAGACGCACGCGCGCGGCTTCGATCTCTGCGTTTAAGGTTTCAGCTTCGGCGGCGCGTTCGCTGTGTGCGGCGCTCGCGCGTTCGCCTTCGCGTGCGTAGGTTTCAGCTTGCTGCGCGAGACGTTCGAGCGTCGCTTCAAGCTGGCGGCTGATCTCCATCAAACGTTCTGTGACAGCTGTGTGTGTCAGGAGTTCGGCACGCGCGGCTTCAATATCTGTTTCAGCTTGTGCGACCCGGGTGAGGCGTTCGTTATAAGCGGATTCTGCTTCGCGCAACGAAAGTGCGCTTGCTTCGCTTGCGGCACGCTCGTCCGCTTCGTGTTCACGCAGGCGAGCGGTATCGGCTTCGACGCCTTCGAGCCGCACACGCACCCCGTTCATTTCATTTTCGATGTCCGTACAGCGATGCTCAAGCGCGGCGATCTGTTCCTGTTGATACGCGTATTCGCGCTGGCGTCGATCACGTTGCAAGGCGGCGTCATGTGCTGCGGCGCGGCGCGTCGTTAATTCTTCTTCAATGGAGCGCGCGGCTTGCGTCGCGTGACGTGCTGCTTCTTCACTCGCCGTTAATTCTTCGACGACGCGCCGCTCTTCGTCGCTTGTTTCCTGTAATCGGACGCGCGTTTCATCAAGCAAAGCGGACAGTGTGCGCTCTTCGGCGACGTAAACGTGGCGCAAAAGTTCGCGCAGTTCTTCGCGTAGCTGGCGGTAACGGCGCGCTTTGGCAGCTTGGCGACGCAGGCTGTTGGCCTGTCTCTCGATTTCGGAAACAATGTCGTTGACGCGAGAGAGATTAGAGCGCGCAGATTCGAGACGCGCTTCGGCGGCGCGTTGGCGCACGCGAAATTTTGTGATGCCCGCTGCTTCTTCGATCAGCGTGCGGCGATCCATCGGCTTGGCGGAAAGAATCTGGCCGATGCGTCCCTGCTCGATAATTGCGTAGTGCGCGCCGGAGAGACCCGTGCCGGAAAACAAATCCTGTATGTCACGAAGGCGACAGGCGCGCCCGTTCAGCAAATACTCGCTTTCGCCGGAACGATAAAGACGCCGCGTCACGGCAACAGATTCGCCCGGCGCAAATTCAAGTGCCAGACGACTCGGACGCCAATGCCGCTTGCCTTGATGTTTTTTCGCCGTGTCGCCGGAAGAAGCAACAGCGTCAGCGGTCTGCGCTACGCCTTCGATTGCGTCAGCGATTACAGTGTCGCCGGATTGATCGTTCGCTTCTGCGGCGTTTGTTTCGCTTGAAGGCTGAATGTCAATCGCGTTTCCGACAAGAAGACTTTCAGTATCAGCGACAATGCTTTCGGTGGCTGTCAACGGCGCAGTTTGTTCTTCGACTTGAACGCTGTGTTCGTCTATGTCTTCGAGCGTTGAATCAATGTCGTCTATTTCCTGATCGTCTTCGAGTTCGGGCGCTTCGACGCGCACCATGTGGAGTACGACTTCGGCCATGCCGCCGGGCTGACGATTGCGCGAGCCTTGAAAGATCACATCCTTCATTTCTGCGCCGCGCAATTGCTTCGCGCGCTGCTCGCCGAGCACCCAACTAATGGCATCTGCGACGTTCGACTTGCCGCACCCGTTCGGGCCGACGACAGCCGTAATGCCGTCGCCCGTGAACACGAGTTCGGTGTGGTCTGCGAAGGATTTGAAGCCTGTGATTTCTAAGCGTTGCAGTCTGAACATGCGTCTTGTCTAAAACAAAAATGTGCGGCTACTTTAAGGGGAACGCGAAAAACAGAAAGCGCAGCCCCTAGAGCACAGTGCGGGAGAGAGCTACTATATGTTGGACTCGCTGCACATGTCAACCAACGCTTTAGCCGAGCGCCACTTAGTGCTGTACAGGAATAGACTTAGAAGTTTTAAGCGCAAACGTTTTCACCTTACTAAATCACGGCGTGCGTAGATTACCAGATTAACGCCGGGACGCAGCGCATAAGAACCGGCACGCGCGTAAGTTTCGCCGAGCGTAGCGCGCAGCGACGCTTCCTGCGTTTCATTGCAAATCATAATAGGCTCACTACTGCCGGTTACGACCGCCTGCGGCATCGCCACATTATAACCGACGCGCGTGTAATCGCGTAAATACCAGGGCAGCGGCCAGTAGTCCGGTGAGACGAAAGCGATGGCAGTGTTTTCGTTTGTTCCGGCGTGCTGCGCGAGTCGTTCGATCTCTTCTACCAATTGAAACGTTTCGCGGCGCGTGTGCGCGTAAACATATGGGTACGCATCGTTATCGTAATGCCGAAAGTTAAGCGAGAGCGCTTGATAGAGACCGATAGCAACGGCGAGTCCGGCGACGGCAAGCAACAAGGCACGCATGTCCGCGCTTTCGTAACGCCGATAAAGCTCTCCTACGCCGTAGCCGCCGATGATCGCCAGCGGCACGATAAAGTTAAGCGCCAGCCAAGGCGTTTTGTATGGCACAAGCGAATACGCGCTCAGAATTCCAATTGCCCACAGCGCCGCAAACAACGCAAAGCCGTTAGGCCGCGCGCGCCACACCGCCGCGCACACGCCCGCTGCGCCGAGAAGGAGCAGCGGCAGTTCTTCTTGCATCAGCCATGTAAGATACGTGTACAACTCCTGATGCAAATGATCCTTTGTGCCTGTGCGTATCCAGAACTTGAAAGTCTCAACTGAGTCCGTCACGCCTTTCGCATGAGTAAAGAAGGACGAATAAAACAGCACATTGATAAAAATAAAGAGCATCACGACAACCAGCGCGAGCGATGCAATGTGTGACGCGCCGCCAAAGCGCGCCAACGAGTTACTCACGGAAGCCGGATTCTCCGCCGCATTGCGCGCCGTCCTCTTGCTTTTTTTTCCACGCGCGTTGCCTGCACCCGAAGAGTTTGCGAAGAGGCGTAGGTACAGGCGCGTTGAGACGACGGCGATGAGCAGCACGCCGACAGAGATCACTGCTGTTTCTTTTGTCGCAAAAAGAAGCGCGGCGCAAGCAGAAGCGAGCAGCAAGTAAATTGCACGCGCGGTTTCGTCATAGAAGAGTGCGGCGACGACTACTCCGAGTGTAAAAAAGACGAAGAGCGATTCGTGTATAAAGTAGCGCGACATGTAGATTGCGCCCGGCGAAACGGCGACGAGCGCGGCGGCCACCAGCGCGCTCAACATACCGATATGCTTACGCAAATACAGAATCAAAGCGATAGTAGCGAGGCCGAACAACGCGGGCACAAAGCGAATCGCAAATGTATTGAGACCAAAAATGAATTGTGAGACAAGCGCGAAGTAGTAAAGCGTCGGCCCGTGATAGTTCGCCGGATCGTAATGATAAACGCCGCTTCTGGCGAGCGTCACGAGAAAGAAACCGTTGACTCCTTCATCATGATGTAGCGGCACTAAATCAAGATTGTAGAGGCGCAACGCAGCCGCACACACAAGGATGACCAGACTCGCCGTGCGCCATGTGCTTTCGGAAATTTCCGGCATTGACTGGCGCGGCGGTTCGTCGCGGCGTAGTTTATTTTTGCGGGCGCGCGATTTTGTAGAGGCGATAGCCAACTGTTTCTCCAACCTTTGGATAACGTTCAAAGAAAGCTTCGTTAACGGGCAGCGCAGCGCGCTCAAGCGGCCCCACCACGGCATATTCTACGGCGTAACTGGACAGCAGCGCATCTGCGTCGGGAGCACCCACGTAGATGCGCCGGACATCTGCCTCGCGCGGCGCGTAATCAATGCCATGCGACCAAAGATGTCCTGCGTAGCCCATCAGAGCGCGTCTGCCCGTCAAAAAAATCGGATGATTATAAGTCGGCGCAATAAGTATAACGGCGCGCGGCGACGTTTCACGTTTGATAAGTTCGGCGAACGCGATGCCGTCAGCGTCAAAGATTTTCTGCTCCGCCGTTCCGCCGAGCGCACGCCAAACATCAAGCGCACCCGCCAGCATGAGCGAAACACACAGCGCGATGGTCGCAACACGCCACGCCGCGCCACGCCGCCATAGCCACACCAGCATCGCTGCAACAAGCGGCGCGGAAGCGACATACCAGTAAAAGAGCACCTTGATGTTATCCCAACTCCAGGGCGCGAGTTTGACTAAATTCGGAATGATAAAGCAGAGCATAAACGGCAGGTAAAAGAGTAACAGGCGACGCGATGCCAGACCTTCTTTCGCGCGCTGCCACAGAGATAAGACGAGTAGCGGAATGAACGCGCCCGTGTTCACTAACCAGAACCAGAAGATGTTGTGCTCGCCTTTTTCCCAGCCGAAGTTCCACGCAAAAAAAGTTTCGGAGTGCGCGACGCTTTTTTGTGTCGCAAGCAAAGCCTGCGGCGCAGCGACGCAAAACGCAATCGCAAAGAAAGCAATCCACTCGCGCCAACGCTCACGAAAAAGAAGCGCGAGACAGAAGCCGACAAACATCACGACCATAAATCCATGCGCGTGCGTGAGCGGCAGCATTCCCGCCACCGCGCCCGCCGCAATCATGCGCCGCATCGCCTGTGATCCCAAACTAAAGTCGGGCGCGTGTTCTTCCGTTGCCGCAACTAGAGCTTGCGCACGCACACGCTTTTCTTTTCGTTTCTCTTTTCGTTGCTGTTGTTGATCCGGCGCGACACTCGCGCGAACTTCCGTTTCGCCATTGATTGCCTGCCACCACAGCGTCCAAACCAAGAGCACGAGCGGCAGTCCGAGCAAAAAACCGCGTTGCGGCACGAGCAGCGCAGTCAGCGCGTTGCTCCACTGAAAGATGCCGCCGCTCACAGACGTATAATTTTGCGGCAAATGGGTGAGCACGTCGAAGAGTCCGCGCCCGTTCACGCTCGCATCATGCAGCAAGAGCCACCAGCCGAGACCTCCGCTGAACAACACAAGCGTGACCGTCAGAAACGCTGCCGCCTGATCGCGCACAAGCTTCCAAGCCCAGCGGTGCAGCAATCCGATGAGCGCGAGACCGAGCGTAAAGTTTTCCCAGAACAAAGCATCGCGCAGACTCGCGCCCGCGCGTACCAAACAGGCCGCGATGAAATCCACCAGAAACGGATAACTGAAACGCGATCCGGCGAACTCCGTGTGCTCCGGCGGAAAGTTTTGCCCGTGCGCAAAGCTCGTCACGATGCTCAAGTGAAACGGCAGATCGCCAAGACTCTTTTCAAAGCCCGTGTAAATTCCATCCGCCCGCTCAAACATCGCGCTATCGAAGACGCGCCAAAGCAAAAATGCTGTGAGCACGTAAAAGGAACAACTCACTATCGCCTGTCGCGTCGGATGCAGAAACGTGCGGCGCGCTTCGCGTAAGGCCGAAGCGATGTCTGATTGAATACGATTCTTATGTTCCGGCTTCCACAGTAAGGCGAGCGGTGAAGCGACCGCGATTGAGGTAAGAAGAAGCGCCAGCGGCGTCAAGCCTGTAAAAGAGGCGCACAGAAAACCGATCAAACCGAAAGCCGCAAAGCCCGTGCACGCGCCCGCGCACAATCGCGCCGACAGCGGCGCATCTTGTTCATACCAATATGTCGCCGCCGAGCCGCCGCAGATCATCAACAGTATCATTGCGAAAGGAGCTAGCATTAAGAGGCTTGATTGAAGCGTTGAACGATGTATGAAAGACGGCGTCTTTTCAATTTACCATTCACGGCTGCCAAGTCATCGTTCAAAGGATTCAGGCAAATGGGTCTTACGGGAATGTTGATAATAACTAAAGGCGACGGGCACTTGCAAAGTATCCGTCGGGTAGAGGGCTATCAAGATTGCGAACTGAGTTGCAGAAAATATTTAACGCTAGATTTATCCAGAGCGAGGCAAATACTCAAGCCACACCGTAAGAATATATAATGGCGGACATTTCATCTCTAGTGAAAGGTTTATTGATACCTGCGTTACACATTAGGATTTCACAAATTCACTTCTATCGCTTGCACTGTTGCTCTATAAAATCGACAACTTCCACCGCTTTGGTAAGATACTCTTTAACTTGCGGAAGAGATATATTTGAGTTTTGATTTTGTCCATGAGCAACCAAGTGCCTTTGACTCATTATTGAATCAATTGCTTCTAGACGACCATTGTCGTTAACATAATTTTCTAATTCATCTTTCCAAGTTGGATTGAATGCATCAGCTATATCGAGGAATCTTTGTGTCTTTGGATTACGAATTGGAGATATAGTTGAACTAACATAGTTAGCAATAGGCTTGCTTACCTTTTCTTGAGCAAACTCTATATAAATTGCTTTCAATGCATTTTCTAGTAGACCGGCGCTCAAAATACAAAGATATTTAGCCCATTCTGCTTGCAATTCCAGATTTTCAGCACAGGCTTCATCGGTCTTCTTTATGAGGTAATTAAGCCTTTGGACTTGTTTGGCTATCTCCCTGTTTTGCATTTAGATGCCATCAAATTTCTCGGTAGCCTTTTTGAGCCTCGTGGAAACATTGTTTTCATCTGAAGTTGATTGTGATACGAGTCTCATGTACTCGGTGTCGGTGAGCAGTTCGTCGTAAGCTTTTCTAACTTCTTCGTAATTTTCGATTAGAGCTTTTTTATTTCTGCGCGCAAGGCCAACCATTACGGAATCAAATACAGCTGCATTTATTCCCGCTATCGGTCTAAAAGCTTTCTTACCAATACTGTGCCAAACTATATTTATAGTATTCATGAAAACCGTCTGAGCCCCAGTGAGAAAGGTGTCATCGGCGTTATGCTGCTTCTGGGAAAACTTATTCAAAAATTCATGCATAGGTTTCTCATATTGATCGCTGGAGAAGTATAACGCCAAGAAGCGAAGGATCAACTCTTGATCCTTCAATCGGCTACTTTTCTGCCCATATATACTTCTCCAGCTTTCATATTCATTTAATTCTTTAATGAGGTCTATAAATTTCCCATGGTCAATTGCCGTGCGAATTTCTTGTGGTGTTAGTCTACGGCCTTCACTATTGAGCCGATCAAATATATGGTAAACGCTTGTATTGTTATCGTGAGGTGATTCTTGTTTGACTATAATTGCGTGAATCAAAGAATCATTTAATTTAATTTTGTCTTGTTCTTCTAGCGTTTTATATGTTAAGCCCTCAAACTTGGACTGTACTTTAAGCAGCTTAAACACTTGCTGCTTTTTATCATCTTCCTTAGGGTTAAAAATGCCATTATAGAAGAACTGCAAAGTTTTCAACCTTTGCTGACCATCAATCACTAAAAGTTTATTAGAATCTGACTCGCGGGCTAAAAAGATTGCAGGAACAGGCAACCCAAGCAACAAAGATTCAATAAAACGTGAGGCCTCATGTTGTTTCCAAACATAGTTTCGTTGAAAGGGCGGGATTAATATATCCCCTCGATCTAACCTCTTAACGAGTCCTTCAACATCGTAGTCTGCTCCGAAGCTGGTAATATCATATTGTACGGGAGGAATAATAGATTGGTCTTCTAGCGCCTCATCTATAACCTGCGTAACATCATTTTCCTGCAAATCATCAACTAATTGCGACATAATCAATACCTCTATCTTAATAGGTTGAAAGATAGCTGACACTTACACTTTTATCAACTTAACGGTATTACAACTTCGTATTACACGCATCTACTTAATATATTACACTCTCCTAAACTCCATAATACATTTCTTGCCGAATGTACGATCAAAGATTTACTCAGTCCCGTTTGCCATCAATGATCGTTACTAACTAGACATCACGGTATTCTACAGTGTAAAAGAATTGATTTCTATTCAGGACGTGAGTTTTCGCTGAGAGGTACTGTTAAATGCTTCGCGCAGGTATTGTCGGGTTGCCGAATGTCGGTAAGTCCACGCTTTTTAACGCGCTCACGTCGCAGCAGGCGGCGCTGGCGGCGAATTATCCGTTTGCGACGATTGAGCCGAACATCGGTGTCGTAGCAGTGCCGGACGAGCGACTTGAACCGTTGGCGTTGATTGTTAAGACGAAGGTAATTGTGCCCGCGACCGTTGAGTTTGTGGACATCGCGGGGCTTGTGCGCGGCGCGAGCAAGGGCGAGGGCTTGGGCAATCAATTCCTTGCCAACATACGCGAGACGGATGCGGTCGTGCAGGTCGTGCGCTGCTTTGAAGATGAAAATATCCTTCACGTCGAAGGCTCCGTTAATCCGCAACGCGACGTTGAGACGATTCAGATTGAATTGGCACTGGCGGATTTGGCAAGCGTCGAAAAGCGGCGCGAGCGTGCGCAGAAAGCGGCGAAGAGCGGCGGCGACAAACAAGCACGCGCCGAACTCGATGTGCTGGATAAATTGCTGCCCGCGCTCGAAGAAGGAAAGTCTGCGCGCACAGTCGAGTTGACGAAGGATGAACGCGTTGTTGCGCGCTCGTTTTTTCTATTAACGATGAAGCCAACGATTTATGCGGCGAATGTTGACGAAGCGACGCTTGCGAACACAAACGATAATCCGCATGTGCGAACGGTGCGTGAGATTGCGGCGGCAGAGAACGCAGAGTGCGTCGTGATCTGCGCGCAGTTGGAAGCAGAACTCGTCGAGTTGCCGCCAAACGAACGAAAGGATTATCTGGAATCTCTGAATGTTAAAGGCAGCGGCGTTGATAATTTAATCAAGAGCGCGTATCGCTTGCTCGGTCTGATGTCTTTTTTGACGGCGGGCGAGAAAGAGGTGCGCGCGTGGACGATTCCGCAGGGCACACGCGCACCCCAAGCGGCGGGCACGATTCACACGGACATCGAACGCGGTTTTATTCGCGCGGAAACGGTCAGTTACGATGCGCTCACGAAAGCCGGTTCATACGCGGCGGCGCGCGAGCAAGGGTTGCTGCGTCTCGAAGGCAAAGAGTATGTTATGCAGGAAGGCGACATCGTTAATTTTCGCTTTAACGTGTGAAGAATCTCAATCATTTTGCATTGCGCTTCGCGTTTATCTGAAATCGCTTAACGTCACGACATCGCTTGTCAGCGTGCCGCGCGCGCACGCAAGCCAACGTCCATCGCGCGACCACGCAAAGGCAAACAGACGACCCGAATCCCAGTTGGTCAATTGCACAGGCTTTCCGCCGTCAACGGGCTGGCTCCAAATGTTGGAAGCGCCTTGGCTGTCTTCTATGTAAGCGATAGCGCGTCCGTCGGGCGTCCAGCCGAGCCGCGCAGGAAAGATGACAGTCGGCGGAATATCGAATGTCTTAATCGGCATTCCTCCCTCTGGCGACATAATCGCAATCTTCCATGGCGATTTGAGTTCATCGCGGTAGTAACAGGCGATCAACTTTGCGTCGGGCGAGATGACCGGCAAAACTGAGCTACGGTCGGTCAGTTGCACAGCATCGCTGCCATCAGCGTTCATCTTCCATAAAGTTGTTCTGCCGGAAACGGAAGATGTGTAAACGATCCATTGACCGTCCGGCGAAACCTGCGAATACCTTTCAAAGCCGCCGCCGCTTAATTGGCTCATGTTGCCGCCATCCATTTCCATTCGCCAAACGTTACGCGCGCCCGTCAGATCAGATATAAAGTAAATATAGCGCCCGTCGAGTGACACAGAAGGCCACCAGTAAATGTTGCTGCGGTTACTTAACTGTTTTCCAACGGTTCCGTCCGCATTGACGATCCAGAGATTTTCTTTACCGCTCGCGCTCGAAGTGTAGATAATACGGTTATTGTCCGGCGTCCAGAACAGTCCATCTACACCGTCATGCTTGCTGGAAGTGATTTGCCGCGCACGGCTCGCGTCCGCAGCCGGTGCGACCCAAACGTTAGAGGTTCTCTCTGCCTGCACAGTGACGAGAGTATTGGAATCGCTTGTCAGGCTGACTCCGCCGTAGTTGTTCAAATCGTTGGTGATTCTGCGCGTCTCGCCTTTCGGATAAGAGAGATACCACAACTGCGCTGGAGAGTTTGCCCATTGATCGCTGGCCGTCAACACAAGGCCGCTTCCATCCGTGAGCCACACGACTTGTCCGACATCTCCCCAGACATGCGTCGCAATCGGTTTTTCCGCGCCATCTTTAATTGAAATCTCCACTACCGTCGCGCGCTGTCCGCCATTGCGAGTTCCCGCGCCGCAGGCGATTCGCTGGCCGTCCGGCGACCACGCAAGCCCTTCAAAAGAATAAGAGTCACTGCCCTCGCGCGAACTGAGCTTGCGCTCGCCTGTGCCGTCCACGCTGGCAACAATCAAAGCTCTTTCTCCCAAGCTTGAGCCACGCACAAAAGCCATCTGCGCGCCATCGGGCGAGAACGTCACGGGGCTGTCTACGTCAGTTACTAATTTGACGGGCGTGCCGCCGAACATAGGCACTTGATAAAGCACGCCGATGGAATTGTTCTTTTGCTTCGTCACATAGTAGAGATAGTTTCCATCGGGCGAAAAAGTCACTCCGTAAAAACGCACTTCGGCAGATGGAACGACCGCCTGCATATTGCTGGACGTCGCAGTTTGTCCGATCCAGAGGCTTTGCTGCCCGCCTTCTTCGACCGTATGCGCGACGTATTTACCATCAGGCGAAATAATGGCGCTTCGCGCTTCGCCGGTAGTCAAGAGCCGCGTAACCTTCATTGTGTTGAATGGCACGGGCGATCTATCCCAATCAAAGACTTTCGATAGCCCATAAAGGATAAACGCGACCACAACGATGCACGCGGCCAGCGCGAGCGCCACGCCTTTCCGATGACGATCTATTTCGCCGATCAAATAACCTGCGCTGTGCGTCAGGCGCGCCGCTCCGCTGCTCTGCGTGACAGGCTCGCCCTTCACCTCTGCGGTGGAACGATTGCCAAAGCTTGCGGCATTTGATTGCGGCGGAACGGATCGCTCCAACTCATCAGCCAACTCCAGCTTCTGTCTCAAACTTCGCAAATCCGTGAGCATCTCTTTGACAGTTTGATACCGCTCATCTCTTTCTTTGCGCAACGCTTTGGCAATGATCCAGTGGAGCGTCTCAGGCGCTTCGGAAAAGCGCCAGTCGAACGGCGGTGGCTCGCGGTTAATGATCGAGACGATCACATGATTGCTCGTCGGGCCTTTGAACAAAGCGTGTCCGGCGACCATCTCGTAAAGCACACAGCCCAGACTCCAGATGTCCGTGCGCGCGTCAACCACAAGGCCGCACGCTTGCTCCGGCGACATGTAATTTACTGTGCCGACGACGACGCCCGGTTCCGTGTTGACCCATTCACGCGTCGGCGCTTCCCAATCCTTGAAGGAGTCTTCGTCGGAAGTGCGTTCGCCTAATTTAGCGAGACCGAAGTCGAGCACTTTAACGTAGCCGTCTTTGCGCCGCATGATATTTTCTGGCTTGATGTCGCGGTGAATGATTCCGGCGGCGTGTGCGGCAGCGAGCGCGGCGGCGACTTGGACAGCGACATCTAAAATCTCACTTATCTTCATCTGCCCGCGCGCCATGCAGTAGCGCAGAGTTTCTCCGTCAATAAACTCTGTGGCGATAAAGTGCGCGTCGTCCGTGTGCCCGATCTCGTAGATGGTGAGAATGTTCGGATGATTAAGCCCCGAAGCAGCACACGCTTCCTGCTCGAAACGACGCAGGCGTTGTTCATCTTTAACGAATCGTGGATGCAGTATTTTGAGTGCGACGGGACGGCTCAACTGCACGTCTCGCGCAAGATAGACTTCGCCCATGCCGCCCGCGCCAAGCTGCGAGCGGATTTCATAGCGGCCAAGACGTGTGCCGGCAGAAGTGTTCATAATCCTGCCCCTAAGGTTTGCGCACTACTATCTTGTGACTCTATTACACACGAAGAAAATGTCAAGGGAAACTGTGGTTCTCAAAGCTTGCGGCGCGCGGGCTGCGAGGCATTTAAGCCGTCGCTGCTTCAAGAACAATGCGCCGCCAGACGAAGCGACACGGAAGGTAAGAGCGAACGCGCTACGGCCATTAGCGCGAAAGTAATGCGAGATATTCTGTGAACACGCGGCAAGATTAACGCAGTACTGCGCGAAAGCCGACGAGTATCAAATAACCGACGGCGACGACGACGGCCAACTTGATGACCAGCACGGCGAGACCGAACACGACGCCGACAACACCCAGCGCGATGCCCGCCGCCGCCAGCAAAAGCGGCACGCCGACCACCAGCGCAAACAAAACTAAGAGCACGATTCCAGCGATTCTCATTGTGTCTTTCATGTTTCACCTCGCAACCCGCTTTTCAAATTTCACACGGCGCGTGTCCTGATTCAAGCTATGTTTGCCAGCGCCATCGTTTCTATTATACGAAATTTTCGTGACTATCGTTCCATACAAATATTCCGTTCATGGCACGCGCCGCTTTGCGCTTCCCAAACTGCCGCAGGATTATGCTAAGCTCGATTTTTATTATGCCACGTCGCGCTAACGGAAATTTATTCGCAGAGCCTGAAGACGAGCACACGCCGGATACGTTTGCGCCGCTCGCGGAGCGAATGCGCCCGCGCCAATTGGCGGAATTTGTCGGGCAACAGCACCTTGTCGGCGAAGATCGCGTATTGCGCCGCTTGATCGAAGCGGGTGGAAATCTTCCTTCGCTCATTTTGTGGGGCGCACCCGGCACAGGCAAAACGACGCTCGGACGCTTGCTCGCGGAGAAAACAGACGCACGCTTCGTTTCGCTTTCGGCTGTTTTCTCCGGCGTCAAAGAATTGCGCGCGGCAATTTCCGAAGCGCGTGAAGATAAAAAGCGCGGCACTAGAACAGTTCTTTTCATAGACGAAATTCACCGCTTCAACAAAGCGCAGCAGGACGCGCTCTTGCCCGCCGTCGAAGATGGAACCGTTACGCTGATCGGCGCGACAACCGAAAACCCTTCGTTTGAAGTCAACGGCGCGCTGCTCTCACGCTGCCGCGTCGTCACACTATATCCTTTAACTGAAAAAGACATCGAAACGATTTTGCGCCGCGCACTAGCGAACGAAGAAAAAGGACTCGCCGCTCTCAAGCCGGAGATTTCCGAAGAACTAATCGCGCGCCTCGCACATTCCGCAGGCGGCGATGCGCGCGCAAGTTTAGCCGCGCTTGAAGCCGCCGTAGAATCGACTGCGCCCGACGCAGAAGGTGTGCGCCACGTGACGCTCGAAACGGTAATCGAAGCACTGGGACGCGCCCGCTATGCTTACGACAAAGGCGGCGAAGAGCATTACAATCTGGCTTCCGCGCTTATTAAATCACTGCGCAACTCGGACGTGAACGCCGCGCTTTACTGGCTCGCGCGCTTGATCGAAGGCGGCGCTGATCCTGTTTTTATCGCGCGCCGTTTGTGCATTCTCGCGTCCGAAGACATTGGCCTCGCAGACCCACAGGCGATGGTGCAGGCAGCGGCGGCGGCAGACATCACGCGCCTCGTCGGTCTGCCCGAAGCGCTTTATCCTTTGTCGCAGGCGACGATTTATCTCGCGCGCGCGCCGAAATCAAACGCCGTCAAACGCGCATACATGGCGGCAGTCGCAGACGCAACTGATAGTGCTTCCGAACCCGTCCCGCTTCAACTGCGCAACGCCATTACGCCTTTAATGAAGCGCACGGGCTACGGCAGCGGCTATCGCTATGTGCATGACGATCCGCTGGCGCGCGAAGAAATGTCTTGCCTTCCAGAAAAGTTGCAAGGCAAAGTCTATTATGAAGAAGGAGCGGTGAAGTCAGGAGACAGTATTCAGAAGTCAGAATAGGCAAACGATAAGGCGTTGCATAAGTGCTAATCACCTTCGCTTCTTTGTATTCACAGTCCTTGCTTTTATTCTGTCTCCTGATTTCTGATTCCTGAATACTATTTTGACAATTGTGAGCGCGAATAAATTAGATAAAGAGTTAGCATATCTACGCGATCTGTACGTGGCGACGGATTGGGGCGAGCGTTTCGCTTTGTTGATAGACGAGCATATCAAGTTGCCGAAAAAAGGGCGTGTGCTCTACGTCGCGGCGGGCACGGGCGATCATGCGCTCGCTCTCTTGCAACGCGCGGGCAAAGACGTGACGCTTGTTGGCATGGACGAGAGCGCGGAGAATCTTGAACTTGCGCGCGCAAAGGCGGCTGCGCTGAAAGCAGAAGTGGAGTTTCACGTCGCGCAGTTGGAAATGCTTGATTACGAGGACGACGCTTTTGATTTAGTTATCTGCGACGCTTCGATGGTTGCGACAGAACGTTTGCCGGAAGTGTTCGCAGAGTTAGTGAGAGTCGTTGCGCCCGGCGGCTCGCTGGCGTTCTGCGCGGTGACGGCGTCGAGCTTCGGCGAATTCTTTTCGATTTACTGGGAAGCGCTCGCCAACACGGATTTGATCGAACACACTCCGGCCATTGAAATTTTACTGACAGAGTATCCGATTATTTCTGATTTGGAAGAGCGTGCGCGTAGCGAAGGCTTGGACGAAGTGCAATCATGGACGAACCGCGAAGAGTTCGTTTACGAATCCGGCGAAGCTTTTTTGAGCGCGCCGCTCATCAATGATTTTCTGCTCCCGAATTGGCTTGATCTTTTGCCGGATACGGACGCGCGCGTGAAAGTTTCGCAGGAAATCGCGCGCCTCATTGACGAAGAGCGTCACGATACGGACTTTGTGCTATCAATCAAAGCGACGCTACTGATGGGACGCAAAGGGGAGTAAAACAGTTTTCAGTTTTGAGTTTTCAGTTTTCAGCGCGTAGACGCTTCCTTGCTGCTGAAAACTTAAAACCGGAAACTGAAAACTGTTTTTCAGCGCATCTGGCTCGGTGTGTGTTTGTCGCCTTCGAGTTGGGCGGTGTTGTTTGTTGCGCGAAGGTTCGCGGCGCGGCGGCGTGCTTCTTCAAACAAAGCTTCATCGTCAATGTTTGAAAGCGCCGGTTGCGCGGGTTGTCCGGCGGTGATCGTCGGCCTTAATTTATCGCGTTGCTCTTCTTCGTCGGCTTCGTCCATGCCTTCTTTGAAAGCACGTTTGCTTTGGCCGAGAGCTTTAGCGAGTTGCGGCAGTTTGCTACCGCCGAAAAGCAGCATGATAACCGCAAGAATAATGATCCACTCGGTTGGGCCGCCAATGCCGAATAACAAAATTTCATTCATCATAAAACTCCTTCGCGCTGCCTCTCCAGCCTGCGCAAATCTTTAGACGCCTGTTCACTCTCCGACGTTTGATTCAAAGAAAAGATATTTGCGCCAAGCCTCGTCCGCGCGCCCAAGATAACGCATGATCTGGCGATTGACGTGCAGGGAAAATCCGCGCGGGCGGCGCAAAAGCTGCATCCCCGCTTCTTCCGGCGTGCGATTCCCTTTGCGGTGATTGCAGCGCTTGCAACACGCCACCAGATTATCCCACGTCGAATCGCCGCCGCGCGAACGCGGATGCACATGATCGAGCGTCAGTTCCGAAGGCGGCAATTGTTTGGCGCAATACTGGCACGCCGAATGATCGCGCAGCAATATGTTTTTTCTGGACAGCGAACGCCGCTCAAACGGAATGTGTATGTACTCTGTCAGGCGAATCACGCTCGGCGCGTGGATCGTCAGCCGTGACGAATGAAGCAAATGGCCGTTGTGCTCTTCGGCGCGCGCAACGCCTTTGAAAATCATCACCACGGCGCGCCGCTCCGTGCATACGTTGATCGGCTCGAAAGATGCGTTGAGGACTAAGACACGTCCATTCATATTGCCTTAAGATATTACGCGACGGCGAAAAATAAGGCAAAGCTAAAAATCTTAATTTCGCCGTTCACGAAACCGATCCGCTGCCTCAACGAGCGCAGAGATGATTCCCGTCTCCATCGCGGAATGGCCTGCGTCTGCGACGATGCGCAGTTCTGCTTCCGGCCATGCCTTGTGCAATTCCCAAGCGCTCATCATCGGGCACACCACGTCATAGCGTCCCTGCACGATAACAGCCGGAATACGTCGAAGCTTGCCGATGTTCTCAATCAAATAATTCTCTGTCTCAAAGAACGCGTTGTTCATAAAATAGTGGCACTCTATGCGCGCCATCGCGAGCGCCAATTGTGCTTCGCCGAAATGGTCAATTAAACTCTGATCCGGGATCAGCTTCGACGTACTGCCTTCCCAAACGCTCCACGCGCGCGCCGCTTCTAACCTCACACTCTCATCCGCGCTCGTCAAACGGCGATGATAAGCCGCAAGCATATCAACGCGCTCCGCTTCCGGGATAACGCGCTCATACTCTTCCCACACGTCCGGGAAAATCGCGCTCGCGCCTTCCTGATAAAACCATTTAATTTCTTGCGGGCGGCACAAAAAGATTCCGCGCAAGACAAGCGTCGTCACTCTTTCTGGATGCGTCTCTGCATAAGCGAGCGCCAAAGTGCTGCCCCATGAGCCGCCAAAAACCTGCCAACGCTCAACGCCGAAATGCTCACGCAAGCGTTCAATATCGGAGACTAAATCCCAAGTCGTGTTTTCAAGAAGTTCCGCGTGCGGCGTGCTGCGCCCCGCGCCCCTCTGGTCAAAGAGTATGACGCGGTAATGCGTCGGATCAAAAAACCGGCGATACTCCGGCACGATTCCGCCGCCAGGCCCACCATGCAGAAATACTACGGGCTGCCCCGTAGGGTTTCCACATTGCTCGTAATAAATAGTATGAATCGGCGAGACTTTCAACATGCCTTGATCGAAAGGCTCAATAAAAGGATACAAAATTTTCATAGCAATATCTTACAGAGATAACGTTCAAGAAACCAAGCGGCAAGTTATTTTCTTCGCGCCAGACAAGTGCGCGCTTCCAAGAGTGTGCGTTTCAACTTTCCTGCGCCGGATTAAGCGCGTGGAACTTTCTGTGCGGCTGTGGTGTCTAAGAATCTGTTTGAGCGAGCCGACGTGAAATAAGATGTTTGTGGTGCTCACAACGAACTTTTATTCGCTTCCTTCATGCTGCAGATGACATAACGGAATAATATATTACAGCTTTTCAGAAAGCAGGTTTCGCCAGATGACTACGAAAGTTAATTCGCAAGACAATACGGCATCGCCGTATATCAACGTCACGCCGCTAATTGACGTGTTGCTTGTGCTCTTGATTATCTTCATGGTCGCATCGCCGCACAAGCCTAGCCGCTTCAAAGCGCTTATCCCGCAACCGCCCGACGACACTTTGCCAGTAATTCCGAATATAGATACGCTCGTCGTCACCATCGGCAATGATTCACAAATCAAACTGAACGGCGAGGCGGATTTAGGATCAATTAGCGATAGCGGCAAACTGATGGCGAGGCTCACGCAAGTTTTTCAGGCGCGTCGTGAAGCGGGCATTTACAGATTCAGTATCGACATGATAAGTCCCACGCAAGACCGCATCGAAAAAACTGTCTTCATCAAAGCGCCGCGTTCGCTGCGTTACGGCGAAATCGCCAAAGTAATCGACGTGGTAAAAGTCGCTGGCGCAAGTCCCGTCGGATTACAGATTGACGACCTTGCGCAGTAGTAGCTCCAGTAGTATTGCTTAGGCAGCTAACCACACAAGAACGCTTTGATGATTGTTCTCTTCAAGCGATTTCAAATATTTAGATGCCAGCGCGCGCCAGCGTCAGCACAAACACATCCTGCGCGCCTGCTTTCTTCAACGCGCTAGCGCAAGCCGAAACAGTCGCGCCGGTCGTAAACACATCGTCAACAAGCAGTATGCGCTCGCCATTGACGAGTCGCGGGCGTTGCACTTCAAAGGCGCTCTCAACACTCTCGCGGCGCGCTTCAGCATCCATTCCGGCGCGATGGCGCGGCGTGTGAATGGTTCGCACAAGACTCCATTCGTCGCACGTGAGATTGGTTTGCGCGGCAAGCACGCGTCCCAAAATCGCCGCTTGATTAAAGCCGCGCTCTCGTTCTCGCTCTGCGTGAAGCGGTACAGGGACGATGCGCGTCGCAACGTCGAGCGGCGCACGCTGCTGCACTTCAAACAACATGTGTGCGACGCGCGGCGCGACATACGGCTCGCGCTTTAACGCGAGCACAGAAGCGCGCAAAGCTCCTTCATATACGCCACACGCGCGCGCCGCCGTGAAAGGCTCTGCATCGCAACGACGGCAACGCACTTCGACTTTGCGCGCCTGCGGCATCGCGTTCATTAAGACCACACCGCACTTACCGCACATAAGTTCATCGCCGTTGAATAGTTGCGTTGATTGCCAGCACGCTGCGCACGCCGCGCCGTCGAAACGCCGTTCGACGCTTGCTTCGCACACCGCGCAACTTCGCGGATAAACAAGCGCGAGCGCCGCATCATAAAGCGAACTTGCTGTGCGCGCGAGTAACATCTACATCCATTCTCCGACTCTTCCCATCAATGCACGAACGGCCTCTTCGCTCCAAAGTTGAAAAGCAAAGAGGCCGCCGATCAGCGTCGTTTCGTTCCAACAACGCTCAAATTTAATCATCGTCTTCGTTGAGCAAGCCGCGCTCCTGCAAATCCTGACAGCGCAGGCAATGACGCGCCCAAGGCACTGCTTCCAACCTTTTTTCCAGCACAGGCTCGCCGCAATGAACGCAGTCGCCGTACTCGCCCGCTTCGATTCTTGCAAGCGCTTCATCAATCAAATTTAGTAAACGGCGATCATTGGCCGACATCGAGAAAAGCAGTTCTTTATTGTACGCATTGGCGGCCATGTCCGCAGGGTCTTGCGTCGCTTCGGAATCGCGTTCGCGGCTATAAATTTCGGCGGCCTGCACTTGCCCGACAAGCCCTTCGCGCCGCGCCAGCAATTTATCTCTGAATGATTTGACTTTCCTTTTGTCCATTGTTCTTTTTAATCCCTTATGGCCTTTCTAATTGTTCATTCATGACGATTTCGCGTTCATGAAAACCCTTTGATCTCTTTAATCGCCATTCCCTTCGGGAGTTTATTTCTGGTATGGCAATCCGTGAATAATCGTGTACGCCCGATAAATTTGTTCAAGCAAAACAACGCGCGCCATCTCGTGCGTTAAAGTCAAACTCGACAAAGACCAAGTGATCTTCGCACGCTCTTTAACTTTCGCGGATACTCCGTAAACACCACCGACGATGAAGACCGCTTCCTTCGTGCCGGTGTCCTGCCAGCGCCCGACTTCGGCGGCTAATTCCTGTGAACTCCACTGTCTTCCTTCTACATCCAGCAACACCGTCAAAGCGTCCGCACGCAACGCTTCGCAAATGCGGCGGCCTTCTTCTTCGATGCATAAGCGAGCGGTCTGCGCGTGGCTTTCGCCGAGTTCGATTACTTCGCAACGCACAAACCTCTTCAGCCTTTTCAAATACTCTTCGATCAGCGCGCGCAAATTAGCGTCCCGTGTTTTGCCGATCCAGATAAAACGCACGCGCACTTGTATCAACTCTCGATGTGATAGCGCGCGATCTTTTCATAAAGATTTTTGCGACTAATACCGAGGGCACGCGCCGCTTCGGATTTATTACCGTTCGCCCAACGCAGCGTCTCCGCGATATATGCAGCCTCTAGCTCGGCGAGCGTTTGCCGCGCGCCCTTACGATTCTGCAACATGACGGCGGCGCGCATTGTTTCCGGCAAGGCTGTTGCTTCGATGCACCGCTCGCTTGAAACGACAACCGCGCGTTCAATGATGTTCTGGAGTTCACGCACGTTGCCCGGAAATTCATAAGCTTCAAGCAAGGCCAGCGCTTCGGGCGCAAGCTCTCTCGCCTTGCGGCCATGTTTCGCCGCTTCTGTTTTCAAAAAACTTTGCGCCAGCTTTCGTATGTCCGCGCGGCGTTCACGAAGCGGCGGCAAATGTATGCGTATAACGTTCAAGCGATAGTAAAGGTCTTCGCGGAAAGCGCGTCGCTTGATTGCATCATCCAGATCAACGTTGGTCAGTGCGATCAGACGCGCATCAACTTTGTGCGTGCGCCGTCCGCCGAGTCTTTCAAATTCGCGCCGCTCAATGACGCGCAACAATTTCGCCTGCGCGTCCGTCGTCAAATACGCGATTTCATCGAGCACGAGCGTGCCCTGATGCGCCGCTTCAATTCTTCCGGCCTTTGCCTGCGTCGCTCCCGTAAACGCGCCGCGCTCGTAACCGAAGAGTTCCGCTTCAAGCAGTTCGCCCGGCAATGCGGCGCAATCAATTTTCAAAAAACTTTGCGAAGCGCGTTTCGAGTGCCTGTGTATGAAGCGCGCGATCTGTTCTTTGCCTGTGCCGGATTCACCTGTAACGAGCACGTTGGAATCAGTCGCAGCAACGCGCGTTGCGAGATGCACAGCCTCGCGCATACCGTGCGACAGCGCGACGAGTTCACTCACGGCTCTTCGACGCTCGAAGCATTGTTTTCTTTTTCGCGCGCAGCCTCGTCAGTAGAGAAAGCAACACGCGTCGCGTCGCGCCACAATCTCTCTAGATCGTAAAAGCGGCGCGCTTTGTCGTCGAAAACATGCACAATGAAATCACCATAATCAACCAGCACCCACTCTGCGGATTTGTAGCCTTCGACGCGCGCCGCACGCGTGCCAGCCTTCTTTAGTTGATCCACCACAGCGTCGGCAATGGCCTGCACCTGCCGCGTGTTCGTGCCGCTCGTAATCAAAAAGTAGTCCGTGAAGCTGGCGATGCTGCGCAGATCGAGCAACACAGTGTCGAGCGCCTTTTTATCGCTCGCCGCCTGCATCGCCGCGATGATGCGCGCGTCTAGTTCTTCCGCGTTCGCCGCATCATTTGCTGGCTTTCCTGCGACGGACAAATTCACGGAAGAGTTTTCGGCATCGCGCATTTCTTCGAGCGATTCAGTGCGCAGAGCCTGTTGTTTGACTGTCGAGTTCTGTTTCATTTTGGTCTGTGTAGAGCTTGTATTTGCGTATGTAATCGGCGACCGCCAGCGGAACGCCCATGACCCATTCGCGGCCATCTCCGTTTCGCACGGCACGACGAATCGAAGTTGCTGAAACGCCCATCAACACGGCATCCGTTATGTAAATTTTCCTGTCATCACTTTCGATGCTCTTTTGTTTTATCTGCGCCTTATCTAATTCGCGTAGATCAATGATCCTTTCGCGTATCTGTGATGTGATGTGCGTTGCGCTCAACTCGTAACCGGGACGCGTGACGACGATGTAATTTGTCAACTGAAGCAGTTGCTCCCAATCGCGCCAAGTGCGTATATCCATCCAGGAGTCCGCGCCCATCACGAAAAAAAGTTGCGCGTCGTCCACTGCTTCGGCGCAAAGCTTTGTCAACGTGTCAATCGTATAAGGCTTTTCTGGCGCGTCCAATTCGATTGTGCTGACACTCATTCGATCATCATTTTGCGTGGCGAGCGCCAGCATCGCGTAACGATGAAGCGACGGCGTGACACTCGCGTTTCTTTTATGCGGCGCAACGTGCGCCGGAATAAAACAGAATTCATCGAGCGCGAATAGCTCCAGAAAAGTCCGCGCAATTTCAATGTGTCCGTTGTGAATAGGATCAAACGTGCCGCCGTAAAGAGCCTTTCGCTTCAACTTTTTCATCAAAGAGTTTTGTACTCAATTATCCAACCCGAACAAGATTTGCGTATGCAGATCAAGCAATGCGTGTACGCAGATAACTTAGCTGGCGGCGTATGCGTTGCTGTCGCCGATTTGTTCTGCCACATTCACGTGCGTATCATCAATTTCATCGAGGGCGCGCGCGATGGCGTTGACTAATTCGCGCACGCCTTCATTAGTAACGGCGGAGATTGCATAAAAAGCTCTGTTATCTGCTGCTGCGCGCGCGCGTAAAGCTTCTAGGCGCTCCGGTTCGTCAAGTGCGTCTGTCTTTGTTGCGACAACGATCTGCGGGCGGCTGGCGAGTTTCGTATCGTAATTTAATAGCTCGCGATTGATCGCTTCGTAATCGTCAACGGCGCTTGTGTCGCGCCCGGAAAGCGAAGAGACATCGATGAGATGCAGAAGAAGTTTGGTGCGTTCGATGTGGCGCAAAAAGCGATCACCGAGACCTGCGCCCGCGTGCGCGCCTTCGATCAAGCCCGGAATATCCGCGACGACGAAAGTTCTATAATCACCCATGTCAACGACGCCCAGATGCGGCTCAAGCGTCGTGAAAGGATAGTCCGCTATCTTCGGTTTGGCGGCGGAGATGACGGAGATCAAAGTTGATTTGCCAGCATTCGGGAAACCGACGAGGCCAACGTCTGCGAGCAGTTTTAGTTCGAGTTGCAATTCGCGCTCTTCGCCTTCGCCGCCTTCCTGATGATAGCGTGGCGCGCGATTCGTCGAAGTAGCAAAGTGGGAATTGCCGAAGCCGCCGCGCCCGCCGCGCGCAGCCAACCAACGCTGTTCGTTCTCCGTGAAATCCTGCAACAACTCGCTTGTTTCCGCGTCGAAGATTTGCGTGCCGACGGGAACGCGTACTTCTTTGTCTGCGCCGTCGTGCCCGGAGCGTTTCGATCCCTCGCCGTGGCGTCCGCGATCCGCAATGTGTTCCGGGTTATAACGAAGATGCAGGAGCGTGTTGAGCGATTCGTCTGCGACAAGCCAGATGTTGCCGCCGCGCCCGCCGTCGCCGCCCGAAGGCCCGCCGCGCGGCACAAATTTTTCGCGCCGGAAGGCCATCACGCCGTTGCCGCCGTGCCCGCCCTGTATGCGAATTTTAGTGCGATCAATAAACAATTTTTGATTAAGATTAAATTAAAAGACGCCCGGCGCTGATCGTGAGTTTACGAAAAACTCCCGGCGCGGGCGTCGCGAAACCTATGCGGCCTCTTTAGTTCGGAATCTTATGCGGCGACCGCTTGAGGCGCTTTTTGTTCGGACGCAACTGCTTCCGGATAGACGCTGATGAATTTGCCCGAACGCCCCTTGTCTTCAAACTTCACGACGCCTGTGACGAGCGCAAACAGCGTATCGTCTTTGCCACGCCCGACGTTTTTACCGGGCTTCCATTTTGTGCCGCGCTGGCGAGCGAGAATGTTTCCGCCGAGAACGTGTTCGCCGCCGAATTTCTTGAGTCCGAGTCTTTGCGCAGACGAATCGCGTCCGTTACGCGAAGAGCCGACGCCTTTTTTATGTGCCATCTTTCAATTCCTCAAAAGAAGTCAGGAGTCAGGAGACGGAAGCCAGAATGAAGAAGCACTGTCGTTTTCGCCGACACCTGCTTTTATTCTGTCTTCTGACTCCTGACTTCTGTCTCCTGCTTTCATCCAATCGAATCAATCTTAAGCGTCGTATAGTCCTGACGATGTCCCTGCGTGCGTTTGTACTGTTTGCGCCGCTTCTTCTTAAAGACAATGATCTTGTCGCCGCGCCCGTGATCGATGATTGTCGCCGCGATGCGCGCGCCATCGACTGCCGGAGAGCCGATGCGGACTTTTTCATCGTCACCTGCGGCGACGACTAGCGCTTCGAGTTCAACTTGTTCGCCAGCCTCTTTGTTAATCGAAGGCACGCGCAGCGTCACGCCTTCCTGCACGCGAAATTGTTTGCCGCCTGATCTAATAATTGCGTAAGCCATAACAGAGTTGCTCCTTCAAGGGCTTGTCATAAGCCTGCTTACAGAAAAGTTCGCTATTATACGGGCGTTTGTGCTCAAACGTCAATGCGTTGCCGCCAAATTTCAGCCGTGATTTTTTGCGCCGTTGTTTGCGCCGAACTCTTCCATAAATTTTGTGGACAACTCGCCCGCGCGAAACTTAGGGTCATCCATAATCTTCAAATGAAGCGGAATCGTCGTCTTTATTCCTTCGATGACCATTGCGCCGAGAGCGCGCCGCATACGCGCGATGGCAAGTTCGCGTGTACGCGCATGAACAATCAACTTGGCGATCATCGAATCGTAGTACGGCGGCACAAAGTAGCCCGGATAAGCTGCCGTATCAACGCGCACGCCGGGGCCGCCCGGCAAGTTAAATGCAGTAATCAGCCCGGGCGAAGGCACAAACGTGTCAGGATTTTCGGCGTTAATGCGGCACTCAATTGAATGCCCGACGATCATTAAATCGTCTTGCGTGTAACCGAGCGGCTCGCCTTCGGCAATCCGTATTTGATTGCGCACGATGTCTGCGAGCGTAACCATTTCCGTCACCGGATGCTCGACCTGTATGCGCGTGTTCATCTCCATGAAGTAAAATTTATTATCTTCGTCGAGTAGAAATTCAATTGTGCCTGCGTTCGAGTAACCAATGCGCTTGCAGGCCGCGACCGCCGCGTCGCCCATACGCGTTCGTAAATCTACGGAGAGCACGGGCGACGGCGCTTCTTCCAGAAGTTTCTGGTGGCGTCGTTGAATCGAGCACTCGCGTTCGCCTAAATGTATGCACTCACCGTGTTCATCTGCGAGCACTTGAATTTCGATGTGGCGCGGGCGCTCTATGTATCTTTCAATGTAAACGTCGCCGTTTTTGAAAGCCGCCGCCGCTTCATTCGAGGCTGTTTCGAGCGCGTGGCCGAGTTCCGATTCGGTGCGAACGATACGCATTCCGCGCCCGCCGCCGCCCGCCGCCGCTTTGACGATCACGGGAAAGCCAATCTCACGCGCAAGTTTCAACGCTTCTTCTTCGGTTTCCAAAGGTTCTGGACTGCCCTGCAAAATCGGCAAGCCCGCTTCCTGCGCGGCGCGGCGCGCTTCGACTTTGTCGCCCATCATGCGTATCACGCTTGGTCTTGGCCCGATGAACTTGATGTTGCAGGCTTCGCAGATTTCCGCGAAGTAAGCGGATTCCGCGAGAAAGCCGTAACCGGGATGAATGGCATCAACGTTGGCGATTTCGGCGGCGCTGATAACGGCGGGAATGTTCAGATAGCTCTGCGCAGACGGCGGTGGGCCAATACAGATCGCTTCGTCTGCAAAGCGCACGTGTAACGAATCGCGGTCGGCTTCGGAATACACGGCGACGGTGCGTATGCCCATCTCCTTGCACGCCCAGATAATACGGCACGCGATCTCGCCGCGATTGGCGATTAAGATTTTGCGAAACTTGCGCATGTGACAGTATGCAGTATGCAGTTTTCGGTTTTCAGAAAAGCGTGGCGCGACTCGTAATTCTGAACTGGAAACTGAAAACCGAAAACTTAAAACTATTTCCTGATTCCGAAAAGTGGCTGGCCGTATTCGACTGGCTGCGCGTTTTCGACGTAAATCTTGACGACTTCGCCGCTCGTCTCCGCCTGAATCTCGTTCATCAATTTCATCGCTTCGATAATGCAGACGGTTGTTTCGGGGGAGACGTGGCTGCCGATGCGCAGGAAAGGCTCGGAGGTCGGCGATGCCGAGCGGTAAAACGTGCCGACAATCGGCGAAGTGATAATGTGTAAACTCTCTTCTTCACTCGGCGCACTTCCGGCCTGCGTATTCTCCGTTGACGAGGAAGCGGCAGTAGATTGCGCGACGTTCGCTCCGGCGGCGTTGGCTGGCGGCGTGGAAGCTACGGATGTTTGCGCCGAAGTTGGCGGCGCAGTTTGTGAGACAGCGGGAGCAGCGGCGTTTGGCATTCCCTGAATGATTTGCGGAGCGAGGTCGCGGCGCAGACGGATGCGAAAATCCTGACGCTCGAATTCAAAGTCTGTGAAACCGTGTTCGCCAATCAATTCAACTAGATCACGCAGTTCGTCCATCGGCAACATCGACTCCGCAGGCCGGCGCGATTGCTGCTGTTGCGCTGGCGATTGATGGCGGCGGCGCGAGTGGCGTTCGCGTTCACGGCCTACAGCGCTGCGTGTTGGCTGCATCTCGGATGATTTTTGGTTTTCTCTGTCACGTTCGCTGCCGGATGACGCCTCTGTTGGCTTCGCGTCTTGGTCGCTCATAGTATGTAGACTCCGCGCGTTAATGTAGTTCGCTTTATGATTCGCTTTTCAAGGCTGAACTAAAACAAAGAAGCCCCAATTGTCGCCGACGCTCTTTGACGATGTTGCGCCGACGTTGAATTGAGGCTCGCGGCTGCTTCCGAGCACGCTTTGCAAAGCTCGTTTAATGGAATCAACGCATGGCATTCGCTGCCTTTGACGATTCAAGCGGTTGACGCGTTGTTTAATTCGTGTCTTTCTCTTCAGCCGTTGATTCCGTTTTTTTGGAACGGCGTCCGCCTTTCGGTTTGTTGTCATCCAAATCAGGCTCGCTCGGTTCTTCGCCGCGTCCGCGCGCACGCGTAGTTTCCGGTTTCTCGAAAGTCTTGTCGGCTTTTTTTCCGCCGCGCCGTGCCGTCTTCGTCGCATCCGCTTCGCTCGCCTTGGCAGTTTTTTGTTTGCCGGAAACAGCGGACTTGGCGCTTTTGCTCGTTGCTGCTTCGCGCTCGCGCGGATTGTCCACGAGTTCGATGATCGCTAATTCGGCGTTGTCGCCATCGCGTCGGCCAAGCTTAATGATGCGCGTGTAACCGCCCGGTCGCTCACGAAAACGCTCGCCGAGTTCATCGAAAAGCCGTTTCAAAGCGAGTACGCCAGCCGTGCGCGGCGCACGCGGCTGACCGCGCCGTCCCGCCGACACAGATTGCTGGCTGTTGCCCGCATGAAAAAAGCCTGCGGCCTGTCGGCGCAAATGCACTGCTTCAACTGCGGCGTTGTCGCCCTCCAAGCCCTGCGCATGGCGCGAAAGCGTGATGGCGCGCTCGACGAACGGGCGTAGCTCTTTCGCTTTCGGCAAGGTCGTAACGATACGCTCGTCGCGCGCGTTGATGAGTGACGTTGCCAGATTGCGCAGCATTGACATGCGGTGCGCTGTGGTGCGTCCAAGTTTGCGATGTGCCTTTTGATGTCGCATTAGTTTTAGATATTAGCTGCCGGATGCTAGATGCTGTTTAGGAGCCTGATACTGACATCTAACGTCCAGCATCTGACATCTGTTGGTTTATTCGTCGTCTTCTTCGTCGCCTTCGTCATCCGTCGCAGCGTCGCGTCCGCCGGAGCCGGGAATCGGATTGCCCTGGGCGTCAAACTCCATACCAAAATCGAGTCCCATGCCGTGCAGGATGTCTCTAATCTCGTTGAGAGATTTTTTGCCGAAGTTTTTCGTCGCAAGCATTTCGCGTTCAGAACGTTGAACGAGGTCGCGTATGGTCTTGATGTCGGCGTTCTTCAAACAATTATACGAACGCACGGAAAGCTCCAACTCGTCCACAGAACGATCAAGCTGATCGTTGCGCGGCAAGGGCGGGCGTTCAATGTTGCTGTAAGCGAACTCGTCCGTGTCTTCCTCAAAATTAATGAAGATAGACATATGATCTTTGATTAACTTGGCCGCGAGTCCGACCGCGTCATCCGGTTTTACGGAGCCGTCCGTCCAGACTTCGATGGTTAATTTATCGAACTCAGTGTTCTGGCCGAGACGCGCTGCTTCGACCGTGTAATTAACTTTCTTAACGGGCGTATGCACGGAATCAATCGGGATGTAGCCGAGCGATAAATCTTCGTCGAAGTTACGATCAGCAGAAACATAACCGCGCCCGCGTTTCAGGCGCATCTCAATTTGCATCGAGCCGCCTTGTCCGACGGTGGCGATGTGAACGTTCGAGTCGAGCACTTCGACATCGCCGTCTGTTTCGATGTCGCCGGAAGTAACTTCGCCCGCGCCCGACTTGTTGATCGTTAAAGTCTTCGATTCGCTACTGTGCAGTTTGAACGGCACTTGCTTTAGGTTCAAGATTACGTCTGTTGCGTCTTCGACAACGCCATTGATTGACGAAAATTCGTGTTCGACGCCTTCAATTTTGACGGCAGTAATAGCTGCGCCTTCGATGCTTGAAAGCAGCGCGCGGCGCAGAGAATTACCGACGGTCGTGCCGAAGCCGCGCTCGAAGGGCTGCGCGGAAAAGCGCCCGTAGCGATCCGTCATCGTTTCAGCATCGGCAGCCAAGCGGCGCGGCATCTGAAAGCCTGTCCAAAGATTATTCTGATCCATAGCCATAATTTTTAATCGTCCGGGAGTGATTCAATTGTGATAGCGCCGGAAGCGTTTGCCCATCTTCGCGTGCAACGCTTTTCATTCGGAAACGTCGTCGCACGCACTGTGGATTAACAGCACACGTTTGCTGCGGCGCGTTTCTCTGGATTACTTGCTGTAAAGTTCGACGATCAATTGTTCGTTGATCGAGCGATCAATATCATCGCGCGTCGGAAGGCTCGCAACGCGTGCGCTCATCTCCGCGCCATCCGCCGGTGCGATCCAAGAGGGTCGCCCGCGTCCGGCAGCCGTCTGCCAAGCACCTTCGATATGTGCGTTGCGGCGCGAAGCTTCCTTGACGCTGATAACATCACCTGCTTTCGTCTGGAACGAAGGAATGTCTACTTTGCGTCCGTTGACTTCGAGATGTCCGTGATTGACGAGTTGGCGTGCCTGACGGCGCGATGTGGAAAAGCCTGCGCGGTAAACGACGTTATCGAGACGACGTTCGAGCAAGGATAAAAGGTTCTCGCCCGTGATGCCTTTTTGTCTGGCGGCGCGCTCGAAGTAGTTGCGAAACTGACCTTCGAGAACAAAGTAGATACGTTTGACTTTTTGTTTTTCGCGCAATTGCTGGCCGTAGCCGACGAGCGCTTTGCCGCGACGCATCGAATTACCGTGCTGTCCGGGCGGCTGCGTGCCGCGTTTTTCAATGGGGCAGGAGGGCTTATAACAACGGTCGCCCTTCAGGAAAAGTTTTGCACCTTCGCGACGGCACAAACGGCACACCGCGTCTCTATACCTAGCCACTTCTTTTTTGCCTCCGGTCTATTCAAGATAGACGGAAAAGTTTACAGGCTGCACGCGCAATAATGGCGCAAGCCCTTCGTCCTTTTAGGTTAAACTCTCAAGGACAGTTTTAGGTTTGCAGTTTTGAGTTTTCAGCAATTAGTCTGAAGGGTGCTGCTGAAAACCGTAAACTGAAAACTCAAAACTGATCGAATCAGACTCTACGACGTTTTGGCGGACGGCAACCATTGTGCGGAATCGGCGTCGTGTCACGAATCGTGACGACGCGAATGCCCGCGTTATTGATCGCGCGGATCGCAGACTCGCGTCCACCGCCGGGGCCTTTGACGCGCACTTCGCACTGGTGCATTCCGGCGTCTTTGGCTTTATTGGCTGCTTCGTAGGCCGCCTGCTGCGCGGCAAAGGGCGTGCCCTTGCGCGAGCCTCTGAATCCACGCGCGCCCGAAGACGACTGCGCGATCAAGTTGCCTTCCAGATCGGTGATCGAAATCATCGTGTTATTAAACGACGCCGCGATGTAAACAATTCCGTTCGGAATGTTCTTCTTTTCTTTCTTGCGAAAGACTTTCTTTTTTCCGCCTGCTGCTGCTGCTTTTGCCATTGTTCAGTTTTCAGTTCGTAGTTTTCAGTTTCCAGATTCAATTTTCAGTCATCCGGCCTTTCTTAAAACTGAAAACCGAAAACTGTAAACTTTCAAGATTACTTTTTGCCCGGCGCTTTTTTCTTCGCGACGGTTGCGCGGCGTGGCCCTTTGCGTGTGCGCGCGTTGGTGTGTGTGCGTTGGCCGCGCACGGGAAGCCCGCGACGATGCCGCAAACCTCTGTATGCGCCGATGTCCATCAAACGCTTGATGTCCATTTGCACGCGCTTGCGCAGATCGCCTTCGATTTCACCCTCGCGGTCAAGAATGGCGCGAATGCGTCCGAGTTCATCTTCGTTGAGATCGCGAACGCGCGAATCAAGGTTGACCTGCGCTTCCTGCAAAATCGAAGTCGCGCGCGAACGCCCGACGCCAAAAATATAAGTCAAGCCAACTTGCGCACGCTTGTTGGGCGGAAGATCAATGCCAGCTACACGAGCCATCTCTTTGCTTCTCCGTACTTAAATAATCTCAAAATTCTCACTTTCAAATTCGAGATCGGAATTTATCCCTGCCGCTGTTTGTGTTTCGGGTTAGTGCAGATCACTCGCACGACACCTTTGCGGTGAATGACCTTGCAGTTTTCACACATCTTTTTTACTGAAGCACGTACTTTCATGTTCGCCCTCGTTTGTTATCGCCGCCGTTACTGTTTAATAAAAGAGTTACTTGTAACGGTAAGTAATGCGCCCGCGATTCAGGTCATACGGCGAAAGCTCTACGAGCACGCGGTCGCCCGGAAGAATTCGTATAAAGTTTTTGCGCATCTTGCCGGAGACGTGCGCGAGCACTTGGTGCTGGTTATCTTCCAGCTCGACACGAAACATGGCATTCGGCAAAGTCTCAAGGACTTTCGCCATCACCTCAATTGCTTCTTCCTTCGCCATACTCTTTTAAGAAGAATATTCGATAGCTTCGGCAAACTGCGAATCATAACACAGGTTTATCTTCTTTTCCAAGAGCCGCGCAGTGTCTTGGGACTTTTTACGTCTATGCGCCGACTAACTCCGCCGCCTGCAACGCGGGCTGATTGACACGAGTCAAAGCTTCCGGGCCGTCTTCGGTAATCGCCACAGTGTGCTCGACATGCACGCTCGGCTGCCCGTCAAGCGTGACAACCGTCCATCCGTCAGCGAGAGCTTTCGTGGCGTGAGTGCCTAAGTTAAGCATCGGCTCAACGGCGAAGACGTATCCGGCTTTGATTTTCGCGCCCTTGCCCGGCGTGCCGTAGTTGGGAATCTGCGGGTCTTCGTGCATCTTGCGCCCGACGCCGTGCCCGACGTATTCACGCACAATGCCGTAGCCGTGCGCTTCGGCATGGCTCTGCACAGCCCAGCCAATATCGCCGACGTGCTTACCAACGCGGCATTGCTCAATAGCAAGTTCGAGACATTCTTCGGCCACGCGAATCAATTTCAGCCATTCTTCTTGAACACGCCCGACCGGAACCGTGATTGCCGAATCGCCGACAAAACCGTTGAGCGTGACGCCGCAGTCAACCGAGAAAACGTCGCCTTCCCTTAATTCGCGTTTGGAAGGAAAGCCATGCACGACTTGTTCGTTGACGGATGCGCAAATGGAGAACGGAAACCCGTGATAACCCTTGAAAGTCGGCGTTGCGCCCGCGTCGCGGATCATACGCTCTGCCATCGTATCAATTTCGAGGGTCGTTACGCCGGGCGCGATCATGCGCCGCACTTCAAGCAGCACCTGCCCGACGAGTTGTCCGGCAGCGCGCATCTTCTCCAATTCCTTTTTCGACTTACCGATAATCATAAGACTGGTAAATAATCAATAGTGAATTGTGAATGGATCAACGCTTTTTCGCGGCAGCCATTTATTAATGGCTACTTATTCTTCACCAAGTCTTGAATGTCCGCGTAAACAGCTTCTGTGTCGCGTGTGCCGTCAACGCGGTGCAGGCGTTTCGATTCCGCATAGTAATCAAGCAGCGGACGCGTCTCGCGCTCGTAAGTATCAAGCCGTACTTTAATCTTCTCGATTGTGTCGTCGTCGCGATGCGTCAGTTGCGTTTCTGGATGAAGATCGCAGACGCCTGCTGTTTGTGGTGGCTTAAAATAGATATTGTAAATCTCGCCGCACACGGGACACGAACGACGCCCGACGGCGCGCTGTTCCAGCAGTTCGTAAGGCACATCAACAAGCACCGCGAAAATCTTATTGCCTTGCTTGACTGCGAGTTTTTCAAGCATTAGAGCCTGCGCCGTCGTGCGCGGAAAACCGTCCAGAATGTAACCGTGTTTGCAATCTTCACGGTTGGTTCTCTCATGCACGATGCGTATCACCAGATCGTCGGAGATGAGTTTGCCTGCGGCTTGCACGGCGCGTACTTCTTCAGCAAGCGGCGTTTCGGCTTTCGCCAGTTCGCGAAACATGTCACCCGTCGAAATCTGCGGCAATCCCGTGCGCTCTTCTAAAAGACGCGCCTGCGTTCCCTTGCCCGCGCCCGGCGCGCCCATTAAAACAATGATCTTTGACATAAACGAGGTATCAGATGTTAGATGCTGGATGTTAGTTCTATGTTCTAACCAGCATCTAACATCTGGTATCCAACATCACTTTCACGCTCTTCGTCCGCGCAGGCGTCCGCCGCCACCTAAGAAACCTTCGTAGTTACGCATCACGAGTTGGGCTTCGATCTGCGACACAGTATCCATCGCGACGCCGACGATAATCAAAAGCGATGTGCCGCCGAAATAGAACTGATACCCCATGCCGGTTGGTATCCACGAAAGTCCCGGCGTCGAACTGAAAAAGGCATCAAGCGTTTGCCCTATGAAGGGAAGTCGTCCGACACGAAAACCGTTCAGCATGATCTGCGGCAAGAACGCGATCAGCGCCAGATAAATCGCTCCGACAAAAGTCAGGCGCGTCAGCACTGTGTTCAAAAACTCAGCCGTTGCTCTTCCGGGTCTGATGCCCGGCATAAATCCGCCGTGCTTACGCAAGTTGTCTGCGACTTCTTCGACGTTGAAAACAATCGAGACGTAAAAGAACGTGAAGAAGATAATGAGCGACACGAAGATCAATTCATAGTACGGATCGCCGCCGTGAAACTGTTGGAAGAATCCATGCACACGGCTCCAGAAGGCTGCGGGATTGTTCGGGTCAGCCGGAAACGCGGAGAGCAATGTCTGCGGCACGGCGAGCATAGATGAAGCAAAGATTACGGGAATGACGCCGCCCATATTGACTTTGAGCGGCATCGTCGTTTGCTGTCCGCCGACGAGTTGGCGTCCAACGTGCCGCTTCGCATAACTAATCGCAAGCTTGCGTCTGGCCGCTTCGACGAACACGATAAAGGCAATCAAAGCAATCAGCACGGCAATGAGCGCGATGACGCCGATGCTCGCGAGCGGATCGCCGCCACGCACGCGCTCGAACACCTGTTGCACACCATGCGGCAAGCCGATGATGATGCCTGCAAAGATCAGAAGCGAAATGCCGTTACCGACACCGCGTTCCGTAATCTGTTCGCCGAGCCACATCACGAAGATCGTGCCCGTCGTTAAAGTTAAAACAATCGTTAAAAGCGAACTCCATGTTGGAGCGATGACGCCGTTTCGCTGCAACCACAACGCGACGAATGAAGTCTGCACCGTGCATAGCGCAACCGTCAGATATCTAGTCCACTGATTAATTTTTTGCCGCCCCATTTCGCCTTCTTCCTGCAACTTCTTTAATTGCGGCGAAACGACGGTCATCAATTGCAGGATAATCGAAGCGGTAATGTAAGGCGTGACGCCGAGCGCGAAAACGGAAATGGTGCGAAAGTTGCCGCCGGAGAAAAGGTCTAACACGCCGAGCAGGGTGCTGCCGACATCGCGCCAGACTTGTTCGAGCCGCCCTTTGTTAATGCCGGGCGCAGTGACGTGCGCGCCAAGACGATACACGGCGAGAAGGCCGAGCGTAAAGAAAATGCGCCGACGTAAATCCGGCACATTGAACATATTACGAACAGCGGCGAAAAACTTTTCCATAATCAGCTAGCGCCTCACGCTCAATTTCGGATTCTTAAAATTTCGGAATCAATTATCGCCCTTGCCTGATCCGCGACGCAAGGCCATTTGAAATGAAACCACTGAAGCTCTTGTCGCGAATGAATAACGTGCTGGTTATCCGGCGAGCAAACTTCAGTGGCTTTCCGATCTTAATAAATTTTCGGTCTCAATAATTGCGTAGTCTTTGGCGTTGACGGCAAGAATTGTCCCACAAAGCCCGCGTTTAAGATTGGGGCGCTTGATCTGCCTGCGCGCTTTCGCGTGTGATTAAAGTAACTGCGCCGCCCGCTTGCTCGATTTTTTCGCGCGCGCTTTTTGTGACGCGGTGCGCCGAAATGCGCAGCGCTTTGGAGATTTCGCCCGTCCCTAAAACCACCACGTCGCGCTTCGCTTTCTTAATCAACCCGCGTTCGTGCAAAAGCTCCGGCGTCACTTCTTCATTCGCGTCGAAGCTTCTCTCAAGCGCCGAGAGGCTCACTTCGATCCACTCTTTTTTGAAAATATTGGTAAAGCCACGCTTCGGCAGGCGACGGTGCAGAGGCATCTGTCCGCCCTCGAATCCGATCTTTGCAGAATAACCGGAGCGAGATTTTTGTCCTTTTTCGCCGCGTCCGGCGGTCTTGCCCAAACCTGAACCGGGGCCGCGCCCGACACGTTTCTTTTTGTGCGTCGCGCCCTTTGGCGAGCGCAAATTATTAAGACCGATTGCCATGATTTCCCTCTACTCCACAATCCGCAAAAGATGCGGCACTTTCTTCACGAAGCCGCGCATCGCAGGCGTGTCCGGGCGCTCGACGATTCGATTGAGTTTAGTCAACCCGACGCTTCGCACAATCTGCTTGTGCGTTTTCGGCGTGGAGATGAAGCTTCTGTAATACTGTATGCGGATCGTGCCGCCGCTGCTGTTATTCTTTGCAGGCGCTTTCTTTTTTTTGTCGCCCGTAGATTCTTCGCCGACGCCCAACGCGCCCGCTGCTTTGGCGACCACGTCTGAAACTGTTTCCGTGACTTTATCAAGAACACCCATTGCTTATAACTCCTCTACTTGCTTACCGCGCAGGCGCGCTACTTCCATAGGGTCTTTCATCTTCAACAAACCGTCGAACGTGGCGCGCACAACGTTATGCGGATTAGCCGAGCCTAAAATCTTCGTGCGCACATCGTGAACACCGACGGCCTGCATGACAGCGCGCACTGCGCCGCCCGCGATGACGCCCGTGCCTTCGGAAGCGGGCTTCATCAACACGCGGCCGGCGCCGAACTTGCCGATCAATTCGTGCGGCAAAGTATTGTTGATGAGCGGCACGCGGATCATGTTCTTCTTCGCAGACTCGATGCCTTTTTTAATCGCGAGCGGCACTTCGCGCGCTTTGCCCGTGCCGAAACCAACATGTCCGGCTTCGTCGCCGATCACGACGAGCGCCGCGAAAGACATATTTTTGCCGCCTTTGACGACTTTCGTCACGCGATTAATGGAAATGACTTGGTCTTTAAGGTCAAGCCCCTGCGCCGTAATTCTTTGTCTTGGTTGTCTCATGCTTTTTGTTTATACACCTTCGGCGGCGGCCGCTTCCGTGTTATTTTCCGACGTTTGCTCGTCTTGTGTCGTTGCGGCTGCTTCTGTTTTATTTAATCCTGCTTCGCGCGCCGCGTCCGTCAAAGCTTTCACGCGGCCATGATAAAGATAGCCGCCACGATCAAACACGACCGATTCGATTCCAAGTCCGACGGCACGCTCTGCGATAGCGCGTCCGACGCGCTCAGCCGCTTCGAGGTTGCCGCCCGTCGCGCCGCGCAAATCCTTTTCAGTTGTCGAAGCGGAAACAAGCGTGCGTCCCTGCTCGTCGTCAATGATCTGCGCGTAAATATGATTAAGGCTGCGATAAACGGCGAGGCGCGGCCTTTCGGTCGTGCCCTGCACTTTGCGCCGTATGCGCTTGTGAACCGCGCTGCGAACTTCTGCTCTTTTTCTATTAGCCATCTCTTTTTCTCTCCTGCCCCGAACAGTTCGGGAATAGGCCGGACGCGTTTACAGTGAATATCACACGCGTCTTATTCGACCGTCGCAGGCGCTTTCCCACTGAAACAACAGCGCCACGCCTTCTTAAATCTGAAAACTGTCAACTGAAAACTGAAAACTATTTCCCAGTCTTGCCCGGCTTCAACTTTAAAGGCACATCCGCATAGCGCACGCCCTTGCCTTTGTAAGCGTCTGGCTTACGCAGCGTGTGCATTTCGGCAGCAACCTGACCGAGCTTCTGCTTATCTATGCCGGACAGCGTTAGGGTCACTTGATACTGCTGTATGCTCGCCTTTGTCGCCACGCGCTCCGACTTTACGTCAATGCCTTCGGGCAACGGAAATTCAATCGGATGCGAATAGCCGAGCGAGAAAACCACCTTCTTGCTCTGCACGTCCGCCTTGTAACCGACGCCCACTACGTCCATCTGTTTTGTAAAGCCTTCGGTCACACCGACGATAGCATTATTGGCGAGCGCACGCGCAAGGCCATGCTTCGCCGCGAGTTCATCCGACGTGCGCTCGGCCTGTAATTGATCGCCTTCCTGTTTGAAGGTAATGCCTTCAGGAATCGGCGTTTTGAGCGTGCCCTTCGCGCCTTTAACTTCTAATTCGCGTTCACGAATCGTGACGGTCACGCCCTTCGGGATCGCAATAACTTTTTTTCCAATACGAGACATAGTTCTTAACCTTCGGTTAAGGAAGTCAGGAGTCAGGAGTCAGGAGGCAGAATAAGGAAGAATGGCGATCAACCATGCTTGCTTTTAATTCTATCTTCCGTCTCCTGACTTCTGTCTCCCTAGTAGATTTGAGCCAGCACTTCGCCGCCGACGTTTTCGCGGCGCGCTACTTTGCCGCTCATCAGGCCGCGCGAAGTTGAAACGATATTAATGCCGTAGCCGCCGAGCACGCGCGGAATTTCGCCCGCGCCCATGTACACGCGGCGTCCGGGACGCGACACTCTTGCGAGATGCGTGATTGAAGACGTGCCGCGCGCATCGTAGCGCAAAAAGATGCGAACGTTGCGCTTGACGCCTTCGCCCTTGATGACGAAGTTATTGATGTAGCCCTCTTCTTTGAGAATGCGGGCGATCTCCAATTTTAATTTCGAGGCCGGAATATCAACACGCGAGTGCTTCGCGGCAATACCGTTGCGAATGCGCGTCAACATATCGGCAATAGGATCAGTCATGCTCTACTCCAAATTTCAGTTTTAAGTTTTGAGTTTTAAGTTTTCAGTCAAAACAGGTTGCCTCTTGCTGAAAACTGAAAACCGAGAACTGTCAACTGTTTCTTACCAACTCGATTTTACGACGCCGGGAATTTGTCCCTGCAATGCGAGTTCGCGGAAACAGATGCGGCACAAATTAAACTTGCGCAGATAGCCGCGCGGACGCCCGCAACGCTTGCAACGCGTGTAGGCGCGTGACGAAAATTTCGGTTTCCGGTTCGCTTTCGCGATCAATGATTTCTTTGCCATAAATCCTTTTCCGATTATTGACGAAACGGCATTCCGAGCGCGCGAAGAAGCGCGCGCGCCTGCTCGTCGTCGCGCGCAGTTGTGACAATCGAAATATTCATGCCGCGCGTTTTGTCTACTTTGTTGAAATCAATTTCAGGGAAAATTAATTGCTCGCGAATGCCGAGCGTGTAATTGCCGCGCCCGTCAAAAGCTTTGGGCGAAACGCCGCGAAAGTCTCGCACGCGCGGGAGCGCCACAGATACAAGGCGATCCAGAAATTCGTACATACGATCACCGCGCAGCGTCACCATCGTGCCAATCGGCATTCCCTGTCGTAGCTTAAACGACGCGATGGATTTTTTCGCCTTAGTGATGACAGGCTTTTGCCCTGTCACGGCAGTCAATTCGTCCGCCGCCGTGTCGAGAATCTTTGCATTCGCAACGGCCTCGCCCATGCCCATGTTAACGACGATCTTTTCAAGGCGCGGAGTCGCCATCGGGTTCTTGATCCCGAACTCTTTCGAGAGCGCGGGCGCAATCTCTTTCACATAACGCTCTTTTAATCTAGCTGCCATATCTCACCTCTCGCGGCTTCGTGTCTCGCACATTTACACAGAGCGTTTCCGATGCCTTCGCTTCACTTACTTTTCAAACGTATGTCCGCTGCGCGCTGCGGTGCGTGTCTTTGCGCCATCGTCCGCGATGTGATATTTCACGCGCGTCGGCTTGCCCGATTGCGGATCAATCAACTGCACATTCGAGATAGCTATAAAAGCTTCTTTATCAATAATGCCACCGCCACGATTATTCTGCGGGTTGGCGCGCTGGTGCTTCTTCACAATGCCTGCGCCCTCAACCTTAACCTTGCCCGTTGTCGGCGACACTTCGAGAATGCGCCCGCGTTTGCTCTTATCGCGTCCGGCAATGACGACTACTTGATCGCCCTTCTTGATTCTCACGCGCCTTGTTTTCTTTTCCATTTCCTATATTACCTCCGGCGCTAACGACACGATCTTCATATAATTTTTATCGCGCAATTCTCTGGCAACAGGGCCGAAGACGCGTGTGCCGATGGGCGTGCCGTCTTCTTTAATGAGCACCGCCGCGTTCTGGTCAAAGCGAATGTACGTTCCGTCTTTGCGGCGAACTTCTTTACGAGTGCGCACGATCACAGCATTCTGTACAGTGCCTTTTTTGACCGCACCATCAGGCGAAGCTTCCTTGACGGCGACCTTGATACGATCACCGAGGCCGGCAATCTTCGCTGTCGATCCGCCAATCGGCATAATCATCTCGACACGCCGCGCGCCCGAATTATCAGCCACGTCCAAAGACGTTTGCATCTGAATCATGTTTACTCACTCCGTTCGCAGTTTTGAGTTTTCAGTTTTGAGTTTTCAGTAATGGTCATTCGCCAATCTCTGAAAACTTAAAACCAAAAACTGTAAACTGATTCTTACTTTTCAGCTTTCTGCACAATCTCGACGACGCGCCAGCGTTTTCTCGCCGAGAGCGGACGCGTTTCGACAATACGCACTTTGTCACCGATGGCCGCGCCCGTTTCGTCATGCGCCATAAACTTCGATGTGCGGCGCACGTAGCGGCGATACTTCGGATGCTTAATCAAGCGGTCAACGCGCACGACAATTGTTTTTTCCATTTTGTCGGAAGCGACAATGCCGACCTTTTGCGCGCGGCTGCCACGCTTGCCTGCTTCTGTGCCCGCGGCATTGCCCGGCTGCGCATCAATGTTTGGCGCAACATCGTGCGCCAGCATTTCGCCGGAAGTTGTTGCCTCTGCTACTTGCGCGTCGGGCATCGTTGCCGTCACGTCCTGTTGATTATTTTCTTCTGCCATCTCTCTACCTCGTAAATGGTCAATAGTAAATAGACGAACCGTTCCGCCTACCATTTACGATTTACCATTCGCTGTTTATCTTCTACGCATTCTGCGTTTCACGTTCGCGTGCAAGTGTGCGTATGCGCGCGAGGGATTTCTTTTCTTCGCGTATGCGCTTGACCGCATCAACTTCGCCGAGCGCTAATTTGAAATTCAAACGAAAGAGCGATTCCTTCAGGCGCGCTGCTTCGCCGCGCAAATCCTCGACTGACAGATCGCGTAAACGATCCAATTCTTCGCGTCTCTTCATTGTTAAATCGCGCCTCCTTCCTGCTCTGCACGCGTCACAAACTTCGTTTTAACCGGAAGTTTCTGCGCCGCGAGTCTCATCGCTTCGCGCGCCGTAGTTTCATCAACACCTTCGATCTCGTAAAGAATGCGTCCCGGCTTAACGACCGCGACCCAGTATTCCGGTGCGCCCTTGCCTTTACCCATACGAGTTTCCGCAGGCTTCTTCGTGACAGGCTTATCGGGAAACATGCGTATCCAGATTTTGCCGCCGCGCTTGATGTGGCGCGTCATCGCAATGCGCGCCGCTTCGATCTGGCGATCTGTGATCCACGCCGGTTCCAGACATTTCAAACCGTACTCACCGAAACTCACTGACCCGCCGCGTATCGCCGTGCCCGTCATACGCCCGCGCATCTGCTTGCGGTGCTTTACCTTCTTCGGCATTAACATAATGTTTTCGCTTCGCTCAAACGCGATGTCGGATGCTGGATTTTAACTGTTAGTTAAGAACTGACATCCGGCCATCTGACATACAGCATCTATTGCCTATCTCCGCGCGGTCTGCCTTCGCCGCGACCACCGCCTCTGTTGTCGCCGCGTTCGCCATCACGTCCGCCGCCTTCACGTTCGCGTCTGGTGCGCGGGCGGCGTTCGCGTCCTTCGCCGCGCGGATCATTAATCGGATCAGTACCTGTGCCGCGCGCCATCGCCGCTCTCGGATCGAGAATCTCGCCGCGATAAATCCAGACCTTGATACCTATCACGCCGTAGGTTGTATGCGCTTCGGCAACGCCGTAATCAATGTCTGCGCGCAATGTATGCAAAGGAAGTTGTCCCTGCAAAGACCATTCGGTGCGAGCGATTTCCGCTCCGTTCAAACGCCCGCCGACCCTGACCTTGATGCCCATCGCGCCGAAGCGTTGCGATTCTTCAATCGTCTTGCGCATCGCACGGCGAAAAGCAATACGCTTCTCAAGCTGCTGCGCAATCTTTTCGGCCTGCAACTGCGCGTTCAATTCCGGCTTGTGAATCTCCTGAATCGAGACCAGAACCTCGCGTCCGGTCTTCGCCGAAAGATCGCTCTTGAGCTTATCTATCTCAGAGCCTTTGCGTCCGATGATAATGCCGGGACGCGACGTGTAGATAATGATCTTCAGGCGATTGGCCGCGCGCTCAATGTCAACGTGTGACACGCCTGCGCCCGCGAAACGCGATTTCATGTCGCGCTTCAATTTCAAATCTTCCAACAAGTATTCGCCGTACTGACGCTTCGCGTACCAGTGCGAATGCCAATCTTTGTTGTAGCCGAGGCGGAATCCGTAGGGATGAACTTTCTGACCCACTCTGTTTTCTCCGTTTCGCTTCTTGCAGGAAACCAATTACTCAGCGACTGGCGTTTCCGGCGCGCTTGCGCTGTCATTGGCCTGTGCCGCGTTGCCGACGTTTTCGTTGCCGCCCGCCTTCGTTTGCGTTGTGGTAGCGGCGCGTTTTGCTCTTGGCGCAGCGGCAGCGCCACCGCGTCTGCGACTCCGACTTGCGCCGGGTGTCGTCGCACTCACACGAGCCTTGCCGTCTGTTTCTTCCGCTCGCTCATCGTTTGAAAGCAATACTGTGACGTGGCAAAAATGGCGACGCTCGCGATAGGCTCGTCCCTGTGGGGCGGGGCGTGTACGACTGCGTCCCTTCGACGGCCCGCGATCAACGAAGGCAGCCTTAACCCACAAATCATCCGGGTCAATCGCAACGTTCGCTTTCTCCGCAGACTCGCTCGCATTCGCGATGGCCGAGCGCACACACGCTTCAATTCCATTGGCCGCGCGCTTGTTCGTGTACTGCAAAATCGCCAACGCCTTGTTGATGTTTTTGCCGCGAATCATATCGATGACGAGCCGCGCCTTCTGCGCCGAACCGCGCAAGTATTTTGCACTCGCTTTTGCTTCCATTACTCACTCCGTTCGCAGTTTTGAGTTTTCAGTAACAGCCATTCGCCAATCTCTGAAAACTTAAAACTAAAAACTTCAAACTGTTACCTAGCTACCTTCGAGCTTTTTTCGGCCTTTGTTCCAGAATGGCCTTTGAAGGTACGCGTCGGCGAAAATTCACCGAGTTTGTGCCCGACCATGTTCTCTGTGACGTACACAGGCAAGTGGCGTTTTCCGTTATGCACGCCGAAGGTCAGGCCAACCATATCGGGCGTGATCGTCGAACGCCGCGACCATGTCTTGATTGCCGGTGGCTTGCTTGCGCCTGCGCGAATACGATCCACAGCCTTCTGCACATGATCGTCAACAAACGCACCTTTTTTTAATGAACGCGCCATGATGTTCCGCTTCGCTCCACTTAGTTTTTAGTTTTCAGTTGGTAGCCAGAGAAGCGCAACACCAATATCCAACGCTGAAAACTGACTTCTGAAAACTGATAACTGTTACTTCACTCTTCTATCGCGCACGATCATCTTCTGCGTGCGTTTATTCGAGCGCGTCTTGTAGCCGCGCGTCGGTTGTCCCCAGGGTGTAACCGGATTGCGTCCGCCGGAAGTTTTGCCTTCGCCGCCGCCGTGCGGGTGATCCACAGGATTCATTGCAACGCCGCGCACATGCGGACGAATGCCTTTCCAACGTGAGCGTCCGGCCTTACCATAAGAAACATTTTCGTGCTCGGTGTTGCCGACCTGACCGATTGTCGCCATGCACACAACAGGCACGCGGCGAATCTCGCCCGACGGCATACGAAGCTGCGCGTAGTCGCCTTCTTTTGCGACGAGTTGCGCAAACGCGCCCGCCGAACGCGCCATCTGTCCGCCCTTGCCCGGACGAAGCTCTATGTTATGAATCTGCGTGCCCAAAGGAATATTGCGAATCGGCAAAGCATTGCCCGGCAGAATGTCCGCTTCTGCGCCGCTCATCACTGATTTTCCGACTTCTAATCCCGTCGGCGCGATAATGTAACGCTTCTCGCCATCAAGGTAAGTGATAAGCGCAATGTGCGCCGAGCGGTTCGGATCATACTCGATCTGCGTGACGCGACCGGGCACGCCGTCTTTGTTGCGCTTGAAATCAACGATGCGATAAAAGCGTTTGTGGCCGCCGCCGCGACGCCGCACAGTAATGCGCCCGTCGTTGTTGCGTCCAGAAATACGCGTCTTCGGCTCCAGCAGAGACTTTTCAGGCTCTGCGCCAACAGTCAACTCATCGCGCGTCAAATACGTTTGATAACGTCTCGCCGGGGATGTCGGTGTAAGCTTTTTGATACCCATAATCTTTATAAGTTTTTAGTTTCCGGTTTTGAGTTTTCAGTTGAAATCAACCTCGAAAGCTGAAAACTGAGAACCGAAAACTATCTTTTAGATTGCTTCGCCGTAATCCAAAGGCTTCTCGCCCTGCTTCAAAGTAACGTAGGCTTTTTTCCATGACGGCTTGCGGCCTTCGTAGCGTCCGCGTCGCGCCGTCTTGCCCATATAATTTAGTGTACGAACTTGATCGACTTTGACTTGAAAAATCGTTTCAACCGCAGACTTAATTTCCGGCTTCGTCGAATGACGATCCACGCGAAACGTTAAGAGTTGGCGTCCGTCCTGCGATTCTTCTTTCGCGATCAAAGCCTTTTCCGTAATTACGGGCGACTTGATAATGTCCCAAACTGTGCGCATCGCTTATGCCGCCTCCTCGTTCGCAGCCTGCTCCGTGCCGCCGTTTGCTGAGTTCGCTTTTCTGCTTTGCGGATCAAGCATCTGCGTCAATTCTTCGGCCGCGCGGCGCGAGAGCACAAGCTTTTCGTGATACAGCAGATCGTAAATGTTCAAGCCGTAGCTATGAACAATCTTTGTGCGCTGCACATTACGCGCCGCAAGCATCAGATTGTCATTCTCAAGCGAATCAACGATCAATGTTTTGCCTTCAAGCCCAAGTGTGCCGAGCGCGGAAAGAAAACCTTTCGTCTTCGGCTGATCGAGTTTGAAATCATCAATCACGATGACATTGCCTTCACGCACACGCTCTGACAAAGCCGAACGCAAAGCGCCGCGCCGCATTTTCTTCGGCAAGTTATAAGACCAATCGCGTGGCTGTGGCCCATGCACATTGCCGCCGCCTTTCCATAACGGCGAACGAATCGAAGCGATGCGCGCGCGTCCAGTGCCTTTTTGTTTCCAGAGCTTACGGCCTGAACCGGACACGTTGCCGCGCGTTTTTGTGCCGACCGTGCCTGCACGCGCGTTCGCCCTATGATTTCTGAGCGCCGCGTGGATCAACGCTTCATTCAAATCAGCATTGAATATCGCGTCCGGCAACTCAAAGTCGCCGATTTCTTCGTTCTTCAGATTGCGCACCTTAACGGTTGGCATAGCTCACTCCGTTCGCAGTTTTGAGTTTTCAGTTTTGAGTTTTCAGTGAAAGTGTTTCTACCTCTTGCTGAAAACTGAAAACCGTAAACTGAAAACTATTTCTTCTTTTGCCTTGCGGCTTTCTTAACGATCACGACGCTGCCGGTTGCACCCGGCACTGCGCCGCGTATCATCAGCAAATTATTTTCTGCGTCAACGCGCGCCACCGTCAGATTCTTCACAGTCACGCGCTCATCGCCCATGTGACCCGAAGAACGCGTGCCCTTGATAACGCGTGAAGGATACGCAGACTGGCCGATTGAACCCGGCGCACGCACGTTCATCGAACCGTGTGATTCCGGGCCGCGATTAAAATTGTGGCGCTTGACCGTGCCAGCAAAGCCGCGTCCCTTCGAGCTCCCGACAACTTCGATCACGTCGCCGTCAACGAATTGGTCAACACGCACAGTGTCGCCGACGTTCATTTCCGTGTTCGTGTTATCAAGGCGAAACTCTTTCAGCACGCGCGTCGGCGGTGTGCCGCCGCCCGTCTTTTCAAAGTGCCCGCGCATCGGCTTATTAACGTTCTTCAGCCGGACGGGTTTGTCTTCGACAAGGCCAAGCTGCACGGCGTTGTAACCGTCGCGCCCGGCGGAAGATTTCTTTTGCACGATGACACATGGCCCGGCTTTAATCACAGTCACGGGAGTAACCGTGCCGTCCGGCGCAAACAATTGCGTCATCCCAACTTTTTTACCGATGATTCCGTTAATCATCCTGACATCCTCAGTTTTAAGTTTTCAGTTTTGAGTTTTCAGTAAAGGCAATTCGTTTGTGCTGAAAACTCAAAACTGAAAACCGGAAACTCTTAAACTATCTGTCTTTGCCGAACGCTTTGATTTCAACGTCAACGCCTGCCGGAAGATCAAGCTTCATCAGCGCGTCTACCGTTTGCGGCGTCGGGTCTAAAATATCCATCAGACGTTTGTGAGTTCTGATCTCGAACTGCTCACGCGACTTTTTATCGACGTGCGGCGATCTAAGAACAGTCCACTTATTCTTCAAAGTAGGAAGCGGGATCGGCCCTGCGACTCTCGCGCCCGTGCGTTTCGCCGTCTCGACAATTTCCGTAGTGGATTGATCCAGCACACGGTGATCGTAAGCCTTGAGCCTGATTCTGATCTTTTCGTTCAGCATAATTTATTCAACTTAACTTAGAGAGCGAAAGCGTGATTGCTCGTGAGCTTATTCAACGATATCGGTAACTGTACCCGCACCGACCGTTCGCCCACCTTCTCGAATCGCAAACCGCAACCCCTTCTCCATCGCTATCGGTGCTATGAGTTCTATGTTCATCGCCACATTATCGCCCGGCATCACCATCTCCACTCCTTCGGGAAGCGTCGCCACGCCCGTTACATCCGTTGTCCGAAAGTAAAACTGTGGCCTGTATCCCGTAAAGAACGGGGTGTGTCTCCCACCCTCTTCTTTCGTCAGCACGTAGGCTTCCGCTTTGAACTTCGTGTGCGGCGTAATCGAACCCGGCTTGGCGATTACTTGCCCTCTCTCGATATCCTTACGCTCCACTCCGCGAAGCAATAACCCGACGTTATCGCCAGCCACTCCTTCGTCCAATAACTTCTTGAACATCTCAACACCCGTACACACGGTTGACCGCGTGTCACGTATGCCGATGATCTCCACCGTTTCATTCACCTTCACTCGCCCTCTCTCTACTCTGCCCGTCGCCACCGTGCCCCTGCCCTGAATCGTAAAGATGTCTTCCACCGGCATCAGGAAGGGTTTCTCAATGTCGCGCTCCGGCGTCGGTATATATGTGTCCACCGCGTTCATCAACTCTTCGACGGTCGCTTCCCATTTCGCTTCACCGTTAAGCGCGCCCAAAGCCGATCCCTTTATGACAGGTATGTCATCGCCCGGAAACTCATACGCCGACAATAACTCTCTGACTTCCAACTCAACTAATTCCAGCAACTCTTCGTCATCCACCGCATCCGCTTTGTTCATAAACACAACCATCGCCGGCACACCCACTTGTCTGGCTAACAATATATGCTCACGGGTTTGCGGCATTGGGCCATCGGTCGCCGCAACAACCAGAATCGCGCCGTCCATCTGGGCCGCTCCGGTAATCATGTTCTTGACATAATCGGCATGGCCGGGGCAATCCACATGCGCGTAATGCCGATTAGCCGTTTCGTATTCGACATGGGCGGTGGCTATCGTGATGCCGCGCGCTTTCTCTTCCGGCGCATTATCAATGGAATCAAACGCCCTGACCAATATCTTCGGGTTATGCTTGGCTAAGACTTTCGTGATGGCGGCCGTTAACGTTGTCTTCCCGTGATCCACATGCCCAATCGTCCCGATGTTCACGTGCGGCTTTGATCGGTCAAACTTTTCTTTGCTCATTTCTTTACCTCTCGCTCCTTATTCAAGCAAGCATCCAGTGCTTTGAAGCGAAGGATGAAAGTAGTGCGTGCAATCCGCTGCTGACTTTCGCCTTCCGCCTTTCTACTTTATTTCGCCACGCCCTGCACCTTGGCGATGACTTCTTCGGCGACGTTCTTCGGCGCTTGATCGTAGCGCTCAAAGTGCATTGTCGAAGTGGCGCGTCCCTGCGTTGCCGAACGAAGATCGGTCGTGTAGCCGAACATCTCCGAGAGCGGCACAAAGGCAGTGATGACCTGTGCTCCGCCGGTGCGCGGCTCCATTTTTTCAATTTGTCCGCGACGACGGTTCAAGTCGCCGTTGACCGCGCCCATGTAATCTTCCGGTGTCACGACTTCAACGCGCATGATCGGTTCAAGCAGCACGGGCTTGGCTTTCTTCACTGCGTCCTGAAACGCGAGTGATCCGGCGATGTGGAACGAGCGTTCATCCGAGTCAACTTCGTGGTACGAACCGAAAACGAGACTGACCTTGATGTCTACCAATTCATAACCAGCGAGATAACCACGCTCCAGCGCGTCCTTAATGCCCTGCTCCGTCGGCTTGATAAACTCGCGCGGAATCGCGCCGCCTGTAATCTTGTTCTCAAAGACGAAACCTTCGCCGGGAGCCGGTTCAATTTCGAGTTCGACGTGGCCGAACTGACCGCGACCACCTGTTTGCTTCTTGAAGATTTCTTTACCGGGCGCGGACTGCGTGATCGTTTCGCGGTACGCGACCTGCGGCTTGCCGACGTTGGCTTCAACGCCGAACTCGCGCTTCATGCGGTCAACGATAATTTCAAGATGCAGCTCGCCCATGCCTGCGATGATCGTCTGGCCTGTTTCGTGATCCGTTGAAACATTAAAGGACGGGTCTTCCTGTGCGAGACGATTAAGCGCAACGCCGAGTTTGTCTTGATCCTGACGCGTTTTCGGCTCAACCGCGACGCGTATCACGGGCGCGGGAAAGTCCATCGCTTCGAGAATCACAGGCTTGTTTTCATCGCACACAGTGTCGCCCGTCGTAACTTGCTTCATGCCGCCGATGGCGATGATTTCGCCCGCAGACGCTTCTTCAATATCTTCGCGCTTGTTGGCGTGCATCAGCATCAGGCGTCCGACGCGCTCTTTGGAATCTTTGACGGGATTGTAGGCGTATGACCCTGCTCTGATCGTGCCGCTATAGATGCGTACAAAAGAAAGCTGGCCGAGATGCTTGTCGCCCATAATCTTAAAAACGAGTCCGCTAAACGGAGCGGAAGCATCTGCGGGACGCGGTTCCGGTTCGCCCGTTTTCGGATTGAGGCCTTCGACGGGTGGAATATCGAGCGGGCTGGGCAGAAAATCAACGACCGCATCGAGCAACGTCTGCACGCCTTTGTTCTTAAAGGCAGAGCCTGTCACGACGGGAACAAGTTTCAAAGCGAGCGTGCCTTTACGCAACCCTGCGCGAATCTCAGCTTCAGAAATCTCTTCGCCTTCGAGATACTTCAACATCAAATCGTCGTCAACGCTTGAGACGGCTTCGACCATCTTTTCGCGTGCGGCTTTAGCGGCATCCTGCAACTCGGCGGGAATGTCCGTGATTTCGTACTCGGCACCCTTCGTTTCGTCATTCCAGATCAAGGCTTTCATCCTAATCAAATCCACGACGCCCTTGAGTTGGTCTTCAAGGCCAATCGGAATCTGAATCGCAATCGGATTCGCGCCTAAGCGTGTGATGATAGATTCAAAAGAGCGATCAAAACTTGCGCCCGCGCGGTCAAGCTTATTGATGAAGCAGATGCGCGGCACGCCGTACTTATCAGCCTGACGCCAGACGGTTTCCGATTGTGGTTCGACGCCCGCCACACCGTCAAACACGGCGACTGCGCCGTCGAGCACGCGCAAAGAACGTTCGACTTCCATCGTGAAGTCAACGTGGCCGGGCGTGTCTATAATATTGATGCGATATTCCGTGCCTTCGCGTTTCCAGTAGCAGGTCGTCGCGGCGGAAGTGATTGTAATGCCGCGCTCTTGTTCCTGCTCCATCCAATCCATCGTCGCAGTGCCTTCATGCACTTCGCCGATCTTGTGCGAAACGCCCGTGTAGAACAGAATGCGCTCGGTCGTCGTCGTCTTTCCGGCATCAATGTGCGCCATGATGCCGATATTGCGGAAGGTATTGAGGTCTTGCTTTGCCATAAAACAGTTTTGAGTTTTCAGTTTCGAGTTTTCAGATTTGGTGTTCAGTCCTCAGCGCATTGCTGAAAACTGAAAACCGGAAACTGAAAACTGCTTTACCACTTATAGTGCGCGAATGCTTTGTTGGCGTCAGCCATACGGTGCGTGTCGTCTTTTTTCTTGACGGCGTTACCGCGATTGTTCGCCGCATCCAGAAGTTCGCCCGCGAGACGATCAACCATAGACTTTTCGCCGCGCCCGCGCGCATATTGCACAATCCAACGAATGGCAAGCGCGCCGCGCCTCTCCTGATGAACTTCGAGCGGCACTTGATAAGTCGAGCCGCCAACGCGACGTGATTTAACTTCGACGGTCGGGCGCACATTTTCAATCGCGCGCTTAAAGACCTTGAGCGGCTCATCGCCAGCCTTCTCGCCGATCTGCGTCAGCGCTTTGTAAAAGATCGCTTCGGCAGTCGATTTTTTACCGCCGAGCATCACGCCGTTAATAAACTTTGTGACAAGCGGATTGTTATAAACCGGATCGGGCAACACTTCGCGTCTTTGTGCAACTCTTCGTCTTGGCATCTTTCAGTTCTCAGTTTAAGTTTTCAGCCTCGAACTTTTTTAGCTTCCGGTAATCGTTTTCCTTCTGAAAACTGAAAACCGAAAACTGTAAACTAATCCTTACTTCTTGCCGCCTTTAGCTCCGCCCTTTGCTGCGCCTGCGCCGCCCGCCTTCGGACGTTTCGCGCCATACTTCGAGCGTCCCTGTTTGCGATCCGCAACGCCGACCGCGTCGAGCGTGCCGCGTATGACGTGATAACGCACGCCGGGTAAATCCTTCACGCGTCCGCCGCGTATGAGCACAATCGAGTGCTCTTGCAAATTGTGGCCGACGCCGGGAATGTACGTCGTCACTTCAATGCCGTTGGTCAAACGTACACGCGCAACTTTACGCAGCGCGGAGTTTGGTTTCTTCGGCGTTTGGGTATAAACGCGCGTGCAGACACCGCGACGCTGCGGCGATTCCTGAAGCGCTGGGCTGGCCGTTTTGTATTTGACCGCCGTGCGGCCTTTGCGAACAAGCTGATTAATTGTCGGCACTATTCTCTTACCTCTAAATTAAATCGTTTCTCACGTTCGCAGCAGAAAGCGCAAAATACCGCGCAACCTGCCTCTTTCCGAAACTTGTCCGGCAGTCAGCGCAAGCGAGCTGTCCTGAATATTCGTAATGTGATTGAAGGGATGTCCTGAATTAATTAAAGCGTGTGGATACTGGCTTCCCTCAAAGCCAAAACTTTTCTGTGGCGTCGCATTTATTAATGGACGAGTAGGCTTGAACCGCAAGCCGTTTCGCGCGTCCCTTCACGCGGGCACGGAATCGTTTGAACGAAACCGCTGCGCGAGGGCATTTACGCCACAATAATTGTCAAACGATTGTTCCAAACATCGAACAACCGGGCAACGCCTCCACACCGACAGAACCTACTAAGCGTTGCACTGTGAAAATCAGACTGTTAGCCCGAAACAAAAGATTGTAACGGCACTGCTTTTTTCTGTCAAGCACGCACAGGCATTTTCGTCTACGGCTGCTATAAGGTAGCGATTATCGCCGAAGCGTTTGAGCAGTTAAAGCTGTGGCGCGGCAATCTCTTACCGTCTATTCTTCTTTCTTTTCTTCTGCTTACTCGATGTGTGAAGAAAGCCGGGACAAAGGTTTTTCACTTCCGCGTGTTTCTCCTTGAGCCAAGAATATTCTGGATGTTCGGCAGGCAATTTACGCAGAAACTCGTCGAGCAGTTGATATGCTTGTAAGGGACGATTTAACTTACAAAGCGTGTGCGCCAAGCTGATAGCTGAATTGATTGTATCAGGATGATGGTTGCCAAGAAGTTGCCGCCGAAGTCTTAAAGCTTGATTTATAAATTCCAGAGCGTGCTTGTACTTGTTCCATTCATAATAAATGACTCCAATACTACCAAATGATGAGGCCGTGCTTGGATGCTGCTCACCTAATAGTTCTTGTCTTAGACGTAAAGCCTTTTCGCTATACTTCAGACTCTCTTCATAATTAGTTAGATTACCATAATCAATACCGATGTTATTCAATGAAGTTGCAGTTTGAGGATGTTGCTCACCATAGTTCTCCAAGTCTAGGGCTAAAGCTTGTTTGCTGTACTCGAGCGCTTGCGAATGCTTGCCTTGCGCCGAATACGCACCACCAATAGTGGATAAAGAACTGGATGTAAAACGGTGCTTCGTGCCGAATAAGCTGAGGCGAGAACGATAACTCTTTTCGGCATAATCAAGCGCTTTATCGTTCTCGCCTAATTTTATATAAACGCGACTTAACATGTCTTGCGCGGTAGCGGTATCTTTGTGCTGCTCGCCATGTAGTTCCTGACAGATCGCTAAACTTTTCGTGCCATTGTCCAAAGCGCTTGGGTATTCACCAAGACTAAAACAGCAGAAAGAAAGATCAATTAGCAAATCAACGAGTAATTCACGGTCACGTTCCGGCTCTTGATTCAGAAAGTTCAAGGCCTTCTCGACCTGCTGCTTAGCTTCTTGATAACGCCCTCTGTGATGAGACGGATATGCCTGCAACCAAATCAGGCGGCTGGCGTGCATTGGAGCATTATATCTAGCGTGTTCCTGCCATGCTCGCAAATGGTCAATTTCAGCTTCGTATTCAGGCAAATCAGTAAACTCATCTTTACGCTCTTGAAACCAATCTCCGATTCGCTGGCAGATAGCATTTACCCATTCGCGGCGCTCCCCTAACGGAATTTCTTCGCGGCGGACTTCGCTTACTAAACGATGAATAGCATAGCTGTTGGTATCGGGTGTCTTTCTCAGTAAGCGCAGAGACGTGCCGAGACCTAAGGCGTTGGTGAGTTCGACGGGACTTTGTACGTCAAGAAGGGCGCACATTAAAGATTCGCCCATCGGGGCGGAACCGCTCCATGTAAGTAAGTCGAGAATATCGCGCAGCCGTTCGTCTTCCTGTAAAACTTCCTCATTAACTTTAAGCGTAGAGTAGAGATCGGTTTCGTGTTTGGTAAAGCTGCTGCTCAAATTGCCGGACAAAGCTCTTTTGAGATTGCTGCTCAGCAAATCGAAATACTGTTGAAAGGTTATTTCCTGACGGTGATGCAGATACGCTCCGGCGAGTTCCAGCGCAAGCGGTAAGCCGCCGAGACTTTTGGCAATCTCAAGCGCCGCCTTTGATTCCTCATCTCCCTGCGGTTCTCTATGGGCTTCCTGAATCAATAGGTCACGTGAATCGCTCTCATTCAAAATATCAAGGGGAATCTGAACAAATCCGGGCTGGTCGTAGCGGTTAGTGACGAGAATGTGCGGCTTGGCTTGCGGTTCGGGCAGGTAGTTTTTAATTTTCTCAAGGTCTTCGAGATTGTCGAAGATAATCAGGCAGTCGGAATAGGAACGCAAGCGTTGTTGCGCAATTTCAAGCTTGTATTTGTGTTCCGATTGCGGAGCAATCCAACTCGCTTTCTCGGCGAGGTCGGTTAATTGCGCGTCAATGTCTTGATCGGCGTTAAGCCAGAAAACGCCGTTAGGATAATCATCTTTGTAGAGATAAGCGTATTCAACGGCGAGTTGTGTTTTGCCGAGTCCGCCCAAGCCTCTGAAGGATGCTGTCTGACCGATGGCAGTACTGTGGCCTTTGGTGAGTTGATGGCGTACAGCCTGAAGCGCAGACTCGCGCCCGATGACTTGATCTCCTTTCTGGCGATACGGAACAGAAAAGTACGGCTTACGCGGATCGAAATCCGCACCACGCGGCGCAGAATTTTCTTTGGCTGGTAATGAATCCTGCGCATCAATTGATTCCGGCTTCGCGTTTGCAATCTCGCCTAACTCTTGCACGAGTTCAAGAAGAGGTTCGCCGAAATCTGAGAAAGATATTGCTTGTACCGAATCGCCGAGATGTAAGCCGCGCGCTTTGTCTGCTTCGCGGACGAGAACGAAATGCGGCCCGTCGGCTCCCTGATAAATCCGGCTAATACCTTCTAACTGCATACCAAAATAAGCATCATCGAAACTGAAGCCGATAAACAGAAAAGTGTGTGAAGCAAGCAACGAGCGTAGAGTTTGTAACGCCGCCTTGTATTTAATTTCTGATTGCTGCTCACTCGCTTCCGGGTAAAGGAGTTTGTAGCCGTCATGTGTAAGGATGATGTTAGCTGCGTTGCGAATATGGCCGTGCAGATGCCAGACCGTTGGCGTCAACTTTCCATCGCGCAGGAAAGCAAGTTGTTCGGCGGGCGCTTCTATGTCCCACAATGATGGATCAGCGTATTGCGGCGCTGCCCAATACGGCACGCGGTCATAATTTGTCGTAATGATTAAAGGGCTTCCTAGTTTCCAGATTGCTTGCGCGAGGTTCAAGCTTTCTTCTTTTACTTCCTCGCACGGACGATCAAACTGCTCCTTTAGAAAGTCGAACCAATTACCGCCCTTTAGTCCTTTGCGCGCTGTTCGTGCTGTTTCGAGATAATCAAGGTCGTCATGTTGCAACTGCCCTCGCACCGTGTTGGCGTATGGCGTTCTTTGCTCAGCATCCAATCTATCTGCTGATCGTTGCAACAATTGCAGCCAACTTGGGAAAAGCGGCTTGCCGGTATCTTTATTCAGTACCGACATAGAAACGCCTGCACCGAGAAAAGGAATTACTTTGTTAGCGCGCAGACGCTCTCTTAATGTCTGTGGAATGTTATTCATCGTCGTGAGGTTACTATCATCTAGTGCTTAACAAATCTGCGGGAAAATCATTTTAGCGTATTATGTCGATCTTTCATCAATCAACTTCGTAGCGCTTTCTGCCATAGAGATAATCTTCAAAACGCGCAGACCAATCCGGTGGGCCGTCTAAGTTAAGCGCGCGTGCCGTCTGGAGAAAAGATGCGACTGCTGGCGCTGATGGTTCGTCGGCGGTTTCAATGGTAATTCTCACGCGCGTGTCCGGCGCAAGTTCGAGGGGTTCGTCTGGCAGGAACACTTTGCCGTCGAAAACGGCATCTAGGGTTTTAGTCATAATCGCACCTCTAATCATTCGGTGTGTTGCCGGACATTATTTTATACCAAGTCTGGAGAAACACGCGGGTAAAGGAGCGAGTTTCCGCCCGTATTATGCTAAAGGTTTTAAGTATGCGCGAAACTGTTTTAGTAGCCCCATAATTTTTGTAGAGCGTTGGCGCTGCCGTTGAATTTGTCACGGTCACAGCGTCCGATGCCTTTGACGGTGTGGGGTTCCGGGCCGAGGCCGCCGTCTGTGTATTGCCACATCGTCCATGTTTTCCAGTTGGGCGGAACAACCGGCGTCGGGCCGTATTGCGCGAGCCAGAACCAGCAGTTGGCGAGCACCGTGTCCGTCTTTGTGCCGAGAAGTTCTTTGATGTAATGGCCGGAATAAAAGCCGGGCCAGCGCTTCGTCACGCTGTTGATGTGTGTGATGAAGGCGCGCGCTTCGATGAGATTCATGCTTGGCCCCTGTGGGTTCGGCTCAAAGTCTAGGGCGAGCAAATCGTGCGCGCCGGGTTCGACGAAGTTGAGAAAGTGTTCGGCCTGCGCGACGCCGTCGCTGGCAGTGCCGAAATGATATGCGCCCCAGAGGAGTTTGGCGCTTTTTGCTTTGGCGCGATTGATTTTGTAGTTGGGGTCTGTGTAGCGCGTTCCCTGTGTCGCTTTATGCAGCACGCAGGTGATGCCGTCATCTTTGGCTTTATTCAAATCAACGATGTTGTTGTGGTGCGAGAGGTCAACGATGGCGTTGAGTTCGGGCATAAGATAAAGCTAAAGCATCGCTATAAAGCCAGAGAGGATAATAAGCCTGCTTGATTGTGAAGTAGTAAAACGCCGAGAAAGCAGCAGACAAAGAAAAACAGGCGCGACCTTCAGGCGAGTTGTTTGAAGTGGGCGCGTATCTCTTTGAAGTCCGTGCGTATCTCGCGCATATCGGCGCGCGTCTCAAATACGGTACTTGCGACACGGTCAACGAGGGTTTCAACTCTATCGAGCCGTGCGTCTGTTTGGTCAAGTCGCTGTTCGATGTGGTCGAGCCGCTGTTCGACGCCGTCAAGCCGCTGCTCAACACGGTCAAGCCGAATATTGATAGCAGCGAAACCTTTGTCTATTCGGTCGCCAATCTCATTGATGCGTTTGAGCAAGGTATCAAGTGTGGGTCTGGTGATATTTTCGCTCATGCGGAAAATGATACGCCGATTACAGGTTGTAAGCAAGAACTTGTAACCGAGCAAAATAAGGGAAGGATAAATTAGTCCGCAAGGGAAACGATGTGCGCGTTAATGGCAAATGCACGCGCCGCGCGAGCTTACCGTTTAAGCGAATATATGAGCGCGATGACCACGCCGATAATTAGTAGCAGCGTCAGGCCGAGACAGCCGAATAGTTTGAAGAAGAAACTGCGGCGCGCGGCTTTGTCTTGCGGCGACAAAGGATTTTGCGGAAAGTAAGGCGGTGGCGTTGACGTGGACATCTTTCGTTTTCTCCTTCGCGTAAGCAAAACAAAGACCGGCAAAGGTTCCGCGTAGAACAATTGCCGGTCTTAATGTTCAAGTTGCTAAAAGTTCATCTTTCGGGAATCCGTTAGCACTTGGTTATGGTTCATCGCAGCGCGATTATTCTTCGTCGCTTCCTTCCTTATCGCCGCCCGCTGCCACTGCCGCGCGCGTCGTGGTCGGCGGGACAGGCAAGTCTGCGTCGCCGACGATGTCAGGAAAATCACCCCCCGCGCCACCGCGCTCATATCTATCCTGATTGACTGTCTCGTCGCGCTCAACCGTCACGTTACGGTAATACTCCATGCCCGTTCCGGCAGGAATAAGGCGTCCCATGATGACGTTTTCCTTGAGGCCGCGCAGGTGATCCACGCGCCCGGAAATCGCCGCTTCCGTGAGCACGCGCGTTGTTTCCTGAAACGATGCCGCAGAGATAAACGAATCGGTTGACAGAGAAGCTTTCGTAATGCCAAGCAAGAGCGGCTCGGCCTGCGAAAGTTCGCCGTCCAAATCCCTAATACGCTCGTTTTCATCCGAGAACCGGAAACGGTCAACTTGTTCGTCGAGCAGGAATTCAGTATCGCCCACTTCACGAATCTTGACCCAACGAAGCATCTGCCGGACGATCACTTCAATGTGCTTATCATTGATGTTCACGCCCTGCAAACGATAAACTTCCTGCACTTCGTTGACGATGTATTCCTGCAACTTGTTCATGCCGAGCACGCGCAAAATATCGTGCGGGTTAAGCGGCCCGTCCATCAGTGCTTCGCCAGCCTTGACGCGATCACCTTCCTGCACGTTGATGTGTGTGCCGCGCGGAATGTCATACTCGCGTTGCTCGCCATCGTTGCCCGTAATGATAAGTTTGCGTTTGCCTTTGGCGATAGGGCCAAGCTCGACTGCGCCGTCAATTTCCGACATGATCGCAGGCTCGCCGGGCTTTCTCGCCTCGAAGAGTTCGACGACGCGCGGCAGACCGCCCGTGATGTCTTTCGTCTTCGTGGTTTCGCGCGGAATCTTTGCGATTACGTCGCCCGGCTCAACCGCGTCGCCGTCCGTCACCATCAAGTTCGCGCGCACAGGCATCTGGTAAGTCTTGAGGACTTTGGAGCCTGAGCGAATTTCCAGACGCGGCTGTTTCTTTTCGTCCGGCGAATCCTTGACGACCATACGCGATTGGCCTGTCACTTCGTCCACTTCCTCGTCAACCGTCATGCCTTCTTTTAAGTCCTGAAACTTAATTTGCCCGGCGACTTCGGTTAAGATCGCGAAGGTGTACGGGTCCCACGTCGCCAGCAGTTGATCCTGCTTGACGCGCTGGCCTTCTTCGATGTGAATGTGCGCGCCGTAAACCATCTGGTAACGCGCCACTTCGCGCCCGCGCTCGTCGAGAATAATCAGCGCGCCGTTGCGATTCATGGCGATGATTTCGCCTTTGCGATTTTTGACGGTGATGAGATCAACGTACTTGATCGTGCCGTCAACACGCGCTTCGTGCTTCGAGGATTCTTCGAGACGCGCCGTGCCGCCGATGTGGAACGTGCGCATCGTGAGCTGCGTGCCCGGCTCGCCGATGGATTGCGCGGCGATAACGCCGACGGCTTCGCCTATGTCTACGGGGCGACCTGTCGCAAGGTTGCGCCCGTAACACTTGATGCAGCAACCACGACGGGATTCGCATGTCAGCACAGAGCGAATGCGCACGCGCTGCACGCCGGAGCGTTGTATCTCTGCCGCGAGGTCTTCGTCTATTTCTTCGCTTGTTTCGACAATTACGCGGCCTTCAACCGGATCAATCACGTCGTCCAAAGATGTGCGGCCAACGATGCGATCACGCAACGATTCAATTTCTTCGCCGCCTTCGATAATCGCCGTCGCGCTGATGCCTTTGAGCGTGCCGCAGTCCGGCTCAGAGATGATTACGTCCTGCGCCACGTCAACGAGGCGACGCGTTAAGTAACCGGAGTCGGCTGTTTTCAAGGCCGTGTCCGCCAACCCTTTGCGCGCACCGTGCGTCGAGATGAAGTACTGCAGCACGTTCAAGCCTTCGCGGAAATTGGCGCGGATCGGCGTTTCGATGATCGAACCGTCGGGCTTCGCCATTAATCCGCGCATACCCGCAAGCTGTCTGATCTGCTGCGCCGAACCGCGCGCGCCGGAATCCGACATCACGAGAATCGGATTCAGTTCGTCCAAATCCTTTTCGCGTTGATCCATCGCCTTGAACATTTCCTTCGCAACTTTGTCCGTTACTTCAGACCAGATTGCGACGACTTTGTTGTAGCGCTCGCCGTTGGTAATCACGCCGTCAAGGTATTGCTGTTCGACATCAATGACGTCCTTTTCGGCTGTCGCGACAAGAGTCTTTTTCGCTTCCGGCGTGACCAGATCGTCAATGCCGATGGAGATGCCTGCCTTCGTCGCATAAAGGAAACCGAGCGCCTTCAGATCGTCGAGCATCTTGACGGTCATTTCGTGGCCGAGCCGTATGTGACAGAAGTTGACGATTGACGTCAAACCTTTCTTCTTCATCGTGCCGTTGATGAAAGGCAATCCTTCTGGAATCTGATCGTTGAAAATCACGCGCCCGACCGTCGTGTTAATGACGCGGTAAATGTTTTCCTGCACCGCCGCGCTCAAGATGTCCTGCGTGTCGTGCTCCTGCGTCAAATCAATAAAGTCGCCTTTGATGCGCAACTTAATCGGCGTCTGCGTCGTCACTTCTTTCGCGTCGAGCGCGAGTAGCACTTCATCGAGTGAAGCAAAAACACGGCCTTCGCCTTTCGCGCCCGGCTTGTCGCGCGTCAGGTAATAGCAGCCCAAAACGATGTCCTGTGACGGCACGGCGATAGGCTGACCGTTCGCCGGACTCAAAATATTATTAGAAGCGAGCATTAAGACCGCCGCTTCGATTTGCGCTTCGGGCGAGAGCGGAATGTGTACGGCCATTTGATCGCCGTCAAAATCCGCATTGAACGCCGTGCAAACGAGCGGGTGAATCTTGATCGCTTTGCCTTCGACCAATACAGGTTCAAAGGCTTGTATGCCGAGACGATGCAAAGTCGGCGCGCGGTTCAAAAGAACAGGATGCTCACGAATCACTTCTTCTAAAATGTCCCACACGACAGGCTCTTGCCGTTCGACCATTTCGCGTGCCTGCTTGATTGTCGCGGCGTGCTGCTGTTTTTCAAGCTGGTTATAAATGAATGGCTTGAAGAGTTCGAGCGCCATCTTTTTCGGCAAACCGCACTGGTGCAGTTTTAGTTCAGGGCCGACGACGATCACAGAGCGCCCGGAGTAATCAACGCGCTTGCCCAAGAGATTCTGGCGGAAACGTCCCTGCTTGCCTTTGAGTGTTCCCGAAAGGGATTTGAGCGGACGATTGTTAACGCCGCGCAAGACACGTCCACGACGACCGTTGTCAAACAACGCATCAACGGCTTCCTGCAACATGCGCTTTTCGTTGCGCACGATCACTTCCGGCGCGCGTAGCTCCATTAACTTCTTCAAGCGATTGTTGCGGTTAATCACGCGTCGATAAAGATCGTTCAAATCCGATGTGGCGAAGCGTCCGCCATCAAGCGGCACGAGCGGGCGAAGCTCAGGCGGAATCACCGGCAGCACATCCAGGATCATCCATTCGGGATGATTGCCCGATTTCAGAAACGACGTGGCGACCTTGAGGCGCTTGGAATACTTGAGCTTCTTTTGCTGCGAAGTTTCTTCTTTCATCTTCGCGCGAAGTTCGACGGTCAATTCTTCGACCTTGACCATCATCAGCAATTCTTTGATCGCTTCCGCGCCCATCTTCGCAACAAACTGTCCGGGATGATCGCGCGTCAGTTCGCGGAAACGCTCGTCCGTCAAAAGCTCGCGCTCTTTGATCGGCGCATCGCCCGGATCAATAACGATGTACGACTCGAAGTAAAGAACTTTTTCGAGTTCGCGCAAAGGAATATCGAGAAGATGACCGATGCGCGACGGCAAACCTTTGAAGAACCAGACGTGTGAACAAGGACTTGCCAGATCAATGTGGCCTAAGCGTTCGCGGCGCACTTTGGCCTGCGTCACTTCGACGCCGCACTTATCGCAGATTACCCCGCGATGCTTCATGCGTTTGTATTTTCCGCAGAGGCATTCCCAATCGGCGACGGGGCCGAAAATGCGCGCGCAGAAAAGTCCGTCGCGTTCGGGCTTGAACGTTCGGTAATTAATTGTTTCCGGCTTGGTCACTTCGCCGTGCGACCACTGCCTGATTTTTTCCGGTGAAGCAAGGGAAATGCGAATCGCCTCGAAATCAGGCGCAAGCTGCGTCTTATCTTGTTGGAATCGAAACACTGTTTTTTATCTCCGTCTGGAAAAAGGGAGACAGGAGTCAGAAACCAGAAGTCAGAATGATAAGCAAAAGTTTCGTCAATCGTCGCTTTGCTATTCTACTGACTTCCGGTCTCCTGTCTTCTGACTTCTGTTTTAGGCTTCTGCTATGCCGCTCACGATAATCGCTTCGCCTTCACTGTTGCCAAGCGCGAGGTTGTCGGCGGCCTCCTTGCTGATTAACTCAACATCGAGGCAGAGCGATTGCAATTCGCGCACAAGGACGTTGAAGGATTCCGGCAGACCCGGATCAAAGTCCGCTTCGCCTTTGACGATGGCCTCGTAAATCTTCGAGCGTCCGGCCACGTCGTCCGACTTTGCTGTGAGCAACTCTTGAAGAATGTGCGCCGCGCCGTAAGCTTCCAACGCCCAGACTTCCATTTCGCCGAAACGTTGACCGCCGAACTGCGCTTTGCCGCCCAAAGGTTGCTGCGTAATCAAGCTGTACGGCCCGATTGAACGCGCGTGAATCTTATCGTCTACAAGATGCGAAAGTTTCAGCATGTATATATAACCGACCGTCACATGCTGCTCGAAAGCTTCGCCCGTTAGCCCGTCGTAAAGCACTGTCTTGCCTGAATCATTGACGATCTCTGGCAACCCTTGTTCACGCAGGAGTGCGCTTGCTTCCTTTAGTTTCAGTTTGATCTCAGGCTCCGTCGCGCCGTCGAAAACGGGCGTGGCAAAGTGAACACCAAGGACGCTCGCCGCCCAACCCAAGTGCGTCTCAAGAATCTGGCCGACGTTCATACGCGACGGCACGCCGAGCGGATTCAGAACAATCTCGACGGGCGTTCCGTCCGGCAAATAAGGCATGTCTTCTTCGGGAAGAATGCGCGCGATGACGCCTTTGTTACCGTGCCGTCCGGCCATCTTATCGCCGACCGAAAGCTTGCGCTTCATGGCGATGAAGACCTTGACCATCTTGATAATGCCGGGCGCAAGTTCGTCGCCCTGATGCAGCTTCGCAATTTTTTCTTCGTAGATGTCCGAAAGAATTTTGATCTGACGTTCGGTGCGGTCTTCGTAGTCTTTAATCTCCGCCGGAACGTTAACGCTCGTTGAAGTCAACTGCGCTTTGCGTAGAGCTTTCGGCTCGATGCCCTGCAACATCTCATGCGTGATAGTTTCCCCGCGCTTGATTGCGACTTCCCTTTCGACCGTCAGATCACTCGATAGTTTGCGGCCTTCAAAGAGTTCGTAGATACGCGCGTCGCGCTGTTCGCGCAAAATGCGAATCTCGTCCGCAAGATTGCGGCGCAGCCGTTCCTCTTCACCTTCCTCGATCATCTGCGAGCGTGTGTCCTTTTCCTGACCTTTACGCGTGAAGACCTGCACATCTACCACTGTGCCGTCAATGCCCGGCGGACACATCAAAGACGCATCCTTCACGTCGCCTGCTTTTTCGCCGAAGATTGCGCGAAGGAGTTTTTCTTCGGCGGTCAACTGCGTTTCGCCCTTCGGCGTTACTTTGCCGACGAGAATCGAGCCGGGTTTGACCTGCGCGCCGATGCGTATGATGCCGCTCTCGTCCAAGTCACGCAGCATGTTTTCGCCGATGTTCGGAATGTCGCGCGTAATTTCTTCCGGCCCTAGCTTCGTGTCGCGCGCTTCGATCTCCAACTCTTCGATGTGGATCGAAGTGTAGTAATCGTCTTTAACGAGACGTTCGGAAACCAGAATCGCGTCCTCAAAGTTATAGCCGCGCCATGGCATAAAGGCGACGAGCACGTTGCGCCCCAAAGCGAGTTCGCCTTTGTCCGTGCAAGGGCCGTCGGCGATGACCTGTCCTTTTGTGACGCGCTCGCCGACGTGAACAATCGGGCGTTGGTTAATGCACGTGTTCTGGTTCGAGCGCGTGAACTTAATCAAGGTGTAGATGTCCGCCGTCACTTCGCGCGAAATCGTGCCGTCCATATTGTGATCGGCTTTGATGATGATGCGCTCGGAATCTACATAATCAACAATTCCATCGCGGCGCGCGACAACGACCGCGCCCGAATCCTGCGCCGTCGTTTTTTCCATGCCGGTGCCGATGTATGGAGCTTCGGCGCGAAGTAAGGGCACAGACTGGCGCTGCATGTTTGATCCCATTAGCGCGCGGTTGGCGTCGTCGTTTTCGAGAAACGGAATCAAGGATGCGGCGACGGAAACGAGTTGCTTCGGACTGACGTCAACGTACTGGATTTCTTCGCGGCGCGAGAGAATAAACTCGCCCGCCTTGCGCGCAGCGTTGCGCTCGTTGACGATGTTACCTTGCGCATCGAGTTCAATGTTGGCCTGCCCGACGACGTACTTGTCTTCTTCCCAAGCCGTCAAATAAAAGGGATAAGATTCGTACTTCGCAGGCTTGCCGCCCGCAGCGATTTTCTTGTTCGCTTTATCAACTTCTTCCTGCGGCACATGATCGCCCGGCTTAAACTTCGTATCTGCGCCGTTAATGACGCGGACGTATTCGATAACGCGCCCGTCGTGAACCTTGCGATACGGCGATTCGATAAAGCCAAATTCGTTAATCCGCGCAAAGCACGAGAGCGACGAAATAAGACCAATGTTCGGGCCTTCCGGCGTTTCAATCGGGCAGATGCGCCCGTAGTGCGTCGGATGCACGTCGCGCACCTCGAACCCTGCACGCTCGCGTGAAAGTCCGCCCGGCCCTAAGGCTGAAAGACGCCGCTTGTGCGTGATTTCCGAGAGCGGATTCGTTTGATCCATGAACTGCGAAAGCTGCGACGAGCCGAAGAATTCGCGCACGGCTGCCGTAACAGGCTTGGCGTTGATGAGATCGCGCGGCATCGTCGTTTGCATCTCTTGATGAATCGACATCTTTTCTTTGATGGCGCGTTCCATGCGTTCAAGGCCGATGCGAAACTGGTTCTCAAGCAGTTCGCCAACGGCGCGGACGCGACGATTGCCAAGATGGTCAATGTCGTCCTGATGAAACTCCGCAGGATTCTTACGCATCTTCAACAAGTAAGAAATAACTTCAACAAAATCCGGCGCGGCGAGCAACGGGTCTTCAATGCGATCACGCTCCGGCTTACCCATCTTGATGTTGAATTTAAGTCGTCCGACGCGCGAAAAATCGAATTTGCGCGGATCAAAAAACATGCCTTCGAGCAAGCGATAAGAAGTCTGCACCGTCGGCGGATCGCCCGGACGCATCTTGCGGTAAATCTCAAGCAGCGCGTCAACCGGTTTTGTAATCACATCCTTCTTCAAGGTTTGCGAAAGCACGGGGCCGAGATCATCGCGTTCCGGGAAAAAGACGCTGAACTCTGTGACTCCCGCTTCGATAATCTCCTGCAATTTGGCGGGCGTGATTTCGTTGTTGGATTCGAGTACGACTTCGCCGCTTTCCGTATTAACGATGTCGGCGAGCGCGTAGGCGCCGTCGAACTGCGCCGTGTCGACTTCGACTTCGCGTATGTTGCTCTTGCGCAATTCCTTGAGCGCGGAAGCAGTTACTTTTTTGCCGCTCTTGATGATCGGCTCGCTGTGGCCTTTGCCCTTTACGTCCACATCGATTTTCATGCCAACGAGATTGCTCTGGCCTGTTTCCGCCACTTGTAGGTAAAGGCGTCCGTCGCGCACGCGCAACTCGTCGCCCGTGTAAAAGAGCCGCAGAATTTCTTCATCCGAAAACGAAGCGTTCTTGACGAAATCTTCGAGAGATGAACTTGCGTTCGCTTCGTGCGCGGCGACTTGTCCACTCAGCCAGATGCCCAGCGCGCGCAGGAAAATCGTTGATAAAAACTTACGTTTGCCGACGCGTACATACAAAAGATTTTTTTGATCGTACTCGAACTCGACCCACGAACCGCGATACGGAATAATCTTTGCCATGCTGACCGCGCCGCGTTTGAAAAATACGCCGGGCGAACGGTGAAGTTGCGAAACGATGACGCGCTCCGTGCCATTAATGATGAACGTACCGTTGTCCGTCATCAAAGGAATTTCGCCGAAGAACACTTCTTCTTCCTTGATGTCGCGGATCGAAAGCGTGTCCGTCTCCGCGTCTTTATCGTAGACGGTCAGGCGGATTTTGACTTTCAGAGGCACGCTATAGCTCATGCCGCGTTCCTGACATTCCTGCTGATCGTGCTTGTGTTTGAGGCCGACGGGTTCGCCGCAGTTATCGCACAGTTGCGGGCGCACGGCATTGAACGTACCGCAGTTGTGGCAGAGCGTCTCGCCGGGCGTCAAAGGATCAACTTTGATCGTCGAACCGCAGGTTTTGCAATTGGCGCGCAGGTAATTAAGGCCTTCGAGCCGCCCGCACTTGCACTGCCAATTGCCGATCTGAATCTCTACGAACTCAAGCGTCGCCGTGCCGCGAAAATCGGAAATCGGAAAAATCGAGCGAAACACGGCCTGTAAGCCTGTGTTCTGCCGTTCTTCCGGCAACAAGTCCATTTGCAGAAAACGGTTGTAGGACTCGCGCTGCACTTCGATCAAATTCGGAATGCGCGCGGCCGTTGGGATTTTGGAAAAATCATGACGCACGGGAGCCTGGCTAGTGCGCCGTCCCGTGCCGATATTAGTTAGTTGAAGCGGATTTGCAGACATCGGTGGTTCCTTCAGATAAGCGGTGGAACAGTTTTCAGTTTTGGGTTTTCAGTTATCAGATAATTGAATCCTAATTGATCCAAGCTTCTTAGTGTCACGTTACTATTGCTTGGTAGCTCAAAACTGACAACTCAAAACTGAAAACTGTCTCATTGCAGACGCCAAAATGCGATCAGGGCGAACAATGCCCTGACCGCTTGATTTACTCAAAGCAGTCGAATTTTTTCTTCAAACTTTTTGGGAGTGACGCCAGCGCCTCAAGACTCCCTCACCTTACTTGCGACGCGCGTCGCATGTCAAGCGAGCGGGAAAAACAAAACGTAACTTTACCGAACGACAAGTGTTTGATGCGGAAGGCGCGGCGCGCGTTGCACCGCACGCGCCTTCCACACAGACACAGTGAAGCGTTAAGTGCGGCTACTTGACTTCGACAGTTGCGCCAGCGTCAGCAAGTTTCTGCCGGATCGTTTCGGCTTCGTCCTTCGTGACGCCTTCCTTAACGGCCTTCGGCGCGGCTTCGACAAGGTCTTTGGCTTCCTTGAGACCGAGCGCAGTGACTTCACGGACGACCTTAATGACGTTGATCTTGTTGCCACCAGCGGCCTGCAGGATCACATCAAACTCCGTTTTTTCTTCTGCCGGAGCCGCCGCCTCACCGCCCGCTGCTGCTGGAGCCGCGACTGCTGCCGCCGCTGCCGCCGAAACGCCAAACGTTTCTTCCAAGACTTTGACGAACTGCGAAGCTTCCAGCAAAGTCATATTCTTAATGTATTCCAACGCATCTTCTTGTGTTGCTGCCATGATTGCTTTCTATCCTCCTTCAAAATCCAAAACTCTTAAAATTCTTACGATGCCGCTGCTTCTTCGCCGCCGCTTTTTTGATCGCCGATCTGTTTGACGACGACTGCCAGATTGCGCGGCACGGCGGACAGCACAGTGACCAGACGCTGTGCCTGACAGTTAATCAAAAACATAATCTTCGAGATCAGTTCTTCCTTCGGCGGCAAGCTCGCAATCGCGTCAATGTCTTTGAGCGTAACGACTTTGCCTTCGACGATGCCGACCTTAAAAGTGAACACGTCCGGGTTCGCTTTACTAAACTTTGAAACTGCCTTCGACAAGTTTACGGGATCGCGGCCTGTGCTCAAAGCGATTGCCGTGACGCCCTTGAATTGATCCGCAGCCTGCTCAAACGGCGTTCCCTGCGCAGCCTTGCGCGCCAAAGTATTTTTCACTACTTCGTAAGAGACGCCAGCTTCGCGCAATTGGTTACGCAGTTCCTGATCTTTAGGAACGGTCATGTTCTGAAAGCCGACGAGCATCGCGGCAGTCGCTTTCTGAAACTGCTCTGTGAGGGCTTCCAAATCTTTTTGCTTTTGCTCTCTAGTCTTCATTTCTTCCGCTCCTCAACATTATTTAATGTAAGCAGTTTCATCCAACAGCACGCCCGGGCTCATCGTCGCCGCCAGATTCACCTTCTTGACATACTTACCTTTCGCCGTCGAAGGTTTCGCTTTGACAACGGCATCAAGCAGCGTGCGCGCGTTCTCAACCAACAATCCTGCGTCAAACGAAACCTTGCCGACGGGCGAGTGAATTACGCCGGTTTTGTCTACACGATATTCGACCTTACCGGCTTTTGTTTCCTGCACGGCGTTGCGTACATCAAACGTCACAGTGCCGGTTTTCGGATTCGGCATCAATCCGCGCGGGCCTAAAATCTTACCGAGACCGCCGACGGAACGCATCATGTCCGGCGTGGCGATCACAGCGTCATAATCGAGCCAGCCGCCGCGAATCTTTTCCACCATGTCTTCGCCGCCGACAAAATCTGCGCCCGCTTCTTCCGCTTCCTTAATCTTATCGCCCTGCGCGATGACCAGCACGCGCTTTGACTTGCCTAGACCGTGCGGCAATATCACAGTGCCGCGCACAAGCTGATCTGCCTTGCGCGGATCGACGCCGAGCCACATCGTCAGTTCAACTGTTTCATCAAACTTCGCAAACGCGACTTCTTTAACTTTCGCGATGCCTTCTTCTAAATTATATTTGCGCCCGTCCTCAAGTTTCTCCAGAGCGGCGCGAAATTTCTTACCGTGACTTCTCATTTTTAATCTCCAAGGTTCAAACGAGGCGACGGCAAGCGCTATCAAACCTCTCCCTCTCGTTGCTTTATCCTTCGACAGTGAGTCCCATGTTGCGCGCCGTGCCTTCGATGGTCTTGATGGCGCTTTCCAGATTCGTCGTGTTCAAGTCCTGCATCTTCGTCTTCGCAATCTCTTCGATCTTGGCGCGCGAGATAGTGCCGACTTTTTCTTTGTTCGGCTTGCCGGAACCTTTCGGAATGCCGCTTGCCTTCTTCAGCAGATCGGCGGCGGGCGGCGTCTTCGTCTCAAACGTGAACGAGCGATCCGCGTAAACCGTAATCACGACCGGAATCTTCATGTCCGCGTCCATCTGCGCCGTCTTCGCGTTGAAGGCTTTGCAGAACTCCATGATGTTGACACCGTGCTGCCCGAGCGCGGGGCCAATCGGCGGCGCAGGATTCGCCTTGCCCGCCGGAACTTGCAGCTTAATGTAACCCGTAACTTTCTTTGCCATAATTGCCTTTAGAGTTTTCAGCCAATCACTGAAAACCGAAAACTGTAAACTAAAAACTATCTACTCTTCTTCCGCGAACGTCACCTTTTCGACATCGAGGAAACTTAATTCAACCGGCGTCGAACGACCGAAAATCGTAACCGTCACTTTCAGCGTTGACTTGTCTTCGTTAACTTCTTCAACCTTGCCCGTAAAACTTGAGAACGGCCCGGACTTAATACGCACTGTTTCGCCATGTGCATACGAAAACTTCGGCTTCGGTTTTTCCGCCGCCTCCGTCACGTTATGGACAATCTGATCGACTTCCTGCAGCGTCAAAGGCGTCGGATGCTGGCCGCCGACAAAACCGGTCACCTTTGGCGTCGATTTGATTGTGTGAAATACGTTATCCGGTATGTGGCCACGATCATCACACTCGATTTCGACAAGCACATAGCCCGGATAAAACATGCGCGTTGATTCGATGCGCTTATTGCCGCGCATCTCAACGACGGTTTCCGTGGGAACAAGCACTTCCGTGACTTCTTCCTGCATGTCCGTGTCGCGTATGCGCGCTTTCAGGCTATCGCGCACTTTCTTTTCATGTCCCGAATAGGTGTGAAGAATATACCACTGCTTCATCGAAAAATTTTCCAGACTCTTTTAGAAGCCGCCGAACAGCCAGTTAACGAAACGTTCAAGCTGCGTAATGAAAAGCGCTAATCCCTGATCGACAAGGAACAAATAAACGGCGAAGAAAATAACGGCGACGACCGTAATGATTGTCGTATTTTTTACGTCGTTCGCCGACGGCCAAGACACGCGTCGCATCTCCGAACGCACATCGCGCAGGAATTGAGACAGACGATCAAAAAGACCGGGATGCGCAACGCGACCACGCTCTCCACCATCGTCGCCCCCGTCCGAGCCGAACCGCGTAAACTTCGGCGGCGTCGCGCCCGGCGGAACGTTCGCTGAACTCACACGCATCGGCGCAGGCTCCGGTTGCAAAGGCAGCGCGGCGGAACCACCTTGCGCGCCCGTTATATTGTCGGTATTTTTCGACACCCGACTTTCCTCTTCTCTCTAGCAACAGTGGCAGGGGTACCAGGATTTGAACCCGGACTTACGGTTTTGGAGACCGACGTGCTAACCATTGACACTATACCCCTATCTGCCAGTTTACAGTTTTCAGTACGCAGTTTTCAGTTCACAGAATGCGGCGAAGCATGGTTTATCTGCTAAAAACTGAAAACTGCGTACTGAAAACTCGTTCGTCCTACTTCGTTTCCTTGTGCGGTTTATGCAGGCGGCAACGGCGGCAGAATTTACTGAACTCCAAACGCTCCGGCGTCGTCTTTTTGTTTTTCGTCGTCGTGTAATTACGGCTTTTACATTCCGTGCATTGTAATACAATATTATCGCGCGCCATACTTTAACCCCCTAAATCCTTATCAGCATTTATTCCGTCGAAACACTTAACGATCCAACTATAGCGAGATCGTTATTATTCAACGATATCGGTAACTGTACCCGCACCGACCGTTCGCCCACCTTCTCGAATCGCAAACCTCAAGCCCTTCTCCATCGCGATCGGTGCTATGAGTTCTATGTTCATCGCCACATTATCGCCCGGCATCACCATCTCCACTCCCTCCGGCAATGTCGCCACGCCCGTTACATCCGTTGTCCGAAAGTAAAACTGTGGCCGGTATCCCGTAAAGAACGGGGTGTGTCTCCCACCCTCTTCTTTCGTCAGCACGTAGGCTTCCGCTTTGAACTTCGTGTGCGGCGTAATTGAACCCGGCTTCGCAATCACCTGCCCGCGTTCAATATCCTTACGCTCCACTCCTCTAAGAAGTAGTCCGACGTTATCGCCCGCCACTCCTTCATCCAATAACTTCTTGAACATCTCAACACCCGTACACACAGTTGATCGCGTGTCTCTGATCCCGATGATCTCCACCGTTTCATTGACCTTCACGCGCCCCCTTTCCACTCGCCCGGTCGCCACCGTGCCTCTACCTTGAATCGTAAAGATGTCTTCCACCGGCATGAGGAAAGGTTTCTCGATGTCTCGCTCAGGAGTTGGAATATATGTATCCACCGCATTCATCAACTCTTCGACGGTCGCTTCCCATTTCGCTTCACCGTTAAGCGCGCCCAAAGCCGATCCCTTTATGACAGGTATGTCATCGCCCGGAAACTCATACGCCGACAATAACTCTCTGACTTCCAACTCAACTAATTCCAGCAACTCTTCGTCATCCACCGCATCCGCTTTGTTCATAAACACAACCATCGCCGGCACACCCACTTGTCTGGCTAACAATATATGCTCACGGGTTTGCGGCATTGGGCCATCGGTCGCCGCAACAACCAGAATCGCGCCGTCCATCTGGGCCGCTCCGGTAATCATGTTCTTGACATAATCGGCATGGCCGGGGCAATCCACATGCGCGTAATGCCGATTAGCCGTTTCGTATTCGACATGGGCGGTGGCTATCGTGATGCCGCGCGCTTTCTCTTCCGGCGCATTATCAATGGAATCAAACGCCCTGACCAATATCTTCGGGTTATGCTTGGCTAAGACTTTCGTGATGGCGGCCGTTAACGTTGTCTTCCCGTGATCCACATGCCCAATCGTCCCGATGTTCACGTGCGGCTTTGATCGGTCAAACTTTTCTTTCGACATTCCGAAATAACCTCTTTAGATAAAGTAAAACTTTCGATTCATCCGACAAAGTGCGCGATGAAATTTGAACTCATGCAGATTGGAGCCGATGCTGGGATTTGAACCCAGGACCTTTTCCTTACCAAGGAAACGCTCTACCCCTGAGCTACATCGGCTTGCTCGAATAAATAAGACCAATGTTCTTTAGCGTGGCAGTTCGCACATAATACCTCACACTTATCAATCTCTGCCAGAAGCCTCTTAAAGCTAACCTTTAAGGCAAGGGTAGAATCCCCTATTGCAAAACTTTTAGTGGACGGATTCTTATGATGAAAAGTGAGTGTGGCAGGATGAGATTCACCGCATCGAACGCACTTTAATCCGCTTTTGAAAGCAACTAACCACTGTCTCCGTTTTCCAGCAAATTTCCGATTCTTTTCAGCCTGCCTTTGCAGAAGGTGCGCCCGGTTACGTTGATAGTAATTTCTATTATAAGCTCGCGCTTCTTCCGTAGTCTTATAAGGCATTAGTAAACCTTTAAGTGCTACACTTCTATATATCCTAACTTAGAAACGCCCTACCACTTAAGCCATACGGTAGAAAAAGCGCGTCCGCCGCTAAGAAAATATATGAAGCGGGAGACGAGGCTCGAACTCGCGACATTCAGCTTGGAAGGCTGACGCTCTACCAACTGAGCTACTCCCGCAAATCAAAGTCGGAAGGCAGAAGGGATAAAGGCGGAAGCCAGCAACATGGAGACACGCATTGCGCTTTAATTTCTTAACTTCATCCTTCCGCCCTCCCACTTCCTACTTTTCCTCATGGTGCAGGGGGCAGGATTTGAACCTGCGTAGGGTGTTAACCCGCCGGGTTTACAGCCCGGTGCCATTAACCGCTCGACCACCCCTGCGCAACTTATGCGGCGATGCCGGTCATAAAAAGAGCTATGGAGCCGGCGGAGGGATTTGAACCCCCGACCCGCAGTTTACAAAACTGCCGCTCTACCCCTGAGCTACGCCGGCTCACTCACGGACACACCGAAGCGCCTTCCGACAAAACGCGAATCATAACAACCACTCTGCCAAAACGCAAGTCTCCGACGCAGCAACACCTTTGACGACTCAATTTTAACAATGACAAAGAATTTTATTGACCGTTTGTGTCTATTCACAGTAGGATGTTAAGTGCCGCAGGCGACTATGCAATGGCGCTGTGTCGTGCGCGTGCGTCTTCAATTCTCGTTTGTCATAGATCAGTAATTTGCCAGAAAAGCCCCGCGCCGTATTCGCTCAATTCTTTACGCTCTAGCCGATAATCGCCTCATAAGAGCTTTCAATTTTTCACCAAACATTTGAAGGAGATTCGTTGTGCCTATTAAGAATATTGTTCGTCGCAGCCTGACAACTTCGCTGCTCGTCTTCGCGTGCGGACTCGCCACGAACGCGCAAATGCCTGCTGAAGCGCAAGTGAACGCGCCGTTGCCACAAAAGACCACGCGCCCGGACGTAATCCTGCCGGAAGACAAAAGCCCTGCGCCCGCCGCCAAAGAAAACGAACTTTATTGCGGCGGCTTTATCCAGTACGCACCTTCCTACCGTAACTTGGAGGTTGTCGGCGGCGAGCAGGAACAGGAAAAGCGCGTCTACGCGACGGGCGATATTGTCTTTATTAATTCTGGTTCTGCCGCCGGTGTGCGCGTCGGCGAAGAATTTTCCGTGATTCGCCCGCGCGGGCAGTTCACTACTAAATTGACGAACAAGAAAGGCTTTCTCGGCGTGTACACGCAGGAGATCGGACGCTTGCGCGTGACAGATGTAAAAGAGCGCGTTTCCGTCGCGCAGGTCGTCGCCTCATGTGAAACGATTTTGCTCGGCGATCTACTACGCGCCGCGTCGCAACGCATTTCACCGCTTCAGCGTCAGGAAACGGTATTTGATCGTTTCCGCGATCCGAGCGGCAAGCAAACGGGACGCCTTGTGCTTGCGCGCGACGGGCGCGAAGCGGTCTCTTCCAACCAGATTGTTTTCATAGACCTCGGCACAGAGGACAACGTTAAGCAGGGCGATTACTTTACTGTTTATCGCCCGGCAGGCACGGGCAACATCACACGTTTCCGCGACGAAGAGATTGTCACGGCGGCGAGCGGCGGCTTCGAGAGTGACCGCTTCAAAGGCGGCAAATTTTCCAATCAAGCGCAGCGTGTCAAAGACCCGAACAACACAGGCGTCTACGGCCCGACCGTCAATACGCCCGAAGTCAAACGCCGCCGCCCGCCCGTCCCACGCAAAGTCGTCGGCGAACTCGTCATCATAGGCGTACAGCAGCGCACCGCCACCGCCGTCATCACACGCGTCGCGCAGGAAGTTCACACAGGCGATTTCGTAGAATTACAATAAACGTGAAATCCGGGAATTTGAGTTGAGGTTATCCGAACAACTGTGACGGGCGCAATTTCATTAGCGTCGCTACGTCACGCTGACACTTCATCAACTTTCGGCTTCGGCACGCGTCCTGTCGCAACGGCGCGTGCCGCTTCTTTTTCCGCCGCCGTGCGCTTCGTGACCACTTCATAAAAGCTGCGAAAGTATTCGTACATCGAAACGCACGCCGACAGCACCACGACCCACAACATCGCGCGTCCCATCGAATAAAGCAGTACTTGCCAATCCGTTGTCGTCGTCACACCCTTGCCGAACAAATGGCGCAGCGCCGCGCGCAGTTCCGGCACAGACCAGAATTGAATCGCCGGAAACGCGTGCCCGAAATTTCTCACAGGCGGCGCGCCCTTTGCGCTCGAAACGATCAACAGCGCGACGGCCACGACCTGCGCCAGCATTTTCAACTTCCCCATTTTCGAGGCCGCGATTATCACACCATCCGCCGCCGCAATCGAACGCAGGCCGGAAACGGCGAACTCGCGCCCGACGATGATAACCACCGCCCACGCGGGCGCTAATCTATTCTCAACGAGCGAGATAAGAGCGGCGGAAATCAGTAACTTGTCTGCGATTGGGTCTAGGAGTTTGCCGAGCCTTGATACTTGATCGCGGCGGCGTGCAATTTGCCCGTCGAGAAAATCCGTGAAGGCGGCGGCGAGGAAAATAGCGACGCCGACGATGTGCCGTTGCACGCCGAGCCACTCTTCCGAAAACGGCGTGAGCAGTACGACGACCAAGAGCGGCACGACGAAGATGCGCGATAGCGTCAGCGTATTCGGAAGATTCACGCCTTTTACAACCTCATTAAAACACGCGCATTTCGCGTCGCTTGCAGTCAAACATTGACGACAATAACCGGCAAGTGAAACGAAGTGTATGGCTCATACGCGAAGAGTGTCAAGATACTTCCGCCGCGTGTTTGTCGCTTGCTTGCAGCCTCGCCTCGCGCTCGGTTACAATTGCAGATTCTGCGCATCGCAAGATTCTTAACTGTCGCATCATGCGCGAATCTTTAGAGCACTATGGCAATTGATCGGATCACCGTGCGCGGCGCGCGCCAGCACAATCTCAAAAACATTGACGTAGAAATTCCGCGTGACCGCTTGACCGTCATCACGGGTCTTTCCGGTAGCGGCAAATCTTCACTCGCCTTCGACACTATTTACGCCGAAGGCCAACGCCGTTACGTTGAATCTCTTTCAGCCTACGCGCGGCAATTCCTGGATCAACTTGAAAAGCCAGACGTAGATTCAGTCGAAGGCCTTTCGCCCGCCATTTCCATCGAACAAAAAACTGTTTCGCGCAGCCCGCGTTCAACCGTCGGCACAGTCACAGAAGTTTACGATTACCTGCGCCTGCTCTTTTCTTCCGTCGGTCAGCCGCACTGTCACATTTGCGGCGCACAGATCACACGCCAGAGCGTCGAACAGATTGTTCTCAACGTGCTCGCGCTGCCCGAAGGCGAACGCGTGATGATTCTCGCTCCCGTTGTGCGCGGGCGCAAAGGCGAATTCAAAAAGGAACTTGAGAAACTCGCTAAAGACGGTTTTCTTCGCGCGCGCGTTGACGGAGAAATGCTTTCGCTCGACGAAGAAATCAAGCTCGACAAACGGCGCAACCACACGATTGAAGCCGTCATTGATCGTCTCTTAATCAAACCGGGCATCAACGAACGTCTCTCCGAATCCGTCCGCACTGCGCTGAAACTTACGGGCGGCGCAGTGCTCGTTGCAGTGGTTGACGGCGAAGAGAAACTTTATTCGGAACGCATGGCCTGCGTAAATTGCGGCATCAACATTCCGCCGCTTGAGCCGCGTTCGTTTTCTTTCAACTCCGCCTACGGCGCGTGCAAACGCTGTCATGGTCTCGGCACAGTTTTGGAAGTTGATCCGGCAAAACTCATCCCGGACGCCACAGAGCGCGCAGATAAAGTGCAGTTCATGGGCGCGAATGACAAGCAAGGTTCTGCGTATTTGCGCAGCGCGCTCGCCGCCGTCATCGAACATTTCAAAGCTGACGCGCAAACAAGTTTCTCTGATCTGCCAAAGCAAGTGCGAGATGCTTTCTTTCATGGCCTTGACGGGCAGATAACTTTTCGACAGGGACACTACACTTATCAAAGCGATTGGAAAGGCGCTGTGCGACACTTGCGCGAACGCATGAACGAAGCGCCTTCGGAAAAAGTTCGCCTCGCGCTCGAAGAACTCGTTTCGCCCGTCACGTGTCCTGATTGTCATGGCCGCCGCCTGCAACCCGAATCGCTCGCCGTGCGCGTAGGCAATCTGAGCATCGCCGATTACGTCGAACTGCCAATTGAAGAAACCGTCGCCTCGTTCGATAAAATCAAATTAAACAAACGCGAAGAACAGATCGCCGGACTCGTGCTGCGCGAAATTAAAGATCGCCTGCGCTTTCTCGCCAAAGTCGGACTCGGTTATTTAACGCTTGATCGCGGATCGGCGACGCTTTCCGGTGGCGAAGGCCAACGCATACGCCTCGCCACACAGATCGGCTCGCAACTGCGCGGCGTGCTATATGTTTTAGACGAACCTTCTATCGGTCTGCATCCGCGCGACAATCAAAAGCTATTAGAAACGCTCACCGCTCTGCGCGATCTTGGTAACACAGTGCTTGTCGTCGAACATGACGAAGAAACGATTCGCCGCGCCGATTACGTTGTTGACTTGGGGCCGGGAGCAGGTACACACGGCGGCGAACTCGTCGCTGCGGGAACGCCCGAAGAAGTTAGCAACAATCCGAACTCCATCACAGGACTCTACATCTCCGGCGCGCAGGAAATCAGTGTGCCTGATGAACGACGCGCGCCGAACGGCAAAGCGATCACGATACGCGGCGCACGCGAGCACAATTTGAAAGACGTTGACGTGACGTTTCCGCTCGGCCTCTTAACCGTTGTGACGGGCGTTAGCGGCTCCGGCAAATCCACACTCGTTGACGACATACTTTATCGCGCGCTCGCACGTCATCTCTACGGCTCGCTCACAGAACCCGGCGCATACAACACGATTGAAGGTCTCGACTACATAGACAAAGTAATCGAGATAGATCAATCGCCCATCGGCAGAACGCCGCGCTCGAACCCTGCGACTTACACAGGACTCTTCACGCCGATACGCGAACTCTACGCGATGCTGCCCGAATCACGCGAGCGCGGCTACAAGCCCGGACGCTTTTCCTTTAACGTCAAAGGCGGGCGCTGCGAAGCCTGTGAAGGCGACGGCATGAAGCGCATCGAAATGAATTTTCTGCCGGACGTTTACGTGCTCTGCGATGTTTGTCGCGGCGCGCGTTATAATCGTGAAACTCTTTCGGTCAAGTACAAAGGCAAATCCATCGCGGAACTTTTAGACGCGACCATCGAAGAAGCGCTGCCGGTTCTCGAAAACATTCCGCAGATCAAACCGAAGCTGCAAACACTGCTCGATGTCGGACTCGGCTATATCAAACTCGGTCAATCCGCCACGACTCTTTCCGGCGGCGAAGCACAGCGCGTCAAGCTCGCCAAAGAACTCTCGAAACGCGCAACGGGGCGCACCATTTATATTCTGGATGAACCAACCACCGGCCTACACTTCGCAGACGTACACAAACTCTTGGACGTACTTCAACGCCTCGTCTCACTCGGCAACACCGTGCTCGTCATCGAACACAACCTCGACGTTATCAAATCAGCCGACCACATCATTGACCTCGGCCCCGAAGGTGGCGCGCACGGCGGACGCCTCGTCGTCGCAGGCACGCCCGAAGAAGTCGCCCGCACAAAGAAATCGCACACAGGCCAAGCCTTGAAACCGCTTCTTAACGGTCTCGCAGCCAAACGCAACAATCACAAACGCGCTGGCGTAGAAAAACAAGTCGCGTGATATAATTCGCTTTATGAACACAGAGCTTAAAAATGTCAGGCTGGACAAAACCGCTCTCAAAGTTTTTCATACATTCGCCGAAGCCGAAGCAGATGAACGCGCATACTGGCATTCTCGCACCCCGCAACAAAGATTGTCGGCGATGGAATTAATGAGACAAAGCGCTTATGGCTACGACGCTTCTGCTGCCCCAAGACTTCAAAGAGTTCTTGAGATTGCTCAACGAAAAAGCAGTTGAGTATTTACTCGTCGGCGGCTACGCGGTCGGCTATTATGGTTATCCGCGTCCAACCGGAGATATGGATATTTGGATTGCCGCAAACAACGAAAACGCGATCAAAGTTATTGCTGCGCTTGAGGATTTTGGCTTTGCTTCTTCGGTCTCGGTTTTTCAATCGCTCGCTCAAGAAAACAACATTATTCGACTCGGCTTTCCGCCGTTTCGTCTTGAAATTATAACGTCAATTGACGGCGTAAGCTTTTCAGAATGTTACGCGCAACGAACCGTCGCCGCGCTCGATCACATACAAGTGAACGTCATCAGCCTTCATCACTTGAAAATTAACAAAAAAGCCAGTGGCAGGCTCAAAGACTTAAGTGATTTGGAAAATTTGCCGTAACGATTGTCACGTCGCTAAATAAATTCGTCCTGTACGGCAAAGAGAAAACGCTTGTGTCCATTTACGAAGACGATGTGCGCCCGCTCGATTTGGAGAACGTCCAGACGTATCCGCTCGCGTCGCGTTCGAGCAAAGTCACGGTCAAAGATTTCGCGCGTCCGGTTGAAGAGAATTCTAGCTTACGTGATTTTCTCGATTCGCTGCCGAACATTCTCGCCGTTCAATCCTTACGCCAAATAGCCGCGCACATACGCCGCGCGAAAGAATTACGCAAACCAATCGTCTGGGGCATCGGAGGCCACGTCGTGAAGACGGGACTCGCACCCTTGTTGATTGATTTGATGCGGCGCGGGTTTGTGACGGGCATCGCAGCGAATGGTTCCGTGCTGGTGCATGATGTGGAGATTGCGCTCGTCGGTTCGACTTCGGAAGATGTTGATGCGTCGCTCGGTAAGGGAGCGTTCGGCGGCGCGGAAGAAACAAGCAGGCTCTTGAATGAAGCCGCGCGTGACGGCGCGAATGAAGGCATTGGTTTAGGCGAAGCGACAGGGCGCGCACTTTTGTCGCAGAATCCGCCGCACGCCGAAAGTTCGTTGCTCTGCGCGGCGTACAAAGCGCGCGTGCCCTTCACCGCGCATGTTGCTATCGGCACGGACATCGCGCACTTTCACCAAACGGCGGACGGCGCTTCATTAGGCGCAACGACGCACACGGATTTTCGCTTGCTTGCGGAACTTGTGCGGCGCATGAATGGCGGCGGAGTTTACTTGAACGTTGGCTCGGCTGTGATTCTGCCGGAAGTTTTTTTGAAAGCCATCACGCTGGTACGCAATCTCGGATTCCCGCTTGAAGATTTCACGACCGCCAATTTTGATTTCATTCAATCCTATCGCCCGCAGACAAACGTCGTCCGCCGCCCCACAGCAGACGGCGCGGGACGCGGCTATTCCATCACAGGCCATCATGAATTGATGATCCCGCTGCTCGCAGCGTTTATTCTAAGCATGTCGGATGAAAAGTGAAAATCGCAGCTAAACGGTTTGCGCGGTTAACAAATATCAATGGGCGCGGCCTGTGTGAAACAAGCCGCGCCTCTTTGCGTTAATTTCTTTAACTCTTTGTTAGAAGCGGAATGAGTAGCGCATGGTGGCGTTGATGCCGGGCGAGTCTATGCCGGAGCCGTTGATGCGATAGTTCTTGTCCAACAGATTCTCTAAGCCGAAGGTGAGCGTATGGCGTTCGCCTATACGATAGCCTGCGCGCACGTTAAAGGTGACGAAGCCTGCGGTGTTGAGAAAGAGCGGCACATCTGTTCCATCATCCACGACGGTGATGCCGTTGATCGTCGCGCCGATGGGCAGCACGCGGTTCTGTACCTGCTCAAGCGTTTCATTCGTTGCGACGAGCCGCAGAACGCCGCTTGCATCCGAACGCACGAGGCCGCGCGCGACTGCGCCGTTGCGAAAGAAGTTGGCAACGTCTATGCGCGAGCGCGCCGCACCCGTGCGCTGTTCCTCGAAATCTTCTTCGCTGTAACGTGTTTGCTTGTAAGCTCCCGTCGAATATGTCTCGACCCAGAAGCGACGCCCGGCGGGTTCCCAGCGCAGCGAAAGCAAACTGATGAAGGGCGGCGCGAAACCTTCAAACTCCGCAGGCTCGTTTGATCCCTTGACGTTGTTGCGCACGTAGGCGGTGTTCGCCGTCAAGAGAAACGCGGGCGTCAAACGCGCTTTCAAGCCCGCCTCGAATCCCAGAAGGCGCACGGGTTCCGTGTTCTCTCTGACCAGCACGGGGCGTGTCGAAAGATTTGTGAAGACTTCGCCCGCTTCGTTTTGCCGGATGATGAGTTGGCCGCCGATGCTGCGTCCCATCGCGCCCGCCGGAAGCGTTAAGGTTTCGCGTTCAATCAAACCGTTGATCTCGGAATCGAAGAATTTGAAAGAGCCTTCGATAAGTTTCGTTTTGATTTTCGCGCCCGCTTCATAGTTAAGCGTCTTCTCCGGGCCGAGTGGATTGAACGCCGCGCCCGCCGCCTGTGCCGCCTGCGGCGAAACCTCGAACCCGACCGAAGTTAAACCAATCGAACCGAAATCCGTGACGTTGGGCGCGCGAAAACCGCGACTGACAAGACCGTTGACGGCCAGCCAATCCGTCACGCGAACGACCGCGCCCGCGTTGAACGTGATGTCGTCGAACCGAATCGTTTCATCGCTGACAGCGGGCGCGCCATTCACCGTGAAAGGATTCGTTGAGGCCGATTGATGATAGTTGAAAAGGCTGTAACGAATGCCGCCGACCAGACGCAGGCGATGCGGCAGAAGCTCAAAAGAGTCCTGCGCGAATGCTCCAAAAGAAGTGTAACGAGTGCCGTTCGGGAAGCGCGCGCGAACATTTACAGACGAACCATTAACCGGATTCGTCTCGACACGGCGCGAACTGACGTATTCATCATAAACTTCCGCGCCGAAGGAAAGCGTTTGGCGAAGCCCTGCGCGAGTCGTGCCCTGCACGCTGTAGCCATAAGCGTTCGTGCGGTTCGCTTCGCTTGTGATCGTCGCGCGCGGATTGCCGAAGCCGCCCTGAAATTGCCTTGAGTCGAGTTGCCCGTTGAAAGAAAAAGTAGCGGAGAGCGAATCCAGAAAACCAAGATCGGCGCGCTCATAACGCGCATAGAAAAAGTCCAGCCGTTGCGGAGAAAAGCCGTTGATGAGATTGCCGTTGCCGCCGTTCAATTGATCGTAGCGCCGCACGCCGCGCTGTTCGCCGTGCTGGTAATTAAGCGTCAGTAGAGATTGCGAAGAGGGCGTGTAAAGAAACTTGCCGAAGCCCGAATATTGTTGAAACTTTGTGTCCTGCAACCGCGAGCCGAGCACTTTTGAATCGAGGCCGAGAAAGCGCGAGATGGCGGCGCGCGAATCATGTCCGCCGCCCGCGCGCAAATCCTGTGCTTCACGCGCCGCGCCGCCGAAGAGGACGCTCGCGCGTCGTCCCGCCGCACTCACAAAGCCCGACGTTCCGGCAGAAAAATCAGCCGAGCCTAAAGCGAAATCAAGGCCGCCCGTCGTCCGCGTCTCGCCCGTATCCGAGAATGCTGCGGGCTGCAACGTCAGCGTGTTGATCGTGCCGCCGAAAGAATCTGAACCGTACTGCACGGCGTTCGGGCCACGCACAATCTCTATGCGCCCGATGCTCGCCGGTTCGATCAGCGCCGTGTATTGATTCGGCCCCGGTCGAAACGTGGAATTGTTGTAACGAACGCCGTCAACTAAATTGACGACTTGCTGGCCGGTCAGACCGCGCACATATGGAGAACCCTGGCTGGAGGTTGTTTGCTGCACGGCGACGCCGGGTTCGCCTTCCAGAAGTTGCGGCAGAATCAGCCCGCGTCGCTCGCGTAGCTCTCTTTCGCCGATGACGCTGATGTTTTCCGGCGCGTTGAACGCCGCTTCCGTTTCGCCGCGCGCTGCCGTGACAGTCACTTCTTCGGCCAGCGTGACCATGCCCAAAGAGATATTCGCGGTGACGGCTTCGCCCGCCACGTTGACCGTCGTTGTGCCAACATCGAAGCCCTGCGCTTCTGCCGACACCGTGTATGTGCCAAGGTTAAGCGCCGAAATTGTGTAGAAGCCTTCCGCATCGGTCGTCGCCACGCGCTCGACGCCCGCAGTGATTTGCCGCACGCGAACCGTCGCATTCGTCACCACCGCGCCGTTTTGGTCAACAACTCTACCCGAAAGCGTCGCCGCTCCCGTGCGCTGGGATTGCGGGCGTTGCGCATAAATGGAGGCGCTTGAAAGAAACAGAAATGAACAAAGAAGCAACAGGAATGCTGCCGAAAATTGCTTGAACATAAATCTCCCGAAAATTATTTTAAGTTCTGGAAATTGAAATTAGATTTCATTTTCAATTAGAGCGCGGCGAGGTTAAAGCAAAGAGAGATTCATGTCAAGGCGAAAAAAGAAAGAAGTTCAAATGCCCACTGGCCTTCAGCGTGAGCGTTAGCCTTACACTATGAAGACGCGAGATACTGGACTGACAAACTGTGAATTGTTCGTGACTTGAGGAGACGCGCACGTTTTGCAGTTGTCTTATGCTTCATGTGGGCTATAATTCGATCCGACGTTTTACACATATTTTATCGTTGACGCATTCGCGGCTCACTTAAAGAGATTCGCGGCTGTGGAGTACAAGGGAAGGGTTTGAGGACTTAATGGATAAGCAAAAATTAGAGCACTTTCGCCAGATACTTGAGAAGCAACTAACACAACACACGGAGAAAGTGCGCGAAGATCAAGCGAACGCGCTCGAATACATTGCGGCAGACGACGGCGTGAAAGACAGCGTTGACATGTCGCTCTCAGATCACAATCAGGAACTGGCTTTTCGTCTCGGCGAACGTGATTCGCAGATGGTCGCGGACATAGATCAAGCGCTCTTGAGAATTGACGAAGGCTCTTACGGCACATGCGCGCGCTGCGGCAAACTCATTGACGAACGCCGCCTCGAAGCGCTGCCCACCGCACGCTACGACGCCCAATGCCAGACCGCTATCGAATCCAACGACGGCACGGACGAAGAAATTTCAACTTTATAAAACGCAGCGCGGAATGCCGCCTGTTAATGCGTTGTCTTTTGCACGGCTCATAGTTCACCAAAAGTTTCAACATTTAGGTGACAGTCCTCATGTTAAAGAGACCTCCGGCTAAAAAGGGTTATTTGGTGTTTATCAGCCATTCAACAAAAGATCGTTGGATTGCAAGACAAGCAGCTAAGTTGATTGAAGCGCAAGGACGAGGACACGGCATCAAAACATTTCTTGACGAGAAGGACATTGAGGGCGGAGAGTCAATCCCGGAATCAATTCGGCAGAATATACAGCGATGCCATGAATTTTTAGTTCTACTAAGTCGAAATTCGATTGATCGCCCATGGGTCTTGATGGAAATAGGTGCGGCATGGGCGCTCGAAAAGCGTATTATAGCAATCACGGACAAAGTGACGCCGGAGGAAATGCCGGATATAATAGCTCCGTACAAGGCTATTGACCTTAATAGCTTCGACGATTATCTCGAACAACTTTTGAAGCGCGTGAAGGCAACTGGAAAATGAGCAAGGAAGAAAGAAAGTCAAATCTTCGCGTTTTCCTAAGCTATGCGGCATCGGATGCGGCACAGGCGTTGAGGATACGCAGCGTTTTATTGAAGCAGCCTGATATTGAAATCTTTACTACCGATACGCTCAGTGCGGGCGAAAACTGGATGTCCAAACTCAAAAGAGCGCTCGCAGAATCAGACCTGTTCATCGTATTGCTATCACCGAATGCGGTTGAATCAAAATGGGTGCTGCATGAGTTGGGCGCAGCTTGGAGTCTTAATAAACCGATCATTCCGGTTGTAACGCAATTGGAAATGTCCGGCAAAGTTCCCCTTGTCTTGAGAGACGTTCCGCTTCTGAGCATTGAGGATTTGGAGAACTCGGCGGCAGTCAATCAAATTCTTGAACGCTATGAAGCAGCAGCTTGATGCAAGACAATCAACGTCGCTGCTGCAATCTTTCCGCCGTAACCGTTTAGATTTTTTGCAAGTGCTTTACCTCTTTGTTGAATTCTTTCTAAATACCATTCGCTAAATTAATCTTTTGCTTTTACGCTTTCGGGTGCGCTTTGTCGTAAACCTCGATCAATTTTTCCATCGAAACATGTGTGTAGATTTGTGTGGTGGAGAGGCGCGCGTGGCCTAAGAGTTCCTGTATGTCGCGTAAATCCGCGCCGCCGTCCAAGAGATGAGTGGCGAAGGAATGGCGTAAGGAATGCGGGCTGATGTTATGAATCCCCGCGCAGATTTCTATGTATTTATCAACCATGCGCCCGACCGAACGTGTAGTGATGCGCGTGCCCTGATAATTGAGAAAGAGCGCCTGTGAATCGCGTTCTGCGAGCGGCGCGTTCTGCAAAAAAGCATTCCTCACCGAAAGATAATTCATCACCGCGTAAAGCGCCGGATCGCCGAACGGCACGATGCGCTCCTTTCGCCGCTTGCCGGAGAGACGCACCAACTTGTTCTTAAAATCAATGTGATTCAAATCTATCTTAACGAGTTCGGCGACGCGCGCGCCCGTGCCGTAAAGAACTTCAAGAATTGCGCGGTCACGTTTGCCCAAATCCGTCTCGATGTCCGGTGTTTCGATAAAGCGGATCATTTCTTCGATGGAGAGATGATTCGGCAATTTCTTTTCAAGGCGCGGTGTGGCGACGAGTCGCGCAGGGTTATTTTCGACGACGCCTTCACGAACAAGAAATTGAAAAAAGGTGCGCAGTGCCGCGAGTTTGCGCGCCACCGATGTTTTCTTTTTCTGCGCCGTGTGTAATGACGAAAGCCACTCGCGGATCGTGATGTGGTCAATCTGTTTTATATCAACATCGCGCCGCACATTTGTTTTCTCATCAAGCGGCGCAAGATGATCGTAAAACTGTCCTAGATCGCTCGCGTAATTACGCAGCGTGTGCTCGCTCACATTACGCTCGTAACGCAGGTGCTCAAAAAACTGTGCGAGTAGTTGTTCAATCATAAGCTAGTACCTTGTCAGTTTAGTGATTTGATAAATGTTCCATCTCGCTGTATTCTTCCAGTATGGCAAGAACAGCACAACTCCTAAAACTATCAAACGACGAACGAAGTTCTTTGACAACCATCTTCC